>Ga0105050_10006251_pt1 | contig 14886 bp, 15 predicted proteins | sample FRY01_FD_78088 | JGI IMG/M metagenome (GOLD analysis project Ga0105050, IMG submission 78088) | Freshwater microbial communities from Lake Fryxell liftoff mats and glacier meltwater in Antarctica - FRY-01 | ecosystem: Environmental > Aquatic > Freshwater > Ice > Glacier meltwater ... | reverse complement strand
TTGGTGTTGGTGTAGGTGTGGGTGTGGGTGTGGGTACTGGGGTAGGCTCTGGCGGAACAACTACCCCACGCACCACAACACTCTTGGTCAATTCATTATTCGCCATACTCAACTCAACAACCGTGTTGGTGGTGTTAACTTTTGCCACATAGACATACTCACCGGCTGTGAAGGGAAATAAAGGTAGCGTGTTTGTAAGTGTCGCAGTACGCGAAGCACCTGCGCTAATAGGCAGTATGGATGTTTGAAATGTAGGAAGTCCTGCACTCAATGCCTGCACCGCTATAGAAGCATTGTCCATATCACCTCCCTGATTTCTAATCGTCACTGAAAAAGACGTGATCGCCCCCGTACCATCTCTTCCTGAAACAATAGGGGTCACTTCCGTGATTACATAATCTGGACGCGTTGGCTGTACGACCTGCCTAACAGGCGCTTTAAAAATCACTGTGCTCTGAGGAATGCCCTGAATCTGATGCAGAGAAGAATATCGATAATTTGCATCTCCTACCAAAGGTCCTCCAGAAAAATAGATTGATGGATTCCCACCCTCTATATGTATAGTGGGAGTTATCACAGAACTTTCTGCAGTAGCTTTTATAATGGGATTTTTCACACCAACATCCTCTGTCCACGTGAGTCCATCAGCGCTCACGTAATGCAGTATTTCTGTCAGCGACGGTGCCAAAAGCATCACGTATCTCCCGCCCACAAGAGCAACATCTACATTAATACCACTGAGACGAGCTCCCTCTTTAGTAACAGGTTCTGTGGCAATGATATCAAGTGTGGAAGCATTGAGTCTGGTACGGTAAATATCGGGAGCACCAGGGGAGTTTGCGTGATAATAGACCCAGATTTCGTTTCCTACCACACTGACGCTCGGAGACCATGCCCCACGATTATCAAAAAGATTGTTTTGCCCAATGACAATTCTTGGGTCTGACCATGACGCTCCTCCATCACTACTTCGGGCAACACCCACCCAGTTATGCCTGATCATATTCTCAGCGGTCGTTGCGTAGTCATTTCTAAGAGCGGTATAAAACATGAGTAGCTCTTGGCTATTTCTAGGATTGACTATCACGCTCGGGTCATTGGTGTGGTATCCCTGATACTGGAATGCGCGGACGGGCGCGGACGCCGATCCGGCACTGTTAAAATTAGAATAATAAATTATGTCTGCACCAACATCAGCTTCTCGTACCCAACCACCAATCCACATTTTTTTCTCACCCCCGTAGGTCAGCACTGCGGGAGAATACGCGTTAAAGAGACCACCGAGCACCTCACGAATAGAAAGATTCGTCGTTGGTGTAATTACCGGAGGTGGTGTTGTTTGCACAAAAACCACTGGTTGCATCACCTGTCTTCCTGAAAGAGCATTGAGTGGCGCGATGAGCGTATTGAGACGAGCATAGAGCGACCCAACATCTGCATACTCATTCCCCACTTGCGCCTCAGCGCCTTGTGTTGAAAAATAAAAACCTGAGACGATAACTATCAAAACCAAGAACGTTCTGGTAAGAAATTTCATAAAGACATTACTTTAACTACTGCTGGTATTGGCACTAGTATAGCATTGGGGGGCTAAAAATTTACAGGTGTGTGCGCAGAAAAGGTCGGCGACCCCACGGGGGTCGCCGACCTTTTCTCTCTACCTCCCAACACCCTCCTACACCACCTCACTCGCCGTCGCGACCAACTCTTTTGTCGGATCTGCCAAATTCATCGGGTCGCGTACTTTCACTTTGATACCGTACTCACGGAGCAGATCTTCATATTCTTTTCGTTCCAGCGTCTCTGTCTTCACCAAACGCGCGGTAATAGCGTCAAAGGCGGTCTTGTGGGTAATGAGAATAGTGCGTGCTTTTTCATGTGCCTCAGAAATAATTCTGCGCACCTCGGCATCAATCTCTTCAGAGACTTTTTGAGAAAATTCAGAACCATCGACACCCGTACCACCAAAAATTGGTCGTCCACCACCGCTCTCAAGTGCCATCGGGCCTATTTTGTCGGACATACCGTACTTGGTCACCATATCGCGCGCAAGACCGGTCAATACCTGGAGGTCATTTGAAGAACCTGTGGTGATATCATCAAACACCAATTTCTCTGCAACATAGCCTCCCAGAGACACGGCGATGTCATCAAGGAACTCTTTACGTGACTGCATTTTTCGGTCTTCAAAAGGAAGTTTTAAGGTATAGCCTGCGGCGCGTCCACGAGAAATAATAGAAATTTTGTGTACGGGATCTGCATACGGCAAGATCGAAGCGACAAGTGCATGCCCCACCTCGTGATATGCCGTAATCTCACGCTCTTTGCGTGACAGTAAGTGACTGCGTCTCTCAGGACCAAGCATCACTTTTTCAATAGAACGTATGAGGTCAAACTGTGATACTTGTTTCCGCTCTTCACGCGCCGCCAAAATAGCCCCTTCGTTCATAAGCGAATAGAGGTCCGCGCCCGAAAATCCTGGGGTGCGCTCTGCGATAACCATCAAATCCACGTCCTCTGTCAATGGCTTCTTGCGAGAATGTATTTTAAGGATAGCAAATCTGTCTTCGCGGTCAGGGTTGTCTATCACCACCCGTCTATCAAAGCGACCTGGGCGCAAGAGCGCAGGGTCAAGAACATCAGGGCGATTAGTCGCCGCGAGAACAATCACTTTTTCATTCTGCTCAAAACCATCCATCTCAACGAGAATTTGGTTCAAAGTCTGCTCTCGTTCATCATTTCCACCACCGACACCCGTACCACGCACACGCCCCACCGCGTCAATCTCATCCACAAAAATAATAGAGGGAGCTACCTTTTTTGCCATACGAAAGAGGTCGCGTACACGCGATGCTCCGACACCCACAAACATCTCCACGAACTCTGATCCTGAGATAGAGAAAAACGGCACGCCTGCCTCCCCCGCAACCGCGCGCGCGAGTAGGGTCTTGCCTGTACCTGGCGCACCCATCAAAAGCACACCCTTAGGAATCTGTGCACCGATATCAAGAAATTTCTTTGGGTTTTTCAAAAAGTCGACAATCTCTTTCAATTCTTCTTTTGCTTCTTTTGCACCCGCAACATCGTCAAAGGTCACTTTTTGACTCTGATCATTGGGGTCAATCATCCGCGCTTTCGACGTACCAAAATTAAGAGCCTGCATACCTGCGCCCTTCACCTGTCGCAAAAAGAACCATGCGAGAAATCCCAGAAGTAGCAACGGAAAGAGAAAAGGCGCGAGCGTTGAAAGCCAATAACGGAACCCTGTCTGGTCTTTTACCTCAATGGTAACACCCGCCAATTGCTCTCCCGTCACACCGTAATTTGAAAGTGTATCGGTGAAGGCCGCATCTGACTCCTTCTTCGTTTCACTTGCTTTACGCGCCTCATCTTTATACGCAATTTCAAGCACATTACCCCGCACCGTCACCGTCTTCACTTCACCTTTTTTCACTTGCTCTGCGAGCGCAGAGAGTGCAATATCCTCAGGTTTTTCACTCGCTGTTGTTCCGAGGAATGAGTACGCGGTGGTGAGAAGAAGGAGAAGGACGATAGTGGTGAGGAGGTTGTTCCAAAACTGCCCTTGCCCGAGAGGGATGTTCGGCATACCACCACCCTTTTCTGGAGGAGTCTGTTTCGGAGAAGCATCGTGCTCTTCGTCAGCACGCAACACTTCCGCCCTTGTTACATTCTTCTCTTCTACTTGATTGTTATGTGGCATAGTGGGGTCATTATACAGAAAATACCCCATTTGGCGAGTAAAAGCATGGGCACCCTCTCTGTTGCTCTCTGTGGTATGCTTTTGACATGACCACACTAATACGCCACAAACGCGCACGTTTTGACTATGAAATCCTCGATACCTTCGAGGCGGGCATTTCTTTGTTTGGCCACGAGGTGAAGTCTTTGCGCAATGGTCGTGCAAAAATAGAAGGAGCCTATGTCGTTGTGCGTGGTGGCGAGGCGTTTCTGGTAGGAGCATCCATTCAACCATACCAAGGAGCAAATACCCCTAAAGAGTACGACCCTGAAAGGCCACGAAAGCTTCTCCTCTCTAAAAAAGAGATAGCGGAACTCTTGGCGCAGAGTGAAAAAAGAGGCTTGACACTTGTCCCTCTTTCGGTGTATAATAGTAACAGATTTGTGAAGGTGAAGGTAGGTGTCGTGAAAGGCAAGAAAGAATTCGACAAACGCGACAGCATCCAGAAACGCGAAACCAACCGAAACATTCTCCGTACCTTGAAAAATCAAAAATAGACTATTCATTGTCTACACAAACCATTCGCCTAGAGTTTTTTTAAAGAAAAATGTTCTGGGGGGATGATTTGGCTTTGACGGTTAGTGTCTATGAGTATGTGCAGTGTGAGAGCTTCTCAAACCTCTCTAAAAATTTGAGAACCTTCACGTGCTAAAACTGCAGTGAAATCTCCCTACTTTAGCGGTATGGAGCTCGCACCAGCCTTCGCCTAACCGCGTTCGTTCGTGCGACGTGAGCATGTCTGACGCCCACTATGGCATGTCTCGTGTAATATCAGTTGGGATTGATGCGGTGACGTGTTTCACCATCGTATCGAAATTATGAAACTCGATTCAGTAGGATTTCGCCCGCTTCCCACCTACTGTCTTTAAATCAAAAAGCGGACTACACATTGTAGATGCATACTCATGCACTTTCTCGGACGGGGGTTCGAACCCTCCCATCTCCACACACAAATAATTGCCCCTGAAGGGGCTTTTATTATTTTATGTGTGGAGATGAGAAAGCAAAAAGTTTTGCTTTCGTGGGGGTTTGATCAAGCACAGGCATATCGCGAAGCGATGCCGAGCTGGGGTCGAGAGTGCTTAGTATTTTGTGAGCTAAAAGCGATAGAAAATGGTTAGCAACTCGTGACTCATTCCATCCCACCTCCACAAAATACGACCAACAAAAAAACAGCCTTGCGCTGTTTTTTTGTTGCCACTAGGGTTGTTTTTGTTTGTGCGCCTATTTTAGTTTTTCCTTAGTACGTACGTAGATGTTTGAGTCTCAATAACAACCCTCCCACCCTCAATTCGCATTGAACGAACATTGCTCGTGTTGCCCGTACCAAAGCTAACCGGCTCACCAAGACGTATTTCTTTTACGAGCACACCTTCTAATACTTTTCCCCCCTCTACTTGAGAGGAACGGCCTTCCTTTAGAGAGATTTTTTCGAAGAGGATTCGATCTCCCACACGCGGAATATCAGATGTTTGCTCTTTTTCTTTTTTCGACTCTTCCGTGAGTAAATCTCTCACCTTGCCTCTCAACCCACCTATCCGTGTAACGCTAGCGATATCACTCTCGCCAGTACGCACATCATCAATGATTCCCTTTAAACCTGCAGCACTATGCGTATCTTGAGAACCTTCTAGGCTTCCAATTTTATCAAGTACGGAAAAAAGTTCGTCGAAGGTTGTTGCAGAAATAATAGCCAATTCTTCTGGGCTTTTTCGTTCCAATATCCCTTCCATAGTATTAGTATAGTTACATGAATAATTCCGCTTATTATACCCCCTCACCCTAAGTATTGAGTCCCATTGTCGAATAGCCTCACCATGATTGTGATGAGGCTATTCGGAGTGTGATTACTGGGGTAACCATAGGCCAGAAAAGCAAAAACCGTTCCTTTCAGACGGCCTTTTGCTGGAGGTCTGTTGGAACGGCATGGCGGTCAGTTGATATACTGCGCGCGATGCGGTACTCTGAATGGCCAAAGAGCGGCGCCCATCCCGTGTGGACGCTGTGAAGTGGTCCCTCGATTTCACGCTCCCAAAACGCCAGGAACTTCCTCAATTCTGGGTGTTCAGGTGGTGGCAGATCGATTGCCTGCCGCACGAAACTCTGAAGCACTGAAGGATGGTCAGGTAAGTGATAGATAATGCGGGTCGTCAGTAGGCCGTAGTTTTTCACTATCAAGACCATGAAACCCTCCTCTATTTAGGACAGATGTAGTATATCTTTTTCGTGGATACTTAACCATGAGTGCCCTATGTATGTGAACTTATGTGGTTGGGAGAAACACGAACGGTCTGTGATCACCAGACCCTACTGGTTTATCAGCAAACGCATACCCTCTTCAAAAGCAACCTGTGGTTCCCACCCCAAGAGCTTTTTTGCAAGCTTGTTATCAGCGAGAGTATCATGTGGCTCAAAACGCGCTGGGATGTATTCCACATGTCCTCCAATAAGCTCTGCGACACGATTCACTGACTGATTTATTCCTGCACCGATATTGATTACTTCTCCCTTCCCAACGTTTTCATTTTCTGCGGATAAAATATTTGCACGTACTACATCGCTCACATGTGTAAAATCGCGCGTCTGTTTTCCATCTCCCGTAATGGTGAGAGGCTTTCCCTCTTTTTTCATATTCAAAAATTTTCCAATGACGAGCGCGTACGCACCATCAGGATTTTGACGAGATCCATAGACATTGAAATATCTCAAAGAAACCGTCCCTAGTGAAAATACCGTACTCCAGAGTTTTGCGTATTCTTCACCAATATATTTGTGAAGTGCATACGGACTTTTAGGTGACGCAGTCATGGTCTCCACAAGGGGCATCGTATCCTGATCCCCATACACCGAACTTGAAGAAGAGAAGACTACCTTTTTTACCCCTGCTTCGTGGGAAGCAATTAATACATTCAAAAAACCTGTTGCATTCGCTTCATGCGCTTCTTTCGGATGTTCAAGCGAGAATTGTACGCGCGGAAGCGCTGCCAAATGAAAAACGTATTTCGCACCAACAACGAGAGGCTTAATAGCCTCAAGGTCACAAATATCCACCTGATGCAGTGTTGCTTTTGGATTCACATACCGCGCATCTCCTCCTGCGAGGTTATCAATAACACCTACTTCATACCCACGCGCAATAAGACCATCTACCAGATGTGACCCAATAAACCCTGCTCCTCCTGTCACTACTACTTTTTCTGACATAGGGTCATTATACGCTTTTCTTTGAGCTCATGAAAAGCTACGCTTTCTTCACAAAATACCCGAGCCATGTGGTGTGTCGCTCATCGTCTTCGTGATATACCGCTTCGTCGACTACCTCAAGACCTGCGCTGACGATATAGTGCTTCAACTCCTCTTTCTCGTAGAATGCAAAGTAGCGTGAAACCGTTCCTCCAAACCTATTTTGCTCAATCATACCTTCGTCCATACCACCCACTTCTTTTTGTTTGACTGAGACAAAACCCACACCTCCTGCACGCAACACTCTCTGTGCTTCACGAATACATTTTGAAATATCTATTTTGGGTACATGCAAAAAAGAAGCGGCGGCCCAAAATCCATCAAAACTATTGTCAGGAAAATCGAGGCGGTAGAAATCCATCTGACGATAGGTACCGTGCGGTGCTCGCGCCTGCGCAATATCAAGCATTGCCTGCGACGCGTCAATGCCGGTATATTCAAAGCCTTCCTCCAAAAACAAGACCGCATCCCGCCCTGCACCACATCCTATATCAAGCACTTTCTTTCCTGGAACAAGCTCCACGTATTTTTTAAACTCTTCCACCCAAAACGGCATGAAATTTGCCTTGCTGTAGTCCGTGGCAATAGTGTCGTAGGTTTCTTTTGTCTGTTCTTTGTGATCCATATAATTAGAATTTTGAAGTGCTGATTTTGTTCTGAATATCTTTTAAGAAATTTGTATACACTTCGTATATCATCGGGAGCTGGAGTGCTTCTTCTATTGAATACCATTCAGCTCGCTCAACATTAGATTCAAAGAGAAACGCTACGTCAGGATGAACAAGTAACGATTGATACACCACAAGGAACGTCGGTGCATGTGAGCGGTTTGTAAATACACCCGTCGCCATAGGATTTCCGATATGTATGTCTACTCCGAGCTCTTCAAATACCTCTCGCCTGAGCCCTCCATGAGGATCTTCTCCCTCATTAAGCCGTCCGCCCGGCAGATCCCACAGACCAGCCATCGAACTTTCTTTTGAGCGCTGTTGGAAAAGAAATTTCCCCTCTCGCTCAATAAGCGCTTTTTGGGTGACTTGACCATAGAAATGCTCTTCTTTCATGCAGACAGCGACACGGGTTTATAATTAAACTTCTCCAGGTCTTTTTCAATATCTGCATAGACCTTTCCACAGAGTACACCACCGGCAATAAATCCTTCTTGTGTGACATCAGCAAGACAAAATTCCGGCAGATGAAGGGCATCTTTTTGTTCCATCTTTTCAAATTCCACATCAACGAGCACAAGACCTGAAAGGCCATCCTGGAAAACATCAATCTCAAAATTGACACCATCTTGTGTAAAGTAGTGGCGTATTTTATGAACACGCTTTCCTGGCAAAAGTGACAGGTCCCCATATTCTTCCACTGTCAATGGAATAGTTGTTTCAAGTTGTCGTGAAAAATCACCTGCAACCACAGACTCCTTTTTGGTGATTTCGTATGTGTCTCCCGACCTTCGGATACGCAATACCGAATGCTCACTATGGGCCGGAAGATAGATATCGAGTAACTCCTTTTTATCCGCCGCCATGAGGCCGTCTGGAATATATTTTATCAAATAGGTTTTTTCGAGTTCTTCCATGGGGGTATTTTACAGGAGATGTTTGCATGATGCACTAGGGATTTCGGTCATTACATGACCAGTACAGGTTGTCGATATTTTGTTTCCTTTTAGTCACAAAATATCTGGCAACCTTTTCGAACCCTAGACGCAAGACGCCCCGCGTCTTGCTTGCGCGCACCATAGTAAAAGACCCCTTGCGGGTCTTTTACTATGGTGCGCGCACTAGGGTTCGAACCTAGGACCTTTCGAGTATCAGTCGAATGCTCTACCAACTGAGCTATGCGCGCATGAGGATAAGTCTACAATATCAATCACTTAAGGATCGAACCAGCGCCTTACTGGCGCAGTACAGGTTGTCGCTATTTTGTTTCCTTTTAGTCACAAAATACCTGGCAACCTCCTGAAATTGTCCCCCGGACAATTTCAGCCTTTCGAATATCAGTCGAATGCTCTACTTCGCCAAGCGAGGAGCGGAGTGGATGTTTACATACATTACGTCCGAGCGCAGGCGAAGCAAGGCTGAAAGCCTTACCAGCTGAGCTATGCGCGCATGTCGGATGATAGTAGCAAAAATAAAGGCTTTTATCAACGAAATCTTTTGTCGCAGAACGCAAAAGGGCCGACTGCAATTTGCAATCGGCCCTACAACATTCCGTCTCAGACACATCTCAGATTTTCCTGTGGAGCCACAGGAGCCAGAAGCCGGCGGCCAGAGCCACCAGCCCGGAGACCGCATCAAACGGTGGTGAATCCAGGTGGACCAAACCCACCGAGCCAGTGACGAGCACCGTCACTGGCAGGGCAGTCTTTATCCACCAACCCAGGTCTACGGTCGGCGGCGAGATGGCCTTGGTCCGGGGATCCTGTACGACATCGCCCAAGCTGACCTTCTTAAGACCAAAATTTCGCATCGGCACGGCCCTCCTCTGTTGGGTGACACAGTGTTGTGTCCCCTGTTTATATCCAGTTTTATTATAGCACCATCTTATATTTTTGTCAAACTCCCCAAGGGGATAGCTGTTTCGTCAAGAGAGTGCGCTATACTTTGGGTATTATGCAAAAAAGATATTTATACACCATTGCCCTCGCGACAGTCCTTTCACTCCCCTCTTTTGTGTCTGCACAAACGACGGTAGCGACCTACCTCACGCTCATCGGTTCCTTTTTAAGTAACTATGTCATACCACTTATTGTTGCTATTGCCGTCCTCTTCTTTTTTTGGGGTATTACAAAATCATTTATCATCAGTGGCGCAAGTGAAGAGGGGCGTGAAGAAGGAAAGAGGATTGCGCTCTGGGGTATTCTAGCGCTCGTATTTATTTTGAGTCTCTGGGGTATTACCAACGTTGTCATCTCTGGTTTTGGTATCGGCGATGGACGGATTATTTGTCCGGATTATATGCCGAATTGTAATTGATAGATTTGGAACACTGAGGCACGAGAAAGAGCACGGTTTTCCCCTAGGGGAAAACCGTGCTCTTTCTCTTTACACATACAAAAGAATTTCTACATTTCTCTCTGCATTTCTACTGAGAAATATGAACTTTCTTTTGCCTTATCTTGGCGGAGTCTTTCCTCCGTGTCGCATAGATTTTAAGACCATACCATGATGAGTCTATTTCGGTGCTCAATTGAGGCACCGAATATCGACCGGTTAAGCTATATGACTTTTGAGAGTACATACAACATTTCCGATTGGAATTAATCCACGACCAGCTTCCGCTAGCCGTGCCTTGTTACGACTTAGTCCCTGTCATCGAGTTTACCGTAGACCCACACGAGGTGGGGTTTCGGGCACTCCCGACTCCCTTGACTTGACGGGCGGTGAGTACAAGGCTCGGGAACGTATTCACCCCGGCGTGCTGATCCGGGATTACTAGCGATTCCAACTTCATGAGGGCGAGTTGCAGCCCTCAATCCGAACTGGGGGTACTTTTATAAGGATTTGCTCCATCTTACGATATTGCGTCCCGTTGTGGTACCCATTGTAGCGTGTGTGCAGCCCAAGGCATCAAGGGACATGCTGACCTGGCGTCATCCTCACCTTCCTCTCCCGTGAGGGAGCAGTCTCGCCTGACAAATATAACAGACAACGAGGGTTGCGTTCGTTTCCCCACTTAAGGGAACAACTCCATTCTTTTTCATTCTCATCGAATGAATTTAGACTATACCATCACCCAGCCGTAGTCTTGCCTTTCGGCAAGACTACGGCTGGGGCTCGGCGTTTTATAACGATGTTTCTCCGGCTCCTGCCGGCGCTTTCGCTATCTTCACCCAGCGCTTTCTTTTTACAGTAAACACTGGGATTCAGTCGTTACGGGGTTATAGGAATTTTATACGCCATACTCGCGACGACGTGTGATCTAATTAGACCAAAAAATCTCTCGTGATGTTTTTTCCGAATGACGAGCTTACGATTCTTTCCGATCACAGTCTCGATACCGTACTGTGCCTGAAGTGCGGTTTGAATACGGTTTTGACTTTCATCATCAAAACCTTCAATGGATATGATGGCTTTAGAGCCAGTCCAACATCCATCGTCCATATACCACACAGCAAGCGTCAACGGCGTCAAAGAAATGTCTTCTGGAAATATCTTCCGATCCGCAGGATAGAAGTATAAACGCCAATTCTTGAAGTACTGTCGCAACGAGAATCGGAATGACGCATAGCGCTTTCCATATTTCTCATTATAACGAGACATGCTTCTTGGTTCTGCAGCATATGCCAATGAAGACAATATGCTATACAACCAGAACAGGTAGTCCTTGTTCTTTATCCCTTGCTCGAATCGTATTTTTCCGCTCTTCGTTATGTATGCATCACCCAAAATGGAGCCAAGCAACACTTCTTTTTGCTGGTCACTCATTTCGAGTAAAAGATTTTTTCGTGCGCGTACGACGTTCGAGATTACTAAACTTCCCACGGCATTGCCCATAATGCGTTTAGTATAACGCATTATTTTGGGTTTCACCGTTATGAGCCAAGTTATTCAATCCCGATTACTCGGGAAGGGCTCAAGTTATTTAAGCCACGAACTGACGACGGCCATGCATCACCTGTCTTACACCCTCGAAGGCTTCCCCGGTTTCCCGGGGCGTGCAGTAAGATTTCTAGCCTTGGTAAGGTTCCTCGCTTAGCTACGAATTAAGCCACGCGCTCCACCGCTTGTGCGAGCCCCCGTCTATTCCTTTGAGTTTTAACCTTGCGGTCGTACTTCCCAGGCGGCCCGCTTAACGCGTTAGCTTCGCCACAGAGAGGGTCGATACTCCCTATAGCTAGCGGGCAACGTTTAGGGCGTGGACTACCGGGGTATCTAATCCCGTTCGCTACCCACGCTTTCGTGTTTCAGTGTCAGGAGTACGCCAGTAGAGTGCCTTCGCATTTGGTGTTCCCCATGATATCAACGGATTTCACCCCTACACCATGAGTTCCCTCTACCTCTCGTATCCTCGAGCATAGCCGTTTCCCCTGCGATCTCAAAGTTGAGCTCTGAGTTTTAACAAAAGACTAACTATGCCACCTACACACCCTTTACGCCCAGTAAATCCGGATAATGCTCGGGGCTTCTGTATTACCGCTCCTGCTGGCACAGAATTAGGAGCCCCTTATTCATGAGGTAACGTCAAAATTTCCTCCCTCATAAAAGAAGTTTACGTTCCTAAGAACTTCATCCTTCACGCGGCGTCGCTCCGTCAGGCTTGCGCCCATTGCGGAAGATTCTCGACTGCAGCCTCCCGTAGGAGTATGGGCCGTCACTTTATCCCTTATTTCTAAAGGTGTAGACTATACCTTCTCCCTCTCACCTCGCTGAGAGGGGATTGCATGTTATGGAATTACTTCCATCTTCGTCTCGATATACTTCGAGATTCCAGTCGTTACGGGGTCAAACATTCGTATTCCGTCGCTTCCCTCCCGTGTGGGAGTTCAGGTCTCGGATATTTTGTACACGTGACAAAATACGGGTATACGCTCCCTCTGATAACGTACTCGGTTTATGTTTCTCGTTCCCTCTAAGCATCCTAAGTACCTGAAGCGCAAGGATACCTTGCTGCTTCTTAATAATCAGATGCGGAACGAGACGTTCGAGTACCGTCTGTACTTGACTTCGTTCTTGTACTACAAATTCTGCAAGATTTTTTTGTGCATTGATGCGGATTGCTCCTACATTTTGAAATGCACTTCGTACAGATTTGAGTATTTCAACGTGTCGTGCATGTTGGGTGAAATTCACCTTAATACGGACACGATACGGATATCGATTGCTGTGGTAACGCTCAAGTGTCGCAACCACAGAACCATCTCCGTCAAAGAAACCTGCCAAATACTCATCAGATGGATAATGTCGACTTCCCACGGTATTGCCTTTGATGGGTATAATTATACACCCATCAGTCAGGTTTCACCGTTATGAGCAATATTTTTCTTGGGGATTACTCCCCAGGGAGACAACTTTTATCTCAGTCCCATCGGTGGGGGTCAGCCTCTCAGCTCCCCTACGCGTCGTAGCCTTGGTAAGCCATTACCTTACCAACTAGCTGATACGTCGCAGGCCGTTCCCAAAGCGATAAATCTTTACTCTTTCGAGACCATCAGGAATTATTCCGCCTTTCGACGGATTATGCCCGACTCTGGGGTACGTACCTACGTGTTACTACCTCGTCTGCCATGGTTCCCAGAAATAAATTCGGGCCATTCGACTTGCATGCCTCATCCACGCCGCCAGCATTCATCCTGAGCTAGGATCAAACTCTAATTTAAGACCAAATGACACGGGGTGTCATTTGGTCGCTATCTAACAACCAATCGATTACTCGACGATGTCAAACCTTTACCAAAGATAAGGCAAAAGAAAATACACATTTTCCTTTGCTTATATGTGCATCACATTGTTTTTAGGAAACAATGTGACTATATTCAGTTGTCAAAGTCCAATACCCAGCCACTCACTTTTTGGCTCATTTTCAGAGCAAAAAATAATTTTGAAGGAATGAAAAAATCCTTCAAAAGGCAGTGAGAGCATTATACGGATATATGAAAGAGAGTCAAGGAAATATGCGGGCATGAAATAAGGCTCGGTTTGCTTGCGCAAACCGAGCCTTGAGCACCTCCTTTCAGTGAGGATTTATGGATGAATGGTGGCTCCCGTCACTTCCCTCCCACGACGTCAAAACCGGGATCGGGCGACCCTCCACGACGCGTAAGCAGGGCTTTGAGTTGTTCCTGTGCCACGCGAGTCTTATTGCTCGGCTGGTCCGTGTAGGTCTCTTCATGACCCACAGACTTGTCATCCTCAGACATATCCACTACCTCATTGTTGTTGATGAACAACACCCTCGTCAAAACAAAAAAATCTCCCTGATGGGAGTTCTTGTATCTGACGCGTGTTTTTAGGAACTTACGTACTCACAGAACTCCCTTTCGGAGAGAAATAGAAGAACCACGCAAATGAAGTTGCGGATCGCTCTACTTGTGAAAACTTTCGTTCCATACCAACAATATAAGTCTGATGGTCTTTTTGGTCAAGTGCCCCAGCAGTGGAAAACAAAAAAGGCCTCGTGCCCCGCACGCTATATGCGCGGGGCAGAGAACCTTCGCCTTACCGAACGCGATAGTCCGAATTGGAAATGTCGAAAGACTCCTCCAGCTGTCTTGCGCGCCATTCAGCACGCAGTTCAGCATGCGTGCGCCTGTCCTCAGAAGTCCACCTGAGAACCTCCCTCCTCGACCCAGCCTGAGGCGAAGCCGTTTTTGCATCGTGCTTCGGTGCAACTTTGGGTTGCTTATCGAGTTTCTGCGTTTCCAACATGTTTCCCTCATTCGTTACGAACCCCAGCTTCCCCCCACTACGTCACATGACGTTCAGGTGCTGGTGTGAAAGTTCTCATAAACCCTCACACCAATCCCCAATCTGATAACGAAAAAGCTCCCGTATATACGGGAGCTTTTTCGTTGGGTGTTTCTGTTTCAATTACCCATGCGAAAGAGCTCCCTTACTTAGAAGGAGCTCTGCGAGTAGAATCGAAATAAATCGTCCGTTCATAAGTAGATGGTATCAAAACATAAAAAAGTGTCAAGCACAGTTTTTGGAAAAGAAGTCGGCGCCACACGGACGCCGACATACAATGGAAAGAGCGAGCGTCGTCATGATAATATTGCGCGCGCATTCATGCGACTTTACTAACCGACACCAATGTCGATCAGGAAGAACCGTCTCCCGGTTATGCTTCTTGCCTCATATGCAGAGGAACCTCTCCATGCGGTATCAGGCACCGCAACTTCAGATCGGGTCAATACATATTCCCTATAGAGGGCT
>Ga0105050_10006246_pt1 | contig 14892 bp, 12 predicted proteins | sample FRY01_FD_78088 | JGI IMG/M metagenome (GOLD analysis project Ga0105050, IMG submission 78088) | Freshwater microbial communities from Lake Fryxell liftoff mats and glacier meltwater in Antarctica - FRY-01 | ecosystem: Environmental > Aquatic > Freshwater > Ice > Glacier meltwater ... | reverse complement strand
TAGGTCGAACTCCCACGCGTCCCCTTCCTTGTTTGACCAGATGTCCGGGACGATCGCGATGCGATCGCCGACTTTCAATCCGAACCGCTCTGCGGTTGTTCGCCCGACAACAGCTGCAGTGCGCGTGGTGGAGAATGCAAGGCGGGCTTCGGATGACAGAACGATTTCCGGATGCAGTGCAAAGTAGCTGTCTGTTGGTACCGCCCAACGTGCAAACGAGTGGGTACCGTCGCGAAACGTGCCACCGAACCAGGTCTGATGCGAAACTGCACGGACGCCCGGCAATCCTTGGATCGCGACCGCATGATTGATGGGCAGAAAGTCTGTAATGGAGTGACGCGGTTGAACGATCAGGCGTTCTATGCCGGTGGTGTCGCCCCGGCTTTCGAAGAGCAGCAGGATCGGTGCCAGCAGGCCGATGAGCAGGAACGCGCTGGCCAGACTCAGGGTAGTCAACAACGTGCGTCCAGGTCGGCGCCATAAACCACTCCCAAGGAGTGCAAACCAGCTCACTGGCTCGCGCCGTTACGGGCCTGGCCTGGTTCCAGCCGGCCCTGTTCCAGCAACAGGCCTTTGTCCATGTGCAACACGCGCCCTGCATAACTTGCCGCTTTGGGATCATGAGTCACCATGACGATGGTTTTTGCCAGATCACGGTTCAGCAGGTGGAGCAGCGAGAGCATATCGTCAGCGGTGGTCCGGTCGAGACCACCAGTCGGCTCATCACAAATCAGGAGTTGTGGGTCACTGACCAGTGCACGAGCAATGGCTACCCGCTGTTCCTGGCCACCAGAGATTTCGGCCGGACGATGGCTGGCCCGGTCCGCGAGACCAACGACCTCCAGCGCGGTTTGTGCGCGTTGGCGAATTTCCGATGCACCCAGACGGGTCAGCAGCAATGGCAGCGCGACGTTCTGTTCGGCTGAAAGCGCTGGCATCAGGTTGTAGGCCTGGAACACAAAGCCAACGTATGCAGCCCGCCACGACGTCAGTTCCCGATCTGGAAACCCGGCGATGTCCTGTCCGTTGATGATCACGTGGCCCTGATCGGGCCGATCCAGACCGCCAATCAGATTCAGCAGCGTGCTCTTGCCGGAGCCGGAGGGTCCCATGAACGCAACAAAATCCTGCCGCGGGATCTGGACGTTGAGTTCGTTCAATACGTTGACCACGTGCGCACCACGCCGATAGCGTTTCACCACGTGTTGAACATCGACCAGTACTTCCGCCATCGATTCGCTCCAGCCCCTGTTGATGTGGAACAGATGCAGTGGATCAGCCTGCAACCCGCTACGCGTTGTGTCTCGTCATGTTGTGGAAGTGTTGGTCGAATTCAGGAATCGGTGCGAGATTGCAGAAGCCGGTATTAAAATTTGTCCGGCCCCGGCTCATCGACAGGGTCCGCCGGACCCGAATTTGCGAGTCTCGACTGCCGCCAGGCGGACGGTGTCGTGCCTTTGAAGTCACGGAACGCACGATTGAACGGATTTATGGACTGATACCCAACCGACAACGCAATCGTCAGGATCGGGAGACGGCGTTGTGCCGGGTCTGCCAGGGCTTCCGCGGCATCCGCAATTCGGTATTCGTTCAACATCTGACTGAAGTTACGGTAGCCCAGCCTGATGTTGATCAGCCGCCGCAATCGATACTCAGGTACGCGGATATGCGAGGCGAGGGCAGCGATGGAGAGTCCCGCCTGGTGGTAGATTCCCGCTTTCATCGCGGCTTCAAAGGCGACAAAGTCAGAATCTGCGTCCGGTTCGACAGGCCTATTGGTGGTTTTGTCTGTTGATGGTGGTGCCAGTGCTGCAGAGGTTGCCTGCGTAACGTTTGCCGTCACTTGCAGGTTCACCAATATCGCCGTATTAATCAGCGTGTTGAACGCCTGGTAACCTTCGTGAACGTAGAACATCAGGATGATGCCCGCATCGAGCACCAATCGTGTCAATAGTGAGTACGTGACCAGGTTGACCGCAATCACCACGACCAGCAGTGCGCGCATTCTCCGTCGTGGATCAACCAGATCGTCCCGCCAATCCTTCAACGTCCAGAAGAGCGCCACTGCAGTGAACACTGCCTGCAAAGCGGCCGGTGTTACCTCAAAGAGCAGATAAAGTGCGACGTTGTCGTCGGTCATCACCATGCCACGACTGGGGCGTGTAGAAATTCCGAGCACAAACGGCAGAAGATCTTCCAGACTGATCTGCAGCGCGAGCAAAGCGGCGAGAGGGCGTGGAAATCATTTTTTCGACTCTTCGAAGAGCAGAAAAGACAGGATCATGAATGCGCCCGGGACTGTGTTCATCAGTACCTGGATGCAGATCATCAAGGGTTCGGTGGTTGTGAATTGGAAAGGTTCGGGTATCCAGCCTTCAAACATCGTTCGGCTGAACACAACAAAGGCCGCTGAGCAGACCGTGATAAACGCAACGAGTCGAGCGGCGTTGTTGCGCGGTAGGGCCACCAGCATGTTCGTGCCCAGCAGGAGTACGCTGAAGATGGCAAGACAATCAATGGCGAACAAGGCGGCGTGCAGGGTCATGAACGGGTCGCTGGGCTCATTGCTTCTGACCAACCCATCCCCCATCGACCGGTGTGCAATGCTCAAGGGAAGAGCGACCTCGGGTCTGTCAAATGAGACGGTCAAATAAGGCGGGCAAATAAGGTGGTCAAATGAGGCGACGTTTACCTGCTGCGGGTCTGGCACAGGATACGAACAGTCGCCGGCCTTTTTTACACAGGTGAGTTCCGACCGGTGGGGTACCCGCTTTCTGTGGTACGCAGAAATCCGCCGGTGGCAGATTCCATGCCGTCATTGCCTGACGAACAAGGCATCGATCGTCGGGTGGAGGTGTTCTGTCCTGGAAGTGCCGCGTGGCTGGTGGAAGGTCGCTGGAGGAAAGTGGCTGGTGGAAAGTGGCTGGTGAAAGACAGAAGAAGCAGTGATGGCAACTCTTGTCCCGAGAGCCTGTCCCGATCGCTGTTTTCACGCACGCGGGACCTCCCCGGCCACGTGACCGGAACTCTCACAGGATCAACCGCTGCGTAGTCCTCTGCGTAGACCGCAGCGTAGTAACCGGGACAACGACGTCGAAGGACACCAGCGGGACGAGCGCGATGCGTTACGACGTGAACAAGCCGCATTGGCGGCTTGTTCAGTGGGCTCCTGGCGCCGGAACCCGAAGGTTCAGGGAACAATGTCTCCGAGATTGATGAGCTGCGTTTCACCACTGTTGTTGTTGACACCGTCGTTATCATTGACGACCCAGATGTCCTCGTTCAGCGAGACAGCGACACCTTCGATCTTCTCCGGCACAAGACCACCGGTGCGTGTGAGATCACCTTGGGCCAGAAGATCACGCACCAGCGATTTGGTTAACGTGCCGCCAGCAGCCACACCCGTCACATCGATGCGGTACAGGCGTTTAATGCGAGCATCGGGTCCGGCCTGGTTGTCACGTTCAACAACGAGGAACTGACCACCACCAAGCGTTGCAATATCCGACAAGCCGACCCAGCCCCCATTGGGAGACACCGGTGTTTCCAGTGGATAGTTCAGGAACGTCCATTCGTTTGTTGTCGGATTGAACACACCGATACGCGCCGTGTTTGCAGGATCATTGAGTACAGTCCATGCACGCTGGAAGGCGACGTAGACCAGCCCATTGTGCTCGGTGACCCCTTCGAATCCAAATCGGAACTGACCTGCATTGACAGCATCCGGCAGTCGTACCACCCGTTCGATGACGCCGGTTGCCGAGGTCTTGAACAGGAAATTCAGGCTGAGTATGGGCCGACCTGCTTCCGCTGCCGTCACCGATCCGTTGCCTTCCGATGCAATCCAGAAACCGCCATCCGCGGCCTGTGCGATGCCCTCCGGATCAATGTTGACGGTCTTGTCGGAATTCAACAGCCGGGCGCGGTCGACCGAGTCGAAGGACTGAGCTCGAAGAGGGTCGTTGTCCGCAACGTTGCCAACTGCCAGTGCTGGCGTTTGGGCAAGCACGTCATTGGTATCCTGGAGGGTGATTTCTTCAACGAGAGAGGTCGGTTGAGTCGACAGATCCAGCTTGAAAATCCGGTTTCGCGCAAAAAAGCTGTCATCAATTGCGTACATCAGATAGTCCACGGTGTTATCGCGAGCGAGCCCTGACAGTGCACCCCAGGGAATTGGTGTCCCATCGGTGCGGTTGGAAGAGCTTATGCTCGGATAAGTGGGCTCTGTCACCTTGTATTGGTAGATGTTCAGCCCACCGCGGTAAGCGTTAGCGCGGCTGTCAAGCTCGCTTGATACCACCAACAGGTTGCGCGATGGGATGGCGATCACGCCCTCGGGTGACAGGGCGGTTGGCAGAACCTGTTTGAAGACCGGGTTGGCCGGGTCGTTGACGTTGTACACGGTGGTCAGACTCGTACGCTCCGAATTGACAAAGAGAAAACGATCAGCGCCAAAGGTGGCCACGTCGACGTTTTCCGGTTCATTGCCCTTGGCATCGGAACGCCGGTCGTTGAAGTTGCCGACTCGCGCTGCAATGTGTTCCAGTGCGGATCCCGAACTGAACAGGATAGAGCCAGCACGATTGAAGACAGTAAATGTGCGGCTGCCGCCATCCAGGTCTCCTTCATCAGCAGTAACAAAGATCTGGTCTGTGAGCCAGGCGACACCATCCGGTTCGCGCAGGCGGTTGTTCTGGGTCGCCGTTTGCAGGACGCGGTTCGGCCGTTCGTCAAGGGTGTCCACCTGGACGAGGTCTATGGCACCAACGCTGAAGTTGTCGAGCACGGTTGCAGTCGGGAGGTCCACCAGGGCGATGTGGTTGTTTTCCTGCAGCGTCACGACCGCGACATTGCTGGTGTTGATATCCACATATTCCGGTTCAGGATCGTTCGGGAATGCCATGCCGCCAAAATTCATTGCCACGTTAGCGGTGGTCCAGGCGGCTGGTGCACCGGCGAGATTCAAGACCGACAGGTACCCGCCAGGCAATTGTTCTGGTCGGCCGTTGCCCGCTGACTCGTTGCGTTCGTTTTCGATGCTCACCGCAGCGAAACGTCGATCCGGGCTTACCGAGATGGAATCTGGCTGGCCGCCAACATCGATGGTGCGCACGATGGTTCGGGTAGCAATGTTCACCACGGACACATTGCCGCTGGGTGTCACAAAGTTGGGCGACGTGTTCACGGCAATCAGCGCGAACTCACCTGCCACGGCCACTGACGTCGGTTCGCCGCCCATGGCCAGCGTGCCGATCGGCGAAGGCGCAGCAGGATTCGTGATATTGACGAATCCCACCAGATTGCCGGGGCTATCGGTGTAGAGAACCGTGAGGCCATCTTCGCTCACCGCAGAAATCTCGGCCGAGGCTGCGGTGTTGGTGTTGCAGGATGGCTCGTATTGCCGACACGCAGGAAACGTGCTGAGCCGGACAAAATTGCGTTCAACGTTTGGCGAGCAGACGTTGGAGCGGCTGGTGATTTCGCTGGTGTCGAGGATCCCGTCCCGATCCGTATCGTTGCCGGACTCTATGCGTGTACCGCCTTGTGGGCAGGACGAACTGCCAGGCTGCAGGACACGCTGTACGGCCAAACTGTTGACTCCGCCCGTGCCGGCTGGTCCGGCGGTACCGGGAGTACCAGCCGCACCTGCGGCACCATCCCGGCCATCGTCCCCTTCACATGCTGCAAGCGCCACGAGCATCGTGGCCAGCACCAAAAGCCGATTCATGTACAACACGCGTCATCCCCAACTTCGTTTATGTAGGCTTCGTTATAGAAATGCTCGGCTAAGGATTGGTGACAGCTTTCGGATTTTTGTCATGCGTTTGTCACGCCAGCAGTCGGACCGGGACCGCAGGACGCTATTTCGCCGTTGAAGTCCGATCCACCTGATGACTCAGGGGTGTTCGGGCGAACGCGATTCAGACGAAGTGATGGCCGCCGCCCGGAAGAAAGCAGGCTTGCGTCACGACCGGACTAGCAATCAAACTGCATGACATTCCGGGCCGGAGCCCAGCCCAAAGCGCGTCATCAGGTCGTCGCCATGCCTGTGTCATCATTTGCCGACAACTTTCGCGGGGGAGCCCCTGATGGAAAAAACAACCCCGCCAATTGACCTCCACCTGGACCCGGATCTGGATCTGGACCCGGACCTGCTACAGCGTATCGAAGCTGATCTGCTCGATGGTTACGACGAAGAACTCGAACTCGAATTTGAAGACCGCACTCTTGATGCATTGAGTCTTCGAATCGAGGGTGCACAAGCCCGCCGTGTGGAACGACAACAGTATTTCCGGGAGTTGTTTCGCCTGCAGCGCGAACTGGTCAAGTTGCAGGACTGGGTCACGGCGACGAAAAAAAAGGTCGTGATCCTCTTCGAGGGACGCGACTCCGCCGGCAAGGGCGGTGCCATCAAGCGCATTACTCAACGCCTGAACCCGCGCGTTTGCCGCGTGGTGGCGTTGCCTGCGCCAAATGACCGCGAGCGGACGCAGTGGTATTTCCAGCGTTATTCGCAGCATCTGCCGGCGGGTGGCGAGATCGTGCTCTTCGATCGTAGCTGGTACAACCGGGCGGGTGTCGAGCGGGTGATGGGTTTTTGCAGCGAAGACGAAGTGGAGGAGTTTTTTCGCTCAGTACCCGAGTTCGAACGCATGCTGGTGCGGTCGGGTATCCAGTTGATCAAATACTGGTTTTCGATCACCGACGACGCGCAGCACCTGCGTTTCCTCGGACGTATCCACGACCCGTTGAAACAATGGAAATTGAGCCCCATGGACCTTGAGAGTCGTGTGCGGTGGGAGGCCTACACCAAGGCCAAGGAGGCGATGCTCGAGCGAACCCATATCCCTGAGGCACCCTGGTGGGTGGTGCAGGCAGTGGACAAGAAGAAGGCGCGGCTGAACTGCATCGCTCACTTGCTCTCGCAGGTGCCGTACCAGGAAATCACCAAGTCGTCGATCGATTTGCCGGCCCGCGTACGCAATCCCGACTACATTCGCCACCCGATTCCGCCGGCGATGTTTGTGCCCGAAATATACTGAAGTTCCCGACGAGCACGGCTACGGGACGAGGCAATACCGGGCTGGAGTTTTCACTCGACGATGTTCTCGCGAACGGCAGACTCCGCTGCCCCGTTTCGTGTCGCCTGGCGCACCAGCGCAAGCTTGTTGGCCGCATTCAGTGCCGCGACCTTGTAACACTCGGCTAGAGTTGGGTAGTTGAATACATTGGTCAGGAAATAATCCAGGCCTCCACCCAAAGCAAGTACCGCCTGGCCGACGTGGATCAATTCCGTTGCGCCACTACCAATGCAGTGGCAACCGAGCAAGGTGCGGTCATCGCGGTGAAACAACATCTTGAACATTCCGGAATCATCACCGACGATCGGGCCGCGCGAGATCTCGCGGTAGCGGGCAAGGCCCGACTCGTATGGAATGCGCTGTTTTGTCAGTTCTTCTTCAGTGGCACCAACCATGGATACCTCCGGAATCGCGTAGATGCCGACCGGAAAGTGCGCGCTCATGGGTTCGGTAGGGGCACCAAACATATGGCAGGCAGCGATGCGTCCCTGCTCGCTGGAAGTTGCGGCCAGTGCAGGAAATCCAATCACGTCACCCGCCGCGCGAATGTGCGCGACCTGCGTTCGATAGTGCTGATCTACTGTCAGTCGGCCACGATCATCGGCGACGAGTCCGGCGGCTTGTAGATTGAGTGACTCGGTGCTGCCAATGCGTCCGGATGTGAGTAATACGACGTCAGCAACCAGGTGTTTGCCAGATGCAAGGCGAAGCAAACCCTGTCGAGGCGGACCGGCGACAACCTCGACATGTTCGACAGCTTCGCCGCATCGGAGGACGACGTCGTTTTTGCGCAACTGGTGAACCAGTTCATCGACGATTTCATGATCGAGGAATTCTAAAGGACGCGGTCGCTGGTCGATCAGGGTCACGTGGACACCGAGCGCGGCGAACATCGAGGTATATTCAATGCCGATCACCCCGGCACCGACGACGACCATCGTCCGGGGCAATCGCTTCATCTGCAGAACGTTATCGGAGGTGAGGAGCGTATCGCCATCAGGAGCTGCGCCACGTGTGCTCCCGGGTTTCGTACCGACCGCGATCAAAACGTTGTCGCCGCGCAGTACGCGCGCACCATCCCGTGTTGCCACGGAGATTGTATGGGCATCCAGGAATGACGCGCGGCCATGGACGAGCGTCACGTCATTGCGGGTCAGGGCGTCCGCAACGATACCGATTTCGCGTTGGATCACCTGTTCGACATGGGCGACGAGTTGCTCCATGGTCGGTCGGATGCGCGAAGGAAATGATCGGGTGTCAGCACCGGCAAGTCGGGGTCGGGAGAAGACTCGGCGAACGGCTTCGCGGAATGTTTTTGAGGGAATGGTGCCGGTGTCGATGCAAGCGCCACCCACAAAATCCTGCTGTTCAATGACGGCGACGCGCTTGCCGAGTTTGGCCGCCTGGACAGCCGCACGCTGGCCCGCCGGGCCACTGCCGATGCAGATCAGGTCGAAGTTTGCAGTGTCGATCATTGCCGATCCTCACTCGTTGGCTGAGCGGGCGACTGGTGTGCCTGCCGCCAGGAAGGAACACCCTAAGTCGGCAGCATGTCCGTTTGATGATCCTGCCACCGGAGTCTGCAACCTGTCAGTCGACAGTCAGCCACTGAGCGCGCTCTTCATCGCTCATGTGGCGAATTTCCTTTCCATAGACCGCGTAGAAAATATGCTCGGCGACGTTTTTGGCGTGATCCCCGAAGCGCTCCAGCGAGCGTGCAGCCCAGATCAACTGCAGTGCACCTCCGGTGCTCCCCGGTTGAGCGGCGATGAACAACTGCAATTCTGCAGTGATTTCCTTGCACTGCTCGTCAATCGCACGGTCTTCCTGCTTGATCGCAGCAGCGGCCACCCCGTCGAACGCCACGAACGCAGCGAGCGCCTTGTCGGAAAGTGAAAGCACGCTGGCGCCGAGTGATGCAATTGCACCGCCAAAACGCTGCTGGGGAGTTCCTGCGGATTTGAGTGCCGCCTTTGCCACGCGTTTGGCAAGGTCACCCATGCGCTCGATATCCATAACGACCTTGATAACGGCAAACACCAGTCGCAGGTCACCAGCCGCCGGCTGGCGCTGGACCAGCATGTCGCGGCAGGCTTCGTCCAGTCCCAGCTCAAGGCGATTCACCTCGGTGTCACGAGCGACGACCTGAACTGCAAGTTCACCATCGTTGCGCTCGAGAGCACCAAGGGCGTCCCGGAGCTGGTCCAGCACGAGCTGTCCCATCGTCTGCACCCGATCGATGATCGCATCCAGATCGGCGTTGAACTGGCCGGACAGGTGACGCCGCAGATCATTTTTGGTCAGGGTCATCAAAACACTCCAAATCAGCCGTACCGGCCAGTGATGTAGTCTTCGGTCTGCTTTTTCGCCGGGTTGGTGAATACGCCCCGCGTCGCACCGAACTCCACGAGCTCGCCGAGATACATGAAGGCGGTGTAGTCCGATACCCGAGCCGCCTGCTGCATGTTGTGAGTGACGATGAGAATCGTGACCTTTTCCTTCAATCGATGAATGAGATCCTCGATGTTGGCTGTCGCATTCGGGTCAAGGGCGCTGGTCGGTTCGTCGAAGAGCAGTAGCTCGGGTTCGGTTGCCAGTGCCCGCGCGATGCACAATCGCTGCTGCTGTCCACCAGACAGGTTGAACGCCATGTCATCGAGACGTTCGCGAACTTCGTCCCAGATCGAGGCTTCGCGCAGTGCCTGCTCGACACGATCGGCTATCTCGGTACGATTATTCTGTCCACGCACGCGCAGTCCATAGGCGACGTTTTCGAAAATCGATTTGGGAAACGGATTGGGCTTCTGGAAGACCATGCCGATGCGCATCCTCACCTCGATGGGATCGACACTGCGATCGAGGATGTTCACCCCGTCGGGCTGGAACAGGATCGCGCCGCCGTAGCGGGTGTTGTCCTGCAGATCGTGCATCCGATTGAAACACCGCAGGTACGTCGACTTGCCGCAGCCTGATGGACCAATCAGTGCAGTGACGCGGAACTCGTCGATCCGCATGTTGATGCTTTTCAGCGCCTGGTTTTCGCCGTACCAGAAATCCAGGGCTTTCGCTTCGGCCTTGAGCGAAGCCAGGGCTCGTGCTTCGGTTGAAGATTCTTTGTGCTCGACCCGGATGGACATATCCATAGTGCTTTTCTCTACCATTTGATTCGCTTCCTGAAACGAATGCGTAACCAGATCGCCGTTCCGTTCATGACCAGCGTCATCACGACCAGGACGAGGCCCGCTGCTGCCGCGTTCTCCTGGAAGGCAGCCTGTGGCCGTGACAACCAGTTGAACATCTGTATCGGCATGACTGTGAAAGGCGACTCGAGCCACTCGAAACTGATGAAGGGAAACTCTGCCGTGATTGGCGAGGCCGGCAGGAAGGCGATAAACGTCAATGCCCCGATGGTAATGATCGGCGCGGTTTCACCAATCGCGCGCGCGAGGCCGATGATGACGCCCGTGAGAATGCCACCTGCTGAATACGGCAGGATATGGTCGCGCACCAGTTGCCAGCGTGTGGCTCCTACGCCATAGGCCGCCTCGCGGATGCTGACCGGGATGGCCCGAATCGCTTCGCGGGTGGAGACGATGATGACCGGCAGGATCATGAGCGCAAGCGTGAGGCCAGCGGACAGGATGCTCTGCCCAAAATCCAGCGCGTAGACAAAGAGGCTGAGTGCGAGCAGTCCATAAATGATTGACGGCACACCGGCGAGGTTGGTGACGTTGACCTCGATGAGGTTGGTCACCCAGCTGCGGCGCGCGTACTCCTCGAGATAGATTCCGGCGCCGATGCCGAATGGAATCGCTGTCGCTGCGGTAATCAGCATCACGAGACTCGAGCCGACCATCGCACTGAGGATGCCGGCCTGTTCGGCTCGCCGCGAAGGGAAATTCTGGAAAAAAGACCAGTTGAGCCGGTGCGCACCATCCTGGATCAAACCGGCCAGAAGAAACGCCAGGGTGAGGATACCTATCATCATGCAGATCAGCCCAATGATCGCGAAGATGGCGTCCCGGCGACGACCGCGCAGGACCAGTTGCCGGATGGCCTGGGTGTCGTGCATGTCAGTAGACCTCGCGGAATCGCATGCGGGCCATATGGCCGAGCACGTTGAAGAACAGGGTCATCAGAACCAGAACCAGACCGACTGCAAAGATGCTCTGGTACTCGAGGCTGCCATGTGGCAGGTCTCCCAGTGCGACCTGCACGATGAACGCCGTGATGGTGGCACCAGGTTCGGTGGGATCCCAGGTGAAGTTGGGTTGCTGGCCGGCCGCTACCGCCACCACCATCGTTTCACCGAATGCCCGCGATATCCCGAGGATGTACGCCGCGACAATGCCGGAAGTCGCCGCCGGCACCACGACCCGCATCGAGGTCTGCAGCCGGGTGGCGCCCATGGCGTACGAACCTTCACGCATCTGCATGGGCACAGAGCGCATCGCATCCTCGGCCATCGAGGTGATGTAGGGAATGATCATGACTCCGATCACGAGTCCGGGTCCGAGCATGTTGAAACCTGGCAGGTCCGGCATGAACCACTGCAGTGCCGGCGTGACCATCAGCAGGGCGAAGTACCCATAGACGACAGTGGGGACTCCAGCCAGCAGTTCGAGAGTGGGTTTGACAGTTTCGCGCACACGAACGCTGGCAAATTCGCTGAGATAGACCGCCGCAATGGTGCCCACCGGGACCGCGAACAACAAAGCGACGGTCGACGTGACCAAGGTACCCGCCAGCAGGGGCAGCACGCCGTAGTGCTTGTCCGCAAACATGATGGTCCACTGTGTGTCGGTGAGGAAATCGATCATCGAGACCTGCTCGAAAAAGGATGCGGACTCAACGAGCAGAATCCCGACGATCCCGACGGTCACGGCCACCGCAGTCATCGACACGGCAAACAGTATCGCTTCGATGATGCGCTCGCCGATGTGCCGCGTCGGTTTATGCGCAAAGCGGCTGTCGGAGTTGGCGGCTCCGGACGTCTGCCCGATTGAATCCGCAGTCATGGTCAGGTCCTCAGCTCAGCGGTTTAGTGGGTACGCTCGCGTACGAGCAATTCCTCGACCGAGAGGCTAATGTCCGCGTGGCCGGAGAAGCCGCTGCCAACCTTGCCATTCTTCAGGTTCTCCCGAGCGAGCTCATAGGCTTTTGCCGGCAGTTCCACATAACCGACCTCGGCCGCCAGGGCAGGGCCTTCAGTCAGGTAAAATTCCACGAATTCCTTGATCTCGGGCCGCTCCAGCGACTTTTCCTTCACGTAGATGAAAAGCGGCCGCGACAGTGGCTGGTAGGTGCCGTTATTGACGGTCTTGGTTGAAGGAACGACACCCGTTGTGCCGCCTGGGGGTACGATTGGTACCGCACGCAGCTTGTCGGTGTTTTCCTCGTAGTACGCCATGCCGAAGTAACCCAATGCTCCTTTGTCGCGCGAGACATACTGAACGGTGACGTTGTCATCTTCACTGGCCTGATAGTCGCCGCGAGAAGCCTTGGAACGTGCCATTATCGCTTCGGTCCAGTAGTCGAACGTGCCCGAATCAGCGCCGGCGCCGGCCAGTTTCAGTGGCATGTCGGGGAACGTCGAGCGGATCTGATTCCAGTTCATGATCTTCTGCTGGGCGGCCGGCTCCCACATGATTTTCAGTTCGGCAACGGTCAACTGGTCAACAAAGGTGTTGGCCTTGCTGACGACCACCGTCAGTGCGTCATAGGCAATCGGCAGCTCGTAGTATTTGATGCCAGCCTGTGCGCACGCGATCATTTCTTCTTTCAGGATCGGTCGTGACGCGTTGGTTATATCAGTCTCACCGCGGCAGAAGCGCTTGAAGCCACCGCCGCTGCCAGCGATGCCGACCGTCACGCGGGCTCCGCGGAGGGTCGACTGGTATTCTTCTGCGACAGCCTCGGTAATGGGATAGACCGTGCTGGACCCGTCAACCTTGATTACAGCCGCAGCTTGCGCGAGGGGGGCGAAAGCCGAGGCGCTCATGGCGATGCCGAGTGCCCATTGATTAATCTTTTTCATCTTGGTGTCTCCAGGAATGGAAGCAGGGTTAAAACTTCGCGTTCAGGTCGATCACGAGAGTCTCGACGCTGGCGTTGTCGTTGTTGAACCGGCTCGCTGCATCGGATTCTGCGCGGAACCACGACACGGTGAGGTTGAAGTTTTCGAGAATGTCGTACTGGGCCTTGAGCTTGTGGCCACTCGAGGCGACGTAACCGGAAGCGAAATTGGAATCCGTGAAGTATCCGACCACTGCATTGCGCTCGACGTCCCGGTAGGTGTAATCGAAGGCGATCCCGGCGAGGTTGGTGCGTACACCCAGGAGCCACGCCATATCCTCGTTGCCGTCGTTGAATGTCTTGAAGTCGGTTGCGTCAACGTTTACCACGTACTGGCCATACAGTGTCAGTGGCAGCGGCAGGCCAATCACGTCCATCTGGCTGAAGCCCTCGTAGAGCGTGAATTCGTCGGTGGTGTTGCCGTTTGCGATCAGCGCAATTGCCGGCTCCCCGGCTTCTTCACCATCACCCCGGTAGTTGTACAGGCTCGCTCCGAGTGTCAGTCGCACCCTGTCACCGGCGTCGAAGGCCACTCCACCCTGCATCGAGTAGAGTCTGAGATCGTTTTTCCACTCGACGCCTTCGCCATCAACGTTGTCCTTCAGGACGAAGTAGCCGGCGCTGCCGAACAGGGTGGTAGTGCCGTACTTGCGCTGATAGCTGCTGGCAAACCCTTCCGGATTGATGTCGCCGTCCCAGGCCACGTCACCCACTGCCATCCACGGCTGCTTCATCTTCCCGGCAAAGAGCTTGAGCCCGGGCACACTGGCGGGGTGATAGTCGATGTAGCCCAGATCGAGCCATATCGGCTTTTTGTCGAAGTAGTTGTCGAGGTCCTGGTTGGTCGATCGGCGATCCGGACTGCCACCCGAGGCGATCTGGATCCCGGTCTCGACCTCGGGATTGATCTGGGTAAACGCGCCGAGCCGGGCCCGTATGCGCTGCCGATCCTTGTCCCGGCCACTGGCAGCGGCGGCACCTGGTGGTTTCGTCTCGAATTTCGGCTCGTCCTCAATATTGATGATGTCGTTCCGCGCCCGCATGTCGGCCTTGAGGACGGTGGTGGCGGCCCAGCCAGCGGTCTGCTGGTAAGTAGTGAATTCCTTTTTGTCGAGCTTCTGTCTGCTCTCTCTTTTCTGCTTGCGCTCGTCGGTACGTTCCTCGGTGGCCAGGTCGGCCATCAATTCGCCGTGCTGTGCCTGGGTGATCGACCCATTGGCCAGCAGCATGTCCAGAAGCTTGGCGTCCACAGAACTGGCGGTCAGCTGACTGGTGGTGGCCAGCAACACCATGCCAATTAGCCCTGTTCGAAATGTGTTCATCTGTAGTCTCCGACGGATCTCGTCCAATCGACTCTTGCGTCCCGAATCGGAACCAGAGTGCTGTTGCGCTGCAACCCATCGGGAGGCTGGTCTGGAATATATGGGCGCATTCTTCACCAGCTTTGTTACCGCGGGATGTCAGCTTGGGGACGCACTCCAACCGCAAAATGTGAACATTTGATGACAACATGACACCCTTGCGATGCCGAATGTTTCAGTTGCGGGCCCGGACATTTCTTCGTCCTGACGGTTTTCGCGCCAGTTATGGCCTGTCGGCGTGTAGTTGGGGATGCAGTTGAGGATCTAGCAGCCTGTCGGACTTGTCACCGGGATGTTCTTGGTAAGCGGCGCGACGAGTCAAAAACGCACCGGTTCAGCGAAAAAGCGCCGGTTTCTGCGCGAACTTTCGCCTG
>Ga0105050_10006243_pt1 | contig 14896 bp, 15 predicted proteins | sample FRY01_FD_78088 | JGI IMG/M metagenome (GOLD analysis project Ga0105050, IMG submission 78088) | Freshwater microbial communities from Lake Fryxell liftoff mats and glacier meltwater in Antarctica - FRY-01 | ecosystem: Environmental > Aquatic > Freshwater > Ice > Glacier meltwater ... | reverse complement strand
TCTCTTCGCCCACCAACATACCGTCATCGGACCCGCCAGAGTTTCGCTAATTGTCGCGTTTTGCGTAGAGCCGTTAAACGTCTTTGCAATACCGCTTTGCAATGGTCGTACATCGCCTAGCCCAAGCAATTGATTATTTAATGTATTAGGTTCTGTTAACCAGTTATCTCTCACTGCCCATTCTCCAATATAATTACTTGAATTAAAATCACTAATATCTTCTTTAAATCTATCTTTATAATAATTATATAAATCTCCAGTAGAACTATTAGTCCCATTATAATGTTGACCAATAATTGGTGTATATATAGTAACTCTACCAACTAACGTTTGTCCTTGTTGTTTTATTACATCTATCGCCATTTTGTTTCTTTCTTGTTTTAGTTAAGATCCTGTTGTCCAGTCCAAGTAACAAGGTATCGATTCCTAACTAAAAACCCTTGGATTAATATATTGACTTGTTGTTGGCGTTAAAATTGCTGTTCCACCGTTCATACTACCCATACTATACTGCATCTTATAAGAAGAATATTGGTTACATCTATCTTTGGATAAATCTAATAAATTTTTTGCTATCGATGTTCCATCAATACTAGACGGACCATCAACTATTTTTACTGATCTCTTTGCATATATTTGATATTCACTACTAAGTATCATACAAGCTGCTTTTAGTGAAATTAAGTTTATAAGTGCTTTACTTTCATCTTCTGAACTATCTGTTGGATCTGGATCTAATGTTAAGGTAGATACATTAATATTATAAATGGTATTAAAAAAAACTTCTGTTACTATCATTCTTGCAGCAATCAAAATATTTTTTTGTATTTGTTGGTCAGTATAAGTTACTTCACTTGAATCTCCAACAAGATATCTTACTATTTCTGTTATTTCTGTTTGCCAAGACATTTAGTAATTCCTATAAAAAGTGAGTAAAAAGAGGCAAATTAAATGACATTCCGTTCTTCAAAAGCTACTCAAATCTACCTGAGTAGATATTGACGACGACCACCTGCTAATTTCTTAGCATGAACCTTATCATCTCCATGAACGTTAATTCCCGTCGAACTGACGGTATTTTAAGTTATGTGCAGCATCATATTCTCTATATAATGATACTCCTTTTAACATCTAAATAAAACTTTTTAAATTTCTTTTGTCCGCAATCCCATAATTTTACCAACTCCTTTTCATATCCAATTTGACCCTTAAACAACATTCTATTATAAGAACCTTCTCCGTTTGTCCATTTAAAGCTTTTATAACATGTTGTGGGAATAAAACCAAAATCGGTCAGATATTCTCCAACTCCATATCTTCTATCAATAAAAGTAGTCAGTTCATCCATATCTAATTCTTTTTCTACATGTTTTAGCAGTTTAGAAAATCCTCCAATAACACTATATCCTAGTTTATTACAAAATCTAGAAATGTCATATGATTTATCTTTTACCCTATTTATTCTTATAAGAGAAATTGGGGTATCATTGTATGTTAGGGCGAAAGTTCTACCTTTTCCATTTCCCATTAAGTGGTTTTTATTTAGAAAATCTTTTGATTCTAAGTTTGATAGTTCTATTATTTTAGTTTTTCTTGCATAGATCTTTTGGGATTTATTTAGGGCATTCAAAATTATTGAGTGAACTATTTCTTCTTTGTCTCTTAATTCATCTTCTCTAAAGAAAAAAGATTTGTAACCCAATTTATTATAGGTTTCTTTTTTATTAAAGTGGTAGTTATCGTCTCTTTGACAAAGTTCTGAGTGCCAATATAAACCGTCTAGTTCTACTACAATGTTATCATTTATTACAAAATCTGGTCTGGTGTTTTCTAACCTTACATTCTTCTTATAAGAAATATTTTGTGAGTCTAACCAAGATGCAAATCTTGTTTCTAAGGTGCTTTCATACGGTGTCATTTTCATACATTCTTCAAAACCGTATTTATTTACTAGTACACTAAATCTTGATCTAGAAAAACCTCTTTCTATAGCTAATTCTGGAATTGTTTTTCCATCATAAATTTTAATTTGCCCTGTTTCTATTTTTGTTTGAACTCCTTTTTCATGTACTTCTTTTGCATGTTCTTTATCTTTCATGTGATGATTTTTAGATAATTTTTGAATTACTTCTGGTATTTGAAAAGGGTTTTCTACACCATACTTTTCTATCATTCCTTCTTTTACTTTTTCTCTACCTTGTTCTGATGCTAAAAATTCTTCTTTGCCATATTTTTGCAAATTAGTTTGTTTTACTTTATCTCTTATTTTTTTTACTTTAGAAACATTATCTACACCATATTTTTCTATACATGTATTCTTATATTTTTCTTTAAAATCATAAGTTTGTGTATAGTTTTCAGAACCATATTTTTCTAACCTTGTTTTGTCTGCTTTTTCTTTAACTTTTTTATTATTATTTAAAGGGGTTTCACATCCATATTTTTTTATATTTGTTTTTTTAATTTTATCTTTGACATCTTTTAGTTGACTATGACTTCTTACTCCATGTTTAGCTTCGCATATATCTGCTCTTTTTATAAATTTACAATCTTTACATGTATCTTTATTTACTATTTCATTTTGCTTTTTAATAAGTTTAAAACTTTTGTAAATTTCTTTTCCACAATAATCACAATTTAAATAAACTTCAATAGAAGACCCATACGAAAGAGTTTCTACAAAAACCTTGTTTTCTTCATTTTTTTCTTTGTTTAACATTACTTGTCCTGCTCTTTGACTTCTGTGTACCGACATCAACTCAGATATCGCTACTTATAATATACACAAAAAAAAGAAGCCTGTAAGCTTCTTTTTCTGTTTTTTGGCAATTTTCTTTAAAATAGGCCACTTTTGAGAAGTGACCTAATATAGATATACTATTAGAAGCTACCCAAGATGCATCTTCTGTTGTCTAATACTCCAAATCCAAGTTCTGACCAACTATAGTAACCTGCTCTTTGGCTTCTATGTAAAGCTGGATCAACAAACATTGTTGGTTCCATTTTAACAGGCATTACAAAACTGTCATTTGAACTCAAGTCCAAACCTACAACCAATTCAAGATCTGAACCTTGAATAGCTCCGCCAAGATCATTAACGAAGTAGTTTTGATATTGTTGACCTTGACCAAATTCGTCCAAGTCATGAAGATTAACACCAAATACTCTTGTTAAAGTACCGCTTCCGTCACCAGCAAGATAGATTTCTCTACGTGTGATTTCGTCAACTTGATCAATATTCCAATTACGAATATCTTCAACTGCTTCTGGACTTACCAAAATATCAGTCAACTTACCACGCTTCAAAGATCCGGTGTTACCACCAGCCTGACGACGCATAACGGTTTTCATTAGACTTACTAGACGCTTCGTGAAACGACCAGCAGCAGCATCTGCATCATAAACCAAGATATTGCGATCAGCAGCAGCAGACAAAATCGTATGCATACCGTCGTTGTTACGCTTAACAACAAAACCTGATTCCAAAACTTGCATAGCACGACCAATTAGATCGAAACGTGCTTCTCTAGCAAATCTTAGCAACCAGTCAATTGAAGAAGCCATCATGTAAGTAGGAATCTTAACATAATCACCTTCAATTTGACGCTCAGGAATACGTCCATTACCAGGATTTGTATAAGCGATATAATCGTCTTCTGTTCCTGGTGCGATGATATCAAGAGGAAAATCTGGAGAAGCATTTGGACCCAAAGGCATAGCTTCAAAGATTCCCATAAGAACATCACCTGCCAATACGCCTTGGCGTAATGGAGTTTGTAAAGCTTGGGCCAGTTCGTACTGAGCTGATTCAGCTTCTCTTTGATCAACGCTGCCGGACTTAATAATTAGGTCCATAACTGCTTGATCGGGCTTTTTATAACTCATTTTTTATCTCCAGTGTTTAATTATTAAATTAAGGAAGGTTAACGTCTACTCTAGCAAAACCTTCTTCGTCTTTAGTTGTAGCAAAACGGCCAACAGCGTCATTATAGCCAGTACTTACGTTAGTAAGACGACCGCCTGCACCAACGTATGCAGTTTGACCTCCAGTAACAGTAATACCAGAAGCAATGTAATCAGTAACAACAGTACCTTTAGTCCAAATAGTTACTTTTCCACCAGCTTGAACTTCTTCTTTATACCAATTCATATGCTGACGAGTTAGATCAAGATTAACAACATCGCACATCAATACGCCAACAGCCTTTTGGCCTGACGAGTTTGTTGGATAATGAACTAATTGAGCAGCATTGTCCATTGCAGAACCGGAAGCAGACGTACTAATAGTAACAATTCCACCTCTATCTGCTGTTTGATTCATGAAATAATCAATAGTTGAATCAATTTCTCTACGATCTGGTTTAAGACCCATTTATGTCTCTCCTTTTAAATTTTGAAATGGAATTATTATTTAGTAGACTTTTTTAGGGTCTTTGAATAATCTTGATAAAATGACGCAACAGACTTTTGTAGTTCATCAGAACTATTATCTGCTGTTCCAAGATTTGCGTTTTCACCAGCTTCTGCATCTTCAAGACCTTCAGTAGCTTCTTTAGCAGCAGCGGCAGCTTCTTGTTCAGCCTTAGCTTTCATATCTTTGGCTTCTTTTTCTTTCTTCTTCTTCTTTTCTTCGTCTGTCGTTTCGAAGTTATATTTAGCATCCTCTGTTTCCAAAAGACTTTTTTGCATAGCAACAACTCGATCAAACATTTCGTCAGAAGCAGAAACAAAATCTTCTACCATCTTAACAGCATCTTCAGACTTAACTCCGATGTCTGTCAATTTATTAACTCTTGACGCCTTAGCGATTTCAGTCTTCATTTCGTTTACAGAAGCTTTACTCTTTTCTAGTTCAGCCTTGCTATCGTCTAAAGACTTATTCAATTCTACTTTTTCAGCGGCAGCAGCTTCAACTTTTGATTCTGCATCAATCAATTTCTGAGTCAATACTTTATTTTCTTCAACTGCCTTAGCAAACTTTTCAGTTAAATTTGCAACTTCTTTTTCCGCAGACGCTTGAGTAAAAGCAATAGATGCTTCATACTTACTTTGTAGATCTTGAAATTGCTTCATAGATACTGTATCTTCACTCATTTTATTCTCCGTTTTCTTTTTTAATGTATTCGTGTATGATATATTTTTAGCAATCGAAGAACTTAAAATTAAACTTTCTGGATTTGCCGGATTATCAACTAACCCTTTGCCAGAAAAAAAGAAATTTCTTAAAACTCTTCCAATAGAATAATTTTCATACGTTCCGCTTCCACCGTAAGCAGACAAATGTTTAGTTAAAAAGCTCGTTTCGCTATTTCTCTCAACGATTGTTAATTCGCCAGAAGCAGAAATCAAACCATAATCAAATTTTGGAAATAGACATTCCATTGAAACAAACCATTCTTCTTCTTTAATTTCTTCTTCAGAAGATATAGAAGCAATTATGTTTTGCATTCTTTCGGCTTTTGATTCGTCTTTCCAGTACTTATAAAGAACAGCACCAGTTACAATATTAAATTGATCAGGGACTTTTTCAAGTTCAAGATCATTTGGTATAACAAACCCCTCTTTTGTTACTGCATAACTTGAAGTTAGATGACCAATAATATCATCTTCGTTATGCATATAATTAAAAGGTTTGTCTTCTGGTGAAGATCTAGCATTCCAAAGTTCTTCTTTTAAGAAGATATCCTTATTTTTATTAATACCGACAGAAGCCAAAATTGACTCAAGATAAAAAAGGTCTTTTTGGGAAGGGTTCGCACCAAATTTATTACTAGCAATTACTTGCTCTAATCCTTCTTTAGTATTAATATCTTTAAAAGACTTTGGATATGATGTATAAGCTATAGAATTATTTTTTAATATAATATCGGCTAATCCATCTTTTTCTTCTTGTTTATATACTTTCATATTGTCCAAGCTCATATAATGATACTCCAAAAAATTTTCTTTTTAGTAAAAATAGCGTATTTTTTTATTTTCTCATGATAGCCTCTGCAATTTTCTTATGAAAATCAGTTTTATCAGTCAAATATGCAATACTTTTTTCTGCATCTAAATATTTGTTAAATTCATATTTTTGATCTTTTATAGATGCAGTTACATTAGTGTAAAAACACATACCGTCTTGTTCTTTTGGTTTCATTTCTATACTAATACTTGGTTCTTTATCATAATAATTATTGACGTGTATATATCTAACGTCATCAAGTTTTTGCCCATTCATAGTAACAGATAATTCTTTACTTATCGTATCATATGTTATATTAATTTCAGCCATTATTCTACCTCTTCATGTGTTAAAGCAAAAACAGAACTTCTGATTTCTTTCATTTCTTCTATAGTCGCTTGTCTGTTATAATTTAATGAAAACCTATTACAGAGTGTTTTAAAAGCCATTTTCATATCTGAGTTAGCTTTTGTACTTTGTACAATATTATACGCATTTTCATCGTTTATCTGAGAATAAGGACTTATAGAAAAAAGTATATCCTCTTTTAGATTTTCCAAATGATTAGTCTCTTCTTTACTTAAAGATCTAACATTCTTTTTCCTATAAGTATGTAATACTGCCGGAGTTACTAAGTCTGAAATATTTTTTTGAGCTATGTTACTCCACATAAATAAATCAATAAATTGTGCTGATCCAGCTTTTAAATTTGGTTTGCCAGAAGGCTTTTCTTTTCTTTTAGATGTTTCTGTAACGCTTTTTGGCCTACCTGCTTGATTAGGAGGATCAAATTTATCAGTCACAACTTTTTGCTTTAAAGATTCTATATTAAGATCGTGTCTACTCTTTTCACCTTCTTTTTTTGGTAAAAGATCTACTCCTATTTCAGAAGGAGCAACGCCCCCAGTTTGGAGAATGATTTTTTTAAACTCATTATTTACTTCTGGATTATGATAAGGACTTGCTTTCAAAGGTGAAGATTTACCCCTTTTTCTAGATTCTGTTTTAATTCTTGCTTTTTCAATATATGGAACAAAATTAAATTTCTCTAAAATAGATTCGTTACTTACAATATCTCTATCTACCAAATGTAGAAGAAGCTGCTTTTCTGCGGCTTCGTCAGAAAGGATAGTGGTTTCAAAACTAATTACTGGTTTATCTGTGATCCCAAGTGCTTTACATAGTATATTTATTTCTTGTTCCCAAAAAGAAACTAAAACAGTTCTACCATACTCCAATCTTTCTATAAGAGTTTTAAGTGCTATGTGACCATTTGAACTACTTGCGTTTGATCCACCACTTCTTAGTGATGCTGGAATTCCAAGGCCATCATAAATAAGGTCAAAAGTAACCTCATATTTTTCTGAACCAAGAAACTGATGAACTTTCGTATCTGATTCTTTAAAAGACAATTCTGGCCCCCAAACCAAATCTATAGTTCCACCACCAACATTATTTGCCAAAATATTACGAAGCTTATTAATAGCAGTTTTTGTTGGCATAATACTATTTTGAGGACCATCAAAAATACCAAGTGTCCAAAGTCTAATATTAGAAATAGCACCATCTAAAGCAGACATATCAGCAAGATTCATTTTTTCAAGAGTAATTAAATTATCTAGAATAGAATAAGTTATAGGATCTGCCCAAGAATCCCAATCATCTTTTTTATAATAAAAAAATGATAGCTGTTCTCTTGGTATTTCTATTTTTTGTTCATTTCGTTGGATACCATCAATAATATATCTTGGTATGGTTTTTAAATAAGAATCGTTATTACTTTTAATAGAATCTTTTATTACAGTTTTAATTTCATTAACTAATTGAGGATTTAATTTTATATATATACTTTTTACACCTGTAAATGTACCAAGTTGAGTATTTTTTTCTTCTAAATTTACAGGATTTAGAAATATATATTTTAATGGAACTATTTTGTTTTTATATATTTTATCATTAATTAGCTCAATATCAACTTCTTCATTTAAAGCAGATTTTGCCTTACGCATAGCATTTATATCTTTAGTAGTTATTTTACCGTTATATCTTTGTACAACAACATTACCAAGTCTATAAAGAATATTTAAAAATCTTTCAGAACGTTCTTTTCCAGAAACTTTTTTAAACCAAGTATTAAATAATTTTTGATAAGCCGGATTAGAATGTTGAATTTTAATCCCTTTAACCCCAAAGTCTCCCATCAAATCAATTACATTGCGAACTATACCAACTCGTTTGTATGCACGATTGCATACAGACATGATATCTTTTGATTTTGTTGGTATTCTTTCAGATTCTCTAAATTTTTCATAATCATCTCTCTTATAATCGCTTTTTACAGAGTAATTTGAATCATAGTTTATAAAAGTTCTAGAACTAGAAGCATTTGAGCTACTAAAAGAAGTTTGGTCGTCGTAAGCATCTGAATTTAAATTAAAAGCCTGGATAGCATCTTTTTCTCCGGCTAAAGTATAAAAAAGTGGTTCATTTTGAGAATTTTGTATTTTTTTACTGGACATGGCTTCTCCATTTGGTATATTAATAATGTAATAGGGTTACAATAGTATTATACTCCAATCAATCATATAAACCATTCAAACTTTGACAAATCCATTCAGAACCAATAAAATCTTTACCTGTCATTGCATCTTTACTTGAAATCCCTATAGAAAACCCACCATGTGTTTCATAATTAAATCCTTCAGGAGAACGTTGTAATCTTCTAGCACTGGTATTCGCCATAATAAGTGCAGAATATCTATCTTTTCTAAGTCTTCCTTTACGGTGTCCAGATGTCTTAACTTCTGGAGTATCCCAATGATCTCTTCCTGAAACAGTTTGCGTAATAACAATAGTAGCAAGTTCGTTCTTAAGTTCTTCAATCTCCATTACACAATCTTCTAAAGTGTCATAAAGTTTATCAGTGTTAAGTTCAGAAGCCCTAAGATTATCTTCTTCTAAACTAGAACTAAGAGTTGCAGCATTAAAAGCAGGGAATAAACAAACTCTATCTTCAAAATCTTTTCTTAAACCGTGGTTAGCTTCACTTGTCCAGTCTGATGAAGCAAATTGTATTTTTTCAATAATATGTAAACCAGATTCTCCATCAGAATGTTTATCTTTTCCATATTCTATATTTTCCCAAATAGGTAATTCACCTTCATCTATCTTGTCTTTATCATGTAAAGCTTCTATAACAGCGATACCACCTCCTTGAGAATCAATAGAGAGTATTTCAGGAGGAAAGGTTTTCATTAAGTCTCTAATCTTTCTAGCACAGTAGGAATAGAAATCAGTCTCTTTAACCAATCTCTTCCCAACTTTCTCTATATGTTCTTTTCGATTAGTTGTCCAACAATAAACAACTCTTCTGTGTTCTGGATGTAGTTCTAAAATAATAATGCTAAAATTGTCAATTTCACTAGCAGGGTCAATTCCATAAACATATTTTTTTCTAGTATCTCCTTTCAAAACAGGCTCAAAATAAATAACCTCTCCTTTTATAATAACTTCTTGTGCTGGATTACCAGTATTACAGGATTCAATTAAAGAACGTTTAAAGAAACCATTTGAATCAGTGCTAAAAATAGATCCAAATTCCATCTCAAAAATACCGCTATGAATTGTAGCTTTTGATCTTGCGACTTGAGCATCATCCATAAAACCTTTTGGTATAAGTTCTACAGGAAATCTCATTATTGAATAATCTTTCCAATCAAAGTCTTCTGGAACTTCTCCTCCTCCAAAAACCTCTCTTAATTTATTCTTATCTCCTTTTGATTTTATTATTTTCTTCCATCTTTTCCAATAATCAGCAAAGTGGTTAAAATCATAATAAGCCGTACCAGAAACAACTATTTGATTACCTTTGTTCATATAAGTTGATGCTTCAACATCTTCTATTTCTAAACCAAGTTGCTTAATGAGTCTTTTTCTAGCTTCTTTTTTAACATTTTTATCAGGATCAGAGGAAACAGCACCGAAACCTGCGATTACATTTTCAAATATATCTCTGGGTATAGAGGCGAACTCATCAGCCAAAATATCATTACTACGCTGACCACGAATTTTTTCTCCTGAGCCTATCGGCAAGGCTTTGATTGTACTATCCTTTAGAGTTAACATACACATATCTGTCATATTCCTTGGACCTTGTTCTCTTCCATTACCCATAATATCTCTAAGTAGAGGAGAATTGTTCCAAATATTACAACAGTAATCATAAATAACTTTAGATTGTCTAAAAGCAGCACCGCAAATTACAATCTTTCTTCCAGGCATTAAAAAAGCCCTAATCATAGCATAAACACCCATAATAAAACTATTGTGAGTAACTATGTAATCTTTAGTAATATAAGTTCTATCTGGAGAATTTACAGAAATACACATGCCGTCTTGATTTTCTATTCGTTCTATAGATTTTATTTGACATTTTGTTTTATGTTTTTCTCCTGTTAAAAAAGTAATTTTATTATCTTGTATAGTTGTGAAAAACCCTAGAGATCGAAGAACCCTACCAATTCCTTCTATAAGTATTTGATTATCAGACTCAAAAGAACATTCATCTTTAAAAAAGAAACGTTCTCCAAATAAACCATATATAAAATTCATTCGTTCTTTAAAAGGTGAAAATTCAACATTTTCTGGAATTGTTTGTTTATTCCATTTAATGGTTTTTCCATAGTCTTGAAGATTATACTTACTATTAAGTGTTTCTTCATAAAGCCCTTTACTTATAGGAAGAAAGTATGGGCGAATATCACTTTTTATCAACAAGTCTAGTTTTCTTGTAGTTAGTTCCATTGGTACATTGCTTTGTCCAACGTAAACTAACCACATATGATCTTCACATACTTCTATCTCTCTATTATCTTCTAGCTTTAGTTTATAGAATTTAAGGTTTCTTTGAATATCTGTTTTGGCAGTTACATTATATAGTTTTCCATCTGATCCATATACTTCTTCTCCGACTCTTAGATGTTGTATTTGCTTCCAACCGTTTTTAACACGGATCTGTTCGTCTAATCGGATAGCTTTACCTAATCCACGGGAACCAATTAGCATAGGAAATTTTCTATTCCACATCTCTTTTAATATAACGGATTGTATTGGTAATATATTTACTTTAAATATTTCTGAGCATAGAAAAGAGAAATATTCTGGTTGAGTCATTAACCAAGTAATATATATATGTGGATTATCTTGCATATCATTTGGGATATTTGATAGTGGGTTAAACATTGTTTTTTCATCAACAATTATATTAAGCCATGCATCACCAAGTATCTTTTGTATTTCTTCTGTAGACTTATCTTTAAGCTTGTTCTTTAAGGACATTGTATTTCTCTGTAAAAATTTCTATTGCTTTTTCTTGTGCTTTAAAACTGTTCTGGCAGAATATAAACTCTATTCCATATTCATCAGTTATTTTGTTTATTTTTGATTTTATAAAGTTGCCAGATATTTTTGAATACTTTTGTTTATAAATCGGCATTCCAGACTCTTTTGGGAAAATATCTAAAAGATGATGTGGAAATTCGCATATAATATACTTGAAAGTAAAAGATCTCATTCGTTCTAGTTCTCTTTCAAAAGGTTTATATTTTTGTCCCAAATTAAATGCTATTTCACTACTATTTCTTTTTCTTTCTATACATATTTTGTCTTCAAGACCTTCTATAGTATAATCCCCTGTTTTTACCGTTCTAATAACTTGTTTTTCGCATTCATCGTAAAAACTAAAGTCCCAAGGTTTTTGTTCTCTTGTATCTTGTATGATTATCACAATGTATCACGCAATCTCTTTCCGAAATTTTTATGTTGTCTCTACACAGAACTAATCCCAATGAAATGGCTGTCCGTTGTTGGATCGTTGGTTTAATGTTGACTTACAGATTGAAATACTTTCGCAGTTCGAAAATCAACCGATGTATATTGTCTAATTCTTTGGAAGCCTTTGAGTTCGATCCATAATGCCTTTGTATATGACACATTAAAATGTTGGTATTCATCGCAGCCACAATAGTCATATCCCCTGGATACTCTGTTTCGCCTTCAATCCATGCTGCCACTAAGTTTACTGGTAATTTATCATCGCTGTTTTGCTTGGGGGTGGGCATCAAGTCGGGAGTTGGAAACATAGGCATCCAGTGACTGCACGGCGACCAGTCGTCGTCAGTCTCCATGACGGCTGTGCCGCCCTCTGTTTTCAAGCCTTGGTAACGCCCTTTGTTAATACGCGTAAATAAACTATCGATCTTGCAGCAGAAAAACACCTCTGTGTCCATCAGCGGGTATTCTTCAGTTATCGGAGTCCATTTAATTTCCATCCGTCTCTCCTTTGCTTTGTTGTTCAGTCACTCGCCGACCGACGATCAGTTTCTCGTTTGCCCAGCGAAGCTTGTTGTTCTCGTGCTTCAAAATGGCAATTTTGCCTGTAGTCCGCTGAAGATGTTCCAGCCATCGAGCTGCTTTCAGTCGCATAGCTTCTTCTTGCTTTCTTGCCGTGTCTAGCAGTTCTTTGACTCTTTCGATAGTCACTTTGCTGCACGTCACTTTGTGCCCGCTCCAGCCTTTACATTCATCGCAAATTCCAAGTTTCGACTTCGGTCGAATCTTTACGTTTTGCGTTTTCTGGTCGTAGATTTCGGTATAAAAATCGCTGTTCATTTGCTGCTTTCCTTTATTTGAATTCTTGTATCTTGTATAATTATCACAATATATCACGCAACCTCTTTCCGAAATTTTTATATAGAAAATCCTCAAACTGTTGTACAGTATTTTTACCTTTTCCATATTCTTTATGAAACAAGTCATGACATTTTTTACAAAGCGTTACGGCATTTCTTTCTTCATATCTTCCTGGTTTATACCAACTCCATCCATTTAAATGATGTGCAGATATAATGAAAGTACTTTTACAGCATATACACCGTCCTCCATCTCTACGATAAACTCTTTTGCAAAAGTCTGTATATAAAGGAGAGCTTCTATCTGATTTTCTGTTATATGGTATGAATCTCGTTCTTCGTTTTCTCATATTTTTACTTATAAGAAGAATGTAAAGGGGTTTTATTCTTCCGGATTTCTCCTTACCTTTTGAGGTTCTTCATCTACTAGAAAGACTGTTTCTGGAGTAAGTAAAGGTTGATCTACTTCTCCATTTATATAAGTATGATATTGAGAAAGCCTTTCTATTTCAACATTTGTGGCAAGACGCATCTTTTCCATGTCTTGTCCTAGCCTAGCTAAGTGTTGTGGGTTCATAAGAAGTTGACGTATCCATCCAGAGACAGTTTCTTTTCCGGTTTGGATTTCTTTAATACGTTGTTCGCGTGTAGCTTTTAACTTATCTAAGATCTTTGTTTTTTCTTTTAAGTTATCTAGATATTCTTTACTTATAGATCCAGAAGCCATATAGAGAGAAGCTATCTGTCTTTCGATATCATGAAGATCATCTTTGTCTTCTTCTGTTCTTGAGTCTGAAGATATCTTTTTTAAAGATTCTTCATCTACAGCTAAAAACTTTATTTTATCTTTAATCTCTTGTTCTTTAGTTAGAAGTCTATTCATCATAACTTCTAACTTAATCATGTCGATAATTTGGAGTTCTTCTGTATGCAAAACGTCATCACGAAACTGCCTAATCGTATTGTTCCAGTGATAAAGAATTGTTTCTAGTTCTTCTTTTGTAAACTGCTTCTTGAGTTCATTCCAATGAGGGGTATCTTTTAGATTGTTATCGACTTTTGCCCCAGAACTTAATTTTCCTGAAGCTACCGCTAAGTTATTAGCTTGCATGTATTTTATAACAGCTTCTGGGTTTCTTCTTAAATCTTTTGCAATTTGATCAGAAGTTTTGCTTTCAGAATGATGAGCAATATATAACTTATCTTTTTTGCTCCAAGGACCAGCCTTGTTTTTATTTAGAGGTTCTTTGATACTATCTTTACTCTTCATAGGTTAAGTTCTCCTGATACTTATCCAATATGTCTAATATAATCTCTTCTATCTTTTGTTTTTTTATAATAGGTAAGTTTTTGCCATCTAGCATTTTTTCATAATCTATCTTTAAATCAAGTGGCATATTTTTCTCTATAAGAGATTGGATTTCACATCTAGTTAGATCATAAAATAAATTATCTGGCATAGACATAGATTTTTCGTTTTCATTATCTACACTATAAATATCTATAGGGTCCATTATGTTTTTTTTGATATTTACTTTTTGTTCTTTTTCTAAACATTGATTACATAAGTGACTTTTGTCACAGTATGCTCTTATACACTTCGGTTCGGGTCTAAAATAATTATCTCTTTTGAAAGTTTTTAGCCTATTAGATATATGAACAGCTAAAAAGTTCTCAAGGGGTCTTCCTTCTTCATATCTTTCAAGGCCGTCAATAGCAATAATAAAGGCTTCTTGTTTAATATCATCTAGGTCATAAAAACCGAAAACAAACTTATGTACTATTCTTTCTATAAGTGAATTTATTATTTTGATAAGCTGAGTTTCATTCATTCCTTTTGGGATTCGCATCTTTATGTTCCTTTTTATTTTTCTTTATTATGCTTTTAGCTTCTGCATGTTGAGGGTCTTCTAGTTCCAATTCTTTATCTAATTGTTTCTTTAAAGATGCAGTAGCATGTACATTTATACTTGACTTTACTTTATTTACATTATCCATATATTTCTCCTTTTAAAGTTTATATAAGAGCTTCTATTAATATTGTACTCTTTTTAAATGTTTTTTATAGTAATATTTTTTAAAAATAAGTAAGTAACAGGAAAATAGTTTCAGAATAGGTTTGATATAGACAGATTCTGTAATTTTATGTGATGTGTTTAGGTTATACATTTAAATTTGGACTGGTTTGCTAGTAATTTTATGTGATGTGTTTAGGTTATACATTTAAATTTGGACTGGTTTGCTAGTAATTTTATGTGAT
>Ga0105050_10006241_pt1 | contig 14899 bp, 10 predicted proteins | sample FRY01_FD_78088 | JGI IMG/M metagenome (GOLD analysis project Ga0105050, IMG submission 78088) | Freshwater microbial communities from Lake Fryxell liftoff mats and glacier meltwater in Antarctica - FRY-01 | ecosystem: Environmental > Aquatic > Freshwater > Ice > Glacier meltwater ... | reverse complement strand
CGCTGGAACTGCCTGAGGGTAGCCGGGTCAAACTCTGGATGATGGATGAAGCTCGCTTTGGTCGACACACCGAGTTGAGGCGACTCTGGGCCCGCAAGGGCCAGCGTCCTGAGGTCACCCGGATCACAAGATAGAGCGAGAAAAACCGCTGACCCGCGCGGACCGTTGGAGTCCCGGCTTTAGCCGGTCTGCACCCAGTGCCGCCCGAAGGCCAGATTCAATAGCTCCTTCAACCCAGCCGGAGGGCTGGCGGCTGTGAGCTCGGGATGAAGCCCCGATCATGAAATTAGGGGATTCTTATTTGGTCGACCGGCGGCGAATGATGGCGCAGGTAACGAAAAGCAACTCCGCCACCACAAAAGCGAGGGCATAGCCGAATCCTCCGCTCCCAAATCCGTAGCTGTGGAGACCGACACCCAAAACAAAATTTACCCCATACCACGCCATGAGAACGCCCTGGAAGGCCAGGACCGAACCCACCGCGAGACCAAATCCGGCCCACTTGCCAGCGATCCGCCCGTGGAGGACAATTAAGTAGCCCAGCAGAGTGATCAGAGCCCAGGTTTCCTTCGGGTCCCAATCCCAAAATCGTCCCCAGGAATAGTTGGCCCAAACCGCCCCGAGGATGGTGCCAATGGCGAGGAGAAGTACCCCAACCTGAAGGGCGCGATAGATCGAACTGTAGAGGGCGGGCTCCGGTCGGCGACCGAGAATCACTTTCCCGAGGACAATGTGACCAATCCCGAGGGCAAGCGCAAAGGCCGCATAGCTCAAAGTGATGCTGGTGACATGGGTGGAGAGCCAGAAATTATCCCGAAGGACAGGCACCAGCGGGTCCATGGCCGGACTGAGGGCCGCCGGCTGGATGTCAGCCAAAATCAGCGAGACCACCGCGACGGGAAGCGCCCCCCAGAGAAAAATCCGGTTCCTGTAAATGGCTTCAAAGAGCAGGCCAAAAAAGATGGTACCGAAGGCCACCCAAATGATGGACTCGTACATGTTGGTCACCGGCCCCCGACTGGAGATGAGGATTCGGGCGATAAACCCTGCCACCTGAAAGAGAAACCCGGTTCCCGCTAAAATCCAGGCGGCCGCATATCCGGCCCGGGCACTCAGGAGCAACAGAGCAATGCCTGCCGCGAGATAGAATTTCCAGGCCCAACCAAACGGGTGCCAGGTTTGATAGAGCGTCTCGAGACGGATTTGCCAACCCGGGGGTTGAAATTGAGGCTGAATGCGGGCCATTTTTTCGCTAAATGTCCTTGCGGCGCTGGCAAAAGCGGCCCCGTCACCGGCTCTCAAGGCGTCCCGCAACGGCACCAGATCCGTTTCTGGAGCCGGGCTCCAGTCACCATTTTCCGACTCGGGATTGGCCACAAAGCGGAAGGCGGATCCATTGGTGAGCGCCTCGAATTCCGCCACCCGCATCCCCACCGTCACCGCCTCTTTGGGCAAACCACTCAAGCGTTGATTCCCGGGCCGGGCCCGCAAGGTCTGCGCTTCATTGAGAAGTTCACGGAATTTGAGATTGGCCACCAGTTCCTCATAGGAAAATCGTTTTCGGCTCACATCCAGCCCCAGCGCCTCTTTGAGCGGTTGGTGGTTGACCAAAATGAGCTCCCGCTTGTCCCAACCTTTGGGTTGCAGCCAAAGAGTGGTCATAATGTCGAGGGCACCCCGTTTTTGATCATCAATGACCAGGGAAGATCGGCCAGAGAGGGAAAGCAACGACTCGTCAGCCAGGACTTGGTAGGGTTTCTTCCGGCCACCTTCCTGCACCGGAATGTTATTCAAGGGCGAAAAATCCATGGCCCCAAGCGTCGGCAAGGCCATACAAAAAAGAAGGAAGAAGCGGATCATGGAAAGGAGAAGGTTGCACGAGAACCTCGAAGAAGAAAGTCGGAAGCGCCAGAGAAAATAAATTGTCCCGCCCATCCGGCTGGCCGCACTTTCCCCGGCCTCGGGCCGCCGGCGATTTTTAAAGGGTTTCCGGACCCATTCCAGTCAGCGCGCGCACACGGTCCAAATCCCCCCACCGCAAAAAGCCCGGCACGCACCAGGCGAGGGAAGGGGGAATACCTCCGCGAAGAGACGGAGGACAGTCGAATTCCGCCAGAGAAATATTCCCGCAGGGATGCAGGGCCTGGGCCAGAAGAGCGGCAAAGACCGCCTCGCGCTCGGCGAGGACCTGGATTCGGGCGTGCGGAGACTTTTCCCGCAAAACCTGGCAGACTGCGGCCACAGCTCCAGCCCACTCGCCAACCAAAGTGTCTCCCAGCCACAATGCCCCCCGGGCAGAATCATGAAACCGGGTGTCGCCAGCGAGATCCGGCTCCCAGGCCAACTCGCCCACGGCCGGCAAATCCACGGCCACCGCGAGAACTCCGGCTTGGACCGCGCCTTCCCAGCGTCCCATGACGAAGGAGCTCGATTTCCCCTCCGGTGACAAAAAGAGTTGGATTTCGTCGGCATCTTTATCCCAATCCGCACTCGTCACGACCGGCAAGGGCAGACCGCTGGGAGAAACGACGGAGCCGACTTGGAGTCCGTCGCCGAGAGTTCGCTTTAAGGTCCAGGCGGCCGGATCGGCAGGCATTTTCCATCCCACCAACTGGGCCAAGTCGGCGCGGGCCTGGGTCTCGTCGCTCTCGCCTCCATCCGGGCGGACCTCATCGGCAATTCCTTTGCGAACCGCTCCATACCCGCAGGCTGCCGGTCGCTCTCCCGGGAGATAACACAGCAGTTCTTCCTCCGGAATGGGGTTTTCATCCACCAAGTCGCTCACTGGATCCGAATCGCCTGCCAACCAAAATTTCATCCAGTTCACCATGGCTCGACGCGGAGCGGGCCAATACCCGTGGGTCATGTCGATGAGCCGGGAATCAAACCGTTCTCGCGCCCCCTGGAGAGAAAAGACCTCCTCCACCTGGCGACAGGTCGAGGACATGGGACCATAAGCGAAGGCCGGTTGGTCATGAAGCGCATTCATGATCAGCAAAGCCCGCGGGGCGATCAGGCCCAGAACCATCCACTCCTCGGCCAGCGTCAAGCCCCCGGGAAGCGTTTCACACATGCAATTGCAGGCTCCGACATAGGATTGAAAAGAACCCACCGAAACGACAGGGACCGCGGCCTTCACCCGATCGTCCAGGGCCGCCAGCCACATGGTTTGATTCCCGCCTCCGGAAGCGCCCGTTGCGCCCAGTTTTTCCCCCGCAACCATGGGAAGAGCCTGCAAGACATCGAGCGCTCTGCGATTATCCCGGACCTGCAAACCCAATAAGGAATCTCCAGCCAGGAAGAGTTCGGCCGCCTTGGCGGCTCCGTGATACGACCATTCCCGCTCCACCTCAGCGCGTTCTCCCGCCCCGGCGGCATCCACGGTCAGGGTGACAATCCCCGCTTGTGCCAAGGCATGCCCGCGCTCTTGCACCTGGGCCGCCAGTTTTCCCTGGCTCCAATGTCCATGCAAATTCACGACGGCGGGAAACGGTCCCTTGCCATCCGGCAGATAAAGATTTCCCGTCACCCGGATACCGGGGCCGCTGGCGAAGGAAACTCTTTGCACCTTGTACCCCTCCCGCGCGATGTCCCCATGGAATTCCAGATCCAGGGGATGCGGCTCCTGGTGGAGGTGCAACCGGGCCGTCAGCTTCTCGCGTAGAGAATCCAACCGGGCCGTGAGTTCCTCGACCCCCATGGGCACGGCATGCGCAGCCGATTGTTCCGCCGCCTGGCGCAGCAATCGATTCCGATGGAGAAATCCATGCGGAGAGGCCCACAAATGAGGAAGCGCCGTTCGCATCACGAATTTTCCGCCGATGCGGAATACGCCGGCACTTCCCGCGGCGTGGAACCGTCTCGCAGAGACTCCGCACCAAGACACCCGGTCGCCACGGCCATGCGCGCGTCGAGTGGTGTCGCCCCAGAGGAAGGTTCCCCTCGCAGAAAACTCACAAAATCATCAAGGAGCCGGGGATCCGAACCTCCATGGGATCCGTCCAGGCTGGGAATCCGAAAAACTTCATTCCCCTGTTCCTGATAGCCCATCCGTTTGTTCCACAAGTGCACCGTGGCGAGCTTGTCATCCGACGAATGGTCGCCGTGGTTTTCGATCCGGCCTTCGGTGCCAATGATGGTGTAATTCCGAGTGTCGTCCGGCGTATAGTGACATTGTTGGTAGGACGCCTGCACGCCATTGTCCAACTGCATGAGCAACATGCTGTGATCTTCCACATCAATGGTCGGGCTCATCTTTTTCTGACTGAGCGGCGGCCAATTATTTCGATCGAACTGGACTGAGGTTTCTTCCCCCTCCTCCCGACGGTCGATGACTTCATTATAGACACTGAGCTTGCCCATGCCGACGACCCGACGGGTGTGCGCTCCCGCCAGATAATGAATAATGTCGATATCGTGAGCCCCTTTTTGGAGCAGCAAACTGTTGCCGTATTTACGTTCGGAATGCCAATCCTTGAAGTAGGCGTCGCCCCCGTAACTAATGAAATGCCGACACCAGATCGCCTCCACCCGTCCAATCCGCCCGGTGGTGATCAACTCCCGCATCTTCTCCATGACAGGGAAAAATCGCATATTGTGGCCGACATACAATTTTGCCGGGCTGCGCTCCGCGGCGGCCAGGATGGCGTCACATTCCGCAATCGTAATTCCCATGGGCTTCTCCAGAAACACATGCTTGCCCGCCTCGAGAGCCGCGATGGCGTGTTCGGCATGACAAAAATCGGGAGTGCTCACAAAGACGGCATCGATCTTAGGATCGGCCAGGAGCTCCCGATAGTCGGTGGTTAAAACCAGGTCGGGACCACATTTTTTTCGAAAATCCTCCAGCCCATCCAAATGCAACGAGCAGACCCCCACAATACGCAGTCCTTCTTCAGGACGGTGAACATGCAGGGCCATCTGCCCCCGGCGGTGGCCGAAGACAGCGAAGTTCAGATCAGACTTTGGGGTCATTACTGCGTCCTAAAGGACCCGCCTTAGATGTCGAGAAAAATGGGGCTTCGAGGGACAACTCAACTCCGGCCTGCTTTTCACCTTCCCACTTCATCAAATCGTCACCCCAAACGAATCGCCCTCCTGAACCTCCAAACAAAACGCGGCCATCAATTCGGCCACCGCCTGCAAATCCGCAAGCTCGATCACCTCCACGGACGAATGCATATAGCGATTGGGCAGCCCGATCGAGACGGTAGGAATCCCTCCCCGCTGGAGGAAGATGGCATCGGCATCCGTTCCCGTGCGGCGTGGGGCCGCTTCAAATTGCACCGGAATCCCCTGGCGTTTGGCCACCGCCCGAAGGCGTTCGATGAGGACGGGATGGTTAGCACTTCCGATGCTGAGGACCGGACCTCCACCCAGCTTAACGTCGCCATGCTTGGCTTTGGAACAAATCGGGATGTCGGTGGCATGGGTCACATCCACGACTAGGGCGGCATTCGGTTCGGCCCGGTAGCCAGCCATGGTCGCACCATAGAGGCCATTTTCCTCCTGGATGGTGGAAACTCCTACCACGCAGGCCGTCAACTCGGCTTTTTTTGCCGCCAGCAAACGGAGGGCTTCCGCCACCGCCCACGTCCCGATGCGATTGTCGCAGCCCCGGGCCGCAATGCGGTCTCCAGCCAGTCGAACGATGCCTGCATCGTGGGTAATGGGGTCTCCCACCCGAACAAGTTTTTCCGCTTCGGCCCGGGAGCGGGCCCCGATGTCGATGAAGACCTCATGGAACTCGGGCACTTTCTTGCGATCATCCGGTTCCTGCATATGGATGGCCAAATGCCCGGTCACCCCCGGCACCGAGCCCTCCGCTCCGTGGACGAGGACGCGTTGACCTCGCAACATGGCGCGATCCACACCGCCAATCCCTTGGAAAAACAAAAACCCCTCGTCGTTGATGTAATTCACCATCAGCCCGATCTCGTCGGCATGGCCGGCCAGAAGAATCTTCGGTTTGGCCTCGGCATTGAGAGTGGCATAGACATTCCCATACGGGTCGCTGCGGACTTTTTCGGTCAGAGGAGTCACATAATCGGACCAGACCCGCTGCCCCTTGGTTTCAAACCCGGAGGGGGAGGGCGTTTCGAGGAGGGCTTTCAGAAAATTGAAGGATTCTTCACGCATCATTCCCAGTATCCTCCCAAAGTCGGCGACAACAAGGCCCGCTTTTTGAATGACACCTGAAGATCGTCTTTGCTTTCATCGGCAGGCTCAAAATGAGCGGCCGAATTTGCGCTCTCCCTCCGCTTCAACGAAGAACATTCGGTTGTCAAATTGCCGCTCACATTGCCTCCATCGCTCTCCGGGTGTCCTCGGTCATGATGAAATTCTCCGGGCAGCCGAGGCGTCGGTAGAGGCGTTCGGGCCAGGTCCAATTGCTGTACACGGGATTCACTAGGGCCACCGGGCGGGGTGCCATCAGTCCGACGGCTTGGGGCAGGTCAAGCACTTGGAGAATGCCGAGAACGGGAGCCCCGGTCCGATGCGAACCGGGAGGATCTTCCACGATCACTCCTGCGATGCGGTCGTCGAGGACGGCATGGTAGAGGGCGGCAATCCCGGCTTCTCCGCGACCGGCAAGAAAAATCTCCACGTTCTGCAGTTCCTCCAGCGTGAGGAGGTAATCAATCAACCCGGAAATGTCATGCCGAGTCATCATGACCGGAGTGGTACCGGTGAGAGCCATCGCCCGGAGCAAATTCGTACGGATCGACGGCAATCTGGAACCCGGGAAATGGAGGTCAAGATCCGTCGCGGGGGTGCGATCTGCTGCCCACCGAGGCTCATATCCGCCGTAGATCGTGGTCTCGGGATTGACTGCAGCGGCCGAGCGGGCCATGGCCTGTTGGGAGGTTTCGCCCTCGTCGGCAATGGTGAGCAGCAGGCGGCGGGAGGCCAGCCCGGGCCACATCATTTGTAGCCAGACATTGGTTCCGTCGATCATTCCACGATAAATTCGGACGGATTTTTCCGCCGGACCACGCGGGGATCTGAGCCAATTTCCATCCCGCTCCATCTCTAATCGCTTGATGACACCACGAGAGGAAAAGACCTCATCTTGCAAGCGGGCGATGGCTTCACGACGGATCCTGGACCATTCCTCCGGCTGCTGCGGCAACGCGAGGCCGCCGCGGCGGTTCAGGAGATCGGGCAAAAAGTCGAGGTGGTTGGGGGACGGGCAGACGCCGTTGAAAACGCTCAGATCTGACTCGGTGAATTCTTTCTCGCCAACCGGGATTTCCGGATGCGCGTTCCCCGCCACATGACGATCAAACCAAGCGCTGGTGGCCTGGTCGAACTCAGGATGGTTTCCATGGTGGCCCGGACAGGTGGCTAAGGCGCAGCCATCTTTTTGGTCATACAACGCGTAAACCCGGCGCGTCCGGTCCACCAGGGCCTTGACCTCGACCGGGTGAAAGAGCGGGTCGTGATCGGCAAAGCAAAACAGGGCCGGACGAGGCGCGATCAAGGCGGCGTATTCACTAATGTCCCGCCCGAAGATATTGTGCGGATAGAGGCAATCGCAATGTCCGAGCAAATGCCGGTTAGCAATGGCATCGGCGGGGGAACTGATCCCACAGAGGGTCGAGACCGCTTTGATCCGTTCGTCGGCGATGGCGAGAAAAAAGCTGAGCGATCCCCCGCCCGACACTCCGGTGGCTGCGAGGCGATCGGGATCCACTGCGGGATCTGCCGCCAGCACATCCAAGGCGCGGATGGAATTCCACAACTCGCCGCCGGCCGAAGTGTAGCCGAGCGAAAGCCAGGAGGAATGCCAGGAGAGGTTGAAGCCATGATGTTCGCCCGGGTTGTCACTTTGTTCAATCGTTTCCACGATGAGGCAGACATAGCCACGCCGGGCCCACATGATGGGAAGCGCCTGATAATGATGGAGCCCATTGGCGGCATGTCCGCAGAGGTAAAGCACGCCCGGGGCGGCTTCCGGCGGCAAGGGATCGGGATAAAAAATGCAAGCCGAGGCCCAGCAATCCGGCAGGATCTGAAAGCCGATTTTACGGGCCCGAAATCCATCGCCGTGCAACTCCCCATAGTCGGTCACCCGGGGGTCGCAGCGTTTCGGCAACGTGGCGAGACCAACGGAGCTGAGGAATTCCTTGCGTCGTTGCGGGCGGCATTGTTCCCAATCGTTGAGGGTGCGGATGTCGGAGAAGGCTTCGTCGGCCATGCGTTTCGCGTCGGCGGCAAGACCAGCCCAAATTGTATTGCTCATGGCCTGTGGACAAATCGGTGATCGGATTGAGTGAAAAGCTCGATTAGCAGGTCTGCTATAATGCGATGGCCCGCGTTGTTGGGATGCATCCCATCCGAAGTGAGTGAACCGGGTTCGTGTCCCGATTCAGCATCATAGGCCTCGAAAGCGGCAAAATTATCGACTAATCCCACGCCCTCTTGCCTGGCAATTTCGCGCGCCGCCGCCGCGTAGTCGCTCAGCAGAAAGCTGAAGCCATAAACTTCATCCGTTTTGTAAGGAGGTTTCCCATAAAGTTCGATTGTCTTTGCCGCCCAGTACGTTGGATTGGTGGTCATCAACACCACGCGCGTCCCCCGTTGCTTCAGGGCCTGAATCATGGCTGTGAGGTTTTCCCGATACTCCTCCAGAGAGACCCGAGACGTTGTCGCCGGAGGCGTTTCCCAGACATCGACGGCGGCATCGTTGATCCCGAACATCATCACCACCACATCCGGCTGCGCTGCCAGCACATCGCTCTCGAGACGCTTTTTGCCCATCCGCGTTGTGTTGCCGCCAATGCCCGCGTTGATGACTTTTATGTCCTTCCCGTCGAAGGAGAGTTCACAAGCCAGCAGATTGGAAAAGTCGGCCTTCACTCCGCGCGCTTCCGTAGCCGATGCGCCAAAGGTGACGATGACCAGAGGTTGCGCCGCCAGCAAGTCGGCGCTTTGTGGAACGGACAATTCGCTTGCGTGAGGTGAGGGCTGTGGAATCATAGAATCTCTGTGATGCTTTGCCTTGTTGCTGGAATTTGCTTTTTCAACCCGCGCACCGGCTCGCTCACGGGGCCGGGGGTCGGAGGTCGGAGGGAGGGATAAGATCCCCTCTCGATAGGAACTTTCCGCCAGGAGGCCGATAACCCAGAGCGAACAGCGTTCGGCAAAATTGTACGAAGAATGATCAGGTGAGCGGGCATTACGATTGAGAAAGGAAAAGAGTTAAGGAGACAACTACCCGGTGCTTCCGGTTGCCTCAAGGGTGAAGATCCGAGAAGGAGGTTGGTCAGGGGAATTTACCAGCTGAGAATCGTTGGACCTTGCAAAGGAGTTGCTTGATAAGTGAGACGAGCCGCCTCCGTATTGCGACATTTCCGGCTTCGCAAGCTGGTATTAGCTTCATCACCCCACCTGTCGTGTGTAACAAGATTGTTCAATATCTCTCCGATTCCATGTTTCGACCAAAGAACCACGATCTTTCCCTGCCAGACTGGGGTCCCTATTTCAAACGTTACGCTGGCGTGTCTCACGTCGCCAACCACCAACTTGGAATGCGGTTTGACTGCAGCATTTTCCCGGCTCTCTATCGACGAAGAACGGATGTTCCCAATGCCCGCTGGGAGTCGCCATGGCATCCCTGGGATTGCGCTCCGAATTTTGAACACTTCAGTTTTCGTCATGAACTCACCTGGAAGGATCGACTCTATGCGGACATCGCTTATACCGCCTTGCCGGAGGCCAATGGGATTCTCATCCGCTGTGAGTTTGTCAATGCCACGGAGCGCCCGGTCCCTGTGGCGCTGCACACGGCCGCCGCGATGCAGTTTCCCAGTGCCCTGGGGCAGAAATCTTCTCCCCGAATCCATCCGCAGTTAAAAAAGGGTGCCCTAGTCATTCATCCTCTCGATTATGAGGATCTGCATTTTGCATCCCCGACGCCCGGCGACACGCTGAATGCCGATGGTCTGTTGCGCGGCGAAATTCGCGTCGGAAAGACCCTCGATGGCAGCGCCTTGGGAGGACGTTTTGGCCGAACCCATGGCGACCGTGTCCAATACCGATTCCTCTTGGAGGCCCCGATCACTAACGGTGTTCTCGTCGTCCGACTCCAAGGGCAGGGCGCTTTTAATTTATCAGGAGCCGTCACCGCGTCCTGCACCTTTGCTCATCAGGATGCTCAAAGCCACAGAATCGCCGTCGGACATCTAGGAAGTGGTGAACACAGGCTGGAGATCCAGGTCAGCGCAGAGGACTTCACGCTTTTCGCTCTGGTCTTTCATGAGAAAAACACGGGCGAATTCGAGTTCACTGAAGCCGATTCTGTCCCCCGACCTGAAATTCAGTTGCCCGATGAATCCGAGCAGGCGGGTTGCCTCGGCCCCGAAGTGATCTTGAAGTATTCGGAAGAGGTTCCCTCCTACGGAATCACCTGGGACACCCCCAACTATGAGATCCGCGAGATCCTTCACGATGAACTCGATTCCTTTCTTCGTCAGCAGACACACAACCATGTTGATCGGGTGCTCCACGGCAATGGAAGGGGCCATTTCACCAATATCCATCTTCGTCCACTTGCTCTCGCGGCCAACAGCAAGACGGTGCTCTGGGGTCTGGTTTGCGCGGGTGCCAGAGCGCACGTGAAGCGTGCCCTCGCAAGGTTTGCTGAAGGCACTCCCGCTGACCGGGAACAGCGGCGCGCAAATTCTCACGCCGCCGCCGCAGAAAAAGCTTTCTCCTTTGCGGCCAATCCCGCGGGAGAACATTTTGCCTTCAGTCAGAACCGGATGGCGGCAACCACCCTGAGCAATATTGTCTTTCCGGTTTATATACAACGGCAGCACATTCGTCATCGTCCCCCCGGGCGCTGGTGGGATAGCCTCTATACGTGGGATTCGGGATTTATTGGCTTGGGATTGCTGGAGATTTCCGCCACGCAAGCCTGGGAAAATCTGGATCAATACCTGACCGATCCCGGAAATCCCCATGGGGCCTTCATTCATCACGGCAGCATGGTTCCCATGCAGGTCCATCTCTATCATGAGCTCTGGAACCGAACTCAGGATTTGACTCGGCTAAAAGCCCACTACGCCTCCATGCGGGCTTGCTATCGATTTCACGCCGGTCATGCCGAGGGATCGACGACACGAAATCTCCATTCCGGCCTCCTCCGTCCCTGGGACTATTTTTACAATTCCGGCGGGTGGGATGACTATCCCCCCCAAGCTCACGTGCATCGCCATGGTCTCCAAAAAAACGTCACCCCGGTGATCAGTTCTGCTCAGGCCATCCGCTGCGCCAAGAGCCTGCTGCTCGCGGCCGAAACGCTCGGGGAAACAGCCGACATCGCTGCCTATGAATCCGACATCGCTGCGTTTACTAAAGCCCTTGAGGACCATAGCTGGGACGAATCGAGCGGTTGCTATTCTTACGTCGTGCATGATGAGGCGGGCTATCCCTCCCATCCTTTGCGCCACAAAAGTGGTCTGAACTACAATCTGGGGCTCGATGGGCTCTATCCATTGATGGCCGGGATCTGCTCACCCGAGCGCGCCAAGCAATTCGAGAATTGGATCTTCGATCCCGATCGGCTTTGGACATCTTCCGGGATCACGGCGGTGGACCAGACGGCCCCGTATTTTCGTGCGGACGGATACTGGTCAGGCACGGTGTGGTTTCCCCATCAATGGTTTCTCTGGAAAACCATGCTCGATCTCGGAAATTCCAAAGCGGCTTTTCAAATCGCATCGCGGGCCCTGGAAACATGGCGGGCCGAAGTGGATGAATCTTATGATTGCTTCGAACATTTTCACAGTCAAACCGGCCGCGGTTGTGGATGGCACCAATTCTCGGGACTATCGACACCAGTGATGATCTTCTTTGCCTCATGCTACTGCCCCGGCAAGCTTTCCGTGGGGTTTGATGCCTGGGTGGTCCGTTCACAATTCGCCGAGGATCATCGCGCCTTCACCGGAGAGATTTCCTTTCCGTCAAACCCCCGCTTTCCCGCAGTCCGACGAGCCGTTTGGGTCTGCCTACAATCCGGGCAACGATATCGCGCGATGTGGGACAGCGCGGAGATCTCGTTTACCGAACTCTTGCCCGGCTTGCTTGCCTTCGAGCTCCCGGTTCCCATTGGCGACGGCAGTGCCACTCTTCAAATCGGCACTCCAGATTTTCCAACCGGTCAGATTGATTGACCGGAGATTTGTTTTCGCATCCGCGGGATGGCCGTGTTCTACTCCGGGCGAACAAATTACCTGCACTCGTCATTTTAAAATGAGCATTGGGTGAACAAAAATTTATGAAAATCGCTTACATTGGAGCCGGCAGTCATTTTTTTGAACTGGTTAGCATCGAAATTGCTCAAACCAAAGAACTGCAGGGTTCTACAATTTGCCTCTACGACATCGCGTCTGAACCGGCCGAGCTTATTGCCGCAGTTAGCAGACGTCTTTCCGACCACTACGGAGCCCGCCTTAATTTCGAAGTTTGCTCTGATCTTGGCGAGGCGCTCGACGGGGCGGATGCAGTCGTCAGCTCCATCGGAGTTCATGGTCCTGGGCAATCCTGGCATAAACTCGATGTGGAAGCCGTTGCCGAACTGGGCATCATGCAAACAACCGGGGATACGGTCGGCCCCACCGGAATTTCCCAGGGATTGCGAATTATTCCTCCCTACCTCGAACTCGCCCGGGCGATGGAGCAGTATTGCCCGGACGGCGTACTCCTCAATCACTCTAATCCCATGGGTGCGATCTGCCGGGCGATCACCAAATACAGCCGAATTTCCGTGATTGGCTATTGCCATAATGTTGCGAATGCTCTCACAAAATTCGGTACCCTCCTCAACCTTGACCCGGCCGAGCTCGATCCCGTCGTAGCCGGGATCAACCACCAAGTCTGGCTTCTTTCCCTTCGCCATCGCGGCCAGGACATTTACCCGAGGCTCAGGCAGTCGCTGCGAGAGACAAACGAGCACCCAGATCGTCTGTTCACGATGGAATTGCTTGAACTGACAGACTTGTACCTGATGGGAGGCGACCGTCACATTATTGAGTTTTTTCCCCATGCCCGCCGTGCGAAAGAGCCTCCAGAAATTGGCTACGGACTCAAATGGCGACGCGACATGATTACGGAAAAGCTCCTCAGCGAAGAATTGACCAAAAATGCCGCCGATCTCTCGAAACGCGCCTGTGGTAATGCCCCGCTCATCCTCCGCGAGAAACTTTCTCCCGAGGCCATGGGACATCAAATCCGAGCCTTAAACCTCGGGCCCGACATCGTCCATGTCGCCAACGTTCCCAATAACGGGGCCGTCACCAATCTCCCCCCTTGGGCCGTGATTGAGATGAAGTGTGTCATCGGACAGCAGGGAGCCCGGCCGGTCCATGTCGGCGAACTCCCTCCCTTTGCCGCGCGCTGGACACTGGCTCAAATCTATAGCAACGAACTGATGATCGATGCCGCCGTAGAAGGCAGTCGGGGTAAAGCCCTCCAAGCCCTGGCCTGCGACCCGATGATCTGCGATTTTCATGAACCTGAGAAGATTTTGGATGCCCTTGTCGCCGCCCAAGGCGACCGACTGAGTGCTTTTCGATCTTCCAATTTGATCCGATGAATCTTGAAGAATTTTTTGTCCCAGACCGTTTGGCGATCGCAATCACCTCAATGGAACGACTGGGTGATAAAATTTATCTCGGGCTGACCGGCGGACCGCAATTGTTAGCCGTTTTCGATATCGCAACCCGGGAAATTTCCATGGGTCCTCCGATTTGTCCGTGGATCGGTCAGCGAGGATACTGCGGAAAATTCCATAACGCGATGGGCGCTTTGCCCGATGGAAGCCTTCTTCTGGGGGAATGTAGTCATTTGACTTGGGATGGGCTGCCCGTAACGGCAAACTATTTCCGAACCGAACTGCCCGAAAGAATGTTGGCCCGCAAACGAGCTCAGGGGTTTCCGGATGTCGAATACACCGACTATTGTCTGCCCGATCTTAGCAATTGGGATCGCCGCACCATGGATCCCGGAGGGAAGATTCTCCGCTATGATCCCAGTCAGGATAAAGTTGAAGAGTTTTGTTCGCTTCCCCCTCTACTCTACGCCCAGTCGCTATTAGTTGATGGCGCGCGGGGTCAGGCCTTCGGACACACCATTCCAGACAATCATTTTTTCCACGTTGATCTTAATTCCCGTGAACTGACTGACTATGGACGGATTTCAGACTTTGCCTTCCACCACATGGTTGTGGCTCCCAATGGAGTATGTTTCGCCTCCTGGCTGGATCTGGCAGATCGGTCCTTAAAACTCTTACGCTTCGATCCAAAACTGGCCCGGCTTGAGCATACCAATCGGATAATTCTTCGGGATCCGGGTTCAAAAATTGCCGGCAATCAAGGGATTGATTACTGGTTAGTCGCGCGAGACGGCACGGTCTACATGGGAACCGTTGCTAACTCCCTTCTTTTCCGCTTCGATCCTGAAGCTCTTGAGTTCACGCTCCTAGGACGTTTGGCAGAAGGGGGACGAGTGACCTCGATGGACGAGGACAAAGATGGCATTCTTTGGATTAGCGCCGGCTACCCACACACCCATTTGATCCGGTTTGATCCCGCCATAGACGGACCGAAGGCAATCTCGGACCTTGGACCAATTAACGCAGATCATGAACGTTGCTATGTTCATGCTTCCTGTCTTCATGAGAGTAAACTCTACTTGGGAGAAACGGACGGATTTTCTCCGTCACTTCACGTTGTTGATTTGACCACTCTTTGAAATCGCGTGCCTGAAAGCCATTAGCCTAAAACGGCAGTTGATGGCTGCTTGTTGATGGTTGAGTGAAAGAGAATGAGCAACGGAGAGCGAATCACGTCGATCACCCGGCAGGTGAAACCGGATCGGGATAGACAACGCTCGG
>Ga0105050_10006239_pt1 | contig 14901 bp, 14 predicted proteins | sample FRY01_FD_78088 | JGI IMG/M metagenome (GOLD analysis project Ga0105050, IMG submission 78088) | Freshwater microbial communities from Lake Fryxell liftoff mats and glacier meltwater in Antarctica - FRY-01 | ecosystem: Environmental > Aquatic > Freshwater > Ice > Glacier meltwater ... | reverse complement strand
CTACACCCCGCGGCATGCCTCTTGGCTGAACCAGATCGAAATCTGGTTCTCGATCCTGGCTCGCAAGCTGCTCAAACGCGCCAATTTCACATCAAAGGACGAATTCAAGGCGAAAATCGAGGCATTCATTGCCTATTTCAACGAAACCCTCGCCAAGCCGTTTAAGTGGACTTACGCGGGCAAGCCGCTCGAACAGTGATCGAGGACTTGGGGTCGATATTTCAGCCGGGGTGTACTAGTCGTCTGATGCCAACGGACGCTTGCCAGTGCCCTAGCGGCGGTTGGTGCGCTCGAAGTTGCGCAGCACCACGTCGGCGCGCCGGTTGGCGTTGGCCAGCAGAGTCTCGGTGTTCTGCTGCCCCTGGAAGCCGCGCTCCAGCTCCTCCTGGATGATGTTGCGGACCTCGACGAAGCCGCCAAGGCGGAAGCCCTGGCTGTTCGGCGTGGGTGCGGCGCGCGACAGCTGGATGATGGCCGCATCGGCGCCGAGGTTCTTCTGGTAGAAGCCGTCCGCCTTGGCCTGCTCATAGGCGGCCAGCGTCAGCGGCACGTAGCCGGTGACCTGGTGCCACCACTTGTCCTGCTCGGGCTCCGAGATGAAGCGGTAGAACTCCGCCACCGCGCGATACTCCGCCGCGGTGCGGTTGCGCGCCGTGAGCGTCCACAGGCTGGCGCCGCCGATCACGCCGTTATGTGGACTGGCCACCACGTCGTCGTGGAAGGGCAGTACCACCGAGGCCCAGCGGAACTTCGCCTCGCGCTCCACCGCCGCGCGCCCGGCCGAGGAGTTGAAGCTGATCGCCGCCTGCCCGGCGGGGAAGGCCGCGCCGCCGCCACCATCGCGCCCGCCATAGGTGAACAGCCCGTCGCGCTGCATCTCCAGCAGCATGGCGGTCTGCTTGGCGAACAGGGGCGCGCCCAGGTTCATCTTGGCGTCCAGCCCCTCGAAGCCGTTCGCAGGGCTGGCCAGCGCCACGTCGTGCAGGGAGGATTGCTGCTCGAACATCGTCCAGGTCGGCCAGGCGGTGGTGGCCACCATCTCGGTGCCGCTGCGCCCGCGCATCCGCTCGGCCGCGGCGCGCAGCCCGGCCTAGCAGCCTGTCGGACTTAGCGGTTTCGCGCAATTATCCTGCGTGAACAGCCGACGATATATCATTTTATTTTGTCAATGCCGCATTGCGCGAAAGAAACTTCCGAAATCTTCCCGTTTTTGCCTAACTCCGACAGGCTGCTAGGTGCGCGGCAGGTCGGTGGTCGACAGCCCGGCGCGCTCGAAGGCGTCGAGGTTGAGCCACATCACTGCCGAGGAGGAGTTGTGCGGCATGGAAACCAACCGCCCCTGCGTGTCGGAATAATAGCCGCGCACGCCGGCGAGGTAGCGCTTCGGGTCGATCTCCAGCCCCGCCTCGCCCATCAGCTCCCAGGTGGGGCGGATGGCGGCGCCGGCGGCCATCATGGTGGCGGTGCCGACCTCGAATACCTGGGCGATATGCGGCGGGGTGCCGGCGCGCCAGGCGGCGATGGCGCCGGTCATCACCTCGACATAGGAGCCGCGGAACGTCGCCACCACGCGGTAGCGGTCCTGGCTGGCGTTGAAGCGCTCAACCTGCTCGGCCACGCGCTCGCCGAGCGCCCCGCCCAGCCCGTACCAGAATTGCACCTCGGTGCGCCCGCCGGCGCCGGTCTGGGCGCGGGCGGAGGGCGCGATGGCCGGTGCGGCTAGAACCGCGCCGGTGCCGAGAAGAAGGGAGCGGCGGCGCATGAGCAATTCTCCATAAGGACGTCATCGTGACGCCTACAGATACCCGCCGATGATGTCGGTCGATTTACGGTTTCAAGACACATCTGTGAACCCGCGGCCATGCCGGGTTCTGCCCGGCATCCCCGGCCGGGTGAAGCCCCTCCGCTACGCGCGGCTCATCCACGCGCAGCAGCACCCGCGTCATCAGCACCATCACGTTCGGCGCGTTGAACCCGTGCATCGCACCCGCCAGCAGCGGAACCGGCAGCCCGCCGAACACGCTGACGGCCAGCAACGCCCCGCCATGGCAAGGCGGAGGCGACGAGGAAGGCAACCAGGGGTGACAGCGCGGACACGCGCCTACTTCAGGCCCACCCTGTGCTTGCGCAGGGGGATTTCGCCGCGTTCGCCACTCGTTCTATACCGGCGGCCATGACCGATTACCTCACCCGCCTGAACCCTGAGCAGCGCGAAGCCGTGGAGGCGCTCGACGGCCCCGTGCTGGTGCTGGCCGGCGCCGGCACCGGCAAAACCCGCGTGCTCACCACCCGCTTCGCCCATATCCTGCTGAGCCGCCGCGCCGTCCCCAGCCAGGTCCTGGCCGTCACCTTCACCAACCGCGCCGCCCGCGAGATGCGCGAGCGCGTCTCGGCGATCGTCGGCGGCCCGGCGGAAGGGTTGTGGCTCGGCACCTTCCACGCCCTGTGCGCCCGCATGCTGCGCCGGCACGCCGAACTCGTCGGCCTGACCAGCAGCTTCAACATCCTGGACACCGACGACCAGCTCCGCCTGCTGAAACAGGTGATGGAGGCCGCCCGCGTGGACACCAAGCGCTGGGCGCCGCCGGCGCTGATGGCCATCATCCAGCGCTGGAAGGACCGCGGCCTGCCGCCCGCCCGCATCACCGCCGCCGAGGACTCCGATTTCGCCGGCGGCGCCGCACGGCGCCTCTACGTGGATTACCAGGCCCGCTTGCGCGCCGTGAACGCCGCCGATTTCGGCGACCTGCTGATGCACATGACCGAGATCCTGCGCGACCACGCCGACGTGCTGGCCGACTATCACCGCCGCTTCCGCTACATCCTGGTCGACGAGTACCAGGACACCAACACGGTCCAGTATCTTTGGCTGCGGCTGCTGGCCCAGGGCAACCACAACATCTGCTGCGTCGGCGACGAGGACCAGTCGATCTATTCCTGGCGCGGCGCCGAGATCGAGAACATCCTGCGCTTCGAGCGCGACTTCCCCGGCGCGAAAGTGGTCCGCCTGGAACGCAACTACCGCTCCACCGAACAGATCCTGGCCGCCGCCTCCACCCTCATCGCCCACAACGAGACCCGCCTCGGCAAGACCCTGCGCAGCGGCCGCAACGACGCCACCGGCGAGAAGGTGGAAGTGGTCGGGCTGTGGGACTCCGATGAGGAGGCCCGCATGGTCGGGGACCGCATCGAGAGCCTGCGCCGGAGCGGCGATTTGCTGGCCGAGATGGCGGTGCTGTTCCGCACCGGCGCCCAGACCCGCGCGGTCGAGGAGCGGCTGATCACGCTCGGCATCCCCTATCGTGTCATCGGCGGCCTGCGCTTCTATGAGCGCCAGGAAATCCGCGACGCCATCGCCTATGCCCGCCTGCTGCACCAGCCGGCCGACGACCTGGCCTTCGAGCGTATCGTCAACCTCCCCCGCCGCGGCGTCGGCACCACCGCGCTGGCGCAACTCCATGCCACCGCCCGCGAACGCGCGATCCCGCTCTATGCCGCCACCGAGGCGCTGGTGACCGAGGGCGTGCTGAAGGGCAAGCTGCGCGACAGCCTGCGCGAGTTGCTGGCCAACTTCACCCAATGGCGCCGCGGCATCGAGCGCGACGGCCACGTCCTCACGCTTCAGGCCATGCTCGACGAAAGCGGCTATACCGAGATGTGGCGCCAGGACAAATCGCCCGAAGCCCCGGGGCGGCTTGAGAACCTCAAGGAATTCGTCCGCGCGCTGGCCGATTTCGAAACCCTGTCCGGCTTCCTCGACCACGTGTCGCTGGTGATGGAGAACGAGCAGAACACCGAAACCGACCGCGTCAGCCTGATGACCCTGCACGCCGCCAAGGGGCTGGAGTTCGACACGGTGTTCCTGCCGGGCTGGGAGGAGGGGCTGTTCCCCAGCCAGCGCACCATGGACGAAAGCGGCGCCAAGGGCCTGGAGGAAGAACGCCGCCTTGCCTATGTCGGACTCACCCGCGCCCGTCGCCGCGCCATCGTCAGCCACGCCGCCAACCGCCGCCTCTATGCCAACTGGCAGAGCAGCATCCCCAGCCGCTTCCTCGACGAATTGCCCGACGAGCACGTCAAGCGCACCGGCTCGGCGGCGATGGAGCGCGAGCGACGGCTGACCGCCACGCCGGTATTCTCCTCGGCCTTCCCCGTCACCGCCCGCCGCCCGCGCGTGACCGAGGCGTGGGAACAGCCCGCCCGGCCCCAGCGCGCCGACCGCATCCCGGTCGGCACCCGCGTCTTCCACCAGAAGTTCGGCATGGGCACCGTCACCCGCGTCGAGGACGACAAGCTCGACATCGCCTTCGACAATGCCGGCGACAAGCGGGTGATCGACCGGTTCGTGGAACGCGCCACATGAGAACCCGCCACGCCACCCAGCTGGAAACGGTGTCGGTGACGGTGCCGGAGGACGCGCTGGAAGCGTACGAGTCGGCGCTGGCCGTCGCCTGCGGCACGGTCGGCTTCTTCCTCGACGAGGAAACCGGGCTGTGGACGCTGGAGGGCGTGAAGGACCGCGGCGTCGGGGAGGCCGAACTCATTGCCGCCCTCACCCTGGCCGCTGCCCTCACCGGCACCGCCGCCACGCCCACGCGGGCGCATACGGAGTCGGAGGGCTGGCTTGCCCGCACGCTGGAGGCTTTCCCGGAACAGCTGGTGGGCGCGCGCTTTGCCGTGCGCGGCACGCACCTGCCCGACGCGCCCACCCCGGGGCGCATCGCCGTGGTGCTTGATGCCGGCATCGCCTTCGGCTCCGGCGAGCATGGCTCGACACGGGGGTGCCTGCGGGCCCTTGAACGCGTGGCGCATCGCCGGCCTGCGCGCATTCTCGATCTTGGCACCGGCTCCGGCATCCTGGCCATGGCGGCGGCCAAGCTGCTGCACCGGCCCGTGCTGGCGACCGACATCGACCCGTGGTCGGTGCGGGTCACGCGCGAGAACGCCGCGCGCAACCAGCTTGCCGGCCGGCTGCGGGCGGTGCGGGCGGATGGCTGGACTGCGCCGGTCCTGACCCGTCTGGCGCCGTATGACCTTGTGTTCGCCAATATCCTGGCCCGCCCGCTCACCCAGATGGCCCGCCATTTGGCGCGCCATCTGGCGCCGGGCGGCACGGCGATCCTGGCCGGGCTGCTGACCACCCAGGCGCGCTGGGTGATCCAGGCGCACCGGGCGCAGGGACTGGTGCTGGAGCGGATGCTGGTGGAACGCGGCGGGATGGGCGATGCCATCGGCCGGGGCTGGGCCACGCTCATCCTGCGCAAGAGAAAGTGATCGGCCCGCCCCACTGGGGGCAGGGGGCGGGCCGATCGTCCGCGGCGCCTTCGGGGGGAGAAGGGCGCCGCGAAGCGGGTTGTCAGACCCCGGCGATACGCCCGGCCTGCAGCATGGCCACCGTACGGTCTTGGTCGCGCCGCGCGACGAAGCCGTCGGCGAAGATCATCGGCACTTCGCCGCGGCTGATCCCGATATCGGCGAGCTGCGCGTCGGACAGGGCGGCGACCTCGTCGATCCGGCCCTGGCGCCCGGCCCAGGCCGAGACGGCGACGAACATCCGGGCAAACGGCCCAGGGCGCGGCGGCTCCAGGTATTCCGGCGTGTCCTGGAAATAGTGCGACATCGTGCCGGGCATCATGAGGGCCAGCTGTTCCTTGCTGACATGCGCGGTCATGGGGATAGTCCTTGGGGATGGTGATCGTGGCGGGCGTTTGGCACTCTCGCCATCGGCCACGCGATCATCGTGTGACAGCGATATAGCAACGGCGCTGCGTTAGGAAAACTATCGTCTTCGCAGGTGCAGCATTGCGCTGTACGCATGATTGGTTAACAAGCTATGCATCAAATGTAATCCTGCCGTGAGGTCCACTCCGATGTCTGACACCACCCCCGCCGACCGCCTCGCGGCCCTGCGTGCCGAACTGGCCCGCCAGGGGCTCGACGGCTTCCTGGTCCCGCGCGCCGACGAGCACCTTGGCGAGTATGTTCCGGCCCGCGCCGACCGGTTGCGCTGGCTCACCGGTTTCTCCGGCAGCGCCGGGCTGGCGATCGTGCTGGCGGATAAGGCGGCCGCCTTCACCGATGGTCGCTATGTGCTCCAGCTTGCCGAACAGACCGACCCGGCGCTGTGGGAGCGGCGGCACATCACCGACGAGCCGCCCGCCGACTGGCTGGCGCAGCACGCGCCCCGGGGGGGGGGCATTGGCTACGACCCGCTGCTGTTCAGCGAGGAGGCGGTGGGTCGTTTCGCCGAGAAGGGTGCGGCGCTGGTGGCGGTGCAGGCCAATCCGATTGACGCAGTATGGGTGGGGCAGCCGGCCGCGCCAATGGCCCCGGCGCTGCCGCATCGGATCGAATTCGCCGGGCTGGAGTCGGCCAGGAAGCGCGAGCAGGTCGCCGCCGCGCTGGTGGCCGAGAAGCAGGATGCGGCGGTGGTGACCGATCCGGCCTCGATCGCCTGGCTGCTGAACATCCGCGGCGACGACGTGCCGTTCACGCCGTTCGCGCTCGGGTTCCTGGTGATCCATGCCGATGCCGGCTGCGAGGTGTTCATGGCGCCCGAGAAGGTGCCGTCCGAGACCCGCGCGTGGATCGGCAATGCCGTCTCGGTGCAGGACCGCACGGCGCTGCCGGGCGCGCTGGCGCGGCTGAAGGGCCGTCGGGTGCGCGTGGATGCCGGCGGGTCGCCGGCCTGGTTCGCGCAGACGTTGCGGGCGGCGGGGGCGGAGGTGGTGGCGGGGATGGACCCGTGCATGCTGCCCAAGGCGCGCAAGAACGAGGTGGAGCGGCAGGGCAGCCGCAACGCGCATCATCGCGATGCGGTGGCGGTGTGCCGGTTCCTGCGCTGGATGGAGCAGGCTGCCGGGCGGGCGACGGAGATGTCCGCGGCGGCGAAGCTGGTGGCGCTGCGCGAGGAGGTGGCGATGTTCCGCGGCGAGAGTTTCCCGGCGATCTCCGGCTCCGGGCCGAACGGCGCGATCATACACTATCGTGTGTCGGAGGACACCGACCGGGCGATCGGGGCGGATGAGTTGTACCTGATCGACAGCGGGGCGCAGTATTCGGACGGGACAACGGACATCACGCGCACGGTGTGGACCGGGCCGGGGGCGCCGCCGGAGGAGATTCGGGCGCGGTGGACGCGGGTGCTGAAGGGACACATCGCGCTGGCGACGCTGGTGTTCCCGAAGGGGGTGTGCGGGCCGCATGTCGATGCCTTCGCCCGCGCCGCGTTGTGGCAGGTGGGGCTCGACTACGACCACGGCACCGGGCACGGGGTCGGGAGCTACCTGAGTGTGCACGAGGGGCCGGTGAGCATCTCGCGTGCGGCGCGGGCGATTGCGATCGAGGCGGGGATGATCCTTTCGAACGAGCCGGGGTTCTATCTGCCGGGGGGGTATGGCATCCGGCTGGAGAACCTGATCCTGGCGGTGGAGGCCGAGTTCCCGGAGGCGGCGAAGCCGTTCCTGCGGTTCGAGACGCTGACCTGGGCGCCGTTCGACCGGCGGCTGATCGACGGGGCGTTGCTGACGCGCGCGGAGGTGGAGTGGATCAATGCCTACCACGCGCAGGTGGAGGCGATCGTCGGGCCGGGGCTGGAGGGGGCCGAGCGGGCGTGGCTGGCGGGGGCTTGTGCGGCGTTGAGGTGAAGGAAGCAAGAATCTTCTTTTTCTGAAGAAAAAGAAGCAAAAAGACTTTCCATCCCTTTGCGCCCGTCAGAACGATCAGGCGATGCGCAAACGGACAGAAGTTTTTTGGTTCTTTTTTTTCAAAAAAGAACTGCTTTCTCCTACTTCTTGCGCGTGGTGTGCAGGATGCCGTCGGACTTGAGTTGTTCGATCTCTTGTTCCGAGTAGCCGAACTGGGCGAGGACTTCTTCGCCATGCTGGCCGAAGGTGGGGGGCTTGGCGCGGGTGCCGCCGGGGGTGCGGGACATCTTGATGGGGGTGCCGAGGCCGGTGTAGCCATCGAGTTTGGTGACCATCTGGCGGGCCTCGGTGTGGGCGGCGGCCATCGATTCGTCCACGTGCATGACCGGGCCGGCGGGCAGGCCCATGTTGAGCAGGCGCAGGCAGAGTTCCTGGCCGTCCTGGTCGGCGAGCGCCGCCTGGAACATCTCGATCATCGCCGGGCGGTTGGCCAGCCGGTCGGCGTTCTTGATGAAGCGGGGGTCGATGGCCATCTCGGGGCGGCCGAGGGCCTCGCACATTTTGCGAAATTGCCCGTCATTGCCCGAGGCGATGAAGATCTCGCAGGTTTTCGTCTTGTACTTCTCGTACGGCGCCAGGTTGGGGTGGGGGTTGCCCAGCGGGGCGGGGCGCTTGTTGTTGAGGAAGAAATTGGCCGCCTGGGGGTGCAGCAGGGCCATGCCGCAATCGTGCAGCGTCATGTCGAGATACTGGCCGCGGCCGGAAACGGTGCGTTCGTAGAGGGCCATCGAGATGGCGATCACCGAGTAGAGGCCGGTGGCGAGGTCGACGATCGGGGTGCCGATGCGCAGTGGGCCGGTGGTGGGGTCGCCGTTGATGGACATCAGGCCGGTCATGGCCTGGAGGATGGCGTCGTAGCCGGGCAGGCCGCCGAGGGGGCCGTGGCCGCCGAAGCCCGACACCCTGCAATGGATGAGGCGGGGGAATTTCGGCTCCAGGTCCTTTTCGTAGCCGAGGCCCCATTTCTCCATGCCGCCTGGCTTGAAGTTCTCGACCAGGATGTCGGCGGTCTCCAGCATGCGCAGCAGGATGGACTTTCCAGCGGGCTTGGAGATGTCGAGCGCGATGGAGCGTTTGTTGCGGTTGACGCCGATGAAGTAGCTGGCGTCCTCGCCCCCGCTTGGATTGGTCACGAACGGGGGCCCCCAGTCGCGGACCTCGTCGCCCTGCGGCGGCTCGATCTTGATGACGTCTGCCCCGTGGTCGGACAGGATCATGGTGCAGTAGGGGCCGCCGAGGACGCGGGTCAGGTCGATCACCTTGAGGCCGGCGAGCGCGCCGGGGGAGGCGGCGAGGCCTTTGCCCTTTGGCTGTACCGGGGTGGTGGCGTCGTTCATGGCGGGGGTCCTCGTCGCGATTGGGGCGAGTGTAGCGCGGGGGCGGCGGGGGGCGAAACCGGGGGATATTGTTATGATTGCGCAATGAAATTGTCATGGCTTGGCGGGGCCGGTACGGCCCGCGGATTTTGGCGCCAGCGCGGTTCAGGGCGGGCCGCGGGCGGATTCCGATGGGAGGGTGGGTGCTGCCCTGGGGCGGCGGCGCGCGCCGCGGTTGGGGCCGGGGCCGATGGCCCAGAGCATCGGGTGCTCGCAGGCCAGGTGGGTGCCGTCGGTGGCGAGCCTGGGGCGCAGTACGGGCCTGGGGCGGTCGGTGTCCGAGAGCGGGGAGGTGGCCAGCAGGGCGAGCGCGTACGGGCTCGGCTGCGAGCGCAGGGCGTGGCGGCGCCAGGTTCGCGGCAGGTGGCCGGCGAGGGCGGCGAGCAGGTGGAGCAGCAGGGTTTCCAGCAGGACCGCGATGGACGCAGCTGTCCCCACCGCTGGCGCGGTGGGCGGCAGGCGCGGCCGGGGTGCTGGGATGGATGACATGGGGGAGATAATAACTAACCATTAGTCCGATGGACACGGTTTTTTCTGCGTACGTAGTCGGGACGCGTTCGTGCTGGGCCGTGGAGGAGAAAGACAGAATCTTCTTTTTCTGAAGAAAAAGAAGCAAAAAGACTTTTCATCCATGTGCTCCGTACTCTATCGGGAGAGACAGGTGCAAACGGATGAAAGTTTTTTGGTTCTTTTTTTCAAAAAAGAACCGCTTGCCTTACTTCAGATATAGTGCTCCGCCAGCGGCGAGAAACCATTGAAGCGTTGGCTGGCGTAGGTGGTCACATAGGCGCCGGTGCTCAGCAGTTCGACACGGTCGCCGCTGCGCAGCGCCAGCGGAAGACGGTAGTTGGATTTCTCGTAGAGGATGTCGGCGCCGTCGCAGGTGGGGCCGGCGATGGCAACGGGGCCGGTTTCGGTGCCATCATGCGCAGTGGCGATGCGGTATTTGATGGCTTCGCCTTCGGTTTCCGCCAGCCCGCCAAAGCGGCCGATGTCGAGATAAACCCAGCGGGTGGGGTCGTGGCCCTTGCGGGCGACGAGGACGACCTCGGCGGCCACCACGCCGGCGTCGCCGACGACGGAGCGGCCGGGTTCGATCAGCATGTCGGGCAGGGCGTTGCCGAAATGCTCGACCATGGCGCCCATGATGGCCCGGGCGAACTGGTCGATCCCTGGCACCTCGTCGCGATAGCGGACGGGGAAGCCACCGCCGAGGTTGACCATGCGCAGGTTCACGCCGGAGTCGCGCAGGTCGGTGAACAGCATCGCCACCTGGGCAATTGCCGCCTCGTAGCTGCTGGTGGTGGTTTGCTGGCTGCCGACGTGGAAGGACAGCCCGAAGGGGTCGAGCCCCAACTCGCCGGCGCGGACCATCAGCGCGCGGGCGTGTTCCACCGTGGTGCCGAACTTGCGCGAGAGCGGCCAGTCGGCCCCTTCGTTCTCGACCAGGATGCGGCAGTAGACGCGGCTGCCCGGGGCGTGTGCGGCGAGCTTGTCCAATTCCTCGTCGGAATCGAAGGCGAACATGCCCACGCCCGCTGCGTGGGCGCACTTGATGGCGGAGATTTTCTTGATGGTGTTGCCGAAGCTGATCGCCTGCGGCTGGGCGCCGGCGGCGAGGCAGGCGTCGATCTCCTCGATCCCCGCGGCGTCGAAGCGGCTGCCGAGCTTGACCAGGCGGTCCAGGATCGGCGGCGCGGGATTGGCCTTCACCGCATAGTAAATCTGCGCCATCGGCAAGGCGCCGCGTATCGCGCGGAAGTTTGCTTCCACGCGGTCGACATCCAACACCAGGCACGGCGTTGCCGGCTGATGGTCAGCAAGGAATCGGGCGATTTTCGAGTTCATCGCGCGGTACCCCCCAATTGTCGTCCGCCTTTCCAGGCGACGGACGAAAGTTGCGAAACGGTCGAACGAACCAGCGACCAGACGGATTGGCCCGTGCGCAAGAAACCCCCTGCGTCGGGACCCGAAGTGCCAGAACGCTTGACGTCGTTACGTAACCCTTGGGAGTTCAGCGCGTGCCCCGGGGAAGCCGGGACCCCCTTTCGGGGTGAGTTGAACAAGGCGGGCCAGAGGCACGTGCGTTGCTGCGTGAGGGGCAAATAGGACCCCCACCCCCCCGGCGCAAGTGATTTTTTCGCTCGGTCCTCGCGGTTTTTTGCCCTGGCGCCGCAGCGCAGCATGTGGTGGGTGGCGGTTGGCATCATGCGGTGGACAGCACGTTGACCGACAATGTTTTCCAGGCGGACGAACGCGAGGCCCCGCGCATCGGCGGCCGGTGGGGCGCGGTGGTGCGCACCTTCTGGCGAATCCAGAGCCATCGCACCGGGCTGGTGGCCGCCGGCTGCGCCTTCTATGCGACGCTGGCGCTGTTTCCGGCGCTGTCGATGCTGGTGTCGCTGTATGGCCTGGCCTTCGACCCAACCAGCGTTGCCGCCCAGCTGGAACTGCTGGAGGGGCTGCTGCCGCCGGACGCCTACACCTTGATCAGCCGCCAGGTGCAAGACCTGGTGGGGAGGCCGCGGGCGACGCTGGGGTGGAGCCTTGGGCTTTCGGCAGCGGTGGCGCTGTGGTCGGCCTCGACCGGGACCAAGTCGATGATCGCGGCGCTGAACCTCGCCTATGACGAGGATGAGCGGCGCAGCATCCTGGGCTTTCAGGTGGTGGGCCTGGCGATGACGGCGGCGTCCATCATTGCCGCGATCGTGACCGTGGCGGTGCTGGTGGCGCTGCCGGCGCTGATCGCCTTTCTGGCCCTGCCGACTGGCACGGCGGAGCTGGTGCATTGGGTCAGCGTGCTGGTTCTGGTGCTGTTCGTGTTCTCGTCGCTGGCGTTCCTGTATGCCGCCGGCCCCTCGCGCGGGCGGGGGCAGCGGCGGCGGGTTTTGCCGGGGGTGCTGCTCGCCACGATGCTGTGGCTGGTGTCGAGCTATCTGTTCACCTTCTACGCCACCGAACTTGCCAGCTTCGACGCGGTTTACGGCCCGTTGGCGGCGGTGGCCGCGGTGATGCTCTGGTTCTGGGTCTCCGCCTATGTGGTGTTGCTGGGGGCGGAGCTGAACTCGGCGCTGGAGAAGGCGGAGTTGGGCGCGTAGCGGACTGACCGTGACGGACGGTGCCGTCTAAGTCAGACCGCTATCTTGAATGTCTGGGGCGATTCACCGGCCGCGTGCAAAGCAAGCGTTTGGATTGCGCCGCTAGCGGATCGAGGCCAGCGCGGGCGGCTGCTTCTTGGGGCGGCGGCCCAGCGACCAGTTCGCGGCGATGCGGATTTCCGGGTTCGGGATCGTCCAGCAAGCGCCGTCTTCGTCGAGGAATACCACCCACATCAGGTGAGATTCTGGCCCGTAGTCGAGCAGGAAATGCGCGATACCGGGGCCGCGCGGCGTGGTCATCGGCAGGGGCGGGTTGAGCTGCTGAATCAGCATGGAGGAAGCCTTGCGCTGGAGTATGGCGGCACGGCGTGGCTGCGCGTGCCGTGGTCCATCCAACGTTGCGGGGCGAGGGGGCGTTCCCGCCCGCGATTGCCAGCCTCGCGGCGAGCCGATACGACTCGCCCAGGAAGCGCACAAAGAGGATTTTCGGTCATGGCAGCTGTGGTCAACCCCAACGGCACCCTCAAGGGCAAAGTCGCGCTGGTCACCGGCGCCAGCCGCGGCATCGGCGAGGCGGTCGCCGTTCGCCTGGCGATGGAGGGAGCGCGCGTTGTATGCACGGCCCGGACCACCGACCAGTCTGAAAGCCGGCTGCCCGGCACGCTGAACGACACCGTCGCGCGCATTCGTGCCGCTGGCGGCGAGGCGACGGCGGTAAAGGCGGACCTGGCGCAGGAGGCCGACCGCGAGCGCCTGTTGGAGGAGACGCTGCGCGCCTACGGGCCGGTGGATATTCTGGTGAACAACGCGGCCGTCACCTTCTTCATCCCGATCGAGACGTTCCCCACCAAGCGCTTCGACCTGATGATGGAGGTGCAGGTGTGGGCGGCGCTGCACCTGTCGCAGCTGGTGCTGCCGGGGATGCGGGCGAAGAAATCCGGCGCGATCGTGACGCTTTCGTCGGGCGCGGCAATCCATCCAGTGAAGCCGTATGAGGGCGCGCGCCCCGGCGGGACGGTGTACGGGATGTGCAAGGCGGCGCTGGAACGGTTCTCGACCGGGCTGGCGGCGGAGGTTTATGCCGACAATATCTCAGTGAACGCGATCTCGCCGGGGCTGGTGGCGACGCCGGGGGTGGCGGTGCATGGGCTGATCAACGAGGCCACAAAGCACCGGGTGTCGCCGATCGAGAATATTGCCGAGGCGGTGTACCAGATCGTGACGCGCGACCCGAAGGCGATGACGGGGCGGATCGACCATGCCGCACCGTTCCTGGCGGAGTTGGGCGTGGCGCCGGCGGAGCTGGTTTGAGGGAAGGCATTCCAGGGTAGGCGAGGGCTCCGCCCTCGACCCGCTGGGGCCGAGGGCCCCAGGCCCCCATAACCAAAGCAAGAACAGAAATCTTCTCTCCCCCCGTGCTTTACGGGGGGAGCCGGAGGGGGCCCAGCGCCGCTCCCCCGGCCTACCATCCCACCTCCTCACGGATCAATTTGTCCCTACAACTGACTGTGTAGCTTACGCCAACCGCGCATGGCAGAATGTGCTACTTGTAGTCTGTAGACTCAAAGGCAGCATTGTCAAAATCTCGGCATTGTGACACGCCCTTGGAATCTGCTTTGTCTCTGATGCCTGAAAAGAATCTTCGAAAACCCAGCAAGGAATTGACGCGAGTTCTTTCGGAAAACCTGCGAGCCTTTCGCCGCGCGCAGCAGCTTTCACAGGAAGAGCTTGCAGGGATTTGTGGTCTGCATAGGACATATGTTGGGTCTGTAGAGCGCGGTGAGCGAAACGTAACGCTCAGCACTCTCGAAGCTTTCGCTCAAGTCCTTGGCGTATCCGTCTCCTCACTGCTCACGCCGGGCACTCATGAACACAACAAATCCAACTGACGCCTCCGTTTACGTCTCCGCGATTCGGCAAAGTGGCCGATCAATCTACGATCCGATTTTAGTTGGTGATCCAACCCTTTGGATTCCGACGCCACAGCTACAGGCGCTTCTCGATCGCGGGTTGCCTGGCATTTCTCTAGCGGGTCTTCCTTTGCGGACACGCTCCAAAGTGGTGAAGGAGTGCATTTGTGATGTGCTGGGATATCCAAGGCCGAAGTCGTTTAAAATGGTTCAACCGCGTTTTCCGGGGCAAATGTTCGATACCTACGTGCAGAAGTCGAACAATCTTCAAGTCTGGAACGAAAAGCTTTCTGCTTCACGGCGTTATGTTTTGATCCGTGTTTCAGACTCCGACGTGATAACCCGTGTCAAAGTCGTGACCGGCGACACTCTGGCGCTGCTGGACACGACCGGCACTCTCACGCAGAAATATCAGGCCCGCTGCATTCTCGGATTGTTGCCCACAGAGCTAATATCGCCCACGGACACGCGGCGCCTCGCGCCGTTCGTCACGCCGGTGATTGACCTACGAGATGTCGCTACGCCTGTGAAGCAGCCAGAGGCTGGCGAACTGCTGTCAATCGGTGCGCTGTACGAGCGCCTTTCCCAGCTTGTCGGGGTGACCTTTGCCGATGCGGGCCGCGATCAGGAACGCAATCGAGGCGCGGCGCTTCATCGCTTGGTTTGCTCGGCTCTTGGCTATGCCAGCTCTCACGACTCCCCTCATTTTTCTTCCGCCCAGATCTTGCGCCGATTCGCACCGATTCCCTACCAGATCGGGGAATTTCGTGGATGAGTGTGGGTCATGGACATCGGATCGTCGGAACTGCGT
>Ga0105050_10006237_pt1 | contig 14904 bp, 15 predicted proteins | sample FRY01_FD_78088 | JGI IMG/M metagenome (GOLD analysis project Ga0105050, IMG submission 78088) | Freshwater microbial communities from Lake Fryxell liftoff mats and glacier meltwater in Antarctica - FRY-01 | ecosystem: Environmental > Aquatic > Freshwater > Ice > Glacier meltwater ... | reverse complement strand
CACACACCTTGATATTCTACAACTCCAGTGGATGTATTCCAAGCTCCGTCAACTGCAATACTTTCCTTTATTGGATTTCCAATTAACTCGAGTTTTAGCTCACTCAATTGCGGAACAAAAAATTGTCGTCCTAAATACTCTTTGCTAGGACTTCGGCAAGCCATTTCGACAAGCTCTTTAGCCGCGAAAGACTTATATATTGCCTTTGGAAACTTAAAGAATTTTTGTCTACACGCTTACCAAGTTTCGAAAATACCGGTTTTGAGACCAGCCCAAACTACGCAGTATTTTGTTGCCATAGTTCTGGTCTTTTTATAAGGTAAAAGTCTATTTGGTATTGAATGTTATTGGTCAAGGGAATGATTATGATTGTCCTTAAATAATAAAAATCAATTTTCGTTTAAGCAGCCTTACAGAAATTGTGCCATATTGAGAATACCCTTTTTTATGCAGTAAAATATTCCTTGCTAACGAAATCAACTCTTGAGATAACTGCGTATTTCTCTCGAAAATTTGGTTTTCAAAAATGTTTTGAGAGATTTCGAGATAGTATTTAAGCAGTCGAATTTGTGCTTCATATAGTCTAGCATGGTTTGATTGCTAATCAATCTTACTTTAATTGTTCGTTCAAAATTTATATATTGCCTAATTAACCACCCTATGGAAGATACCATTTCATTACTCTTCTTCGTTTTGTTCGTAGTTTTTCTAATCTTATTTATACGTTCAAACAAAAAGGTTACGAGCGTCAGCACAGAAAATAATCAGCTCAGAAGACAGTTGTTGGATCTCCAAGAGTTGATTGCTGAACAGGATGCTAAGATGCTTGTGATGACAAAAGAAATAGAACGATTGGAAATTGAAAACTTGCGATTTGTTCTTAATCCCCATTCATTCAGAAATACGCTGAATTCCATTCAGAATTTGGCTAATAGAACTCAAAAATCCGTAATGGGATTATCAGCAATAATGGATTTTATGTTGTATGATTCTCTTCAGCCCCTTGTTTCGCTCGATAAAGAATTGGATTTTCTCCGACAGTATGTTGGTCTGTATGTTTTGCAATTGAGAGCTGGAATAAGAAAAGAACTCAAAACTGATCTGGCTGAATTCTCCGGCTTTGCTGAGCATCATTTGGTGGCTCCAATGATAACCGCCAGTTTTGTTGAAAACGCGTTCAAGCACGGAGATATGGACTCCGACGATTCTTTTATAGTGGTGCAGATTTCTGTTGTGGATATTCATTCCATTGTATTTTCAGTTAGGAACAAAATGAAATATACCAAAACATCCGAACCTTCCGGATTGGGATTACAAACGCTTACTAAGCGATTGAATAAATTATATCCGAGCAAATTCCATCTTGAGGGCTTTGCTTCGAATGGTACATATATAGCTTCGCTTAGATTAGAACTTCATGAAAAAGACGCTGTGGTGCGTGCTCATTGATGATGAGGACTCAAACAATCAACTTCTCAAATCTATGATTGAAGAAGATAATCGCTTAACTGTAGAGCGTGTTTTTACTTCTCCAAACCGACTTTTAGAAGAACTGCCAAATTTGAGATCGTCCATTTTCTTCCTAGATGTGGAAATGCAGGATATGGATGGCTTACAATTATCGGATTGCTTAAGAGATAAAATAGTGTTATTTGTTTCTGCGTACCGTGATTATGCTGCTGATTCTTATGAGAAAAAGGCGCTCAATTATCTGGTTAAACCTTTAAGACAGGAAAAATTAATCAATGCTATTGATGAAATTATTGCTAAATCACAATCCATTGAGAACCCTTGGTTAGTGCAAACAACCAAAGGATACATAAAGATTAATAAACATGACATCATAAAAATTGTCACAGATTCATTGGCGGATCCCCGAGACAAGATCGTTCATTTGAAAAACAATCCTAAAGATGTGGTTATAAAAAACCGAAATATGGAAGATTTGCTTACAGAAATAGATTGTAGAGATTTTTTGATGGTTAGGAAAGACACTATACTAAACATTAATGCCGTAGAGTCCAAGTCGTCAAATCAAAACATAAGCATACATACCAAGGATAGTGGCATAGAAATACTGGCAGTTAGTGATACTTTTTACAAGTCATTCTGCCGGATTTTTGATTTTTGGGCAACTGGTTACAGAAAGTAACCTACTGGTTACAAACATCTTTTTTTCTGACACATTTGGCTGAAATGTTGATTGGGGATTGGTATGAAAATACCAATCATTCCATCCGTAAACTTTCACTTGCTGAAAGCATGCAACATGCGTTGCAAATTCTGTTTCGCCACCTTCGACGATCTCAATGCAGTATCTCAGGACAATGAACAAGCGTTAAAAATTGTTCGAGCGTTAGCTGAGTATGGATTCCGGAAAATAACTTTCGCCGGAGGAGAACCTACCTTATGGAAAAAACTTCCTGAATTATTACAAGAAGCCAAAAATTTGGGAATGACAACCATGGTTGTTACCAATGGTTGGAATTTAATGGATGACGTCTATTGGGAACGTTTTAAAACAAATCTTGATTGGCTAATTCTGAGCTGCGATAGTGTTACAGAAGCATGCAATGAATCTAGCGGCAGGGTAGTGAAAGGCAAATCTATGTCAAGGGAAGATTATGCCGGACTTTGCAACAAGGCCAAAACTGCTGGTATCAAGCTCAAAATAAACACTGTTGTTTCGAGGCAAAATCATCTGGATGATATGACATCGTTCATCAGCGAAGTGGAGCCATTGAGATGGAAAATTTTTAAGGCTCTACCAGTAGATGGACAAAATGATAAATACCGAGGCGCTTTTGAAATAAGTGATGCTGAATACCAAGAATACTTATCTCGTCACTCTGCAATGGACGAAAAACTAGATATCGTTCCAGAAGATAATGATGCAATGACGGGGTCCTATGTTATGGTTAGCCCGGAGGGTACCTTTTTTGACAACACCAAGAAGAAGCACACTTATTCTGATCCTATTTTAACTGTAGGCATCGAATATGCTCTCCGTCAGGTAAGCATTGACGTAAATAAATTCTATGATCGGGGAGGGGATTACTCATGGTAAATTCATCATCAGAAAGCAATTTCAGCTTTGAGAAAGTACTTGGTCTGACTAGAACCGATCATTTCATCTTCAGACAGTGGCAAAGAGGAGTTTCGGACAGTCTGATTTATGAAGTTTTTAATGAGCGGAAATTAATCAAGACGAACAAGACAATCATTATTGTGGCCAGAAGCTGGCTCAAGCGCTACAAACACTGCTCAGGTTCTTGGGTTAAATGCAATTGTGAATTGATGATTATAGTCGATTCCGGTAGGTTGATTACACTGTATTACAGCGCTTGTCAACTTGGATTATTCAAGCAAAAAATGGCACATGAAATAATACTAATTCAATAAACATGGAAAATAGAATAATAAGTATCAGCGGTAAAGCAGGCGCAGGAAAATCTTCAGGAGGTAAAGAGCTAGCTAAAAAATTAAATATGCCATTCTATTCAATAGGCAATATAACAAGAGAGTTTGCAGAAAGAAGAGGAATGAATATTTATGAGTTTCAAGCCTATGCTAGGGCACACCCGGGGACAGATGAATTGCTAGATGGGCGTTTTAAAGCTACAGTCGACAATACGCCAACAAGTGTAATCGATTACAGACTTGCCTTTCATTTTTATCCGAAGGCATTCCATGTATATCTGGAAGTAGCTGAATTAGAAGTATTAAATCGAATCAAATCTAGGGGTGATATTTCCGACGGTCAAAGTGACAGTGGAACGAACGAATTGATTCGAATGCGCGACAGAAATCAGGAGATGCGCAACAGGCTTTATGAATTGTATCAGGTGGATTTTACTGATTTAGCAAACTATACTACAGTAATTGATACCTCAAGTTTGAGCATTGAAGAAGTAGTATGTCAGATTGAAATTGCTTATAAAGCCTTTTTGCTTGAAGTATGTAACAAATCATAAAAGCTATTAGCCACCTAGAGGCAAATATTCAGGGACGAATTCCGATGCGTCGAAATGTAGGAATAATTGAAATATTGAATTTATGTCAAAACCAAGTAAAACGGGCAAGTTGATGCCATCATCAATAGGGAAACCTTCAGGCATAGGAAGGGACAATTTAGGTGTTAAGCCGGGTGCTAATCCAGCAGCCGGACCTAAGAAAAAGTAGTATTTGAAAGAATAGAGCCGAGTAACCGGCTTTGTTGATTCTTTAGGAAGAATTTTGATTTGGAGAGTTTCTGCACCTAAAATCACACAATGTTTCCACAAACCAAAAGTCAGTTCATCCGTTCGATTTTAATTCAAATAGTTCTTTTTTCAACTCTTCTGCATTTTGATTATCATTTTCTTTCAGTACAACAATACTTTCTAACCAGCGATCAATCAATTTTACTGTTTGTAAAGGACGTAAGTTTGCCAAAATACAGGTCGATTTTGAACGGTACACAAGGGGCAATTTTAAAAGAATTCACATCTTTTTGTCTTCAAATTTGAGCTTACTACTGTCCGATAAAACTTTAAAAGTGGGAGCTCTTTTATGCGGCTCCCGCTTTTAAAGTTTTATCGGACAGTGGTGAAAAGTAATAATATATTCCGACTTATAAGTTTGGCTTGAAGAGTGTTTTAGCAGTTTATGCCAAATTCCGTGGCACATCTATTTTATTATTTTTATTCCATACCTGTCCAATTTCCCTCATTCCCCAACCCCTGCCTCTTCAAACATTATATCGGCCCAACAGCAAACCCTAAGATCCCGTTAACAAAGGCAAATTTCATAAATCGATGAATCCAACTATAAAGGCATAATATGATGAAAAAATAAATAAAAAAGCAATTATGAAGTGTATGTGTGTCATTTTTTAATTATCTCTCCCCTCGTGTATCAATTTGCTCATGGTTACAAAAGATCACGTTTCAGCCTTCTTAAAAGAGTTTAGTTTAAATATGAATCAATGGGGAATCCTATATTGAGACGGCCGAGGGAAGAATATTCAGACATTACTAGAACTTGAAATAAAGCCGAATGAAAGAGATAGGGTGGTAGGAAATTTAACGGTGGAGGACTATTGTGAAGGACCGTTAACGGATTCTTTAAATCGGGGTAATGATATATAGATTTTTGGTAAAAACTATAAGGCTAGAGATATTTATATTAAAATTACCATCGGACTCCCCGGAACCAAAGTAATCTGCATTTCATTTCATATTGCTGAATTTAAATTGACTTATCCCTTTAAATCGAATTGATATGAAAAGTCCATATACCGGAAAAGAAATGTCGCTTCTTATTGAAGAACGAATGCTTGTTTTCAGAAAAGCAGAATTTAAGGTGGCATTTCATTTTTATCAATGTTATGAAACTGCAGAGAAGTTCAGTGCAAGTGACTTGGATGCATTAAACATGTTCCAAGTTCATAACCAATATCGTGATCGTTTTAATCTGCCTTTTCCAGATGAAATAGCATGTATTAGAGCTAAGTATGATTTGCCTGCAACTAAAATGTCGGAAATTCTGGGTTTTGGAACTAACAGTTACCGGCATTCTGAATCAGGCGAAGTTCCAAGCAATGCCAATGGGAAATTGATACAATTGGCCGCAGATCCACGTAAATTTAGAGGTTTGGTTGAAATTGCCGAATCCCTCGCACCCTCGTACAAAGAAAATTTATTGAGTAAAATTGATAAATTAATTCGCCAACATGAAGAGCATTTTTTTGAATCTAATCTGGAAGATTACTTCTTTTATAATAAAGTGAATACAGATAAATTGGCCGGAGAATTTTCCGGTTACAAAAAGCCTACACTCGAAAAATTAACCGAAATGGTAGTGTTTTTTGCACATAGATTAAAACCCTGGAAAACCCAATTGAATAAATTATTGTTTTATGCTGATTTTTTGAACTTTAAGAAAACATGTTTCTCAATTAGCGGTGTTTCGTATAGGGTAATAGATATGGGGCCTATTGTGAACAACTATAATTCGATTTTTGAATATTTGACGAATAATGATGATGTGGATGTTCGTTGTATCGAGTTTTCAAACAGCGATACGGTTGGAGAACAATTTGTACCGCATCCTGATAGAGCGTGTAGGATTGAATTATTTTCTGAAACCGAAATGGCAGTGCTAGAGCATGTGGCAGAACGATTTAAGAATACAAGCACTAATGAAATAATCGAATTAAGTCACAATGAAAAAGCATGGCTTGAAAATATTAAGGAGAGAAAAATTATCAGCTATAAATACGCTTTTGATCTATCGGTTATTTGAGAGCCATGTTCTTTAGAATTACTCCAAGATGTGCTCCGCCAAACCTAGCCTGCCATTCTATTTTTTACGATTTAGTTCAAAGCACAGTCAAATCAATCCATAGAAATCGTTTTGTCGAAAGCCGTAGAGCCTTTGTCATTGTAAATCAGTTAATTACACCAATTCCAACGCCCTAAAGTTTTATTTCCGCTTTTATTCTAAGTTTAAACTTGTAAACAGAATAAGGGTAAAAATCAGAAATATTTGTAACAGAATATGGGTAAATTTCCGATAGCCTTGTGTCAGAATAGGGGTAAATTTTGGAGAATCCGAAAATTATACTTGTCTATAAATCCAAATCCGGCAAACGGTATTTGAGCTTGCCGCGGCTGCCGCGTTTAAGCCTACATCAAAGTGGCTTTGCCTGTCAATCCCCCTTTTCTCTATCTTTGCCCCTCATAATTAAAATCGAATGAGTAATCTCCTTCAAGGCAAAGTAGCCCTCATCACCGGTGCTTCACGCGGAATTGGTCGCGGAATTGCCGAAAAATTCATCGCCAATGGTGCTATCGTTGCTTTTACTTACCTCAGCTCCGATGAAAAAGCTAGAGCGCTGGAAGCAGAGTTACAAGCCAATGGCGGTGTAGCTAAAGGATATAAATCTGATGCTGCCGATTTTAACGCGGCTCAAGTTTTAGTTGATCAAGTAGTAGCCGATTTCGGAACGGTAGATATTCTCATCAACAATGCCGGAATTACACGAGATACCTTGCTTATGAGAATGAGCGAAGAACAATGGGATGAAGTAATGCGCGTTAATCTTAAATCATGCTTTAATCTCACCAAGGCTATCATTCGACCAATGCTTAAAGCGAAGTCGGGATCCATAATCAACCTGAGCTCGGTGGTTGGAGTAAAAGGAAATGCTGGACAGGCTAATTACGCTGCCTCGAAAGCCGGTATAATCGGATTTACCAAATCGGTAGCGCTGGAATTAGGTTCGCGAAATATCCGCAGCAATGCCATCGCTCCGGGATTTATTGAAACTGAAATGACAGGCGCCCTGGATGAAAAAACAGTAGCTCAATGGAGAGAAGCCATTCCATTAAAACGCGGAGGAAGCACTGAGGATGTTGCCAATGCTTGTTTATTCCTCGCGTCGGATCTTAGTTCATACATAACCGGACAAACCCTGCACGTTTGCGGAGGAATGCTCACCTGATTCTATAGCACTTGTCAGTATTTATCGATTACCCGATATGGTTTGTTTTGCTCTGCGCGGCCGGAGCTTTAACGTATGCTATTGCACTGTACAGTCGCGATCGCTCAAATAGACATTTTAAATCCTGGCTCATCGCAGCTTTAGGTGTATTTCGATTTTTCACAGTCTTTGTCTTGGCATTTTTCCTGCTAAAACCATTGATCAAAACCATTGATCGAATTATCGAAAAACCTTTAGTTGTTATCGCTGTAGATAATTCCTCTTCTTTAATGCTGAGCGCCGATTCTTCATTGTATAGAGAACAATTAAGTAATAGCATGACTAAGCTCGGTGAAGACTTAGGCGCTGATTATGATTTGCGTTTTTTGAGATTTGGCGAAAGGGTTTCGGAAGGTATCGATAGTCTTGATTTCAAAGAAAGAGCTACCGATTTCACGCAGCTCTATGATTACATGTTCAATACTTTTAGCAATCGGAACTTGGGCGCCATGGTAATTGCTTCGGATGCCATTTACAATCGAGGCAGCGATCCTTCCTATGGTTTCGATAAATTGAATATTCCTGTTTATACCTTGGCTTTGGGCGATACCATTACGCGCAAAGATTTGAGTATTTCGGATGTGGTTCATAATAGACTGGCCTATTTGGGAAATCGTTTCCCCTTGGAAATACAAATTGATGCTTCCCGGTTAGAAGGCAAAAGTTCTAATATTCAGGTTTTGCAAGGAGAAAAAGTCCTTTTTGAAAACCGTGTGGATTTCAGTAATGAACGCGAACAAAAAACGATTCAATTATTTTTGGAAGCCGAAAAAACAGGGGTTCAACGCTATCAAGTCCGCGCTCAAGCTATTGAAGGAGAAGTTACATTGACAAATAACCGTCGCGATATTTTTATTGATGTACTCGATAGCCGTCAAAAAGTATTAATTCTGGCAGCGGCACCTCATCCGGATATTGCAGCAATACGAGCGGGGATCAATTCTAATGAAAATTATCAGGTAGAAGTGGCGATGGCCGATGTTTTTGATGGTAAAATAACGGACTACAGCCTTGTCATTTTTCATCAGCTTCCGGCCAAAGCGGCACTCGGACTCAACCATGTTACTCAAGCTGTAGAAAACACTATTCCATCATTGTTTATTGTTGGAACAGAAACGGATAAAATTACGCTATCGAAATTCGGAACCGGACTCGATATCAGCAATGCCAGAGCCGGATTGGGAAGCATCAGCCCTTCGTTCAAAAAGGACTTTTCGCAATTTAGTTTGTCGGAAGAATGTCAGGCAATTTTCAAAAAACTACCTCCGCTTAGCGCAGAAATTGCTGATTTGCAAAGTGGTCCGGGTTTAGCGGTATTGCTCAGTCAACGCGTAGGAGTAATTGAAACAGAACTTCCACTTCTCGCATTTAATACCAATTCTGATTTCAAGAGCGGAATTTTATACGGCGAAGGAATTTGGCGTTGGCGATTAGTGAGTTTTTTGGAAGCAAATTCTCACAGTGCTTTTGACGAGTTACTTACCAAAACAGTTCAATATTTGGCAAGTAAAGAAGACAAGAGTTTGTTTAGAGTTAATGGTCCCGACCGAGTTTTGGAAACCGAGAACGTAATTTTCAGGGCTGAGCTCTACAATGAATCTTACGAGCCGATAAATGATTCTGAAGTAGGCATCGTTATTAAGGATGAAGAAGGAAATGATTACCCTTTCACTTTTAGTCCATACAACGAGGGTTACAGATTGGATGCTGGAATGATGGGGCCGGGCAATTATTCTTATATCGCCAAAACTTCCAAAAACGGAGAAGAACTGAATGAAAGCGGTGAGTTTACAGTGGCACCTTTGCAATTGGAGTCATCTCGAATTAGGGCCGATCATAGTAGTCTTTTTAAACTCTCTGAACGCAGCGGAGGATCTATGTTTAATTGGTCGGATATCGATCAAATGAAGGCGCAAATTCAAGGCAATACTAATCTGAAATCAACTTCCTTCGAACAACGTTTTCTCAGTGATTTGATCAATCAACGCTGGTTGTTATTTGTTTTAATTGCTCTATTATCAGTAGAATGGCTACTTCGCAAGCGGAACGGCACCTATTGAAGAAGGCTAGCGTATTTCCGGCCCGACCGTTATGGCAGAAATTACTGTTATTCACACTGCTAATTGCTTTACTCATTTATTTTTTCCGATTCTCCATACTTCGGGCGATGGGCGATTATTTGGATGTAGGAGTGGAGCCGCAAAAGGTGGAAGCGCTGTATGTTTTGGGTGGTAGTCCTCATGATAGGGGATTAGCGGCTATAGAAATCTTTAAGGACTCGCTCAGTGAGATGTTTGTTTGCACCGGAGGCAATATTCATGGAACGCTCGTGGCTTACGGGGTTGATATGAAAGAATCGGAATTAAGCGCTCGCTTTCTGCAAAATCAAGGATTGCCATCAAACACAATATGTACGCTTAGTTCATCAACCAGTACTTTTGAAGAGTCGATTGAAATTTTGGGTGATTGCAAGTCTAAGGGTTATCGGAAAATTGCGGTAATCAGTAGTGCATATCATACCCGCAGAGTGAGATGGATTTTTGAACGGAAATTTGAGGGGAGCGGCATTGAAGTGTTCGTTTTTTCGGCTCCGCCAACCAATTATGATCCTGATGAATGGTGGAAATCTGAGAATGGTATGCTGTTCTTTTTCAACGAGATAGTGAAGATAGCTTATTACCATTTGCAGTATTGATGGTGCGGATATTTTTTATTTTTCGCTGAAGCTTTTTGTCTTCGAGAGTTTGCGGATAGTTCTGAGTTTTGATTGGGGATTTTTAGGGTTTTAACGAAGAGGGCGCAGAGGTTTTGACGCAGAGGGCGCAGAGGGTTTAACGCGGAGGGCGCAGAGGTTTTGACGCAGAGGGCGCAGAGGTTTTGACGCAGAGGGCGCAGAGGTTTTGACGCAGAGGGCGCAGAGGTTTTTGACGCAGAGGGCGCAGAGGTTTTGACGCAGAGGGCGCAGAGGTTTTAACGCAGAGGGCTCAGAGGGTTTGACGCAGAGGGCGCAGAGGTTTTGACGCGGAGGGCGCAGAGGTTTTAACGCAGATGTTTTGACGCAGAGGGCGCAGAGGGTTTAACGCAGAGAGTGCAGAGGGTTTAACGCAGAGGGCGCAGAGGTTTTGACGCAGAGGGCGCAGAGGTTTTGACGCAGAGGGAACGCATGTTGCGTAGATCTGATTCTGGGCGAAATGTTAATGGATAATAATAGATTACTTCATGGAACTTAGCGCCTTCGCTTCTTGGTGGATACCTCAGTATATTTTATGAGATTGCTTTTTTGCCACAAAGAAATGCGTTCTTTTTTAACGAGATAGTGAAAATTGCTTATTGCTATTTGCAATTTTAATGTTGCCGATATTTTTATCGATACTTTGGGCTAAATCCTCGGGCTTGTTCATTTCTGCTAATTCTGAAGGACCTGCTATCAGTTCCAAATAGCCATTATGGTAAAAATATACGGAGGGCAGTAACGAGAAATTCACTGGCCAATCGCCCATTTCATCTTTGTGCAAAAAACGTAAATCATATCCTGCATCATTCAAACCGTTGGAATAATCTTTCCAATAGGAGCGTTGACTGAAATAGCCATGTGTAAGCTCACATAGTTTACAGGGATAAGTTGATGGACTCACCATTTTATGAAGGCTGTCTAGAGCTCCATTTAGAAAGCCACTATTGGCGTTATATATAAAGAAAAGTGTTGGTCTCATCGCTTTCACTATTGCTATAACAAAGGAAAAGCTCTAATGTCACAACGTTATCACGAATTAGTCTAAATTAAACTAACGCAATCCAATTATAGCGGAAAACCCTGTGTTTTAACAAAAAAAAGGGTCGGAAAACCGGCCCAGCAATATGTTTGTAGAGATTCTTTATTCAGAATAATAACCTTTTTCTTTAGCGCGACGAATAGCCTCGGTAATGCCGATTTTGCTGATCGTACGCAATGCTGCCGCTGAAATACGAAGGTTTACCCAACGATCTTCTTCAGGGATATAAAACTTCTTCCTAATAAGGTTAGGAAGGAAAGTACGTTTGGTTTTATGGTTCGAGTGTGAAACTTTGTTTCCCACTTGAGTTTTCTTACCGGTTAATTGACAAACCTGTGACATCGCTATTCATTCTAAAATTGGGAGCGCAAAGAAACGAAATCTTTTTCAATCTGCAAAGTTTGAATCAATCAATTCTTTTCTCAAAAGATCTAAAGCCATTAAAGCAGCTCTTCTGATGTTCCTTGATCGCTCTTTACCAAACACGAAACGATGGCTGGATATGCCATCTGGGCCTGCAAGTGCTATCCAAACCAAACCCACCGGTTTTTCAGTTGTTCCCCCATCTGGCCCTGCTATTCCACTAATAGCCAATGAATAAGTGCTCTTGAAACGTTTGTAAACGCCTTTCGCCATGGCTTCAACCACTTCAGAGCTTACTGCACCATATTCTTCTATATCTGAATTACTTACCCCTAAAAGATCATGTTTAATTTCATTGGAATAACTTACCACAGTACCCTGAAAATAAGCCGAAGAGCCGGGAATGGAAGTGATTAAATGACTCAAATAACCACCGGTACAACTTTCAGCTATCGACAAAGTTCTACCACTTTTTTTCAATAATTCTCCAACAACCGATTCTAGGGACTCTTCATTTTCGCCGAAAACAAATTTTCCGGCTATCTCCATGAAAGATTCCGCCTTTCGATCAACTTTCTCCATCAATTCAGACATGTTATCGCCATAAGCTGAAAGACGTAATTTCACTATTCCCGGAGATGGTAAATAAGCTAATTTGATGTGCTCTTCAGCCAATGAAGACTCCCAGTCCTTAATGATTTCGGCCAAAAAGCTCTCGCCAATTCCCTGCGTGAGTAAAGTGCGGTGATAAATGGAAGGGAGTTGGAAACGTTCTTTGAGCCTCAGCAAAACATGCTCTTCCATCAAACCTTTCATTTCATAAGGTACGCCGGGCATCGACACAAAAATAAGCCCATCCTTTTCAAACCACATTCCTGCTGCTGTACCTTTTGAATTGGGCAAAATTGTGCAATCATGAGGCAACATGGCCTGATTCCGATTGCTTTCCAGCATGGGGCGACCAATACTTGCGAAATAGTCTTCAATTCCTTTCAATACATCTTCTCTCAAACTTAAATGGGTGTTGAAGTACTTGCATAAACTGGGTTTGGTAATATCATCACTTGTAGGGCCCAATCCACCTGTCATCAACACAATTGCCACTCGTTTTGAGGCATCATCGAGGGCTTTTCTGATATGTTCTTCGGTATCTGCTACCGATGTTATCTGGTACACCGAAATGCCGATCAAGTTGAGTTCACGGGCTATCCAGGCGGAGTTGGTGTCAACGGTTTGCCCTATAAGCAGTTCGTCTCCTATGGTAATTATTTCGGCATACATATTGCCGCGAAGTTATTCATTCGCAATCAATCATTAAATTGTGCCGTCAAACTAATTCCATGAAAAAATCAGCTTTTATAGCAGTATTTTGTTGTTTATTGTATTCCTGTGCCTCTTTGCCGGCAGTGGGAGATTTTGGACTAGGCATTCCAGGCTCAGGTTCCGGAAATCCAATCAGTGAGGCGGATGTAATTGCAGGACTGCGTGAAGCGCTTCAACAAGGAGCAAAAACGAGTGTGAGCAAGGCCTCTCTTCAGGATGGATTCTATAAAAATGCCTTATTGTTTATCCCTTTTCCTCCAGAAGCCGAAAATGTAAAGAAAAAAGCGCTGGAACTTGGATTAGACAGCCAAGTGAGCAAGTTTGAAGAAACACTTAATCGCGCAGCAGAAAAGGCAAGTAAAGAAGCTCTTAATATTTTTGCAACAGCCATTACAGAATTCACTATCCAAGATGGATTTACCATTTTGAAAGGAGCCGATAATGCCGCAACGCAATATTTGAAAGGAAAAACAGAAGCTCAATTGAGGGTAAAATTTAAGCCTATCGTGGATAAAGCGGTGGCAGATGTTGGACTCACTAATGCATGGTCACCCTTGGCAACAGCTTACAATGCCGCTACCATTTTCACTGGCGGACAAGCGGTTGAACCTGACCTTACTTCTTATGTGACTGAAAAAGCCATTTCAGGTTTATTTGTGCATGTAGCCGCGGAGGAAAAAAGAATTCGTCAGGATCCTTTAGCACGTGGAACCGAATTGCTTCAACGGGTTTTTAGTTCAGTTGATCGATAAGTACTTGTTCGTTTGCTAAACTCTAGCTATTTTTAAACTGTTGTTTAGAAATTAACCCTAATTAGCCTATGAAACGTATTTACATCGCAGTAATAGCTTCGGCTATTGCTTTTAATGGATTTGCACAAGCAAAAAAGCAAGTTGCAAGTCGTCAAGTGCAAGCGGCATTTGTTGATTTGTCGAGTAATTCAGGACCGCTAGCCAAGCCTTCTAAACTTCCGCTCGGATACAACAAGAATATCGCAGAAGTAATAGCTTTGGGCTCTTCAGCTAATGTTTTCAGCACGGTCTTAGCCAATCAAAATCAGGTGGCTTATGATCCTGAATCCGGTGCACTTGCTTTTATTCACCGAGAAAATTCGGTTGCTAGCGGTGTTCTGGTTTATGATGTTTCTATTGATGGAGGTGCAACCTGGGCTGTGAATCAAGGTCCATTAACACCAGATTTTGCCGCAGGAAATGCTCCTCAAATTGGCTCTGGATGCAGATATCCGAGTTGTACTATCTGGAATCCCGATGGCAATACAGATCCTTCTCAAGCTTATATTGTTGGACATGGTCCGGCGCTTTCCAACCAAACAGCCGCGCAATGGGGCAATATATTTGAAATCTCTGCGCGCTTAGATGGAACGGAGGTTTCTGAGAATTATGTGGATCTCACTGGAACACTATCTAGCTTTCACCCTTATAGCGCAGTAACTGCCAATGGATATGTTTGGTCTGTTTCTACTACCTATAATTCATCAGGTGATGCAACCTTGGATTTAATTAATTATGATAGTTTTTATTTGAATCGAGGGGAGTTCAATGATGGCACTAACGCTGTTGATTGGTCAGTTTTGGAAACATGGACTCCTGATTTTCTGGAGATCGATATCACTGATAATGGCAATAATGATAATTATGTATCATCTTGGGGAATCAATTTTTCACCGGATGGACAAACAGGATATGCTGTTATTATAGGTTGACTCGTCCTGAAAAAAGTTTACAGTTTTGGTTCTTAATCCTGGTATTCATTTACAAAGTTAATATTAGTCCTGATATGAGTTTACAGGGGGGATTTTCTTAGGGTAATAGTTCTTCCAGATTCGTTTAACTTCAATAGGCTCTTTTGCATGATGAACCTTATCAGGTGTATAGTTGCTGATGCTCATATGAGGTCTTT
>Ga0105050_10006233_pt1 | contig 14913 bp, 20 predicted proteins | sample FRY01_FD_78088 | JGI IMG/M metagenome (GOLD analysis project Ga0105050, IMG submission 78088) | Freshwater microbial communities from Lake Fryxell liftoff mats and glacier meltwater in Antarctica - FRY-01 | ecosystem: Environmental > Aquatic > Freshwater > Ice > Glacier meltwater ... | reverse complement strand
GGTGATGCAAGATTTGAATTAGAAGATAAGGCATCAATCTTTATGAGATACATCAACAAGGCAATAAAAGCATTGGGTGGAGAAGATTCTGATGCTATGATTAGATGGGAGTTTGTGGTAGGACGTATCTAATCTATAATGGACTGTAACTCAGAAGCAGAGTGTTGTCATGACATGGCAGAAGTCGGGATTGCAAAATTCCCCAGTCCAACAATAAATAAGAAAATGTAATAATAAACTAGATAGGTTTATTGTAGCAAATATAAGTTTACTAATTAAAAATTGATAATATGGGTATTAAAAAAGGAAGACGATTTAGGTGAAGCTACTATGCTTAACACTTAAATTATGAAAATTAGAAAAAAAAGAAGAACAAAACAAACATTACAAATTACTAATAACAGTAAGGAGTATAAAATGACAAAAAGAGAATCGACATTGGGTTGTCATATTTGTGCACCAAATAGAGGTTGTAATCGTAACAGAGATAACGACTTCAAATGTTGGAAGAGATATAGAAAAACCCAATGGCGAGAATAAAACAAATTGGGGTGAGGAAAACCTTTAAATGCTCGGTTGATAGCCCAGCCCCATATTTGCCGAGGTGGTGAAATGGTAGACACGAGGGACTTAAAATCCCTTGCTCCGTAAGGGGCGTGAGGGTTCGAATCCCTCTCTCGGTACGACATAAACTTTGCAACGTAGAGAAATGTGAGGGTCATAGTCAAGGCTTAGTTTAAAAGGGCTTGAAGGGCGTATAAGAAGATAACCAACACATGTTAAGGTTATTGGATTTATAAACCAGAGATAGTACTTGAGTTTTATAAGTCTGACCCGAATCTCGCCTCCGCACAAGGGGGAGAAAGCTGGTTCGATTCCAGTCGTTGCGACTATATTGCGGGATGGAGAAGTGGTAACTCGCTAGGCTCATATCCTAGAGACCCTAATAAGGCTTGCGGTGGTTCGAATCCACCTCCCGCTACAAATGGCCCCATAGTTTAATGGGAGAACGCTTCTTTTACATGGAAGTGGCAGTGGTTCGATTCCACTTGGGGCTACTAGGATTAAAAGATGGTTACGGCAAACGTAAACGGTTAAAAACATGATTCAAACTCAAGTTCAGCGGTTCAATCCCGCAAATAAACATCTTGTTCCTAAATGCGGGTGTGAGCAAATTGGCAAAGCTGGCGGGCTTAAACCCCGTGGCACACTTTAGAAACACATGTGGGTTCAAATCCCATCACCCGCACTAATGGCCTCGTGGTGGAACGGTATACACAGCGGTTTTAGAAACCGCCACCCAACGGGTATGAGGGTTCGACTCCCTCCGAGGCTACCAAGTGTTCAGTAAAACTAAAACTTCATTGTCACTGAACACGATATTAAAATGAACACAAATGCGGAAGTGGTGTAACGGTAGCCACGCTGGTCTAAGAAGCCAGTGCTCGTAAGGGCGTGTGGGTTCGACTCCCACCTTCCGTACATGATAAGTAAAGAAGATATACAATGGGTATTAGATAAAATATAAATGGGGATATGGTGAAACGGTAAACACAGTTGGTTCAAAACCAGCCGCTGAAAATGCTTGAGGGTTCAACTCCCTCTATCCTTACTTTTTAAATCTTAAGTGGTATTTATTAATATGAAGAAGATTATAATTATTTTAATATTATTAACCCTTATCACATCTTGTGCTACTAGCAATAGTGGTCATTGTGATGCTTATGGGTCAATTAACAATACTAAAACTGACAACAATGGTTAAATTTGACATATCATCAATACTAATATTTATATTTAGTCTTTTTGCTTCAATAGTATTTTGGGTGTTCATAGCTAAGGGTGATGTTTACGACAATTGGTACCCATTGGTTGGTCATTTAGTTGCATCACATGGTGCGTTGATTGGTATCATATATTGGGAATATTTAAAGAATAAGAAATGATATTAGTGTTGATATTCGGCATCTTACTATGCATTATTGGTGGTATTGGTAAAGCTGTTAGAGATACGTTAGCACATCACTTTGAAGAGAGTATATTCAAGGATAAAAACCCACAATTTTGGAATCCAGTGTTATCTGGTGGTAATAAATGGAAAAATGGTGACAAAACACAAGGTGAGAAATTCTTCTTATCGTCTACGTTGTTTGTTGGTATTACAGAAGCTTGGCATGTAAGTGAAACACTAAATGTTTTTTGTTTGATTGTTGGTGCTGGGTTGATGACATTTTACATGGGTTTATGGGGTATAGTAATTGCTCGTATCATATACGGTATTGTTTTTACAATATATTACAAGAAATTTAAAATTTAATAAAACCAGTGAAATATTTGCTAAGACTAAATAAATTCCTTATATTTGTAACATAAGTGACCAAAATGACATCTCAGATGTATTTATAAATAAGTTAGTTTGAGTTTAATAACTAAAAACAAGTATTATGATAGCATTAATATTGATAATCGGATTATTTGCCATTAGAGCAATAGAAACTTACACTTTCATCAATAAAGTGACTAAAGTTTGTTACAAATACGATTGGAAAGTGATTAATGAGAATCCAGAACTTCTTTTAATTAAGATGGCAGATAAGGATTATCATTTGACTAGCAAATGGTCAGCGTACAATTTTTTGTACCTTAATGGCCCTAGTCCGATATTTATGTTTTTATCATTTAGACGAATGACCATTAAAAACTTATATAACAAAGAAGTAGTTGATAGATTAAATAAATATGAGATTATCTGAAATATATGTAAAGGAAATAATACTAAAGGAATTTTGGCGAGGTGTCCAAGAGGATTTAGAAATTAACGAAGGTGCTGATGTTGGGTTAAGTGACCTATTAGGTAAATCAAAAGAAATAATCTTCAATAAATTCCAAGTTGACCCTAAAGATAAAGTATATTCAATAGTTGGTTCAGCAAGACTTTACCTATACCCTACACTTAGAGAAGCATTTAACCTTACTGGTAGTATCGGTGATTTAGATATGGTATTCCCAAGAAAAGAAGATTGGATTAAGGGTGGTTTAGAAGAAAATTGGAATAAAGGTGGGATATACAGACCAACAGATGATGGTTCAATAGAAGCATTTAACGTTTGGGACCCATCAAGGGCTGGTGGAGCATATGCCGATGTAAAGGTAAGAGAAACCAACCAAGTAGTGGCTGATGGTACACTTATTAACGGTTATTACTTTATGAGTCTTGAAGACATTATGGATTACAAGACATCATTGAATAGAGATAAAGAAAAAGACATTGTTCAGTTGATACAACAATATGCTAAGAGTGGGGTAAATAACAGAAGAGAATTCATAATTAGAATTGTTAAGTTGATTGGAGTACTGAAAGCAAAAGAGTTCTTAGGGATTATAAATAAATAAAACTTATGAAATCATTAATAAAAACTCTTTTAAGAGAATCATTACTTAGAGAATCAAATTATGAGGACCAAGCACTAGATAATTTATCTAAGGTAGGTAGCTTCAATCAATTAACCGATATTGATAAATTAATCCTTATTGCACCAAGTGAAGATGAATGGAAATTAAGGGGTCTTAGTCTTAGTAAGATTTTTAAAGAATTAGGTGGTACGTTTGGTAAACATATGGTTAAAGTTAAAGTTAAAGATTTATCGGACCAACACTTTGATGGTAAGTTTGACAAAGAAATGGCTGGTCAAATTGGATGGTTGTCACCATATATACATTATGATGATGGTGATAACAAACCATATATTACTGTTACCTTTGATGAATTAATAAACCATAATAAACATGGTGACTCATCATATAAAAATCTAAATATATATTTAGGAAATCTTTATCCAATTGGATATGGAGATGAACCAATTAATTTTGCTAAACATGCCGCTAAGAGAGATATGGAACAAAAGGAATTTTTAAGAAATTTTGGTTTAGATGATGAAAACCCAGAATTTTAATTAGTTCAAAACCCAGTAAAAATGGGATTTTAAAAACAATTAAAAATATGAAATTAATTAAGATATATGAATCACTATTAACGGAAGTGAAACAAGATGAACTAGTCAAAGACTACTTTAAAAAGAGAATCCCATTCTTAAAAAACAATTGGCACGAACTAGATTACGATAGAGGGGTTCAAATTTTCGCAGACCAAGGCAATCATTCTGATGCAAAAACAGTTGATGGGGATGGTAATATTATCACCTACAAACAGTTCAAGACTGGGGTTAGTTTCGAATATACTCGTGGGAAGGTAAGTGGTAATGATAATGTGTCACACAACTTCAAATTAAAACCCTTCATAATGGCTGAACCTAACACCAATGATGAACTATTAAATACAGTACTTAAACGTGCTATGTTAATGCAATTAGAAAATATAGGTGTTCATGAAAGCATTGAACTACCCATAGGTGTAGAAATACCAGATGTTGATTTAGATAGAATTGTTAATGAGATGAATAAAACATTTTTCGTGTTTGAAGAATATTTACATAATTTCGGAATTTAATTGTAGGTTAAAACCCAGTAAAAATGGGAATTTTAAAAATAAATTGAAAATAAATTAAAAAAAAGATTGTCAATTAGAAAACTTTTAGTATATTTGCAATGTATTTAATAACAACGAGAGAATAATCTCTTATAAAAAATAGAAATAATGAGAAACTTAACTAACATATTTGATTTTGCCTTTGAGGTAGCCGAGGATGATTGCATCTTGGGAAGGTCGAATATTGCCATAAGTTAAGTATCTAAATATATACAAAACTAAGCATTACTAGCCTTCCAAATTTGGAAGGCTTTTTTTATGACTAAAAATTATGGGGGTATAGCAAAGATGGTCTATGCGTTGGTTTGAAAAACCAAAGATATCGGTTCGATACCGTTTACCCTCACTAGAACAATAGTTCATTGACATGTTGGTTTATTTGCTCCGTTCGTCTAACGGTTAGGACGTTGGCTTTTCAAGCCAAAAATACGAGTTCGATTCTCGTACGGAGTACACTAAAATTATGATACAAAGGGCTGCAACCCTAAAGTTGATTGATTGAGGTCACCAGACGAAACCGATTGCAGTTGGTTAAGTCTGGTGAGAGCGTTAGTCTAATGGTAGGACGGCCCCGAAAGGGGCAGATATAGGTTCGAGTCCTATACGCTCAACTATGGTACCTTAGCTCAGTTGGTAGAGCACCGCACTGAAGATGCGGGTGTCCCCAGTTCGAATCTGGGAGGTACCACCATATGTTCCAGTGGACAAACGGTTAAGTCGTTGCCCTTTCAAGGCAAAGATTGCGGGTTCGAATCCCGTCTGGAATACGATGTAGGGTTTTACACTTTTATATTTCCTAGAAGCTGAGAAAGCTGAGAAAGAAAAATTGAATTTGGAGATTAGGTCAAATGGTTAAGATGTCACCCTGTCACGGTGTTCGGAGCGGGTTCGACTCCCGTAATCTCCGCAAAGTCTTAAATATCCTTGGAACAAGCAAGGTGACTTAAATTGGTCCATTGGTGCAGTGGTAGCATAACTCGTTGTCTGCGAGAAGGTCGGGGGTTCGAATCCCCCATGGACCGCTTGATTTTAGATTTATGAATAGTCAAATTTTAAACTATTTTGAATTCTTATAAAGAAACGAGTGGGTTTGTAAAGGGTCTCCACTGTAACTAGGTGAAAAAAAGAATTGCTGACAATCGGGAAAAGACCGATAACTTTGGGGATTAGTTTAACTGATTAGAACGCCACCTAGACGGGTGGAAACGCTGGGTTTGAGTCCCACATCCTCAACTAACAGAAAGGTTTTCAATGACCGCAAACTGAAAATAAAAGAAATATTGAAACTGGGGTAGCATGTACCAAGGCTGGCGAAAGATACTTGCAATATTTTTGAGATGGGTTCGATTCCCATGTATTCCACGATTTTTGACTTCGAGTTGACTTTTCTCCACTTTTTATTATATTTATAATAAAAATTAAATTATGGGAAAATGTAAAAATATCGAATGTTATAATGAAACCGAAGGTAAAAGGGTTTATTGTTCAATGAAGTGTAGGAATTATTATGTGAATAAATATTTACGTGATTATTCTAAAAATAGTATTGGGTTATCTAAAGAGTCGATGGATAATTATGAGTTAAACCCTAAATACTGTAGTAAAGAAGATTGTGGTAAAAAGATACCATATGAAAAAAGAAAAAATACACATTGTAATCACTCATGTAGTGCATCCCATAATAACACATTGCGTGATAAGTATGATAGAAAATCATTAACTGGTATAGCATTGGAAAACATAAGATTTGGTAATAGAAGAAAAGTGCTTGATAATATTATTGAATATGAGTTGAACCCAAAAAAATGTTTGAATTGTCAATCTGAGTTAATTTACATTCATCGTGATAGGAAATATTGTAATAAAAAATGTCAAACTGAATATGTTAGAGATAATATGGATGAATTTTTGAAATATAAAGCAGATACTAAATTCACTTTTGGTTTAAGTGATTATCCAGATAATTTTGATTTTGATTTAATCAAGGAACATGGTTGGTATTCTCCATCAAATTCAATTAATCCAAATATTGGTGGGGTTAGTAGAGACCATATGTTATCTGTTAGGGATGGATTTAACAAAGGGGTAGACCCAAAATTGTTGGCTCATCCAGCTAACTGTAAATTGATGATACATAGTGAAAATATTAGTAAACATAAAAATTCATCAATAACGGAAGGTGAATTAATTCAAAAAATTGAACAATGGCGAAAGTAGACAAAAAAAGAAAGAAATTACAAGAAAGAATAGACTTCCTTCAATCAGAATTAACAACATCACTTACAAAGAAGAGTGGTAAAATAGCAGAACTTAATGTTGGTGAATACCAAAGAAAGATTACTGAACTAAGATTAGAATTAATAAACTTAAAGTAATGACAGATTTTAAATTCGAACAAGGTAAGGACTATTATTTGGAAAATGGTTCAATAATTATGAGTGAAACATATCTCAAAAAAAGAGGTACTTGTTGTGGTAATGGATGTAGGTATTGCCCCTTTGAACCGTTTCATACAAAGGGTAATAAGGTTTTAAAAGAGCCTACAGATAATGATAATTTAGATAATAATTAAAAACACCATGAAGGAATTGGAGACGATAAACTCATAGAACGTAAGAAAATCAAGCGAAACAGGGATTACTTTGAAATTATTTCAAAAAACTTTAAAAAAAGTTGGTAGATTCAAATAAGTTATGTATCTTTGTACTCAAGAAACAATTTTATTAAATTAAATTAGAAAATTATGGGATTTAGAGACCTTTTCATTATCAGTGATGGTAATGAAAAAAAGAAAGAAGAACCTAAGGAAGATATACAGAAGTCTTTCAAAAGCAAGTTTCCTAGTTCTGGTTCAGCACATGTTGAAAGTAAAACGGAAACAATTATACCTACTGTGGCACCACCAACAGCGATGGCTGCAATCACCCCAGAAAATCCAGCGTGTCTTCCACATATGGATAAAATCATGAGTTTATATGAAGATGGTTTTAACGGCTTAAATTTAGCTGGTTATGATTTCTTTGAATTCTTCCAAGCAGTTGTTAAAACTGGGGCAAATAATCCAACTATGTACAACATGGCACTTACAATGGCACAAGCCATGGATTCCACAGTTACAAAATCAAGTCTTGTAACACAATCACAATACTACATTGATGAAATTGAAAAGGTTTATAAAACTTATGTTGATAGTGGTAACGTTAAAAGACAACAAGCGTTACAATCTAAGGGCAACGAAGAAGCTTCATTGGCTAATGAGTTAACTGAAATCAATAACGAAATCGTGAGACTTAATCAAATGAAGTCTCAAAAAGAAGCTGAGTTATCTAGAATTGATAGTAAATACACACCAGACATCACAGATGTTGAATGTAAGTTAATGGCCAATGACATTGCAAAAGAAAGAATCATTGGAACAATAAGAACCGTAGTTGACGGAATCAACAAAAACCTTTAATTATAAAATTTAAAAACAATTATTATTATTATTATTATGGATAAGACAAAAATTCAAAATCTCCCAATTTTAAAACACTTCGAGTCAAGTGAAATTGGTAAATCGGTAAACTCTTTTAGAAAGGGTGAAAAGGGGATGTTTAGCATCATCAAATTATTAGCATTGGGTGCGATATTGTATTTCTCTTGGGTATACGTGTTACCTCCAGTGTTCCAAGCAATTGGTGAGATGTTAGCAATTGTTAGTACTGGTATTATTATCGTTCTTACAGTAATGATGATGCCAGTTATCTTGAAAGCATTAAAACGTTTCACAAGATTCTGTCACAAGTTGGTTATCAAACATGACCCATTTGGTGAGTTAGAAGACCAAAGAAATAAAATGCAAGCTAACAAAAGACAATTCCAACAAGCTAAGGGTAAAATCACTCAACTTAAAAGTGAAATGGAAGTTGCGGCAGATGAATCAGAGAAAAATGCTAAGATGTTAGAAACTAAGGTTATCTCTCAAAAAACTAAAGCAGATAAGTATAAACAACTTATGGAGGATATGATTAAAACACAAGGTGTTTCTGCTAAAGGAACTGACGAATATGTTAATGCACATTCTGAATTCTTGAAGGTGGTTTCTGATGCACAAAGAAAGGGTCATGAGTTAGAACAAGAAAAAGATTTCGTTAAGAAATATGGTTCAAGAGCAGCTATCATGAAAAAATTCGGACAAAAGTTGCTTATGGTTGAAACATCAATGGATATCAAGATTCTTGATTTCGATGCAACTATCGATATCCTTAAGAAAGATTATATCTTTGCACAAAAATCTAGAGAAGCAACAGACACTGCTAAATCAGCAATGATGTTCACAACTGGATGGGAGTTTGAATATGCTTTGGATGTTGTAACAACAACTATTGCACAAGATATCGCAATTACTGCTGGTAACTTGAAAGATATTGACTCTTTGACATCTACTTACGCAATGGACTCTGATGAGTTGTATGCTAACTTAGATATCTTAGCTGGTAATATCAACACGGGTAAAGACCCAGTTGCATCAGCAAGAGATTATAGCAACCCAGAATATCAATTGACTCACGATGACAAATTAAAGTCTGGTGGATTTGGTGACATATTCTAAATAAAATATGGGTTGGGTGATGTAACAATTATCCAATCCACAACAAAGAACTGCTTTAGTAACAACCAATACTTATCACTCTAGTTGCGAAGGAATAAAGCAAATTATATTAATGGGATAGCCGAGCCTAATTGAGTAAGTAGGAAACAGTTGATTTAGTCTTAGACAGATAAGTGAAGTTCCTCAAACGGCTAAATTTAGAGGGAAATAAAAAAAAAGATTTGGTGGATTGGAAAAGATTACCTATCTTTGTAAGGAATCAATTAAAAACAATTATTAATAGTAACTTAAAAAAACAAAAATTATGGGAAAGATTTTAAAAACAAAAAATTTAACAACTGCTTTCGAAGCAATCTTGTTAGGATTAGGACTAGTCATTGTACTAGGAACGGTGTACTGGTTTGCACCAGGTCTTAGAGTAAATGACTCTGTTGAATTAACAGCAATGGAGCAAAATGGGGGTGCTATTGATAACGTGACAAATTCAGCGTTACTACCATTACCATCAGACAATCCAAGTCTTAAAATTCAAAGTCAACCAAGAGTAATCGTAGCTGGTTATGCTTGGAATGGTGAAACTCCTTTAACCGTAGCAAATGGTGGACCATTCACAACTGAGGGTTCGTTGATGGAGCAAAATGGTGTTAACTTGCAGATTGTTCGTCAAGATTGGTTATCTGAGTTAAAGACTATGCAAATGAAGTTTATCGAGCAATACAACGCTGGACAAGAATATCCAGAGTCTGATAAAGCTGCAATGGGAATCATGATTATGGGTGATGGTGCACCTTTCTATATCGCTACAATGCAAGATGCGTTGAATAAAAAGTTTGGTAAAGATAAGTACCATGTACAAGTTGTTGGAGCATTCGGAATGTCTAATGGTGAAGATAAATTAATCGGACCAGCTGAATGGAAAGCAAATCCAAAGTCTATGTTAGGTGCTTTGATTAGTACTGTGCCAGGTGATGGTGACTGGGTAACTACTCTTAACTTCTGTGGTGCCAATAACTTAAAAGTGAATCCAGATTTTACAACTTATGACCCAGATGCGGTAAACATTTATCCATCGGCTGATGATGACTACATTAACTCCGCTAAAGAATTAATTTCATCACAACTTAATGGGTTCTCAGTTAACTTGAAAGAAGTTAAAAATGGTAAATTGACTGGTAAAACAATCAAAAAGAAGATTGATGGTTGTGCTACTTGGACGCCAGGTGATAAGATGGTATTCGATGCCTTGAAAGGTTTCACAGATATCGCCTCAACTAAAGACTTCCCTAATCAAATGGCAACTACTTTGATTGTTGTTAAAGAATGGGCTGAAAAACATCCAAAGATTGTTAGTAATATTCTTAAGTCTGCATTGACTGCTTCTAACCAGATTAAACAATACGACCAATGGGCACGTAAAGGTTCTGAAACGACTCAAAAGACTTTCAACTTAGAAACTGCTGACTACTGGTATAAAATGTTCAAAGGACAAAAGGGTTCTAAGGGTGGTGTTGATTACAACATGGGTGGAACTAGAGTACTTACATATGCTGATGCTATGCAATACTACGGAATCACCGATGGGACAAATAGGTACAAATCAGTTTATAACCAAGTGTCTAACTACTTAGTTGAGTTGAACCCATTCGGATTTAACGAATCAGTAGAAGGGATTGTTCCATATAACGAAGCAGTTAACTTGTTCTTCCTTAAGAACATCAACGATATCGAAGCTGGTGTTGTTGAAATTGAAGACTACACTGCAACTAAGACTAAGGTGTTAGCGACTGGAGATTGGCAAATTAACTTCTCAACTGGAAGTGCAAACATTGAGCAATCATCTAGCCGTGACTTAACAAACATCTTCAACTTGTTAGTTCAAGCAGAACAAACAAAAGTACAGTTGGTAGGTTATACAGACAACACTGGTTCGAATTCAATCAACCAACCATTGTCTAAAGAAAGAGCACAATCGGTAGCTAATTACCTAATCTCAAAAGGAATTGCTAAAAATAGAATCCAATTGGTTGATGGTAAGGGTGATGCTAACCCAGTAGGTGATAACAACACCAACAGCGGTAGAGCACTTAACCGTAGAGTTCAAATTACACTTCTAAAATAAGAAGAAATATAAATTAAAAAAGGTGACTCAAGGGTCACCTTTTTTATTTAAAAATAAATCAAAATAAATTAGCTAGTCTCAATTAAATTACTTATATTTGTACCTCAAATTAATATTAACTAAAAAACAACTTTATGAAAAAATTATTATCGTTATTATCGATTATGTTACTAATGTCAGTAACGTTCGCACAAATGGACTCAACAAAGATTGATTCCTATAAATGTTCATCATCATGTGAGGTAACACCTTATATTTCCACTGGTCTATCAATGACTAACACAACTGATTTCTTATCATCCTCTTACACATCTATTGAAGCTGGGATTATGATTGAGAACTTTTCTGTTGGTGCAGTATTTGGTGTTAACAACTTAAGGTCGTTTAACCAAGGTATCAATGGTTATTGGTATGAAGGTAAAGTGGCTTATTGTTTTCCATTAGGATTCGTTGATGGTTATGGTGTATTCGGTGTTGGTTCATACATAGGTACTAAGGGTTCGTTGTTCATTGAATATGGTGGTGGTATTTCAAAAACATTTGGTAATTTAGGTACGTTTATTCAAGTATCATCTTGGGATGGGACCACATACCTAACACCAGGTTTTTCATATTCATTCTAATCTAAAGAATCATGAAATTATTTAAACCGTTTGAAGAAACAACCAAACGAAGTCGATTAGTTATCGGTTTAGGTTGGTTGATTGGATTAATCACAATGTGGGCAATCTACGGAACAAGTGAAACTCACATGTTCCCAACACTAGGTCAAGTTTCAACTGGATTTGATGAGCTATGGAATGAAGGTCTTATGATACACGTAATTAGTTCATTATGGTTGTGTACTAGAGCCGTATTCTTAGCCATCATCATCTCATTAAGCTTCGTTTACCTATCACCAATACCATTAATCAAACCAGTGGCTTATATGTTATCTAAATTTAGATACCTTCCATTGACTGGTATTGCGTTTTACATCACGATGATAATTGATGATGGTAGAGAGATTCAAGTATGGATTCTTGTTATATTTATGACAACGTTCCTTACCACATCACTTTTATCAATGCTTAAAGACATACCACAAGAAGAATTTGACCATGCTAGAGCCTTAGGGATGAACAGATGGGAAATTCTTTGGGAAGTAATAGTTAAGGGTAGATTGGATTATGTGATTGAAATTATAAGACAAAACTTAGCCATTGTATGGATGATGCTTGTAACAGTGGAATCAATTATGGCAGCGGCTGGTGGATTAGGATTTCTTATCAAGAATTCAGATAAGTTCATGAACCATGGCAGAATCATTGCACTTCAATTAGTGATATTGTTAGTTGGTTTAACATTAGATTATATATTAACAAAGGCGAGAAAGATATTATTCAGATATTCTAAAATTTAATATGAAACAGATATTTAAACGTAGAGATTACAACAGAAATGGTCAATGGATTGATTATTATGTTTATGCTAATGGGGAAAAAGTACCATATGATGTTATGTGTAATATTGTGAATGAAATAATGATTGGTGACACAAATAGACGAAGATTATTAATTAAAACACTTATATAATGAATTACGAATTAAAAGATACAATTCTTTATCTAGACAACGTTGAGTTGGGTTATGGTGAAGGTTCCGATTATAAATGTGTTCTAAAGAACATTAACTTAATCGAAAAAGATGTTACTAGAGTGGGTCACATAACTGGTCAAGTTATTGCGGTTGTTGGTCGTTCTGGAAGAGGTAAATCAACATTATTCAAAGCACTTACTGGACTTGTTAAACCTAGACGGGGTGAGGTTTTAATTACTGAGTTAGATACGGAGGATGGAATGGATGCTAAAAAGGTAGTTGAGGGTGATATTGGTTTTGTTGACCAGAAATACACACTTTTCAGACACAAAACAATTGAACAAATATTCAACTACGCACTCAGAAAGTCTTCAATGACTAAAGCTGAGAAACAAGAAACAATCAACCGTTACTTAGGTGAATGGGGACTTGAAAAACACCGAGCACAATATCCATGTGAATTATCTGGTGGTCAACGTCAACGTACTGCAATTATTGAACAAATACTTTCATCTGGACACTTCATGGTCCTAGATGAACCAACAAGTGGGTTAGACCTTATTAATATTGATGATGTTAAACGTTCATTTGAACTTATCCAAAATGACCATGAGTTAAATACTATCATATTTTCCACTCATGATATTGATTTCGCCCTTGAAATGGCAGATAGTATTTATGTTGTTGGATTTCCAGATGAATCACATGAGTTCGCAACGATAGTTAAACATTATGACCTTAAGGCGATGGGTTTAGCTTGGCAAGAATTTGGTGTAAAACATTTAGAAGTGGTGAAGGATATTAAAGAAGTCTTTAGAAATTCATAAGTCTCTCTTAATAAATCTATTCGTGTAACTACATAACGGTTGATAGTTAGTATAGTGATTTAATCTAATTACATCTTCTTCCGTTATTGTAGTTGCTATGGGGATAATATGGTCTAAATCCCATGTCTTATTTAACTCATATATACCATCTTTTGGGTTACCATAATTATCCCAATTCATCCAGTCAGCAAATTGTGCCTCAATGTGTTCTTTGAAGTCATTGAATGAACACCCAAGTATATCTTGTGTTTTACTATTTTTAGAATAACCAGTTTTAAAACTATTTCTAACTCTAGTTCTAACATTTTCTGTTAACCTATAAAATGGGTCAGATTGTCTTTTATTACGCTGGTAATTCATTTCACGTTGTCTAACAACTTCTAAATTATTGTTTCGATATTCCCTAACACGCTTTTTGATATCTTCTTTGTTTTCTTGATAATAAATCCTATTATCTTCTTTAATTGTTTCTATATTATCATTGTAGTAGACTTTTTTACGTTCAATAATAACTTCCTTGTTGTCTAACCTATATTGTTTACCCTTTTCAGAAATAATTTCCTTATTTTCTTGATAATAGTTATCTTTATAAGTTTTTATTAATTCTAGGTTTTTTTCTGCATAGTCGATTTTAGATTTTTGGTAGGTTTTAAAATTTCGTTTATACTCATCCTTTTTCTTTAATTTCTCACATACCTTACAATACCCCCTAGTTTTACCTTTGGTTTTATTATAAATCGTAAACTCACAAATATCCTTTTCAAGATTACATATTGAACAAACTTTACTTTCCATTACCCACAGTATTAAAATGTTGTTCCAGTAACCAATTAATCAATTCTGACTTATTCATTCCCTTCCCAACCAATTGGTCATAATTATCTTTTGATATAGTAATACTTAACTTACCTTTCTTATCACTTTCTTTCATTTGCTTTCTACCCATAATATTGTTGTTTATTATAAATATCTAGAAATAATATAAAAGTAGCCTAAGTACGAATTTTATTTAGATTTATTTTTGAAGTGCTCAGTTAGTAATGAATCAATTAATTTAGATTTATTATATTTACCTTCTTCAAGTATTTTAAGCATATCTTTAGATATAGCAACGCTGATTTTACTTTTGTGTTCATTTGTTTTCATAATGATAAGTATATGAATTATTTTATTAAAATAAATGATAAAAAAACTTGCTATTTGAAAAAAAGAACTATATTTGGGTTTAAGAAGTATTTATAAGAAAAACT
>Ga0105050_10006230_pt1 | contig 14917 bp, 21 predicted proteins | sample FRY01_FD_78088 | JGI IMG/M metagenome (GOLD analysis project Ga0105050, IMG submission 78088) | Freshwater microbial communities from Lake Fryxell liftoff mats and glacier meltwater in Antarctica - FRY-01 | ecosystem: Environmental > Aquatic > Freshwater > Ice > Glacier meltwater ... | reverse complement strand
CTTGTGTGGGCAACCCAAGCTTGTATAAATTGAAGCAAATGGTGAGGTTTCAGTATTGTTTGACCACGAATGCCACCCAGAAGTTCTATATTTGGTAGGATTAGGTAATAAATCCCAAGCTATTCCTGGCAAATCTTGTTCTAATAGATTACGAGGCACCACATTTTCTGGTTCGTTAAGAATAATATTTAAATCACCAACTAAAGTTTCTTCGGCCATTTTTAGAAAACTTTTCTTCTTATATTGTTTAGAGCGATAACCTAGACCTTTAACTTTTGCAAGTTGTGTTTCATCGTCAAGATTGACAACTTGCAAAAGATTAAGAATTGTATAAACACCTTCATTTTGGCAAATAAAGTCGATTGAATTTTCAGTTGCAAGCGTTTCTCTTGGTAAAGCCGATGGATGAGGACCAACACATAGAATCTTTTGAGTTGGGGATAGTTGTTTTAATACATTCGCAGTAGCCGAAACTCCTTCCATTCTTGCTGAGCTATCATTAGGATTTTGGGCATAACAGACCATACAGACGATCCTAGCGTTTAAGTCTCTAATGGCTTTAGCACTATCATTTGTGTCAAGTCTTTCTGCTTCACAATCTAAAATTGCAGTAGAGAAACCCTTTGTACGAACAGCATTTGCAAGCATACCAGCCCAAATTGGTGTTTCAATTGCTGTGAATTTCTTTGCTAACTCTTGATAGTTGATTTCGGTTGAATTGGTATTAACAAATACTATATCTAATTTTTTACTCATAATTTAGTTCCATATCCATATCTTTGGTTTTTAAGTACAATTGGGCCTATCAATTTTTATTTCAGCTATTTGATTTTCAAAATCTTTAATTTTCATTTCAATATCTTTGAGTATTGAAATCAACCTAGAAACATCGAGATGATCATGTCTAGAAAATCTTTCTAGCTCATTTAAATCATAAGAATATACATCATCATATTTAAAATTTTTCACTAATAATTCCCATTAACCGGATTGTCAATCAGTTCGATTACTTTCTTCAGTTCTCTAATTCCATAGTCTAGATCGAATAAACACTTAAATCCAGTTTTATTGAATTTATCACTGCTTACTCTATAGTCTCTCTTATCTGGATCTGTTGTGAATTCTGCCTGAATTATCTCCAACGGAATGTGTTTTTTAATTTTAATAGCCAAATCCATTTTTGTACAATTTAAAATATCATTACCTACATTGTATGTATTGTTTTTTGTGATATCTTGATTTTCAATTATGTGCAGAAAAGCTCTTGAAATATCTTGAACATGAATATAGTTTCTCATAGCTTGATTTTCATAGAGAACAATCATCTTCTCTTTCATTGCTCGAAGTACAAGATTATTAACAAGCAAATCAAAACGTGGTCTTAGGGATGCGCCAAATACAGTGGCCAAACGCATTGTAGTCCAATTTTCGCCCGATCTGATCTCATTCTCTGCACGACATTTGGTTGTTCCATAAATTGAGATTGGTTTTAATGGAGATTCTTCTGTAATAAGTTCATTGCCTTTTGTAGAACCATAGCCAGAATTTGTATTAGGATAAATAATCCTTTGATCATTCGATTTAATTTGATTCATAAAATAAACGTGTCTGTAGTTTATTAGTTCGGCATCTATAGGATTCTTATCGCACAATGGTGCTCCAACTAATGCAGCTAATGGAATTAGAATATCGTGTTTGCTAACCAAATCGCTCAAGACCCCATCGTTTCTAACATCATTTTTAATAAATGTAAAATTTTGATTAGAAATATATGGTAACAAACTTGTTTTTTCATACATTAAAGAATCAATCACAGTTACTTTGTGTTCCTCTTTTAATAGCAAACCAGTAAGCTGCGAACCTATATAACCCGCTCCTCCTGTCAAAAGTATTTTCATTTAATTCCTCTAGTATCAAACTTCAATTTAAAAGTTAGCAGTTGATAAATCATAACCCAGTCACAGATTTTTGTTATCCAACGACTAACACGAAATGTTGCTGGTTTGTTTTTTTCAATGAAAATATGTGCTGGCCAAACAATTGCATAGATACCAAAAACCAATAATCCTGGCAGGATAATCAGCCCATAATAACGCTGTGCTGTAATGGATTCTATTACAATTCCAATTGCTAAACTGACAATAAACAAATTACCAAATAAATGGAACAATTTATTAAGTGGGTGTTTGTGATCTTGCAAGTAATGAGGATAAAAATCTCTAACTTGTTGTATAAAATTACTCATAAATATTGCTCGTAAGAAGTATGTCTTGAGAATTTCGGTTCGGGTCTATTCAGGCCAGAAGTTGTTCTTAACACTTGTTGAAAATTCCCAAAATAGTTGTTAGTTGCCATTTCTAACCACTTTTGGTCCACAAAATCACTATCTTTCAATAAAGATAGCCAAGATTTATAATCTTTAAAATCTAGAATCTTATCTAATATACCATGATAAGAATTTCCTGAATCGTAAATATAAATTTTATTTCCAGAAAATGGTTTTAATAATTTGGATAAATTAATATTGTCAATTTCGTCTAAATCTGGAGCAAAATCTATTATTGGAATATATAAATCTTCATTTGATATATGACCTCGCGGGCCGACGTGGCGCAACATATTCACATATCCAGCTTCGTCATGATCTGATGAATATTTGAGAATATGAATCAATGAATCCCAATCTTTTTCGTATGCGTGATATGTTTCTGTTTTTTTATTATTATTTTTTTCAAAATAATCATCATGTACTTCCCCTACTATTCTATTATAAGAAATAAAATTAATTGTATATTTTTCTTGTACTTCGAGTGGGATACTTGATTGAACTAAATTTTCAATAAAACTAGCTGGGTTTTTATTCTCAAATTCTTTGGGATTCATTTGGTTCCTTTATCTTTAATAATTCTTCTAAGTTTATGCATTTATTAATAAGAAATGTTTCTATTTTTTGTCTTTCTCATCAATTTTAGATATTGTTTCTTGTAATTCACTAAGATTATCTTCCAAATTATATCCAGATGGTAGCCATTCTTTGAATAGTCTGCAACTGTCAATTTTATAGTCCTTACGCCCACCAAACATTTCTTGAATCTTATTTTTAGCAGTATTTCTAATGCCGTTCAATGAATGACTTAATCGTAAACCTGAGCCATCACCTTTTCCTTGGCGTTCTAAACTTTCATTGTGCCATATTTCACAATTCATAAGAGTCAACACAATTACATCTCTCAACATAATTGATAAATTTTTTGCATTTGTTTGATAGCTCAACGTATCTTCTGGTATCGATATCAGACACATTTCGATATCATGAATGATAGCTTCAAGTTCTTTCGTATATTCATCTCTATGTTCTGGAATTTTGAGTTCCTTCTGTTGTACAATCGTTAGACGATCAATAAGCTCTGAGAGAGTTGGGAGATATTTACGTTCTGATTTCACTAATTAATTCCTCTTTTGTTGGTTTGGTTTGTGTATAGTCTCTAAGAACTGATGGGCAAGAAATTCTTGTAAAACAATCTGATTTCACTAATTCCTCTTTTGTTGGTTCTTCAGGACTCGAATTTTTTCTTTAGTGCCAGATACTGCTTTCATTAACTACCTCATTCTGTTTTGTATTGTTTTGTACCAAAATCAAAATTGATCAAAATATTGTTTAAAATGTTGATAAACCTTATCGCCAAATACATCTTTATATTCTTCAAAAATTTGTTTTTCTTGGCTTCGGCGTTCTTTTGTTATAACAGCATCTGCTGTTGTGCTTAATCCATCAGGATTAAGAAAATAAATCCCAATTCGTTTATTTATTTTCTTAAATAAAGCTCCATTCTTCACAGCATTAAGATAAAACTCCCAATCGCCGGCGTGCAAGATTTTATTTTTATATCCACCAATTTTGTAATGTAAAGATTTTCTATACATCGGCATTGGACCAGCAATATTTTTTATCATATTTTCTTTAGAAAAAGGATATTTCGAATGATCAAATACTGATCTGGTTTCGTCTTCAGCAAATTTTTCGTTCGGAAGATTGCTAACGATAGTGTCACCATAAACCAGATCAACGGTTGTGTCAAGCACAAGATGCTTTGATAAAACGTTAAAATGTTCTGGCGACAATCTGTCATCTATCATACACAACGCTATGAATTCTCCAGAGGCAAGATCGGTAGCTATATTAAAAGACTCCATTGTAGTTTTTTTTTCGTTAAGACGAATGTATTTTATGTTTGAATGTTTTTGAAGGTATGGTTCTGTAATTTCTCGTTCATTCTCTGGGGAATTCGCATCGATTATAATGAGTTCGGTGTCTCCAGAATAAACTTGCGCAACAAAAGCGTCCAAGAACCCAGCCATAAATTTTGAGCCCTTATAAACCGTTGTGATTAAGGAAATCTTTGGTTTTTTCAAAGGTGGAATAAAATCAATCTGTCCTGTCAGAATGAATTTTTGAATTCGATTTAAAACTTCTTCTTTACGTTTTTTAATTTCCTCAATTAATTCCAATCCGTTTAAATGAAAATAGTCTTCAGACATTGCCCCAATTGCTTTATTTGTAATCAATTTGCAATTCAACATTTTAGCTTCCATAACGAAACGAGAATATGTTTCAAATGATTGTGGAAGGAATATTATTTTTTCAGTCTTATATAATTCATCAAAAAATTTTTCTTGATCACAATGATTGATTAATTCATATTCAATTCCATTGCTTCTACATAATTCAATTGCTTCTTTTGTTCCTTTAATTTTATTAGGGGAATTCATAATGCCAAATTTTCTCGTATTTGCTTGTAATGAGTTAGAAAAATGTCTTTTAGTCATTGATTCTATATCCTTATCAGACCAGAGATTACATCCAAGATTAACAATATTGTCTGACCATAGATTTTTTTGGATTATCTCCGCATGAGATTTACTTTGACAAAATACGGCTTTTGCATTTCTAAAAAAGCCAAGATTGATTAATTCAGATTCTGGGGCTAATAGTCCTATATATGCGAGGGGATTTCTTGATTTAATCATCTTCCAATCATGTTCGATAATAACATAATTAATATTATCGGCGATCATAATTGTCTTAATAGCTGAAGATAAATTAATAAAATTGGAAACAATAACTAAATCACCTCCCAATCCTTTTAGGTCGCGTTCTGTAACAGTATGTGAACGTTTTTTTACTATAAGATTATCTTGAAATTTTTGAAGATAATTCAAAAGTTCTTCAGAACACAATTCTCCACCACCAGCTATATCTTCAACAAAGAAATCTGCAATGAATAACATTATAAACCTATAATTTCATCTAATATATTACGTTCTTTTAGATCACTTTCAATTTGATTAAATTTGTCATCTTCTATAGAACGTTCTGGCATAACCGAAAGGATAGAGGTTACAAATTTATCATATTGTTTATCTAGCGGAAGCTCTTGGACAATATATTCTTTTAATTTTTTTGCTTGGGATAAAACAGCAATATGATTCTTATAAACATGTTTCATTGCCTCGCGAGCACTGAAATTCTTTATGAAGCACCATTGTGAATCTTCTTGAACTACACCTGGCCAAACTGCATCTTTTTGTACACTTGTAATGTCATATTCGATTTTAGTAAAAAATGGCTTCATCTTTAATTTTCCAGTATCTTTATCTTTCTTTGGAGCATAAAGAAAATCTACATGACCACTCCATGCTGGAGCTATTACTGGGAGTCCATTACAAACTGCTTCAAATAAAGGTAATCCAAATCCTTCACCATGAGTTGTGCTAATAAAAGCTTTGACTGTTGGATGAGTATATAAACCAGCCATTTCTTCATCGGTCATGTTTCCATGAACAAAATAAATCTTACATTTACGCTTTCTTCCATCGCAAATGCTTTCAATAAAATTATTAAGTTTACCTTCGGTTGCTATTTTGTCCATATGGCAATTTTTTTGCATATTTAACTTTAAAATCAATCCTACATCTGGTTCTTTAAAGAATTCGCCTAAAAATGCAGAAATTGTTGATTCTATATTCTTTCTTGGTCCCCATTGCGCAACACTTAGAAAGTTAAAAGAAGATTCTAATTGAAGATCTAGTTCTTTAGGAGTTGAAATTCTAATTGGATAAGAAATAACATCAATTGGAGTTTGATTCTTAACTTCTACCTCTTGAGTATCGGAAACTTTCATTTTATAATGAGTTTGTTCAAATGTGTTCTTAGAATGCATTGATGGAACAATAAGTTTATCCATCAACATTGCTTTTTGAATCCATTCAGGGGAAACTTTAGTGGTCTCAATTCCCGCTGTATAACCAACATTAAAATTGGCAATTTTTTCAAATTCATTTGGAACTGTTATTTGTAATGAAACATCAAAAGTTGGTGGAGTATTATTGTGTTCGTGAAAATATATTTGAGTTTTTTTAATCAACTCATCAATCCATTGTCGTTCCTCATTCTCTGGGGTTCTCCAGCCTGTTCGTCCCCACCCGACATTTAATAGATAAATATCAAATTTGTCTTGATGTTTTCTTAATGATCTAAGAGCAAAAAGACTTTGCTGACCATAACCGCTACTTGATAATGCTGGTGCGCGAACAATAATTTTTTTTCTCATTTAATCCTCAAACCTTTTTTAAAGTCCAATTAGCGTGTTTTCTTGTTTCCCACGAACCTAGTTCATTATAAATTTTTGTAAATAATTCATCCCATTTTGGAAGAAAAATATCGGGATTATAATTTTCGATTATGTGTTCTCGACCTTTTTTACCTAATTCGGATCGCTTTTCTTTAGTCATATTATACATCGTTTCAAGAGCACTTATAAAATCTTCTTTGGATACGCGATCTTCATAAATAAATGGAACCTGTTGTGAGCCAATTATTGCACTTGAACTTGACTTAATTGCAATACCAAAAGTATCTCCGCGATCATTTCTAATTTGTTCTGTTAGTCCACCAGTTAAATTTGCAATTACTGGTGTTTCACAGGCAAGACTTTCCAAACATGATAAACCAAAACCTTCAGCATCTGAAATGTTTACTGTTACGTCAGCGACATTATACAATAATGACATTTCTTGTTGGGATATTCTACTAGCTGAAAATTTCACTTCTCCATTAACTAAATCTAATTCATTTAGGATCGCTTCCAGATCTTGACCATTTGGATCTTTTGGATCTGTATGCATTAACAGTGAAGCCTTATCTTTGCCAACTTTGTTTAAGAAGTCTGCAAACCACCACAATACTGACCCAGACATTTTTCTTTTGGCATTACGACTATTCCAAAATACAACAAATTTATTTTGAAAATTCTCAGATTTAAATTGTGCCAATTCTTGTGAATCATATTTCGTGAAAATGTTTGTATCAACACTGTGTGGAAGATATAATTCTTGAACGTTTGGTGCAACTGTTTTGACGATATCAGAAGTTAACTTTGAAATTGAAACAATCACATCGTTTGAATCATAGAAAGGCTTATTAAATTTTGGATATGGATAGTTGTCCCATACATGATAGTAAACCATTGGTACACAAGCCCGAATTTCGTCTTCGATATCCCAAAGCCAATCATAAAAACGTGGATCTGTCATAAACCACAATATATCAGGTTTTTGTGTTCTTAAAACAGAACGAATAATATCTTGATTACCATAACCATCAACAGGATAGATGATAAGATCTTCTCCATATAGATCAATCTTTTGAGGACGATAATCTGGATGTTTGATTGCTCCACCTAAACATATGAATTGATATTTTCCTGTTTTATGTAGGAAATCTACCATATGTTTTATTTGTGTCCCTACTCCAGAAGGTGATAGGATATGGTCTCCAATGATCATTATCTTTATTTTCTTAGTATTCATTTTTTTCTCTTATTATGGACAATGTATTGTTCTGTGAAATTCGCATCGTTCGCAATTTAATTTATTTTTAACATATTTCCCAGTTTCATTACTTTTTATAATGTTCGTAACACAATTGTTAAGTACATTAAGCGCATTGGATATTTTTTTGTCTCCACTTGTTACTCTAAAAAATTCAATCTTATCTTTAACTGCTGTTCGTTTTAAAAGACAAAAATGAGTTTCAACGTCTTTATGCTGAGCACCAGTTGCTTTACAGAAGAAATATTTATAATAAGTTAATTGATATGTTATTTCGATATCTGATCGTTTTCGTAGATCCCAACCCCACGAAGTTGATTTCCAATCAATTATATGATATTTTCCATCTTCTGTTTGAATGATTAAATCTATATAACCATGAAAATCGAAATTTGGAAAACCATCAACTGTCTGTCTAACTTCTTGTTCAGCTTGAACGACTCTAAAATTACCAAAATATTTTTTCATTTCTGGTAAAATAAGTGGAATTAACTCAATTCCTTGTTTTTCTATTTCTAGAGGATCAATTTGCTTATCTACAATATGTTGTTTACCAACACTATCTAGAGAATTTAGTTCTTCTTTAAAACTATTTTTAAAAAATTTGATAGGATCAAAACTGTCATCTTTCAAATGACCATCATTTTTGTCTTTTTCCAGTTCAAGTAGCAAGATTTCTTCTGCTGTATCATGCATCGAAGTACCGAAAGCACTATAAATATTTCCAGTAAATGCTTTTATTCTATCTATTCTGGTTATTTTGTGTTTAAATGGACAAAAATTCCAATCTTTCCATGCGGAATAACTTATATATTCTACTGCCATAAGGCACCAACTTTCTTTTTTTTTAACGCTTCTATAATCGCACAGATTAATAAAATATTTAAGCTCAAAAGCGCAGATAATTAAATAGTTTTTTGTATACTGCTGGTGTTAATTGTTTTACGCTATGCATATCATTAACAAAAAATTCCTCAAATGCATTAGCGTAATATTCTCTCAATGATGTCATACCATAAGGAGATATAAATAACCCAGATGTCATAGTGCTTAATGTTGAATAACCAATTTCATTATTTAAAAGATAATCAAAATCTTTGCTAAATTCATGATTTAAAAAATCTGCTTCGCTAACTTTATAGCCTCGACTTATAAGTATTTCATAAATCTTTTGTCGTTTAGCTAGAAATTCTTGCTTGATTTCTCCGTCACCATAAATTGAATCAAAATTTGTTTCTTCAAAACTGTGCGATATTTCGTGAATTAAATCCGATAATAAATCATGTTCATTATCTTGTTGGCTTGACAAATAAATCGATCCATCTTGAAAGATAGCATCAACATCGCGGGCCATTAAGAATGGAAATCTGCCAATATAGATCATTTTAACATTTTGATAAAATTTGCTAGGTAATGTAGAACTAACAAAATCTAAAATACGATTCAAATCTATTGAAGGAGGCAATGCTTCCTTCACGTAGACTGTTATGTTCCCTAAATGATATTCATGAGCAGGATTTTGACTATTGCTCATGACATATTTTTTAAGATTGTTTGTCATCAGGTTCTTTTACTGACATTTCTTCTGGTTCACTAACATTTAAACTTTCAATATCCTGAAGTGCTTGTTGATATCCTCGCAAAAAATTCTCTTCTGCTAAAGCTAAAACAAATTCTGGGAATTCATCAGCAATAACATTGACTACCATTTCTAATGAAACTGTTTGCATATCAGCGTCTAAGTGTAATTTGGTTCCAACATAGTCTATCAACATTTGCTTTAGCGGACCATCAGCTTTTATCGCTTCCTTACTAAGATCTGGTTTTAAATTGTCATTTATCATCGTATATCTCCCAAGTTATGTATAACTACTACCGTAAATAAAGAATCGTTGTTAAGAACAAAAAAAAGATCCCACAATGGGATCTTTTGACAAATATATATATGTTTAATTCGTTATATATCGTTTACTCATTTCATATAGAAAAATATTCCCAGTTTGGCTAGTGTTAAGACAAAAACCTCTACCCGGCATTGGGATAAAAACTTTATCACTATTCATTAGAATCTCTGTTGGAATTCCAGATGTTTCGTGTCCTATAACAACGCAAATTTGTTTATTGATAGGAAACAGATATTCGTGTATAGAAATTGCCTCATTATCCAATTCTGCCGAAATTAAGTGAATTTCGTTCAATCGGATATACTCTAAAAATTGGTGAACGTTTGCAAATTGTTTAATGTGGACCAATTCTTGAGTTGTTCCTGAGCGGCCGGCTAATACTGAATGTGATGGCATAGAACCGATTACGTTGACCTGAGAGGCTCCAAAACATGCGGCTGCACGAACGATGAAGCCTACATTATCGTCAACAGCAAAATTAACAGTACAAACCTCAAAAGGAAAAATCTTAGCGTTTTTTCCTTTTTCTTCATATCGTTCTTTACGTGTTTTAGTTCTCACGTTTTCTTAAAGAGGTCAGCGATGAGGATCGCAACGCGGTCGTTATAACAACGGTCGCGCTCACACCATACTCTATCGGCGTAGAGGTCCGCCGAAACCTCCTCGAATGTGAGCCGATCGGCTCCGCGACCGCGCACGTCTCCGTACGTGGTCCAAATAGCGATCGTGAAATAGGTCACTTTGGCGGGGATGTAGCAGTCGTTAATGACTCTACGGTAGACGGCGCCGTCAACGGCGCTAGTTAGAACACTCTCGTGTCGCGCATAGGCAATTTCAATCGATTGCTCAGCATTCGGATTCTTTGGCATTATATCCCAGATTTGTCCAGCAGGTACAGAAGCAGCGGGGATCTCGATATAGGTGTTTGTGTTTATCTCTTGTGTTTTCATAGTTTCCTCTTATGTTTTCATAGTTTCGTCAAAATTTTATAATAAATTTCTATCTCTTTTTCGAGACGAAAAGAAAATACTATTGGAAATTTATTATCTGTATTATTTGTTAATTTGGTAACCATTCCAAGTCCGGCCGGGCCACGTTTTTTTTCTATTGTGAAAGATGTATTAAATTCGACTAGATCGCCAATTTGGAAATCAGTGATTATTTGTGTTTTAAGTGTTAGATACATATATATGTTTTCAATCAATATATTCTTGTTGATAGATTACCATGGATGGTAAATGAATCCCAGTTAAAACTCCACTTCTTGAAGAATCAATACAGATTGCTTTCTTGTCTGATTGAATGTCATTCCAATATCTTAAACCAAATTGCGAATTATGTCCACAAATTTGTACATCAGCCGATTCAGAATTAAACCAAGGTTCATTGCGATTCCATAATTTTCTCATCAATTCAGATTCAAATTCATTTAGTGATCTTGAAGTTGACAGAAATGTATGACTAATAAAGTATTTTTTATCATCTATTTTTAGATTGCAAAAAATCTCTCTAGAAGAAAGCCAGTTTAATATTTCTTGTGAAGGTGGAACAAAAGCATATGATGATAACGTAGTCTCTCCACCATTATAGAGCCAAATGTCACTAGAATAGTTTTCTATATTACCGTTATAATAATCAACCATCATATGCTCATGATTGCCCATCAAAGCCATTGTTTTATCTTCGTTTTTCATAAAGAAATCTATAACTTCTTTAGAATTTGGTCCTCTATCAACAATGTCGCCAACAGCTATTACTTTTCCTTTAGGCATTTTATCCAGAAGCGCCATAAGGGTTTTATAGTTACCAGCAATATCTCCAATTACATTATAATTTAGTTTATTCATGTTTGATTCTTTCCGATATCCTCAACCAATTTTAGTCTTAGTAGACAATCTTCTTTTATCGTTTCCCTGAATATGTTTTGGTCAGTGTGGGAAATTTCGAAATTCCGACTTCTCGCTTCCAAAACGAGCACTCTTCCTCTGAGCTACACACTGATATCTATTCTCAATTGTTAATCTATTTTTGTCAACGAATCGTATAATGCTACACAAAAATCTTGTGTTTTTACTTTAAAAATCTCACAATACCAACTTTCTGAATCGTCATCTAAAAGCCTAGAACATATTCTAATCGGTATCACAAATCCATTATAATTTTGAGCAGGAGCGTTGTACCCCCATAAACACAAACTTCCTATCAGAAAATCATTCTTCATATATATATAATCTGGGGTAATAGACGAGATTCGAACTCGCGGATCCCGGATTCACAGTCCAGTGCAATTAACCACTCTGCCACTACTACCATAATAACCACTAAAAGATCTTAAATAATAATGTATAATTTCTGATTGTTGTTCTTTATAATAAACTAAGCCAATTCCCGGTATCGATCCGAGTTATCCAGATTACAAAACTGGTACATCACCTTTTATGTTTAATTGGCAGATCAGAGATTCATTTTCCTATTATACTAACACTCCTATATACTAACAAGCAATTTTCATTTTGTGATCTTAGTAAGATTCGAACTTACATACCTCTTCGTTCGTAGCGAATTGCTCATCCATTTGAGCTATAAGACCGTAATATTTGGTGGAGAGTACTGGTAACGATCCAGTCTATCTGGTTCTTCAAACCAGCCCACATCCATCTATGTCAACTCTCCAAATTTTTACCCACCAAAAAAGCGTCAACCCAATGCAGATTACACATTGCTAAACGTTGGCCTTGATACCATACACAGTCTTTGCAACAATGGAAGGAATTAGAACACACTGTGATTTGCTCACTGTAGGCTTCGTGACACGTCCCGCATTTAACAACACTTGACGTGTGTGAGGTTACTTGCGCATGAGTTAATTGTTGTTTGTTCTTCATTTTGATTTCCTTTCTTTGTAAGTTTATTATTAGAATTTAAATAGCCCCTAACGGATTCGAACCGATACATTTTCGAGCCTAAATCGAACGACTCCTACCAATTGGTCTAAAGGGCCACAAATATTTGAGATTGTATAATTTTTTTCTATCTTATTAAGTTTTGTCTTCGCCTATCGCTTTAAAAGGGCGGTGCGCAAGTGTAGGACTGACTGCTGCATATTTTGTCCTCAATTTAGAACTTCTACCTAAAAAACTATACAATCTCAAATTTATCTGCATAATATAAACCACTTATATTATCATTCTCGATATCATAAATTCTTACTATTTCTCTATCGTAAAAAACATCAAATGGATATTCTAAAATCATATATAATTTATAGTCATTGTTATGATAACGAAAATCGTCTTTGCTATAACGAAACTTAACTAAGTCACCTAACTCGAATCTCTTCGTTTTTGCCAAATTTAATTCACTTTCTTTAAAGCCAAGATTTACAATCAATATCTAAAACATTTCTCTTTTTAAACCTCATTTATTTTGGCTGTGAGAGTGGGGAACGATCCCACCTATTTTCCGTTAACAGCGGAACACGCCTCACCAAGAACGTTATCTCACAATGCTTTTATTAACTACCAACAACACACAATATAATTGCAACAACCTAACCTATTTTCTTTCTTGGCAATGGTGGAGGGATTCGAACCCACAACTTGGCAGATTTGGAGTTTGCTGTCCTTCCTAGTGGACGTCACCATTAAACTTTTCCTCACTTATCAAGACAAATAAAAAGCCCCGCTTTTAGGCGGGGCTAGTTGATCTTTTGAGTAGATCTAACTATGTCACGCCTTAATCTCATAAACAATCACCGGATGATTTGTAAACGGATTTACTTCTGTCCAATCTGTACGACGTAGAAATCCTTCTACTTGGAGGTCAAAGAATGCTTTCGTGACTTTACCACCACGAGCAGATCCTTCTACATGTGAACGCATAACATTCTTAATGTCTGCTGCGCTTACTTCTCCATTGGTCAATGCACGGCTTCGTGCCTCACTTTTAAGATATGTCAATACTCTGTTTGAATTCATTTTGTTTCCTGTAATTTAACTAGTATGAAAGAAGAGGTTTTGCCAACTTTACGTTTGCTTATATACTCTTTTTTTCTGGTAGTTGTGGAGGGAGTCGAACCCACACTTTTTTCATTTTAAGCGAAATGCCTCTGCCAATTGGGCTACACAACCATGATGGTACTAAAATAAATTTATATGATTTCTAACTAGTGAACTTCAAATTCATTTTCTTTCTCTATTTTCTCTATATATTTATATGCTTCTAATAGTTCTTTGTTAAGCATTACTATATTCTTTTCTTGAATTATCAGTTTTTGATATATAGTCAAATAACCTATAACTATGGTTTTTAGATTTTTTTCAATTTGAGGCAATTGTCCTATTAGATTACCTAAAAAATGTATTAATGCTTTATCATCTTTCAATTGTAATTCCGATCAATAGGATCGATCATATTTGGTGGCCAAAGAGAGATTCGAACTCTCATGCTTGAGCGGAAGTTTTTGAGACTTCTGTGTCTACCATTCCACCATTTGGCCTTGAATTAAACTAAATAACTAAATATTTATTTGTCGTTCTTAACCCCGATCAGACTCTAACACATCTGATCGGGGTTGTCAAGCTAGCTTCGATCAAAAAAATTCGCCAACAACAGGACGTTTTTTTGCTTTTTCGAAAAGAACATCTTCATCATCATCGTCAGTGTCAGTGTCAAGTTCTGGGGAACTGAATCCTAGATAATCGCCCATAAGTTTAAACCATTGTTTCTGGTTGCGCTTTGAAAAATTTCTCACAATCATTTCATCTTTAAAGGAATCTAGTTCATCTTCAAACAAACAAAAAAACTCTCTAACATCAATCTTTTTCATTTTCTCTTTCTTTTGTAAATATTTAACTGAATCTTTTTCAATTCTTAGATAGTCATTGGCAGCCCCATCGTGAGCCGTTGTATGCACAACGCGACGAGTCGCCAGGCACGAGGGTGATCGTCGCGCGCCCGCGCGTCGTAACGGTGTCGGTCGTCGAGCTATTGTCTGTGATCGTGATGTTGTCACCGCCGATCGCCTCGTTGTTTACGATTTTGATGTCCCATCCGTCGCGCACCCCCGAGTTGCCCGGCCGGTAGTCGCACGGCGCCGTCGTGCACGTCAGTTCGACATGGCT
>Ga0105050_10006229_pt1 | contig 14919 bp, 11 predicted proteins | sample FRY01_FD_78088 | JGI IMG/M metagenome (GOLD analysis project Ga0105050, IMG submission 78088) | Freshwater microbial communities from Lake Fryxell liftoff mats and glacier meltwater in Antarctica - FRY-01 | ecosystem: Environmental > Aquatic > Freshwater > Ice > Glacier meltwater ... | reverse complement strand
AACATTTTGGCCTTCGCTAATGAACGCGGCCACATTGCTGACCCGGTGCCCAGCCACTTCGCTGATATGAACCAAGCCTTCAACGCCGGCGGCTAAGCGGACGAATGCGCCAAAGTTGGCGATCCGCGTCACGGTGCCATTCATGATCGTACCCGCGGAAACGCTGTCAACAAACGCATCCCATGGATTCTCGAGCAAGTCACGATACGACAAACTCATCTTACCGGTCTGCTTATCGATGCTGTCGACTTTGACCTGCACCTTCTGACCGACTTCTAGCACTTCACTTGGGTGCTTGATGCGGTCCCAGCTCAGTTTGCTGATGTGAATCAAGCCTTCCAGACCGCCGAGATCGACAAATGCACCAAAGTCCTTGATCGTTCGAACGATGCCTTCCATCAAGTCGCCAGCTTCGATCTTCTCAAGCTGCTCTTTTTTCTTTTCTTGCCGTTCACGTTCGAGAATCGCACGACGGCTAAGCACCAAGTTGCCGCGACGTTGGTTGGACTCGGTCACGATGCAGATCATTTTCTGACCAACGAATTCGCTCGTGTCTTCGATCCGATGTTCGCTGATCTGGCTGATCGGAATGAAGCCGCGGATGTTGCCGACGGTGCATTCCAGGCCGCCTGCGTTCGATCCGGTGATGGTGACTTCGACAACCGTGCCATCGTCGATGTCATCCCATTCCGAAACGTCAACCGCTTCTCCGGGAAGAGTCAACACATAAAGACCATCGGCGTTGTTGATCCCGCGAATGATCACTTCGACCGCATCGCCCGCTTTGGGTTCTTGGCCGGTGAAGTTTGCCAGTGCGACAACGCCCTCATCGGGTCCACCCAGACCAACGAAAACGCTATCGTCATGGATCTTAAGGATGGTGCCCGCGACGCGTTGTCCGTCTTCGAGTGAACCTTTTCGATTTGCCATACCGGCATTGCCGCCAAGGAAACTATCGAGGTCGGAACCGGCGAGTTCGCGTTCCATTTCGGCGAGCAGATCGTCGGACAAGCCTTGTCGAAGATTCGGGACGGCGACTTTGGAATGTCGCTCGACATTGAGCGGCTTTGCATCGGCAGAAACGTCTTCGTCGGTCTCGCCTGCTAAACGGGGTCGCCGATGATCCTGCTTCTTCTTTTCATCGCGAGGCGGACGGTTAGGCTGGCCTTCGCCTTGTCCTTCGGGCCCAGCCGAAGCAGGCGTCGACGTCTGCGGTTTGGGCGACGCCGGTTTTCCGCCTTGAGGTGAGGCGGGCCGGGATGCGGGTGAAGCAGGTTTCGCGGCTCCTAAACCCCGTGCGGAAAGCGGTCCTTTGCCACGGATCACACCGGACAGCGGGCCAGCATGGGCCGCGTCACCGGTCACTGGCGTTTCTGCTTCCTCCCTTTCGGTGCTTGTCTCCGCCACCGTGGCCTGAGCCTCAGCAGTGGAGGGTGACGAGGTGTCTGGTGAAGCGGGCGAGGACGATTCAAGATCGTTGGACGTACCAATATTCATCGCGAGCAGCAGGACCGAAAAGGAAGGTGAGGGATGAAGAAATTCCTGAAGTACCGATCGGAAACGAACCTTCGCCCATTCCCAAGGCACTTGTGGGTCCCGTAGTCTAGCCGGTTTTAAAACCGATCGGTAGCCTTCAGTGAGGGATAAGCTACGATCCCGACGGGTTGCAGGACGGATAATCCTGCCCGCTTGTTTCACTTTTTTGGGAAGTTTAGCCCGATGCCCGAATTCGGTGCAAAGGTCCGCGCGGTGATTTCCGACTCGCTGGCGTCAATCATCGAACCGCTGCCGCTGCCTTCCCTTGGTGCTGGGCCAACGGCAGTGACGCTGCGAAATTGGCTTGAAAATGCGCCGGAACCGTTGACGCCGCCGGAACGAAGTGGCCTCTGGTTGCTCTGCGGTGACCTAGATGCGTCGCACGAAATCAGCCAGGCCATCGAGACACCAGACGGCAGTTTTTGGCACGGAATCATGCATCGTCGAGAAGGCGATTTTTGGAACGCAAAGTATTGGTTTCGGCGAGTCGGACGGCACCCGGTTTTGAGCCATCTTGCGAAAACCGAATACGGCGACGGGCAAGCGTTTGTTAATCGCTGCGAAGCGGCCATCGCTTCAAGCGGGCCGGAGATGGTTCGTTGCCAAGAACTTCAGTGGCAAGAATGGCAGTGGCTCTATTTGCACTGCGCACCGTCTCGTCCCGCAGAGGTTTAGGAGCGGAGCTTCGGTAGCGATATCTGATTCAATCACGAAGCGGTTACGGATTGATGACCCGCTCACCGAATGCGTAGTCAAGCATCATCGGTCCGATGTTGACGATGACTTTATTCTGTTGCGGTTGAACAGTGACACGTGTTTCGATGTCGTTGTTGAAACTTTCGACGGCAAGATCAAGCGACGGAAGCGGCTTGCCATCGCGGGCGTTTATCGCCATCACGTCCAGCGATTTCATGCGACTTCCGGTGGTTAAATATCGCGACTTGCTGCGTGATAACATGACGACGGGTGAAACCGGAGATTGAGTCAAAGTGCAGCCCCAGGACTGACCGTCAAGCGAGCACTTCCACTGCACCTCTCCGCTCTCCGTATTGATGGCCCACACGGCCACATCGACGCGAACATGGGATTCACCGGACGTCGTTGTGGTAGCGACATTGCCAGAGTCATCAGCGACATCCGTGATGGCGGGAAGAAGGACAAGCGAATCATGTCGCGGCAACACGTGCAGTCCCGATAACTGCTCGATCGGATCGGTTTTTGATTCCGTCACGACTCGTGCGTCCTCAAGATCCCAAATCAATGTTTCACCACTACTAGTCAGAGTAACGGCGTACTTGCCTTCAACGATTCGGCCATACACTCGCACACCATCCGCCAACCCTTCGTATGTATGCTCAAGCAACGTTTCGCCCGTGATCGGATTCCGCAAAACCAATTCGCGTTTGCCATCGGGAAGGTCACGATAAAGCAGCACCGTGTCATCAGTCGAAGCCCACAAGCGATAGTCGTTGAACGGTTCTTCGCCCAAGCGTTTTCCATCTCGACAATCGTACTTGATGATTAGCTGTGACGAGGGAGACACAACGGCCACGACTTCACCGTCGCAAACGACCGCGCCATCGCGTGGGGCTTCCATGTTGCGCCATCGTGGTGCTTGAGTAACCGCGTCCATCGCGATCAACTCCGTGCCCTGCAACAAGTAAAACGTATCGCCGACGATCGGCCCCAGTTGCAACTCCGAGGAAACCGAACCGTTGCCTCCGCTTGAAACGACATAGCGATAAATTTGATCTCCGAATGCAGTGGTTTCGCTTCTGCGACGAAAGCCCGAACCGCTGCTTTCGGTTCTCCAAGCGCGGCGCCAAAGCACTGGGTCCGCCTCTCCATCAAGCAACTCAAAAAGATTAACGGCAATCAACTCGCCGGGAAGCACGGCAATCATCAACCCGCCATTGAAGATCGCTTGCCGCTGCGTTTCTTCGCGGCGATTGACACCATCGACTTGAATCGGATGAATGGTTCCAAGCGGATCGCGAAGCGCCACCGCACTGCTATCTTCACTGACCAATTGCCAGCCAGCAAACGACCGGCCCACGACGCGTTTGTTCTCGCCAACGGAAATCCGGCGGGTCGCTGCGATGCGTCCAACGATGGGATCGTTGGGTAACTGAACCGACAATTCGCCATCCCAAGACGACAAGAAATCACCACCGGTCGAACGTGCGGCGAGATCAACCAGTTCGACCTTCATCTCGCTTGCCATCGCAATGGCCGCGGGTTCATCGGCAAGTGCAATGTCCAATGCTGCCGCGGCATCGGGTTTCAATTTACCGCCGGCATACGCGATAGCAGCCGCGAGTGCTTGCCAAGGCGACAAACGTTCAAGGCGTTCCGGTGTCGCGGACGCAGCCGCCATCACCGTGCGTTCCATAGCCAACCATTGTTCATTGGCTGCATATCGCTGAAGCAACTGCCGAAGCATCGTTTCGCTTCCCGGCAGCGAACCAAATTGATGCACCATTCGCTGCAACCGAGTGGTCGCTGCGGAGGGATACTGTTCAAGGTGAGTGGCGATGGAATCGGCGATCGCTTCGCGTTGTACTGAATCCGCAATGGCGAACGCTTCCACGACTCGAGCGCTGATCCAGCTATCGAGTGAAACGTATCGCGATGATTCCGATTCACTTCCGCTCGTTTGCGCCGCGAGTGTCGGTTCTTCGGCGACGAGTGATGACAGATCAATCAAGCGTCCGACGGCTTCAACCGATTGATTGCGATCGATCGCCGCTCGCACTTGTAGCTTGATCAACTCAGCCCGCTGCACCGGTTGATCGATCAGCTTATCGAGCACGTCTAGCAAGTTGCCGTTGTCGGCAAAGTCTTCGCGGAGAGCGCCCAACATGGCGTTGATCGAAAGCTGTTGAACTTCGATATTATCGGGCTGCCTCAGCCGTGCCTTATCGAGCCACTTGAGTGCTTCGCCCCGTCGCTCTTGTTCGATCAGCAATTGAGCTTTCCTGACCATCATTTCGACATCATCAGGATTGGCCTCAAGCGCCGCGGCGACCTTTGGTTCGAGTGATACCTGACCATAAGCAACTGACAACAACGTTGCGGCCTGAGAAATCACCTGGCCATCAACCGCAATCAAGTTACCCGTCGGAAAGGAAACCGTCCGGTGGGCAAGCGCGGAACCATCTCGAAGCGACACTGCGATGATTCGATTCGACGTCGTCGGAACAAAATAAGCCGGTTCATTTTCGTTCGTCGTCGGATTCTCCACGACGCCAAACATGCCAACGCCGCTGACGTACTCCGCCGAGTCCAACCAACCACTGCGAGTTTTCCAGGTGGGCTTCCCCGTCGCGGCATCAACACCACGCACGTTATCGCTCCCCACAAGAATGATCGTGTCTTCGTGGACACCGGCAAGATAACGCGAGCCGGTTTGTGCCCGAGCGAATTCACGCCATCGTTTTTCACCCGTCAATAAATTAAATGCAAATAATCGGTCCGATTCGATGGGGGTCACATAAACGGTTTCGCCTACCACGATCGGCGTCGCATCCCACCAACGTTTCATCAATTGATCAGGAATAAATCCTTCGCGTCGACCGATCATATTTTGGTTGATCGCATCATTTCGTTCAATTGAAATGCCCCAAACCAACGAACGATCCTGTAGATCCACGGCGACGATCGCACCGGCACCCGTGCTGCAAATCAACAATCCATCTTGGTAGGTCGCCGAAGCACCGGCCACGCGGCGCACCGGATCGGTGTCGATGCCTCCCGATTCAACGGCAAGCAATTGTTGTCGCCAACGTTCACTCCCCGTCGCAGAATCCAAGCACAGCAATACGAGGTCGCCTGACATCTCCGCCATCACATAGATCGCATCATCGATCGGCAACGGCGCGCCAAGAAAGAAAGCGCCGGAGAGCGAATTTTCATCAAGAATCTCTCCACCGATTTGCCAGACTAATTTGCCTTCGGTCGATAGATCCAGCGCGATCAAAGAATTGGTGCCCGTGTTGGCGGGACGTGTCCCCTGCAAACCCATCAGCGGGCTGAACGAAGCCACTTGCATTTGTGCCAGATCCGAAAGCACGTACACTCGCGTTCCATCGCTGGAAATACGTCCATACGGAATGTCATTCCAAACGCGTTGCTTGAGCAGCGAGTTGCCAGATTCTTCGTCTGGCATTCCATCAAGTTCAAGTTCCTTCGCCTCGATGTCATCATTCGTTTTGAACCAGGGATATTCCCAAACACGTTTGCCGGTCGCGAAATCAACCCCAACCAATCGCTCCGTCGTTCGCATCAAAAGGTGGTTGCCAACTCGCAGGGGAATCCAACTTGGTGGCGGCAATTCGCCGACCGCCGAAAGTGTTTCAACCGATTCACGCAGCGCCCGTTCTTGTAGCGAACTTCCTGTGGTATCGACTGTGTATCGTGGGTCCGCAAGCGGCAATTGACCACCTGCATTTGCAGCGATGACCTGCTTACCGCCAAAAACGCGAAAGTCGATCGCCTCCGCTTCGCCGCGCGGTCTTGCGATCGCGAATCGTGATGTCTTCGTTGAACTTGCCGCAGTCGCCGCCTGAGGGTTTCCGGGCGTTTCTGCATCCGATTCGGTAGTTTTTTCATTCGACTCGCCCGTTGATTCGGTGGAGGCTAATGTTCGGCCGGGTGATGCCGCTTCTAGCGACTCGATCAACTCCGTCGTCAACTGTTTCGACTTCGCGACCAGTTTGGGATGTTCGAGCAACGACATGGCCAAGCGTCTCGCTTGCACGATGCTACCGCTGGCAATGGCGTATTGCACGAGAAGCTGTGTCGCATCGCGGCCTGCATCAGTATGAAAAAATCGTCGTTTGACTTCAGCAACGTCAACCCAGCGCCGCTGCATCGCTGCATCATCAAGCATCTTGCGGGCTTGAGCGCCATAACGAAGTTCATACGTCACAATCGCTTCGCTTGGTAAGCTTCCCAGCAAACGCCTCGCTTCTCCGATGAGCGTCTTGCTTACTCGAGGCGACGCCTGCGCATCGGTTGTAACATCGATGAAAAAATCTTGCCCCGATAGTTCGTCATCCGCAAGCGTGCGATCTCGCTGCAGAAGGTCACCGAGGATGACTACCGCGTCACCATATCGACGTTGCTGAGCGGCTTCTTCGGCAAGACGCAACTGCTGCAGGATCGAGCGCGGTGGCTCGATGAATCGCCCCGTGGACGCACCTTGCCCGATCGGAAAGAAAGCTTGTCCCTGGGCACTACCACCGGCGACCAGCAACGAAACGACAACAAAGTAAACGCGAAGCATTGAAGAAATCCATCCTCGATGATTGGAGGTAACCACAACTATTCTAACGCAATTCACCCGCAGTGGTCATCTATGTTGGCCAATATGCAAAACCCGCCACTTCCCAGCGCGCAGATAGCCTCAGACCGATGAGACACCCAAGGCGTCGCGTTGAGTCAAGAAGAAGGACGATTGCTGATCGCTCGCAGGGCAATCGCGAGCGCCTGGGTGCCACTGCGGGCGTGCCCCTGGGCGGCAACCGCCGAGTAAAGTTGGCTGACGAGGGAAAGACCGGGCATCGCGATTTGCATCCTTGAGGCTTCTTCCAAGGCGATCCGCATGTCTTTGATGAAATGCTCAACATAAAAGCCGGGAGCAAAATCCCCGTCGATAATCTTGGGTGCAAGATTGATCAATGCCCAATTCGTCGCGGCTCCAGACGAAACAGATTTCAGCATCGAGGTCGCGTCCAGGCCGGCGGCTTCGGCGTACAGCAACGCTTCACAGACACCAATCATGTTCGCGGCCACCAGGGTTTGATTAACCATCTTTGTGTGCTGCCCGGCCCCCGGGCCACCTTGGTAAACAATCGTTTTCCCCATGCATTCAAACAGAGGAAGCACCGCATCAAATGCGGCTCGAGGTCCACCGGCCATGATCGACAACGTGGCGTTTTTCGCTCCGATGTCTCCTCCGCTGACCGGCGCGTCGACACTCGCAATACCTGATTCAGCCAGTTGATCGGCAAGTTCAACGGCGAGGCTCGGTTGGCTGGTCGTCATATCGACCACGATTCCACCGCCTCCGCGTGAACGCAAACCATCGATCACACCAGGAGTCGATGTGCCGCCGAGAATCACCTGACGCACGTCGCTTGGATACCCCACGATCGTCAAGACGACATCGCTTTGAGCGGCGACTTCTTGAGGCGATGCGGCCAGCTTCTCGCCACGCTCCACCAACGATTTTGTTTTCTCCGGGGAACGATTGTAGATCGCCAGCGAGTAACCAGCGGTGAGCAAATGGCCGGCCATGCTTTGGCCCATGACCCCGGTACCGATCCAACCGATCGACGTTTTGCCAGGTTCAACGACCGGCATGTTTCCAAAAGCCAAAGTCACCACCGATCCTCAGGACGTTTCAAAATTTCTTGCAACAGCATCGCCTGCATCATACCTTCGGGTTTCTGCAACATCGTGACCAGGCGATCCGCGACGGTGAAGCCTGAATCATCGCCCAGCACGGTCTGGGGAGCGATACTCGGTGCACGTGTTTGAGGGACGTAGGCGCTGTCGCTCAGCTTGCCGATCACCGGCGGTTCGACAGGCTTGACCGTACCTCCGGCACGTCGTTCATTCTCTTTTCTCACCGACTGAGCCCGCTGCTTGCTGAGCCCTTTCATGTGAGCCGCAACGGATTCCCCAGCTGATTCCCCAGCTGATTCCTCTTCGATCAGAATCGCCTGCACCGGCGCATCATCTTCACGATTGCGGGGAATGCGTTCTAACTTTGCATCCGTGTACTCGGAGCGAGGCACTGCCGGTGGCGGGGGTACTTGCGCCGGTTTCGTTTGACGACGCTGAGCCGCTCGCTTTAGAAATTCTTCAATGTCATTATTGGGCATAGCAAAACTCCCGTGGAACTTATTCTACGCCAACCGCTGGCTAGTCGCGCTCAAGGAATCCTTGGCTGACTTCGCCAATGCCTTACGCATGTCCGTATCTGCGCTGATGTTTTGCAGTTTGAAGTAATCGACAATATTTAACTTGCCACTTCGGAATGCTTCGGCCATCCCCCGTGGAATGGCAGCCTCAGCTTCAACGACCTTGGCGCGAGACTGTTCGATTCTCGCAATCATCTCTTGCTCTTCTGCAACCGCTTGAGCCCGTTTGCTTTCAGCAGCCGCACGAGCCACCTGCGTATCCGCTTCGGCTTGGTCGGCCTGCAATCGCGCGCCAATGTTGGCTCCGACGTCGATGTCAGCAATATCGATCGAGACGATCTCAAACGCGGTTTGTGAATCCAACCGTTTGGCGAGCACCGTCTTGCTGATCACGTCAGGGTTCTGCAGCACAAGCTTGTGACTTTGCGAACTCCCGATCGCGCTGACGATCCCTTCCCCGACGCGTGCGATGATCGTTTCTTCAGTCGCACCGCCGATCAATTGTTGAAGGTTTGCTCGCACGGTCACGCGAGCTTTAACCTTTAGTTGAATTCCGTCTTTGGCAATCGCATCAAGTGACGGCTTCGACGAGCCTCGCGGTGGACAATCGATAACCTTGGGATAGACGCTGGTTTGGACCGACTCAAGCACGTCACGCCCCGCCAAGTCGATCGCCGTCGCCTCACGAAAACTGAGCGAGATCGTCTTGGCTTTCTTGGCCGCAATCAGTGCTCGAATCACCTGCTGCACGTTACCGCCGGCAAGGTCATGAGCTTCCAGTGCCCGGCTTGTTAAATCCGGGTCCGTCAAACCCGCTTGAGTGGCCATGATCTTGCTGCGAACGATCGACCTGGCATTTACTTTCCGAAAGGTCATTCCGATCAAGTCAAAGATCGAGATATCGGCGCCCGTCAACTGAGACTGAATCCACAAACCAAAATAACTCGACAAAATAATGCCGATGATCAGGATGACAAACAGAACTGCCGCAACAGCGACAATCAACCAAACGACCTGCGGAGAAACCGCTTGGGCAAGAAGTGATGCGAATAGAAACATTTGGCAAACCCTAGTAATGACTTGGTCTTAAAGACCCTCCTAGGGTATGCGATCGTACAGTGCGCGGCGAGAGTACGTCATCGCCGCGCGAGTAATGGCCGCCATCAGACGAACTACATGACCATCACTGGTTCCTCAGGATACTGCGACAACGTGTCCTTCGGACGCGGTGGCACGTTGACCCCTGCTTGCGTCAAAATATCGTCGATCAACTCTTGGCCATTACTAACGATGAACTCGCGAGTTTCGCCCTTGTACTGAGTCCCACTTGCCGACGGACCGATGGGGCCATCGTAACCAAGCGCTTTCAATTTCTTGACAAACGCAACGTGATTTAGCGGGCCAACAGCGACTGGCAAAACACGATCATGGCTGGTCGCATCCGCAATGGCGACGCCTTCCAGAATGGAGCCGAGCCGAGTGGTGACGATCTTCTTGGGAGGCACTTCGTTGAGCTGCTCAATCGTGCTTCCGCTGACCAGCCAATCCCATGAATCGATGATATAGCCAACGTTGTCGCCCGCAACCGATTTGACGAGTGCGACCAGGCCTTCCGCATTGCGAACGAACGGGAATTGCTTGTCTTTTTCGAGTTCTTTACCGGCACGGAAGCCAATACCAAGGCGAAGCTTTCGTGTGGCAAGGATTTCTGCGATCTGAACCAGACGATTCTTAATAAAGTCAAAATACTCGTGGTAGGGCATCCGGTCGGTGGCCGCAGGAACCATCATGAGACCGTGCTTTACCTTCCACTGCGAAGCCAAATCGGCCACAGGATGAAGTGCCGCCAGTTGAGCCTTAAACGCTTCGTCATCCGCATCCAGATCGACGTCGAGACGGAATCCACCGATCGACAGGTCCGTGGCCTTCAAATATTTGAAAGCTTCGGTTGGCGTGCTGCGTGAAGCTCGGCGACGCATTTCGGACATGTCGATGTCCATGCCGCGAAAGCCATAGGTCAGCGCCAATTCGATCAGTTCGCTTTGGCGTCCAGTGATTCCGAGGGCCGAAGGCGAAAAATTCTTGTACATGCGACGGGAAACTCAAATAGTGCGCTGGGGCGACGTCGTTTCCGTCACCGAATCAGCTAGTAAGGGGTGGGAGTGAAATTCCTGTGATTTGGGAGCCCGAGTATCGCAGATAAACGAGTATTTAGCCAAGGGGAGAAAATCCACGGGTCGGTTTTGGTAAAAACACACACTCCCCCGCAAATCATTTTTCATCGTGGTACCCAAATGCAACGCAATATCGCCGAACTTTCCTCGCAATTTTCCGTTCCTGGTCTTCATTTCGAGACCGGTCATGGTGGCCTCGTGAAGGCGGTCGTGAACACTCCATTGTCGATCGGCGAGATCTATCTGCACGGGGCCCATGTCACGAAATTTGTGCCCCAAGGACGAAAATCGCTGCTGTGGATGAGCGAAAAGTCCGTTTTCGAGGCCGACAAACCGATTCGGGGCGGCGTCCCGATCTGCTTCCCCTGGTTCGGCCCCCTGGCATCGGATCCCAAGGCACCCGGCCATGGTTTCGCCCGAACTAGGCCCTGGAATGCTCTCTCCGCTTCCACTTTGCCCAGCGGTGCGATCGCTCTTGAGCTCCAAACCACGATCCATGACTTTGCGGTCAAATTCCTAGTCACCTTCGCGGAATCTCTTCACATGGCACTGAATGTGGAATTGAAAAAATCGGCGACGGCAGCGCTAAGCTTTGAGGAAGCACTCCACACTTATCTTACGATCAGCGACATTCGCGAAATCTCAATCGAGGGCCTAGAGTCGATTGGTTTCATTGACAAGGTGAACGGGGCGACGCAGAAACCGGCAGCAGGTCAACCGCTTCGCATTGATGGAGAATGCGATCGCGTTTATCTCGACACAACCCAAACGTGCTTGCTGCGTGACCCAGGCTTCAAACGGACCATTCGAGTTTCGAAAACCGCGTCGCATTCCACTGTCGTTTGGAACCCATGGATTGAAAAAAGTGCTCGCATGGCAGACTTTGGCGATCACGAATGGCCCGGTATGGTCTGCATCGAAACCGCGAATGTCGCCTCGAATTCGATCGAACTTCACCCCGGCCAATCACACGTCATGACGGCAGAGATCTCCTCGCATCCATTGACCTAGAATATCTCGTCATTGCAAATCGCTTCTCCTAGCTGTATTTCGGGGAGAAGCGATCACGCTTTAATCACATCAACCATCACCTTCTTCGTTTTCACTCATCATTCCCTGCCCGCCAACCCTCAAGCCTGATTCATGTCCGTCATTGTCCGTTCCTGTTCAACCTCCGCGGATCGAAAAGCGTTCAAACAAATTCAAAAGGATTTGTATCGCAATGATCCCAATTGGGTCCCGCCACTTTGGCAAGTTCAAGATGAACTGGTTGGCTTTCGAAAGCACCCCTTTTATGAAAAAAACGCATGCCAAGCATTCGTCGCATTCGATGGCCCAAAGCCAGTGGGCCGAATCCTTGCAATCCATAACCAAGGTCACAACGATCGCTATCACGACAAACTTGGCTTCTTTGGTTTTTTTGAGTGCATTGATGATGTGGGTGTCTGTAAACAATTAATCGAGGCCGCCTCGGATTGGCTGCGTCGTCGCGGCCTGATCGATATGCGCGGCCCCGTCAATCCAAGTCTCAATTATGACTGCGGGTTGCTCATCGACGGCTTTGACACCCCGCCAACGTTCATGATTCCTTATAACCGCAACTATTACGGGAAGCTACTCGACGCCGTGGGGTTCGTGAAAGTGCAGGATCTCTTCAGCTATGACGCTGACATGAGCATGCTCGAAACGCTCGACCCGAAACTTGCCTTTGTGATTGAAGAGGCTTCAAAGCGTTTTGGCGTGATCTGCCGTCCGCTGGATCGAAAGAAATTCGATAAAGATGTGCGTGTTTTTCTCAATATCTATAACCAATCCCTGCAAGGCACTTGGGGCTATGTGCCGATGAGCGAGGGCGAAGTTGACCATCAAGCCAAAGGCCTAAAGCTGCTCATGGTTCCCGAACTCACCAGCATCGCCGAAATCGACGGTCGCCCCGTCGGCGCTGGTTTTGGATTATTAGATTTCAATCCGATTATTAAACGAATCAACGGCAAGCTTTTCCCGTTTGGTTGGTTCCACCTGCTGTTCGGTAAAAAGAAATTAACTCGACTTCGCTTGATCAGTACCAACGTCCTTCCTGAGTATCAGAAATGGGGCTTAGGTCTCGTCACTCTCTCGCGAATACTGCCCGATGCGATCGCCTACGGAATCCAAGTGGGTGAGTTCTCCTGGGTTTTGGAAAGCAATGGCCTGAGTCGAAATACCATCGAACGAGCCGGCGGACGGAGAACCAAAGTCTTGAGAATCTATGACAAGCCAATCTTAGAATCGGTCTCGACATGAGCACATCATCAAGCTTCGCGGATCACGATGACGACAGCGAAAACGAACCACATTCGCTGGAGGTGACCGCTGGCCCGCTGAGCGATAAAGCCGACGACGTCAAATCACGTCAACAGGCAGAATTATTTGGTCGTCGCCTCGACAAACTCGCGAAACACCTGCGGCGCTATCCCACGAAACAAGGCATCTCCTGCTATCGAATCTATGAAAAGGATATCGCTGAGATTCCGCTTGTCGTCGATCGATACGCTGACCACCTTCACCTGACCGAATATTCGACGCCTTACCAGCGAACCGATGCACAGCATCTACGCTGGCTCGACCTGATGGCCAAAACCGCGTGTGAAACGCTGGATGTCAATCCCCAGAAATTATTCTTCAAACGACGCAACCGCCAAGCCGGAACCTCCCAGCACGAACACATAACGGACTTGAAATACGAAATCGAAGTCAGCGAGGGCGGCTTACGTTTCGTTGTGAACTTGTCGGACTATATCGACACCGGATTATTTCTCGACCACCGAATCACGCGCGGGATGGTACGCGATGTCGCTCCGGGTAAACGTTTCTTAAACCTATTCGCCTATACCGGCTCGTTTTCCGTTTATGCCGCCGCCGGCGGAGCTGCCGAAACCATGACCGTCGACTGGTCCAATACCTATTTGGAATGGGCCAAACGAAATATGGCAATCAATGGCTTTGGCTCTCACGCTCATCAATTCGTGCGCGAGAGCGCCGTGGACTTTGTTTATAATCATCCACGAGATCCGATCTATGATCTTGCCGTAGTGGATCCTCCAACCTTTTCCAATAGCAAGAGAACCGATTCCCTATGGGATGTGCAGCGTGATGCGGTGCCGCTGTTGGAGCAACTCGTGTTGCTGATGAAGCCAGGAGGAGTGATCTATTTTTCCAACAACTTCCGGCATTTCAAAATGGACAGCTCGTCGCTCTCCGTTAAGCATCTCCACGAGATCAGCAACCAAACCGTGCCGCCCAATTATCGCAATCGCCGCATCCATCGATGCTGGCGAATCGTTGTTTAAAGACGCGGTCATTGAAGACGCGGTTTCCCTAAGAGATTATACCTTGGCTCGTGGAGGATCCGTATAACCTTTGACGCCGTGATCTGTATACCAGACAGACATCTCAGCCTCCAGTCCCAAACCACTGGCAAACCGCTCAACAAGATCCGGTTTGCTGATAAAAGGCCTTCCAAAGGCGACCAAATCGGCCTGGCCGGACTCAATCACCGCTTCGGCGGACTCTACCGTTTAACCGCAATTGCCAATCAACAAACCTTTAAAAACCTTACGGAATACAGCTAACGTCATCGGTTCGGTGATTGGTTTTAGGTTGCAAGAATGTGTCGAGTAAATATCCGTCGACACTGTGAACCTCGACTCCATCAAATCTGACTTCCTGCGCACGCTCCGCAACCCGGCGGTAATCAGTGATCATCAACGAGTTCGCAAGCCGCGAAGCTCCGGCGTGTGCACGCGTCATCGGTGTTGGTAATCCCGCTCGTCAAATAGCCGCTTAGTTCGACTTTCGCAGTTTATGCGGCCAAGTTTATCAGCACTTCCAAGGGTTTGATTAGATTCTTGACACTCGGTGGGAGACCACTTGCTGAGAAAATCGTTTCTCGTGTTTTCCGCAGTGAATCGCGGCGCAGGGTCGCGAGCATGTCAGCGAACGATGCGTGACGCTGGCCAGGCCAACTTCGCACGAATACGACCGGCTCCTTACGCACATGTTCGTGCCACAAAACGATCAATCCGTAAAGGTAGAACATCGTCGACGTCGTTCGTCGGACAGCCGCGCAGACGCGGTTCTGCGGTTGCCCCAAACCAAGATGCCCTGGGCTGTCTTGGAACGTCGTTTGTACCGGCCAGTGGAACGAGTCGCACCGCAGAATGTCCTCCTCACTCAGACTGGGCTGATGAAAATGTTTGAATGTTGCCCGAACGTCAAACCCGAGAATCACCCTCCCGTTT
>Ga0105050_10006228_pt1 | contig 14922 bp, 17 predicted proteins | sample FRY01_FD_78088 | JGI IMG/M metagenome (GOLD analysis project Ga0105050, IMG submission 78088) | Freshwater microbial communities from Lake Fryxell liftoff mats and glacier meltwater in Antarctica - FRY-01 | ecosystem: Environmental > Aquatic > Freshwater > Ice > Glacier meltwater ... | reverse complement strand
GATCCGTTGCGCGACGAGGGCGACGCATATGCCGCGGCGCTGGCCGCGGCCGGCGTCCCGGTCGAGCATCTGCAGGCCGAGGGACACACGCATACCTCCACAGGCGCGGTCGACGTGCTGATCACGCCGGCGGCAACACGCAAAATCATGGCCACTGCCCTACGCGGCTTCTTCGGCGCACGCGTGCCCGCCTGACAAGAGTTCACCCGAAGCGAGCGTTGGCCCGATCTGGTTGTTCTACCTTTCTAGACGATCAGGTAGAATGGCGCTGTGGCCCTCAGTATTAAGAGTGACAAGGCGGATCGGCTTGCTCGCGAACTGGCAACAGTGACCGGCGAATCGCTGACCGACGCGGTCACGATTGCGATCGAAGACCGTTTGGCCCGCGAGCGTCGCGCAACTCGTGATGTCGCCGGGCGCCTCCGCCGTGTGCGCGAGGAGATGCGAACGGTTCCCCTGCTCGACGATCGACCCGAGGCCGAAATCCTCGGTTACAACGAGCACGGGTTGCCTTCGTGACGTTGGTTGTCGACAGCTCGGCAATCATCGCGTTGCTGCTCGACGAGCCAGAGGCTTCGTCGATCGAGTTCGCTCTCGCCGAATCCTTTCCCGTCGTGATCAGCGCTGCCACGCTCGTCGAGGTGTCGCTGGTCGCCGAGTCACGGCTCGGGCCCCAAGGTGCGCTCGCCGTCGACCAGATTCTTCGGCATGCGGACATCGACGTCGTGGCGCTGAGCGAGGAGGCGGCCCGGGAAGCCATCGATGGCTGGCGCCGCTACGGCAAAGGCCGCCACCCAGCGGCTCTCAACATGGGCGACTGTTACACGTATGGCTTGGTGCGCAGCCTCGACGCCGTTCTGCTCTGCGTGGGCAACGACTTCGCGCAGACCGACATCGAGCTGCTGCCACTCTGACTCGAGGGCGGTGCGCCTCCGCCTGATGTTTCCGCCTACAAGCCCCGCCGCCGTCGGCCTACTCTCGCCACGTGGGTGATTCGAATGCGTTTCCTGACTTCGTCAGGTCGTGCGGTACGGCACGACATGATCGCGACCCCCGAGGGGCTTGGTTCGGAGGGCTTCGACATCTCTCCCATTTCGGTGACTGGCAGACCGCGTTAATCGAACCGACTGGAGCGGTGACCGAGGTCGGGTTGTTTAACACCGGGCGAGTCGCACCGCCGGTGGCAGCGCGGTTCAACGAACTCGCAAATGGCGGCCCACTGCACTAACGGGGCAGGCGTCTGCGTGCCGCTGAGCATCCCGGCCAGTGAGTTGGCGGGTTAGTTGGCCGCGGCGGTCTCGAGGGCACTGGCGGTGGCGGATTCGTCGATCCAGGGGCCGACGCCGCTGAGCCTCTCGACGGTGATCCGCACGACGACTGCGCTGGGCGCGTCGCGCATCGCGAGTGGGTGACGTTTCAGGCTCGTGTACTTGTTCGCCAGGCGATCCATCAGCTCGGGGTTGGGGCCGGGTTCGAGTGCGGCGCGGCCGCGAATGACGAGGTGGCGCTGATAGCCACGTTCGTTCCGTTCGACGTCTTCAATCGACAGGATGATGCGGTTGTCGCGGCGCAGGTTCTTGGCCTTCTCGCTGTCGGCGTCGGTGCCGAACAAAATCTCGTCGCCGTGCGCAATCACCCACACGACCGACACTTGCGGGCTGCCGTCGGCGTTGTTCGTCCAGACGTGCGCCACCGCGTCCGTGCCGAGCATCGCCTGAGCAATTGCTGGAATGGTGGACATAGTTGCCTCCTCGTTGGGAAGACTCACGCTAGTGCACTTGTGAAGGTACGTCGAGAAAGTGGCTGTCGAGTCCTGTTCATCGGGGCCGATGGCACGGTGTGTTCGACCATCTCCGTCACCCGGTGCCGACAGACAGTCCGGTCACGCTCACATATTGCTTCGGAAGAACGGCTCCGTGATGCGTGTTACGTTCCGTTCACCGGCGGCGACCGCTGCGGACGGAGAGAGGCATGTGCATGGAGATTGAAGAGTTCCGCTCGATTGCGTTGTTTGAGGGATTGACCGACGACGAATTGGCACAGTGCACCGAACCGCTCAAAGAGCTTGAAATGGTGGCCGGCAGCAGCCTTGCCAAGCAGGATGACTTCGCCTACAAGTTCTTCATCGTGCTCGACGGTGAGGTGGACGTGCACCGCGACTTCGAGTTCGTTGCCAGTATCGGTCCGGGTGAGTTCTTCGGGGAGACGGCACTCGTCAAAGGCGAGAAGCGCAACGCCCGGGTCACGACGCACACGCGCTGTCGCCTCGCCTGCATGATGGGCTGGGAGTTCAAGACGATGACCGAAAAGTTCCCCTCTGTCGCAGCGCACATCGACGCCGCAGTCGCCGAACGCGAAGCCTGACTCGCAGTCGTGCTGGCCGAGATCAGCTACTCGGGTCCGAGTTCGATCACTCGCGGCGGGTGGTCTCAAAGACGTGGAGTTACGGGGGTAATCCGGTATCGATTGGAATGACGCCAGGTGCCGCGATGGGGCGGCTGGGCTCGCAGGTTGCGCACGTTGTTGTCGAGCGCGCTGTGGTTGTTGTGAGTCGTACAACCTCAGCGTCGGTGCGGAATCTCAACGCAACTCATCGAGGCGTCTCGTCAGACGGCAACGATCTCGAGGAGATCGCCGAGGCCGACCAGGTCGGCGGCGTTGCGCGTGTACAAGCGGGCATCGTGAGCGTGCGCCGTTGCAGCGATCAACAGGTTGAACGCACGCGACCGGGGTTGGCGTCCCGCTGCGGCAACCGCTGCGGCAAGACGTCCATAGCTCGCGGCAACGTCGTCGTCGATCGGCAGGGCATCGAAACTGCGTTGCAGCATCGTCAGCCGTCTGAGCCGTTCGGCCCGGGCTGCATCGTCGGCGGTCACCATGACACCGAAGTGCAACTCCGCGAGTGACGCTGCACTGATGGCCAGTTCGCCGTCGAGGCGGGGAACGTCTGTCGCGATCAGCACGCTGGTGTCGAGCAGCGCCTTCACGCTTCGTCCCATGGGTTCCTGATCGACTGATCGATGAGGTCGTGGTCGCGCTGCCAGTTCGGGTCGGGTGGCCCGTTGAACAAGCCAGCAATGGCGTCCCAGGTCTGCCAGCGCTTCGGCGCCACTGGGACCAGACGAGCAGCGAGCCGCCCCGCAACAGTGATGTCAATCTGCTCACCACCCTCGACGCGCCGAACAAGTTCCGACGCACCCTGACGAAGTTCACGCAGACCGACGCTGTCCATAGACCACATGGTAGCACAAGTGCTACTCGATCGACATGCAGTGGACGACTCCCGGACGGCTGAGAGCGATCGTGAGCAGCTGGCCGATCGCGTCGGTGCCGGGCAGCGGCTGCAGTTCGCGCTGCGTCAGTCGCTGTAGACGGCGTCGAAGATGGCTTCGGCGGAGTAGATCCGGTTGCGTTTCCCGCCGGTCAGTTCGACGAGCATCCCTCGCTTGACCAGTGTCTTGATGCAGGCCTGGGCGGTCGGGAAGGTCACGTCGAGCCCTGTGGTCAGCGATGTCGCTGACACGTAGGGCGTCGTGAAGAGGTGTTCGGCGGCGCGCACGACATTCGTCGATGCGGAGTCGGCCTGGAGTACGGCGCGCTGCGCTGCTTGCAGTTCGACGAGCCCGGCCATGCGCACTTCGGCATCGGCAGCTTGCTCAGCGACGCCACGGAGGAAGAACGTGAGCCAGGGGTCGAAGTTCCCGGTTCGACTCGTGCTGATCAGTAGCTCGTTGTACCGGTCACGGTTCCGTTCGAAGTACACGGAGAGGTGCAGCATCGGTTCGGGCAGGACCCCGCGCTCGACCATCAGCAGCGAAATGAGCAGCCGGCTGAGCCGACCGTTTCCTTTGGGGAACGGATTGATCACGGCGAGTTGGTGGTGTGCCAGCGCGAGTCGGATGAGGAACGGCATCGACCGTTCCTGCAGGAACACCTCGAGGTCATCGAGCGCGTCGGCCATCCCCGCAACTGGCGTTGGCGGCGGGGCGGGTGCGATGTCGGTGCCCGCCATCAGCCGTTCGTGGATGTCGTGCAGCAGTTCGAGGTTGACCGTGCCGCCGTCGCTCAGGCGATCGATGCCGTAGGCGAGCGCGTCGGCGTAGTTCGCGACGTGCTGCACGTCGTGGTTCTCGTCGATGTCAGAGCGGTCGCCGGCTTCGAAGCGGAGGAGGTCGGCGACTGTTGCGTTCGTGCCGTCGAGGCGTGAGCTGTGCACGGCTTCGAGCCGCATGTGCGGGGAGGCCAGCAACTGCAAATTTGGAATGAATCGGCCAGCGCCGCCGAGCCGGTTGAGTGCGGCCGTTGCGTCATCGAGCAGGCCGACGAGTTCGGCGCTGTACGTAATCGTGCGCGGGATGGTCATCGAACCAGGCCGAGTTGGAGTGGAGTCATCTGGCTGCACACGTCGAGCTTGCCTGAACGACGAGCAGCTACCTCAGTTCGCCGATTGGCCCGACACGCAGATCGGGTTGTCGCACGCTTCGGCTCGGCATGGTCGCCGGGCACGGTGCCGTCGGGTGCGTTCGTTGGTGAAACCTTCGATGCAGCCCTTTTTCGCGCAGACCTCGGACCCACACGGGACGCCGGCCAGGTGGCGCTTTTCCTCTCGGCGACGCGCCTGGGCGGGATCATCCGGTGATTCGACGGCTTGTAGTTCTTCGGTGCGCGGCTCGACGGGCGGCGGCGCTGCCGGGGCGGCGTTTCGGCCTTGGACGCAGACGGCTTGTACACAGCTACTCCGGCCACACGGCTGACCCTTTTCGTGGAGCAGGGCTTGGGCCTCGGTCTTGCGTTGCTTCTTCTTCAGGCTGCGGACCTCGCGGAGCGGCGCACACACAACACAGCCACGCTGTTTGCAGATGCGGTTGCGCCCGTGGGCGAGCTCCTGCTGTTCCTCTTTCGAGAGCTGCGGTTCGGTCTTGTCCACCCAATCGCTCGCGTCTTTCCAGCGGCGCGCCTGTTGCGAATCTGGCGTTTGGAAGTCTGGAGAATCACCCATCGTGGTTCCAAGTATCGCTGCATTCAGACGAAGTCGCGGCGTTCCATCTCGGAGCCGAAGGTCCGGGGCGCTCTGCTTGGGGGGTATCGGCATGGCGCGAGCCCGACTTGAGGACGTTCTTGAGAAAGTTTCCAGGGGTACTCGCGGGCGCCCGATCCAAGCTTCTCTTCAGCTCCTGAACAACTCGATTTTGATCGAGAGCCCCGGTGTTTGGTGAAGTGTTGCGTCGGCAGTCGCAAGGCATGCAGACATGAGTCCTTCGGAGCCGAGGCGCTCGACGAGGGCAACGTATGCAGCCTCGTACGGTGTGATGTGGCCGCGCAACTCCCAGATTCGGGGCACCATCGGCTGCGTCACTTCGTGTCTGACCACCGGCAACTGAACAAAGTCGCGAAGGGCTCGTTCTGCGTTGGCCTCGTCGAGTTTTCCGGTGGCCACGAGTTTGTGCATCGAGCTGATGACTTCGAGTTGGGTGAGCGTGTGCACCACGTGCATCGGCTCCGTGCCCGCAAGCTCGATCAGTCGCGCTCGGACAGCGTCCCCGCCGGGGCCGGTGTCGGCGAGGGCGGGAACCAGCACTGACGCATCAGCGACAACCAGCACGAAGCGGTGTCAGTTCGATGCGTCCCGATCGCGCCGGACGATCGAGGCGACATCTTCTGCAGTGAACTGGCTCTCCGAAGTGCTGGGCTGCTGGACCGATCGGAAGAAACTCTCGACGGGCCGCTCGGACTCACTGTGATGCTTCGGGGTGCTGGCAGCCATCTTCCATGTCTAGCCGCTCTGGCATCCGATAGCTGAGGACCGGCGCGATTGACCGCTGCAGTAGGCGGTGGGCTGACGGCTTCACCAATCTCCATGAGTCGGGCACGGAGCGCATTGAAGACGAGCCCGACGGTGAGGTCGCGACTCGGCGACCCCGCCCCAGAACGATCAGTTCAGCTAATTGGTTCCTCACACCTGGAGCACTCCGAACCAATGGGGGCTTGAAGACCGGGAGAGCATGGGCATTCGCCGTGAACGGTGGTGGCACCCGATCCCGTGGGGCTAGCGGTCGAGCCATGGCGTCCGTATCCCGAGAACTCGTGTCGCCAATAGCCCCGGTTGATCAAGACCTGGGTGTCCACAGCCTGGACGACGGAGTCGACGAACCCGGTGCTGATGTAGGCGCCGACCGTGTCGGGTCGGTCCGAGAACGTGACGGCGACATACATCTCGATGTGAAAGGCCTCAAAGACGGCTCCGGCCTTGGCTTCTTGGGAGGAGATCAACTCAAGAGCGACCCGCATGTCGGAGTCACTTCCGTTGTACGTACCCCAATGCTTGATTGCTTCGGACACGTCATCGCCGTGATAGCAGCGAATGCCATGACTGTTGGGCTTAAATGGCTCGTCGGCGGGCTTCGTCACGCCATTGTGGGTGTTCACCGTGAGTTCGCCACGGCGTGGTTCGGGGCGGCTCATGATCCCATCATGCCCGAGCCAGTGGTCGCCTCCTGACCTGGCCGCCACTCAACGATTCTCAAAACGACATCGTGGTCCGGCCCAGGTTCCCGAACCGCTTCCGGATCGCGCTGTCCTCGTCGACGACTACCTCGCGCGCTGCGCGCTGAGCAGAAGTGGAACGCCCGGCGTGGCTTCATCGATCACCGCGAGCAGTTGCTCGGTCCACAAGTCACCGTCGGCCACCGTTGGACTCCCGGTCGATGGAGCCGGTGCCTGAGGCGAGTTCGATCATCTGGTCGTCGACCGGGAGGGGGAGCGCCGTCGCGAGTCTGGCGAGAATCGCTTCGTATCCGTATGGAGCCAGGTCTGCTGACTTCCGTTCCTGGTCTTGGAGATCGTCGGGAAGTTGACGTTGAAAGGTCGTCTGGGTTACGTGCTTTGTGGTGTCAGGTGTCGCGTTGAGCTCGGCAACCGAGGCGGGAATTCGCCCCCAGATGATCGGCTGCCGCGTGGTCAGGGTGAATTCGGTGACGGTGGCGTTTGGTTCACCGTGCCACTCGGCAAGCATCGCGTTCAGACGTCGTCCGGCAAAAGTCAGATACGAGGTACCACCTTCGTGGGTCGATTCGGGGAGTACGGAATCGTCGGCAAGATACGCCAGCTCAGTTCGGAGATTCTCGAGTCGCTCGCGTGCCCTTTTAGGGCGAACGGAACACATTGCTTCAACTGGTTGAAGGAGTACGCGTCGTACCGCTTCGGCGAACATCGGATCGACCGTCGACGCTCCGGACCCATAGTGCAGTTCGACGTTCGGTGATCGATCCGTCGACCGCACTTCGACGTCGAAATCGGACGCTCGGACGACGCGCCATCGTCGACCGCCGAGCAGGAGGGCGTCACCAATCTTGAGTCGGTGAACGTCCCTGACACTGATTCGACCGACGACGCTGCGACCACTGTGAACTTCGGCCTCTCGGCCGCGCCCCCCGAAGTTGGACCACAGATCCCACGTACGTTCGAGCTCATAGGCCCCTTCGCCCGGTCCGTACTGCCGGTACGCTGGGTGAGCGACGAGTGTGTCGTGGCTTACCAGCTCGTCCAGGATCGTTGTCACGGTCTGAGGATCGAGATGTGGCCATTTCGAGAGTGGGCCGGTCAACCGGTTGATTCCGCGGAACCGGCCGTCAGCGACCAGCTTTGATGCCAGTTGTTGTGCGGCTGCTCCGAAGATCTCTCTTGGACGCTCATCGGTGACGTTGGGCTCGTGCATTTGGTTGAGCAACGCCTGGAACGCGAACACCGCTCCGGGGTCGTGTTCATGTTCGCCGGGCAATGCGTACAACAAGCCGGTGACGTGACCGGTGCGTCGGTTCCCGCGCCCGAGTCGCTGTGCCAAAGATTGCCAGTTCGCGGGTGACCCCCACACGGCGACTACATCGATCGCGCCGATGTCGATACCAAGCTCAAGTGTCGAGGTTGCGATACAGATGGCGGACGCAGCAGATTCGAATCGTTGTTCGGTGTCATCTCGGGTTTCGCGGGGCAGCGACGAGTGGTGGGCGTAGACGTCGCACCGCGGCGGAGTGCTGTGGAGTTCGTCGACGATGCTGTCGCACTCGCGCCGCGAGTTGACGAATACCAGGACTTTCTTGTCGTCGAACTTGTGTAGATGTTGCACGAGTTCGCGGCGGTCAACACCGATTCGTAACTGCAGATCCATGGACCGACCGCCTGGAATGTCGATGCTGTGAACGGTTCTTCCGGGTCTGAAGAATGCCCACACGTCTTCGGCTCGCCCGATCGTTGCAGAGAGCCCAATGACCTGTGTCTTGCGTTGTGTCCAGGACTCGAGCCGCTCGATCGTGATCGCCACCTGCATGCCCCGCTGCGTGTTGTAGAGCAAGTGCGATTCGTCGAGGACGATGGACTTCACTGTTGCGAGCGCGTCGGATTCACGGCCGACTTCGATGTCAAATGACTCGGGTGTGGTGATCAGAACTGCGGGTGGTTGAGCAGATTGCAGCTGGTTTCGTTCTCCGTGGCGGACGCCGACAGACACGCCCAACGAGTGGAGGGGTTGTTCGAGACGCCGGTGGAGGTCGTTCACGAGCGCTCGGGTGGGCGAAACGATCAGGAGGGTCACACCGTCAGCGTGGACGAGCGGTTGCAGGTAGCGCTCGACGAGCGGCGCGATTGCCGCTTCGGTCTTGCCGGAGGCTGTTGCAGATCGGATGAGTGTGTCGTTGCCCGCCAACACGGCAGGTATTGCCTGTTGTTGGACGGGACGGAGTTCTTTGAAGTCTCCGAAGAATGCCCGTCCAACTGCTGGGCTCAGCGCATCCATTCGTTACTCGTCGAGTGCCTGGTCGAGTGCTTCGACGAGGCCGATCATTGCTTGGCGGACCTGGTCGGCGCTCCCGCGTGTGAACAGGCTGTCAACGATGCGGTCTAGTTCGTTGTCGCCGATTGTTGCCACTGGTTCCCAGCTGTATGCGAGACCGTGGGTATCGCGGATCTTCTTGGCGAGCGGGCCGAACTGCCGTTTAGTGACCGGAGACATCTTGATTCGTTCGAGGTCATCGAACCGGTCGACGGGAAAATCGTAGTGCTCTTTTTGGAAGAGCCGGTCTCGGCACCGTTCGGAGAACTCCGGGGTGACCGCGAAGTACGCAGAGCCGACATAGGTCCGCTCATCGAAGAGACGGAGCAGGTTGTTGAACGCGGCCCGCTCGTAGGCGATGTTGTTCATGTTCTGGATCACATCCTCGAACTCGTCGAACAACAGGACAAGTCCACGAAATCCACTCATTCGAGCGAGCAGATCGAGGTCGTTGAGAGCGTCCCATGAGGCCCGGTGGCCAGCAACGTCGAACATGAAGCTCTTCTCTTGGTAGTACGCCTTTTCGTCGCGGGGGTCTTTCACCGAAGGTGGCAGCGTCTTGATGAGCTTGCGGTAGAGATTGCCCGGTCGGGATTTGTACTCCCAGCTGTTCGACAGCCAGTCGGAGATCATCGGCTTCGTTTCGTTGCCGCGCGATAGATGCCAAGATCTGAGTGCAATCCAGAGGGGGTCGCTTCTCAGCACTGACGACGATGACCATCGTTCCTGGTCCGAAACGGCTCGCCGGTCGCCCGCGAGCCTGCTGGTGAGCGATTCTTCGTCGAAAGTCAAGAAGGCGTCGAACATGGCGCCGATCCCCTTGTCGGTGACACCGGGCAGTTCGATGTTGCGCATGACAGCACCGAGAACTTGGTCCATCCGATTGAAGCGCACGTTGGACTTCGAGTCCACGGTGACGAGGGCGACGACGTAACCGTTGTCGAGCGCTTCTTCGCGGACGAGTCTCAGTAGGTGTGTCTTGCCAGCGCCGTAGTTCGCCTGGAGCAGCAACACGGTTGAGCCGTCGTCACCTTCTGGGTCCAAGCCAGAAATGAGTTGTTGGATCTGTTGCTGCCGCCCGACTGTGAAGTCTCGGAGGTGGCCCGCCGGGGGGATGCCCGCTCGGAGTGATTCCACGACTCGTTCCGCGTCGGGGGGTTTCAGGGTGATCATGTAGGTCAGTCGTCGTCACCGAGGCGGTCGAGCACGCTTCGAGTCGACTCGTATGAGGCTTGGGGGCTGCGTGGTGGCTGACCTTCGAGGCTTCGGTCGAGTTCGGAAACGCATGACGTGACAACTGCTCGCCACCGGCTGATTCTCTCGTACGGTCCGTGCTGGCTGACGACGTAGAGCACAATCGATTCGAGTTGGTCCGCGCTCAGCAGGTTGTCGACGTCCTCGGGGTAGGCAACGAGGTAGATGTCACGGATTCGGCGGGCCGCCTCCGCGAAGTGGTCAGGTGTGAACTCGACCGCGTCGAGGTTCCAGATCTTGTCGAGTGCGACGGGTGGTTTGTCCTCGGGCCGGCCGATACGCGCCGAGAGGGCTCCGTAGGCGCCGATGCCACTCTTGCTGTCGGTGAAGAACTCAGGGACGGCGGCGTAGATGAGGAGCAGACCTTGGATCTCCCCGATTTCGTTGATGAGGTGGAGCAGATTGTTGTGGGCCTGCTGCAGGTCGCTTCGACGCATCGTCGAGTGGGACATTTCGGATTCGTCGAAGAGCACCACGAGGCCCCGGTAGCCGAGGAACTGACTGAGTGCGACCAACGATCCCAAGAACAGCCGGGCGTTTTCCTTCGACAGCGTCTTCTGGACGTCGAATTCTTTGCGGATCTGTGTTTTGTGTGCTTCGCCGGTAAACCACTGAAGGAGGAAACCTCGGCGTTCTTCAAGCACGGGAGCGTCGGCGTCGCTTGCGGTGTATGTCGCCCAATAGGCGCGAACGACGCGTTTGACGTCGATGTCGATGTGCGGATCCGCGAAGAGTCGCTCGGTCAGTCGTTCAACGGCTTCGGGAGCATCGAGATTGTGTTCGTCCTGTTCGCGTTGGATCGCGCCACGCAGAAAGTCGGCCAGCGGCAGCTCGGCGGGCCTCCCTGGTTCTGATTCCGCTGCGGTGACGTTTCGAAGAATGGCAGCAAGGACGAGTTCGAACTTGTTGAACGGAGCCTCGTTCTTCGTGAGTTCGACTGTCGAGACGAGGTAGCCGGTGTCGAACGCCTGCTCGGCGAGGAGTCTGAAGAAGTGTGTCTTGCCTGAGCCCCAGGAGCCGCTGACGAATCGGATCTTTCCGCCGGGTTCGGGAGTGAGGTGGCGGCGTCGGACGTTCGTGATGAAGGTGTCCAAGCCCGCTGAGAAACGGGAGGCGTAGCGTCGTGGAGGGATCCCGCTGCGGAGCTTTTCGATGATGTCGATCGCTTGGGTTTCGGTCAGATCATGCTGAGTCACTGCGGGTCTCTTCCTGTGCGTGCGGGGCATCGAATTGGATCGTCCCGTAGTACCCGTTTTGCTCGAGTCCGGGAAGCTGGAGGCCTCTGTCGACGTCTTTGGTGTGATTGAGCCGCATGCCGGAGATGGAGCCGATGGTGCCGGGTTCTACGCTCACGAGTCGGGCAAGATCGACCGAGAACTCGTCAAGCTGGGTTTCCACGCTGACCGCAAGGGCGACCTCGCGGATTGGTGCGGGGGTATCAGGTCCACCCTTTACCACCTCGGAATGAGCAGAACGAAGCCGTCGCGCGAAGTCGTCGAGATCAACTGATCGTCCGAAGCATCGTTTGATCTCATCGTGGACGGCCTCGGCAATCTCGGCAGCGTCTGCTGCGATCTGATGTTTCTTGCCGGTCCGGGTCTGCACGGTTGCTTCGAACTTCGACTTCTTCACCTCGACAGTGATGAAGGACTGCCGGAACGTGAACTTCGGGAATCGAGATTCGGGATCAGGTGTCTCGTCTCCGAGCGCGGCTGGCAGGGTACGCGTCAGGCCGTTGACGGCTTGTTCGGCCTCGGTCGTAAGCCAGTGCTCGATCAGGTCGAGAGAGCCCTGTTGATTTAACTGTGTGAGCTGATCTCTCAGTTTCTTCGCGCGTCGGAGGCGGCGAATGGCGTGTGCCCAACGCCCGTCGTGTGCGCACTCGATTAGCTCGGCGGTCACTTGCTGGATGGCTCGAAGATGTTTGCGTTCTTCTTCGAGTTTGTCGATCCGTGCATCCCGTCGGGCGATTCCTCGAGCCGCCCTGCTATCGATGCTCGTGAGGACCTCGAGTGAGGCCCGTTCGGGCAGCGCCTCGGTCGGATTGTCTGCAACTGCGTGCTGGTCTTCATCACTCATCGGGACGACTCGTTTGGAAGCCCTCTATCTTCTCGATCTTGTTCTCGACTTGCTTGATGGTCACCACGTTGTCAATCGTAGAGCATCTCCCGATTGAGCTGCGGCGTTGCAGTGGAGGTCGGTCGAGGGGGCAGTGTTGCGTTGGTCGATCGAGGGCGCGCTTCGACACCGGGTTCGTAGTGACCGCGCCGCAGATTCTGGATGAACGCGTGCCCGCGGATCACCGTCGACGCGGTCCGGTCAGTCCGCAGACCGCCCATCGGACGCAACCGTGCCTTGAGCCGTCTGTGATCGCACTCGATCCGGTTGTTCGCGTACTTGGTCGTGTCGTGGAGCACTTCGTCGACGACGCTCAGTAACGGAGCTGCGAGGTCAGTGGTGACCTCGCGTGGACGTTCGCGACCGGCCAGCATCGTCGATCGAGACAACGCGGCGGTCACAGGCAAGGAGTGGACCGATTCCGAGATGGCCGACTACTGGATTCAGTATCCGTCAGATGGGGGCCTCTCAACTGACGGACCGCCGGCGGTGTTGCCCGCCGTCAGCGTCGCCGTTCGCGCCCTGTCGATTTTCGATCACACCGGTGACCTGCTCGCAACATTCGAGCGTGCCGCCGAACATGCATCGTTCGACGTTGAGGTTGTTCCTGAGCGCTGACCGTTCGATCAGGTGCAACAGGGGTTGAGTGTTCAACCTGATGCGTCAGTCCGTGACGCTTCGACACAGCCCTCAGGAGCGCTACTGGCTGCTTCAACCCAAGATCCTCGACGCTTACGGCAGTGACGCTGCTTCGCGCTCGACTCCGTCGGCACCCTGACGCTCGACGAACCCGGCACGCGACACGGCGGCCTCGCCTCGACGGCCGAGCCCGTCGAGCGCGGCTGCGACGACCATCGCCGGATCGAGAACCGTGACCGGGAACTTGCTTGCCAGCAACGCTTCGCGCAGCGCCACCCCATAGTTGCATCGCCAGAGTTCGGTGATCGCGAGGTTGTACCGGGCAACGGCCTGATCCACGTCGTGATCACGACCCTCATACATCGTGATCGCCTTCGCATGCATCGATGCAGCGAAATCAAAGAGCCCATCTTGTCGGGCGATCACACCGAGCCCGTCGAGGCAGTCCGCCTCCTCGGTCGGCAAGCCGAGCTTGCGAAACAGATCGAGTGCTTCGATGTAGGCGACCCGCGCTGCCTCACGGTTCCCGTTGCCGAGTTCGGCGTCTGCCATGTTGCTCAGAGCATCCGGGAGCCGCCGTGCGTCACCGGCCTGACGGACGGCCTCAACGGCCTGGCGGCCCACCTCGACCGCCTCAGCGAAACGCCCCGCGCCTCGCAGAGCCGATGTCAGGTTCACCCGACAGGCATCGAGTTCGTCGGCTGCCCCGCGCTTGGCGAACACAGCGCTCGCCTCCTCGAGGAGTTCGACCGCCTCGTCGTGCCGATCGAGTTGGGTCAGCACGATGGCGATATTCATGTCGACGTGCGCGATGCCCGTCACATCGCCCTTGACAACGAAACGATCACGCGCCAACTGGTAACAGCCAAGCGCACCGTCGTTGTCGTGGACATCACTCAAGGCATAACCGAGATGCAGCATTGCTCCGGACGGCATGATCACCTCGTGTTGTTCGGCAAGCGCGAGAGCCGACCGTGCCGACACCATCGCCTCCCGCGGCCGGTGACAATCGATCAGGCTGTGCGCCTCATCAATCAGCCGGTTGATGTCGCGGTCGACGCTGCGACCGAAGGCGTTGCGCAGAACGCGCTCGAGTGCGTCACCGTTGAAGTCAGACATGGGTTTCCTCCTCATCGTTCCCGGCAGTGGCACCGTGCTCGCCACATGGGCGGGCGGGTTGCCTGACTCTCAACGAGCCGGGTCTCTCAAGTCATCTGGATGATTACGACACCCATTGTACGCGAGCACGGCCACAGAACTCAAGGGTGAGGGGTCTGCCGCCTCTGTGTGTTGATTTGGTGATCATCGTTCACGTTGATGAGGCGTGGCGGTCAGAAATAGTCAGGAACGCCGCAGCGAGCAAGAAAGAGATCGCGCTGGGGCCGTTTCGCCGGCCGCAGCGTCGCCTCGTGCACCATGCGGTATGTCCCGTAGGCGCCAGGATTCGTGAAGACGACCACACCGACACCGAGATCTTTTGCTGCGAGCGACACTCGATCATCGGGGCCTTCGGCGTGCGCGAAGACCCACGTGTAGTTCGCTCCACGACCCTGTTCGTAGGCCTGATAAACGGAGCGGACATCGAAACCATTGCGCTGCTCGATCTCCACTGCGTGGGTGCGTCGGGGTTCATCAATACTCTGACGGCGTCGGGGGTCGGCGAACAACACAAGATCCGGACGGGTCCACGGGCCCTCACCGGTCGCACGCCCACTGCGTGGTCGCACCGGGTGAATCTTTCGCAGGCCCATCGCTCGCGGACCCCAATACGTCGTAACGATCCGTTCGACTGCCGAGTAGATCGCCACCTGCGACCCGATCTCGGTCCCCCAATATGTCACCGTCCCGCCAGCGCCGCTCGTGACGTTGCAGTCCGGATCCCCACACGCTCGCTCAATCGTTGCGTGGGCCTGATGAACCGTCATCCACCGAGGCGCCAACGCATTCACAATCGTGTGGCTCTTAGCCTGGATCCACCGTGTAGGTGATGGTGGTGGGTGGTTCGCGTCCACCAAAAAGGCCTCCCGAGCTGGGATGATGTTGATGTTCAAAGCCAACGTAATCCAAGCCACAGGAGGCACTTTCTG
>Ga0105050_10006226_pt1 | contig 14923 bp, 18 predicted proteins | sample FRY01_FD_78088 | JGI IMG/M metagenome (GOLD analysis project Ga0105050, IMG submission 78088) | Freshwater microbial communities from Lake Fryxell liftoff mats and glacier meltwater in Antarctica - FRY-01 | ecosystem: Environmental > Aquatic > Freshwater > Ice > Glacier meltwater ... | reverse complement strand
CGCTACGTTCCTGCCCGTCATTGCGCGTACCGCACTGCCAGGCTCTGCCTGGCTGGATTTTTTCTGGCCCTTAGTGGGCGCAGCCGTTGCCTGTGGCGGCTGGCTTGCCACCCGCGTACCGTCCCATGTCGATTTGCGCTTGCTGCTGGCAGGCTGTTACCTCATGCAAGCCGGTGGCGTCGTACTGAGCAACTGGTGGCCGAGTCTGGCCGGGTTCGCGCTGGGCAGCCTGTTGGTGGGCTTGCCCTTTACGGCCATTACTTTTTTCGGCATGCAGCTGGGCCGCCGCCTGCATCCGCAATCCGCATCAAGCATGATCGGGCTGCTCACCGCCTCGTTTGGCATCTGCCAGATTGCCGGGCCACCCGTGGCCGCCTTTCTGCTCGCACGCGCCGACAGCCATGCCCAGGGATTTACCTGGGCCTTGTATCTTGCAGCCAGTGCCCTCCTCGCCGGGGCCGTCATTTATCTGATGATGGTCAAAGCGTTTGCGGCACACCGCTGACTGGCCTGTTGATGGCGACGCAAACATCCGCACGAGAAGCATGCCGTCTCGTACGGGTTTGACGCGTGGCTTTTTATTCAAAAACTCTGCAATCCTTTTGATGGCGCGTTGTCTACGTCTCATCAACGAAAAACAGCTTCGCTGATTGCTGTGACGCACGCAAATTGCGTCGCCTGCTTTGAAAGGAATGTGTCATGCAAACTGTTTCCGAAGTAATGACCCGCGAGGTTCGATTTGTGTCTCCGCAAGAAAACCTGCAACGCGCGGCCCAGATGATGGACGAATTAAATGTTGGCTCTCTTCCCGTCTGCGAAGGAAGCCGCTTAATCGGCATCGTCACCGACCGCGATATCACTGTGCGCGGCACCGCAGCCGGCCGGGCTCCGGCACAAGCCCATGTGGATGAAGTCATGAGTACCGATGTGCGCTGGTGCTTCGAAGACGAACCGATAGAGGCGGTCTTGCAAAAAATGGCGGGTACCCAGATTCGTCGTGTGCCGGTCGTCTCGCACGATGACGCGCACCAACTCATCGGCATCGTCGCACTCGGCGACCTGTTCACCAAAACCTCGGATACCCCGCAAAAAAGCGAGGTGACGCATACCGCGGAAAAAATTTCATCGCCCTCAGAGCCAGATCTTTCGCAACGAAGCGGCAGCCCCGGCTACGCTGGCGGCTCTGAGCCAGACGCTGAGCGCCTTTGAGCGACGACAAAATGATCGTGAGATCGGTCGGGCAGTGCAGGGTAAGCAAGCTATTCACTGCCTCGCCGTATGGTGTACCCAGTCAAAAATGCGTGGCCAGATGAGGCCATGGGCGCGCGTGCCAACCAACGCGCCGACATGGCTCAAGGCCACGCCCTGGTCCCCGAAATAGGATACCCATTGCCTGCTCTCACTGCGCACCGCACTACAAAACCGGAGGATGGATTCTGGCGGGATAATCCTGCTGAACGGATCGACCACAGCAAAAACCGGGGACGTCACATCCGCAGGCTTTCGACGCGACGCCTCGATCATCAAGGTGCCGCGCATGAACCTGTTACCGCGATACAGATGCTCCACCACTTCTTCAAAGAGCTTGCCGGGCAAAGGCAATTCGTCCAGCGTCCAGCGCTGTACTCGCCAGTAGGTCTCAAGGTTGCCTCTATCGGCATGGCTGACCAGATAATCCAGAAAACGCTCGCCATAAAACGTCACGGGCGCCGCACTCGCGCTCACCAGGCTCAGCAATGAACCCGGCACGCGCCCTGCATCAGACACCATCGACCTGGCCGACACAGGAAGATCAAGCATCGTTTTAAATGACCCGGTGGCCTCGGCAAAATGCAAAGGCGCCTCAATCAGGATAAGTCCCGCCACTCGCTCTGGATGGCCTGCCGCATAAATCGCCGACAAGGTACCGCCCAGTGAGTGACCTGCCAGAAAAACCTGATGCGACCGGGTCTCATCGGCAATCGCGTTCACACAAGCCGTCAGCAGGGTGCCTGCGTACTCGTTGAGTCCGGAGTCAATACCCGGCCCAACCGGCTCAGCCCACTCTGCCAAAAACACGGATAAGCCTTGTTGCAGCGCGCGCTGCACCACGCTGCGTTGACGCGACAGATCCCAAATGTAAGGCGCTTTGATGGGCGCCGGCACAATCAGCAAAGCCGGCTTGCCCACCCGGCTCACACCATAACAGCGCAGACGCACACCAGGCCGTGACAGCACAATGCGATAGGGACTCTCTTGCCGTCCCAGATTGAAGCGGTCCAGCCAGTCACCTTGTGATTTGCGCCGCTTGTCGATCGCCTCAAAAACCGTGCCGAGATTGTTCATGTCGCTATTGCACCATGCAGATTGGTGATTGCAAGCCAGCAAAGAAGCCAGCCTGTCTCTACATGAAAAAGCTTGTCACGCTTAGCGCGACGATTGAAGAGGAAAAAATCAAGCACTGGTCAAATACAGCCTTACCCACACCCTTGCCGCGCAAGTCGCGCAATACCTCATCCGTATCCGCCCACAGGGCCTCTGGCGCAAGCAAAGGACCGGACGGCACGATAAACGAGTGCGACCCGCCCATGCACGCCGGCACCTCTCCACTGCGCAAACAATCAGGCTCAGAAGAAAGCCCGCACCGCCATATTGCGGGGAATAGTCGGCCTCGGCAGACCCAGCGCCCCCTCTCCCGAAACATCGTCATAGTAGTCTGCGCATGGCAAAACGCATTAAGCTCGCGGGACTGCAGTTGCTGGTGGCAATAGACTGCCGCTGCTTCGCGCACCATGACGCTCACCAAACCAAAGGAGATAACGATGACCATTGACCCGTTTCAAGCGCTGACCGATGACGAATTGCAGACGCTCGAAAATTTGCTGCTCTTCGAAATAGGTACGGATGAGAGCATGACGCTTGACATCCTTGATGGCTATCTCCATGCCATTGCAATTGGTCCGACCACCTTGCACCCCGCGCAGTGGTTGCCCAAGGTCTGGGGTGTGGACAGCGCCATGCCACCAATGGCATCCCTGGACCAACTCAACCACGTGGTGGGTCTGATCATGCGTCACTTAAACAATATCGTGAGCGGCTTGCAGCTCCGCATCCCGGAAATTATGCCGATCTGGGTAACGGAGACTTACCAAAAAAAGACCTATCAACAAGGCGAAAGCTGGGCCTATGGATTTATCGAGGGCATGCAATTGTGCTGGGGAGACTGGAAGCCGATGCTCGACACTGATGAAGGCAAAGCCTGGTTTCGTCCCTTTGGTTTGTTGAGCGAACATGACTTCTCGCCCGATCAAGACGAGCTAACGAAAACACCGGCACGTCGTGCCAAGCTGACCAAACAGCTCCCCACCAGCGTACTGGCCATGCATGCGTATTGGCTCCCGTATCGACTCGCAGTCGCCCAACGCCAAATAGCCAGGAAGATGCAGCCCAAAGTGGGCAGGAACGATCCCTGCCCCTGTGGCAGTGGAAAAAAATTCAAAAGGTGCTGTGGTCATGCGGCTGACTTGCACTGACTGCAGGATGCCCATGCCCCTCCCCCGCCGCTAATCCACCGCCTGCGCCGTCAAAAACAGCGACTTCTCCAGCGACGGAAAAAAGTCCTGATAGTGCTTAGGCTCGCTCACGGCTTTGCGGTTGTATTCAGCGTTCGCGCGTACCGACATTTGCGTCGATCCTTTCGCCCTCACCGTCACATTAATTTTGAGGTGATAACCCTGTAACCTGGTGCCGCTCACTGTGCCAAGCGTCTGGTCAGCGCGGTCGATGACAAAGCCTAAGTCTTGCAGCGTCGCGATAATATTGCGTAAGACGAGGTCTTTATCGGCGATATCAAAGGCACGTGACTGCATCGCGCGCAGCTGTACCTGGCTTTGGTCAGAATCAAGTATGCGCGAGTCATTGGTCGCACAGCCTGTGATGATGACTGCCCCGAGAGCGAGCACGATTAGCCGGGTTGGTTTCATAGTTTTTGCGCCTCTAAAAAGATTGCCTTTGACAGCTTGTCAAAAAATTCTGTGTGTAAGGCCGGGTCCGTTAAAGCCTCGGCAATCACTGTATTGTCAGTCCGTGTAACGATGCGCTGAAATGTCGTGCGCACCACCCATGAATCTGGCACCTTGTCGGCCGTAGGCAGCGCAACGATAGACACGCGAATCATCTGGTCTCGACTAATCGGTGTAGAACCGCCACCCAACAACGCCACGATCACCGCCGCCACCATCTCGGCCGTCTGGACGGCGTCACGATTTTTATTGGCCGTGATCAGCCCAAGCTTTGTTTCGCTGCCCTCAAGCGTAAAGCCGAGATCCTGGACAATCGCTCCGCAAGAAGCAAGTAAGACTGCCTCTTTCACACCGGTGAATTTACGCGTCTCGACTTGCCGCCTTTCCATGGATTTCGGGCCGGCAGTAAACAAATCTTTCGGCACGGCGGTGCACCCAGTCAGCACAGTGATGAGTAATAAGGAAGGGATCAGTCGCATGATTAAAACCTCGACGTGTGAGAGGCAAAATCACGGACTTTGCCTTTGTCATCAAACTTGACAATCACGGTCAAGGTCCGTTGCGTGGTGGAAGAAGCCCCTGTACTGCCTGCCACACCGAGGATCAAAATCCCAATACCACCCTGGCTACTTGATACTGCAGATTCGGTCGCGATTTTGTCGTAGACCCAGACTTCGCGCCGCTGCGCATCCGTCGTGACGACATTGGGTGAGCCGAGTACCTCGGCCACTTCGGTGTTGGTCATGCCGACGCGGATTTCACGCTGGACTCTACCGACCGTTAAGGTTTTATCTGAAGACTCGGCTCTGACCTGGTCACGGTGGTAACCGGCAGACTGGCAAGCGCCTAAACTCAGCGTTACACATAATGTAACTAGTATAAAAATAATGCGCATACTCACCATATCGCCCTCGCTGTTTTAACAAATTGCATTGTTTCAAGCTCAGAAGCTCACCAGATGAGACAGCTTTGCGCCAAAATGAAATTTGTTTTAAAAACGGGCGAGGCATTATGGACAGAACCGAGCGGTTTTATAAAATCCAGTCATTACTGAGACAGCGCAAAATCGTCAGAGCCATTGAGTTTCAAGAGGCGCTGGAGGTGTCCCGCGCCACCTTTCGCCGTGATCTGGAATATCTGCGCGACCGTCTCGGCATGCCCATCAGGTGGGACGCCACCGTGAATGGCTACGTGCTTGATGCAGACGACAGCAATAATCAACCGCTGTCAGGCTTTTGGCTAAATGACGAAGAAGTCCTGGCTTTGCTTTCACTCATACAGGTCACCTCAACCATTGAGCCGGCAAAGCTGCTGGCTTTAACGACCGAGCCACTGCAAGAACGGCTTGAGCACATGCTCTCCCAAGGCAAATACGCGGCGAGCGCGATTCGCAGCCGCATTAAAGTCAGCACCGTTGGCCGGCGACGAACCTCACCCGAACATTTTCAGACGATTGCAGATGCACTGTTATCGCGACAGCGGCTGCATATCACCCACTTTGGCAGATCAACCGCCGAAAACACCGCCCGCGACATATCGCCACAGCGCCTCGTCTATTATCGCGATAACTGGTATCTAGACACGTATTGCCACATGCGGAACGGGCTACGCAGTTTTTCAGTAGACGCTATCCAGTCGGTTGGCCGTTTAAGCACTGCGCCCGCGATCGATATCGACGAGAGCCAGCTCAGTAAAGAGCTCGATAATACCTACGGCATTTTTTCCGGCAAAACCGCGCGACTGGCGCAGCTGCGATTTTCAGCCTTTCAGGCCCGCTGGGTTGCCAACGAAATTTGGCATACCGACCAGGTCGGGCAGCTCAGCGAAGACGGCAGCTACCTGCTGCAGGTACCCTTTAGCGACGAGCAAGAACTCATGATGGATATCCTCCGCTACGGCGCCCATGTGGAAGTGCTGACCCCGCAGTCGTTGCGCGACGCGATTTTGGCAGTGGCAAAAAAGCTGGTGGTGCAATATGGGTCGGATGGATAATGCCGTCAAACCCTGAAAGGCCAACAATGAGCACCGACATCGTGGAGCGCAACAAGCGCAACGTCATCGCCTTTTACGACTTAATGTTTAACCAGTGCAAACCCGCCGAAGCGATGGATAGGTTTGCCGGTGCCACCTACACCCAACACAATCCGAAGGTTGCCGATGGCAAGCAAGCTTTTGTCGACTATTTTGAGCGCATGGCGCAGGAGTATCCGGGCAAGCGCGTACATTTCAAACGGGTGATTGCCGAAGGCGACCTCGTGGTCTTGCACTGCCATCAGGAATGGCCGACCGACAAAGATAAAGACTGGGCGGGGATCGATATTTTTCGTGTAGATGGTGAGGGCAAGGTGATCGAACACTGGGACGTCTTGCAGGTAATGCCGGCGCAGAGCCGTCATGGCAATACGATGTTTTAGGTGTCTGGCCAAATTGCATGGTGAATTGGATACCGAAGCCGTCGGCGGTGAATCCCTACTGCGAAGCGCCAGTCAGCGAGCGGGAAAATTTCCGCGCGTGATGAAAGGCGCCAATTCACAGCCTGCATGGACGCCAATGACGAATCCGGCCTGCAGACGCCACTGCTGGCTGGTTTGCTAAACGAAAGGCACAGGGTGCTTACACGCCCAAAGAGAGCGTCGACTATCGCTTAATAATTCCAGAGAATAGGACGTTTTATTTGTCCGCCTCAAAAAAAACAATCGACATCTTGACGTCGTCCCTTGCTAACTTTAGATTGCGTGACGCGTTACCAAAAGCGCATGGGGATGAGAGCCCAAATCTACAAGGCGATCTATTCGGAGCCGCCAATGTCAGCTTTACCAAATACCGTACCTGCCTCGTCTCACCCGTCTGAATCCGACCAAACTTTCCGACCACGATTGCTAAAAGTTGGTCTTTTCCCGGGCTACAAAAGCACTACACCGTTTATTCGATTAAATGGAAAGTGGCTACGGGAAGCAGGATTTTTTCCGCAAGGTCAGGTAAAAGTGAAGGTAATGATGGGGAAATTAGTTTTAGAGTTCGTTAATTTAAGTTAGCAGATTGTGCGGAAAATAAATTATTCTAAAGTTAAAATGATTTACATAAGATTTTATAATTCATTTAGATCATCTGCCAGTTTAGATAGGTAGGTATAGCGACCAGAAACCCCACCCCTTGCATCTGGCACGTCACCTTCGTAACGCGGAATCAAGTGAATATGCAAATGCGGCACGGTCTGCCCCGCGGCAACGCCATCGTTGATGCCGATGTTGTATGCCAGAGGTTTACATTCCTCATCAATCGCCGCCTTTGCATTATCCAAAAGCGCTAGCAAGGCGCTACGATGCGCTACTGGTAGTGAGAAAAATGAATCTGTATGCTGGTAAGGGATAATCAACTTGTGGCCGGGCGATATCGGAAAGCCGTCCCTGATGGTAAATCCGACTGCATTACGATCGACAATTCGTGATTCTGGAATCGTACAGAACGGGCACGGATAGTTTGGCAACATCACATTCATTCTGTTCGTCCGGTAGCAACCTGGTCCTGAAAAATTAAGGTCTGGTGATGCTATTCATTATGGGCTAATGACTGCAGATTTTATTACTTCTTACACATTCTTCCTGATTATTTATTTTTCGGATAAACAGCTCACTTGAATAGACCGATATTTGATTTTTGATGGCGATTTATTTTTTTATCAAGACGTTATTTCTTTTCTGCATTTAGACTCATTGAAGCAAAAAAAGCGTGAAAAAAGCGCAACGTGTGAACACTTTATCCTCAAATTTTCCCGTAAGCACACATGTAAAACCTTATAATCTTTTCTGTCTCGCTTTCGCCATGGATAGCTTGACGATGCTTGGTACCTGCTCTAGATTGCTCGCTTCATCACATCGGTGGTGAATGAGTTTGACAGCTCACACAAGCACATGGCGAACAAGGCCGCATTGCGGCTTTGTTCATTTCTCGCAATTCCCCCTATGGTGGGCTAGGCGAGGGAGCCGCAAGGCTCGCCGGATTGCTTGTGCGCCGGTCTGTCAACCTCGTCTAGTTCCGCCACCCTCATTTGACAGTGAGGCCATCAATCAAGCACAAGGATCACCCGTGGAATCGTCTCGCCTCACCCTCCCCTCTCCGAACGTCCTTCGCCCAAAAAAACTACGTGCGATTCGTTTTTTATCTATCGGTCTCTCACACGAAAATCGCAGCACAAAACCCTGCATACGGCTTCAGGGAAACTGGCTCCGTAATGCAGGTTTTTTACCGCATGGACATTTGAAGGTCACTGTCTTAAAAAATAAACTGATACTCGAGCCGATGATGCCTGGCGATATGCACGACCCTGGTTTACAAAAATAAAGCTCACCGCTCAGCCAATATTCGCTGCTTCTTACCGAGACGCTCAGTTCGGTCCACAGTGTTTTCCTCTGTTTTTATTGGTGGCTGTTTTGCTTGCCATATTGTCGGCGACGTCAGGCTCACTGAATGAGCCTGCTGGTTTGGCTGGGCGGAATAGATGATGGCTTGTAACGTATGCGAATTCTCTGCCACAGTTTTAGATTGCCAATAAAGTAAGGATCAACGGCATGGCGATGGTAATGCTCAGCTTGATTACTTTGTTATCCGTAATGCAATCATTTATACCGCGTTAAATCATAGTTAGCAACCATGCTGCTTTGAGTTGGTGGGCGCCGTTATTTAATTGGTTGCCAAAGTAAGACGCTGGGCCCCAACTTTCCTTGGGACGACGGTGCGGAGCGGCGATCACGAATCGCGGCCTGGTCGACGGCATGGGGATCGGGCCTGCCTAGGTCCTTTCGGTGAATGGCGGCACGCAGTGACGTTGTTTCCACCCGCTTAGCGATCCTCTCGACAAAATTTAAGCTTATTTTATTTAGCAGTCTCGTCTGGTGATCCTGACTCCCTCCGACAATACGTCTCACCGGGCCTAACGGATCTGCTTTCGCCTAAGTTTCACATCCATCACAGCGCAATCGACAGGGTTTGAAGCCTCAGAAGAGGCAGAAGCGTTACTCGCGCTGAGTTTGATTGCCTGATTTCAGATACGGCCAGGGACTTCGCCTCTGACATTAGGGGGTAATGCCGCTTTATGCCGGTCAGATACGGTCAGCGCAGCATGCGGTGTGACTTAAATACAAACAACATCCAATGGCGCGGCCTTGAGTTGGCAGCGCCGCTGATTATTCATTTTTCAGGAATATTTTTATGTCCAGTGAAATTGATCTCCACTTCAGGCCTAAGACTTATTTCAAGCCGCAAAATCTTGAATAGTATCTGCTGACGCAAATCAAGGGCACGGTGGTGAAGCAAAAGATTCAAGCGCTTTTTGATGCAGGGCTGCACGCCGAAGTGAAAAACCTGTTGGGAAAGACAGGCATGTCTGACCATGACCGAAAAATGCTGGAGTCGATTCACCCTTTGTACATGGGTGGCAATTATCTGCCTGATGCCGATGAGGGCGAGGTCGAGATTGCGCGCATCAGTATCGCCTCGACGACCTGTGATGTGACTAGTGTCTACGCCCGTTTTGATAAGGGTATGATTCACTACAGGGTGGTAGATGAATATAACGGCGAGACGCTGTGTGGGCTTGGCAATGTCGCTTCTTATTTACCACTTTGTCTAGGCTCGCTCGCTGACTTTTTTCTGGAAACCTGGCCGCTGGTTGCGGTGCTGGAGTCAAACTTTGACGATGATCTGGAAGCCAGCCTTGATTTCTTTTCTGCCAGCTCTGATTTTTATCCGCAGTTTGATCTGCTCTGCAGGCAGCGTGTGATTGATGCGTTTCCACATGCGCTGGATGACGAATAGTAAAGCGCCGTGCTTTTGGTGGGTGCGGGGCATTGGATTGTTCCGCCTGTAGAGTGACGTTGGCTCGACGGTGTATAGACGGCTTGCTGGTGTGATCCTGCTCACTCTGGCTAGTGCCACCGGGGCGATTCTTTTTACGCTGGTCGACACCATGATCCCCGAAACGTTTTCCGTCGCGCACGACTTTGCGGAGCTGATGAACGTTGTCGGGTTGTTAGTCACTTTTGTGTTGCGCAAAATAGGCGGCTAAGCAAGACTGCCTCCTCACGCAAGCGGGCGGCCAATAACGACGGCGCCGTTTACTTAAGGTCACAGGCCTCAGTCAAGAGCTTGTCTGCCGCAGCCGATGCGGCAGCGTCCCGCCACGCACCCGCTGCCGTGTCTTCAGAGACGACCGCGCCGGCACCCATAGGGTCTGCCAGGCGTTGCACACTCAGTAAGCGGTGCTGCGCAAGGCGGCAGTTATACTCGGTGGCATACAGCGCCGAGCGATAAGATTTGCCATTGGCGTCCAGCGCAGCGGTTTTGAGGTCGTGCAAATCCCAGATCATGGCGGTGCTGCCCATTTTGATGATGCGATGCTTGTCATAGTAAAGCGTCGCCTCATCTGTCTGCGCATAGCGGGTCCAGCTTTCTGCAAAAGCGGGGCTGATGATGAGCAGCATGCCAAGTAGAAGCGGTATCTTCATTTTTTATCCTCTGAGTAAATCCGGTAAAAGCGGTGTGAGACCCGTAGTTTGACAGAATTTATTTATGACACTAATTTCCGATGCACTGCGCGAGCCAGGCGTTTTACTGAGTGACTGAAAAAAATCCTGTTTTTGTTTTTACTGATGTGCGCCCCTGCGAGTCAGGCAAAATGGACAGAAATCTATAAGGACAACGCCTCTGCCCGGCTTTTGTATGAAGCCAACTCTGAGAACAAGACCTTGCGACTGTTATCCGGTGTCTATGTAAAAAAGAGCATGGGTCGGGGTGCAGTATCGGGCATGATCAGGTCAAATGGCTGGGTGCACCTGGAAACGCGACCGGTCCATCAAAAAATGTACGCAGCGCTGTGTCAGGCATGGGTGTTTTGTTGTGACTGGCTGGCCTGGTGGCCCCCACTTTGCATCGATGCCTGACCAATGGCTGCAATTTGGCGCAATTTCTGGTTTGCTATCATGAGCAACCAAAATGTAAGGAGCAACCGCTACCCATGCAAAACTTTCCTGCTGATATTGCATGGCCCGTGGCTTTGTTGCTTGCCTGGGTCATTGGCGAAGTGGCCTACGGCCGCGCCCAGATACCGCGCATTAGCAGCTATGCGCTGGTCGGGTTCGCCCTTGGTGCGTCGCAGCTTGGTGTGCTGCCCGTCATCGGCACCGGCAGCATGCTGCTGCTGGCGAACATGGCCTTTGGCCTGATCCTGTTTGAGGCTGGCCACCGTATCAACCTGCGCTGGCTGCGCCACAATCCGTGGATAGGTGCCGCGAGTCTGTTCGAGTCTTTGCTCACCTTTGCCGCCGTCTACGGCGTTGCCCTTGTATTTGGCACGCCCGTCAATGTGGCCTTGCTACTGGCGGCGCTGTCGATGGCGTCGTCACCCGCTGTCGTGCTGCGGGTCATCAACGAATTAAAGAGCGCTGGTCAGGTCACGGAGCGGGCGCTGCACTTGTCGGTGCTCAACTGCGTGCTGGCGGTGTTTGTGTTCAAGCTGCTGGTGGGCTATCGGGTGTTCGAAAGTTCGGGCAGCCTGGTCGAGGCGGGCTACAACAGCCTGCTCGTGCTCACGCTGTCGGTACTGCTGGGGGCGGTGTTTGGTGTTGCCCTGCCGGCACTGCTGCGGCTGTTGCGTCGCACGAAGAGCGATGCAACGCTGGTGTTTGCAATCTCGGTGATCCTGCTGGTGGCGCTCACGCATTATCTGAAACAGTCGCCGCTGCTGGCCACGCTGGCATTTGGTGTCTGTGCCCGTCATCGCAGAGTGATTCTCGGGCGCTCGGAGTGCGGCTTTGGCGTGCTGGGCGATGTGCTGTCGGTACTGCTGTTTATGTCCGTGGCCGCCTCTGTCAACTGGCGCCTGGCAGCGGGTGGTTTGCTGCTCGGGCTGTCGATTGTGCTGGCGCGCCTGGCTGCCAAGGTGTTCGCGCTCGGCTGCTTCTCGTATCCGAGCGGCATATCGCTCAGAAAGGGCTTGTTGACTGGTGTGGCGATGGCGCCGCTCTCGGTCTTCGTCATTCTCATTCTCGAACAAACCCGCTATCTCGGGATCAATCTGCTCGACGATCTGGCCGCGCTAGCCGCTGCCGCGCTGGTGCTTGAGATTGTCGGCCCGCTGCTGACGCTGCTTGCGCTAAAGCTCGCCCGCGAGCTTCCAAACCATAAAGAGGAAGATTGATGGCGCTCGAAGAATTCAAATCGTCCCGCTCACTGACGATGGGCGTCGAGCTTGAGCTGCAGTTGCTCAACCTGAGTGATTTTGATCTCACGGCGGCCAGTGGCGACTTGCTGGAACTACTCAATCGCAAGCCTTTTCCGGGTGTTGTGACGCCGGAGATCACGCAGGGCATGATCGAGGTGGCCACTAGTGTGCGCACTGGGCATGCAGACCTGCTCGACGAGCTGCGGCAGATTCGCGACACGCTCGTGCAGGCGGCAGACCGGCTCAATGTCGGCGTGAGTGGCGGCGGTACACACCCGTTTCAGACCTGGCCGGAACAGCGCATCACCGAAAAGCCGCGTTTTCGGAAGGCGTCTACGCTTTATGGCTACCTCGCCAAACAATTCACGATCTTTGGCCAGCATGTTCATATTGGCTGCCGTGACGGCGACGAGGCGCTGTTTCTGCTGCACGCACTGAGCCGCTTTGTACCGCACTTCATTGCGCTGTCGGCATCGTCGCCGTTTATCCACGGGCACGACACGATGTTTCACTCGTCGCGCCTCAATTCGGTGTTTGCCTTTCCGCTCAGTGGCCGGGCGCCGCTCATCCTGCGCTGGCAAGATTTTGCATCAGGCTACTTTGCGAAGATGGAACATACCGGCGTGGTCAAGAGCATGAAGGATTTTTACTGGGATATCCGCCCCAAACCCGAATATGGCACCATCGAGTTGCGCGTGTGTGATACGCCACTGTCGGTTGAGCGTGCCGCAGCGCTGGCCTGCTACCTGCAAGCGCTTTGTCACCGGCTACTGGCGCGGCGCAACGTCGACGATGTGGCGACCGAAGACGACTATCTGGTCTATAGCTACAACCGCTTTCAGGCCTGTCGCTTTGGCCTCGACGGCATCGTCGTCGACCCCCGCACTTATGCGCCGATCTCGCTGCGCGAAGATATCCTCGCGACTCTGCGGCTGATTGAGGCTGATACCGTCGCCCTGGGTTGCGAAGATATGATTGAACACATCCAGGGGATCATCGCCAAAGGCGGCGACGCTGATCACCTGCGCACCACTTACCAGACGCATGGCAGCCTCGAAGGCGTAGCCGAATATGCGGTGGGCAGATTTCGGGCAGACGGCGGCTAAGGCGACAAGTTTGTCTCCTCATTGCGGCTGGCACCGGCCCTTGAGCGCAATCAGAGGTAAACTTTCTCTCTTGTTAATTTTCCGCGATGCCATATTCGCCCCCTGCCCCCATGAAGCATTCCATCGAAGCGCTGCTCAACTTTCTCAACCTGCCGTCCGCGCCGGAATGGTTGGAATTCATCATAACGTTTGGCAAGGTGGTCCTCATTGTCGTGCTGGGCTGGGTGCTGTTCGGGCTGTTGCGTCGGTTGATCCGGCTGTCGCACTTGCGACTGCGCACGCGGGCCGAAAGCCCCGAGGAGATCCGGCGCATCAACACGCTGGAGCGCGTGTTTATTTATGCGCTGTCGGTGACCGTGGCAGTGATATCGGTCATGCTGGTGCTGTCGGAGTTTGGTATCTCCATCGCCCCGCTGCTCGCGACAGCCGGTGTGGCGGGCCTGGCAGTTGGCTTCGGCGCGCAAAGCCTGGTCAAGGATTATTTCACCGGCTTTGTGATGCTGATAGAAAACCAGATCCGCGTCGGCGATGTGGTTGAGGTGTCTGGCAAGTCCGGCGTGGTGCAGGAGCTGACGCTACGCTATGTGCAGCTGCGCGACTATGAAGGTTCGGTGCATTATGTGCCAAACGGTACGATCGTCGCAGTCACCAACCGCAGCCGCGGCTTCGCCTACGCCGTGATCGACATCGGCATCGCGTACAAGGAAGACATAGACCATGTGTATGCCGTGATGCGAGAGACCGCATCGGCGCTGCGCGACGATCCCGAATTCAGTGTGCGCATCCTCGAAGACCTCGAGATCGCGGGCGTCGACCAGTGGGCAGACTCGGCCGTGATGATCAAGAGCCGCATCAAGACCGTATCGCTGGAACAATTCGGCGTGCGGCGCGAATATTTGCAGCGGCTGAAGGCCGCGTTCGACCGGCATGGCATCGAGATTCCGTTCCCGCAGCGGTCCGTGCATACGGTGATGGCAAGTGGCAAAGACCAGCCGTCGTTGCCTGCGGGTGACTGAAGCCGGGTCTGCGGAACGCTGCCGGTTTTAGCGGGGAACGTCGATGCGCTCGTTGCCGTTCATCTGTTCATTCACCTGCTTTTGCGCCACTTGAACCCCATGAGCGCAACTGCAAAGCCAGCTGTTCGCGCAAAATTACGGCAGCAAGTGATGGGGAGCACGATGGGGGGTACGAACCGCGCTTGCGCCCAAGAGACAGTGCAATCCATGCTCGCAGATCGAAGCAGTTGGCCCCTGCCGCAAGGAGGCTCTGCGAAAGCTTTGCTGGATCGCTTGTCCACTCAACAGTCAGCTCCGGTGGCGTGGGAAGACTGGCTTTATCTGGACAATCTTGAGAAGGAGGCCGGTACCGCGCAGGGGCGACCCCGGGTCAAGTTTGACAACCACGATAAGTTACGCGGTGCGCTGCGTCAGTATCAATTGTCCAAAGCCAGGATGGAGCAGCGTTGACCCGGCCTTTTAGTACCGCCCAGGTCACGCGAATTCTTTGCTCCCTGCGCCTCTTTCTTTACTAAATTGATGACGCAGGTGCGTCAATTTCCATATCCACCCAATCATCGTTACCCTCATCTTTGGCCAGTG
>Ga0105050_10006224_pt1 | contig 14928 bp, 11 predicted proteins | sample FRY01_FD_78088 | JGI IMG/M metagenome (GOLD analysis project Ga0105050, IMG submission 78088) | Freshwater microbial communities from Lake Fryxell liftoff mats and glacier meltwater in Antarctica - FRY-01 | ecosystem: Environmental > Aquatic > Freshwater > Ice > Glacier meltwater ... | reverse complement strand
CCCGGTTCTGATGATGAGGGTGGTGGTCGCTGGTATAACAACAAACCCGTGCCGATGGACGGATGGCCGCTCGCGTGGAATGACGAGGTAAAATTTACCGCGTCCTGCACGCCGTTTCGCCACCTCGGCTTCTTTCCCGATATGGACCCTGTGTGGCGCTGGATGCGGGGGCAGCTTTCGGATGTGCCAGAGGCGCTGGCGATGAACCTCTTCGGATATACCGGCGTGGGTACGCTCGCTCTATCTGCGGCAGGTGCGCAAATGGTGCATGTCGATGCCTCCAAAAAGTCGGTATCGCAAGCACGCGCCAATGCCGAGATGTCAGGCATGGCCAACCGGCCCATCCGCTGGATCGTTGATGACGCGGCCAAGTTTGTCGCCCGCGAAGTGCGGCGGGAAAAACGCTATGACGGCATTCTGTTGGACCCGCCCAAATATGGGCGCGGTCCTGAAGGCGAAGTGTGGCGGTTGGAAGAAGACTTGCCTGACCTCATCGCTAATTGCCGCAAATTGCTCGATGACAATTCACGTTTTCTGTTCCTCACCGTCTATGCCGTGCGTATGTCGGCGCTGGCACTTGGCGGGCTGCTTCAATCGCATTTTGCGGACTTGGGCGGTCGGATCGAATTTGGCGAGCTTGCAGTGCGAGAGCAGACGCGCGGCCTGCTTTTGCCGACGGCAATATTTGCGCGCTGGTCGCGATAGGGAGTTTTATGACCGATAGCCTCGTCCTTGAAGTGCACGATCTTGTGGTGAATGTCCTGACCGGCATTTACAGTCAGGAAACGCATCTGCCGCAGCCATTGCGCATTTCCATCAACGTGACGCTCGACATGGCGGACCATTATGCGCCGCACACTCCGCTGGGTGCATCCAAAAATTACATGACCCTGAAAGAGGCGGCAACGAAGCTGCCCGAAGGCGTTCATTTCACGCTGATTGAGGCGGTGGCTGACCACATCATGGACACGTTGTTTGCAGATGATGAGCGCATCACGCATATTAGCGTCAAAATTGTTAAGCTGGCGATAGCCGAGGATGGCGAGGCGATCGGTATTACGATGGCACGGGGCCGCAAGTGAAGCCGCCTCCGCTGGCACTTGTAACCGGCGGAAAACGCAGGCTAGGTGCGCGCATTGCCGAACGACTAGCGGCAGCAGGATATGATCTTGCGCTCGTCAGCCATCTCGACAAAGATCCGGAACCCGAATTGGTTGCTGCGCTCCATAAAGCTGGCGTTGCGTGGACCTGCTTTACGCATAATCTCACCCATCTGGACCCGTCGCCCCTGATCAGCGCAGTTATCGCGCAATTCGGGCGTGCGCCTGAGGTGCTCGTCAATAACGCGGCGATGTTCGGGCAAGATGACTGGGAAAGCATGACAGCCGAAACGCTGCAGTCGCATTTCCAGCTAAACGTGTTTTCGCCGTTACTGCTGACGCAGGCCGTGGTGCAGTCTGCTGAAGCAGGTTGCAGGCCGGCGATCATCAATATTCTGGACCAGCGCATCGTTAACCCCCATCGGGACCAACTGAGCTATACATTGTCCAAGCAGGCGTTGGCAGGGTCGGTGCGTTCCATGGCGGCGTCATTGGGCGCGCGGGCGCGCGTGAACGCGGTGGCGCCCGGATTGGTCATTTCAACCGATGATTACACGCCTAAACAGGAACAGCGACTGGCGGGCATGATGCCGCTGGGCACTTTACCGGCACCCTCAGGCGTCGCCGATGCCGTTGTCTATCTGGCGCAAGCGCAGGATGTTACCGGACAGACTATTTTCGTGGATGGCGGCGCGCATTTGAAAAGCTTCGACCGCGACTTCATGCATCTTTAGCGGATACGCCATATTTTGATGCCCTCGCCCATCTGCGGCAAAGCTTCTAACCAGCCAGGGACATCGCCGCGTTCAATGCTGCCCCAAAGACCGTTCGGATCTTTCTTGACATAAAAGGCCAACTCCTCTTCGCCCGCACATACCGCCAGATAGTTTATGCCGCGGGCCTTGAGCAGCGCATAGGCAACATCGGGCCGTGACCGGAAGATGCGGATATGGTCGTGCATCCCGCGGGCGTTCCGGTGGTGGCTGCTCGCGACCACCTGATGCGCGGTTTGCGATAATATCATTGGCCCCATGTCAAATGGCGCGAGGATACCGCCCTGTGGCAGCCGGGCAAGCTTCGCAACCGATGCGGCGGATTCGCATGCAACTGCCCGCTGCTCTGCGCGGGCGTCCGCCGACGGTTGTTTGGCTTGGACCACATTCAAAACGCTGTTGAGCAAGGCGCCGGGCACCAATATTGCAAGAATGATAACGACTGTTCCGATGCGGACCGTGGGGACAGTGGCCTTGCGAAAACGTGCGAACAAATGCCCCGCAACCAGCGCCGCCGGAATGACAGCATAAGCCGAAGCGACGGACACGGTGCGAAATACAAAAACCGAAAGCAGGCATGCGTAGCCGACGAAGAAAGTGATGGCCCCAAGCTTTCCGATGGTCTCGCCCTTCGCCTTGCAGAGCAGCAGAATGCAGCTTGCCAATCCGATTGCGGGGCCGGCCAAAAGGAACGAGGCGGTTCGGCCATCCTGTTGCCACACCGGCAGGCCCTCTTTGACATTGGCGTACCAATATTCCCGCACCAGCGGATCGAGATTCGCAAATGCGTCGCCCAAACAATCGGGCGCCAGCGACACGATCGAAAGGCCCGAGCCCGCTGCTGCCAGCATCATAACCACTGCGCGTATAATGCGCGTCGCCGGTGCAACCGTGAGCGCCGGCAACATGATAGCCGCTGCGGTTAAGATCGCCCAGATATGCGGTGGCGAGACTGTGTCGCAAAAGACGTCCGCGCCTATGCCCTTTGGTTGGCTGCCGAAAAACAGCAGCAACGATGCGCCGGTGAAAACGGTAATCGCGAAGCTGAGCCGCTCGCCCTCGTCCGCCGAGACCAGCCAGCGCCAACCGAGATAGAGGAAAAAAGCAGCCGCCATTGGCGCGCCCTCAAGCGATATGTGCAGCCAGACCGCGAGCGCTACGCCAAGCGCAATCCCGGCCTTGCGCGCATCCGCATGGAACAAGGAGGCCAACGCCGCAACGGCCATGAAGATTTGCCAGCCATGGTGATCAATGCGCATCGGTTGAAGCTGCATCACCAAGGGAACCGACGTCGCCGCGATGATAGCTGCGAATACGCCTGACGTTGGAGCCCCCGCTTTCGACGCAACCCGCGCGAGCAACCCGATAACGCCGCCAAAAAGCGCTAGAGGAACAATGGAGCCAGCGACCATTTCTGCAACCGGCTGCCCGGTCATCGGGCGCAGCACGTAAATGATGGCGGCAAGCGGTAGCTCAATCAACCGCGACCAATGCATCGGCGCACCATATGGCGCGTTGAGCCGATACTGAACATTATCAAACCAGCTTTGGCCGTTCAGAAAATCGCGCAACTGGACGAGGCGCAGCTGGTCGTCGGGGTCCCAACCGGCGCGTAAAACGACATTGCTCCAGCCAGTAAAGAGTAAGCCGGCGGATAGAAGGAGCCAAACAGCGATCACGCCATTGCGGGCGGGGACGAGCCGGCTCATGGGCCTGAGACCGCCCCGGATACCGCCGAAGGTTTCACCTCATAAATCTTGAACGGGCCGATGTCCGGCTGCTGCATTAGCCAATCCGGAAGCTGCCCGGCACGTAGCCTCGACAAAAAGCCGTCGGGGGACTTGTCGGCATAAAGAGCCAGTTCAAAACTGCCGTCGCAGACGACAATATAACGAATGTTGCGTGCGTCTATAATCCGCGCAGCTTCGACCGGAGAACCAATGAACGTTTGAATGACATCTGCCATCGCGGCTTGATTGCGGTGGTGCCCGCTCGCCACAACCTTATGGTCAGTGAATTGCAGGATCGCGGGATTTGTATCCAGCCCCGCCATGATGTTCGCACGGGGCAGCGCCTGTAAAGACGCTGCAGCCGATGCCTTCTGGCACGCGGCCGCCTGTTTCTCAAAATTTTGGCGCAATGCCGCACGCTTCGGCTCTTGCCTTACATCGGCATGATCCATTTTATCTGCAACCACTTGCCCCCATAGATTCGGCATGGCGACCAGCACTGCACCTACGCGCAGCCCCATGCGCGCAAGCAAGCTTTTATGCTGCCCCGCCTTGCCAAGCACCTGGACGAGCAATGCCGCGGAAAACATGTTGGCGACGAGCATAGCGTATACGGCTGTCCGGCTCACGAATGCACCGAAGAGGGCAAGACCAACAAACATGATGGTTAGCCGTGTTTTCTCCGCTGGGTTTAAGCGGTTATCGGTGGCCAACAGATAGACTAATGCGACGCTACCAACGAACAGGTAGAGAAGAGGCTGAAAAACATAGTCTCGCGAAAGTGCCCATAAAGGCAGCCCTTCTGCACCTCGGTCAAACCAATATTCCCGCACCAGCGGATCAAGACCCGCAAAGGCATCACCTGCACATTGCGGGGCCATCCAAAACAATGTCGCGGCTCCTATCACACCCGCACCGCAGCAGAGGATCAGCCGTGCGTAGATTTTCGGACGGCCATGACAGCGGTTTTGGAACGGGATGCTGCCGAGGATAATGACTGCCATCACCGATAGGGCGACAACATGGGCCGGCGACAAAGCGTCACAATATTCCGGGCTGGACCAACTTTCCGTGACCGAGAAAAAGGCAAAGCTACCCGCCGCCGCCGCAGCGAGCGCAAGCGGAAATTGTCGGTCAGCGCCAGCTATGGTGTGCGGTGCAAAAAATATCCAACGAAGCGCTGATAGACTCAAAAGTAGCGCTGCAAAGGGCAGCCCTTCAACCGAAATTTCAATCCACAGGGCGCAGGCAAGACCTAAGACGACCGCGGGCCCAAGCCGCGCCTTTCGGTCGAACAACGCCCATAGGGCAGCAGCGAAGCAGGCCAGTTGCCATCCATGGTGGTCAACCCGCATGGGCATCACTTGCGCGGTGAACGGGATGATCGTGATCAACAGGCCAGTGGCAACTAACGCAACGGCCGCGCCGAATATACGGCGCGCTGCGGCAGCGTAAAACGCCATGATAATGGCCATCGTCAATATCGGCACAAATGCTGCTGTCATTTGCTCTGCCAATGGCTGACCAAAAAAGGGCGTAAGGGCGAGTATGAAAGTGCCCAATGGTACATCCACAAGCCGTGACCAGTGCATATCGCCACCATCGGGGGCATTCATACGATGCTGGGTGATATCCCACCAGCTTTGACCGGCAACCCAGTCACGCACTTGTAATATGCGCATCTGGTCATCCGGATCGCCAACCTTCCAGGCCCCAATAGCATCGCGTGAAAGGAGCAATATGGCCAGTCCAGCCAACAACCAGGTCGCGCACACCACCCAGAAAAAATATCGCTCTATAAATGCCGACACGAAATTACGCCGCCGCGTCCGAACGGAAAATCACGATGTTCCGCAGGAGGTAGGTCAGCATGAAGGATATGATAATCGCTGCAACTTTGGAAATCCGCGCGTCGATGCCCATTATGGTTCCCGCGCCGACAATCGCGACGGTTAGCATCAACCCCAGCAGCGCGGAGAAGAGGAACATCGCCTTTTGCTGTATGCGCGCGGCGCTCCCCTTTGCCGACACGCGATCAGCGAACACCTTCCGGCTCGACAAGATCCAATGGACCAATATGCCTACCGAATAGCCCAAGGCGGATGCCGCAACACCGGACAGGCCAGCGGCCAACAACAAGAGGAATAATATCATGTCGGAGGCCAGCGCTCCAACGCTGACCACGACATAGCGCAGGAAAATATTGCTTCGCAGTTTGCTGGCTAAGTTGATCACTGCGCTACCCTTCGATAATATCTCGGCGAAACCCCCGACCATGCAGCTGCCAAAATGCACGGCGCTTATGCAGCACGGCTAATTTTGCCGGCGTCTTCGTCGCCCGTTGCACCCACCGCTATACGCTTGGGAACGTCGCGCTCCGATGACAATGCTGCAGCTTGGCCTTCGGTCACCTGAGCAATAACCCGCTGTTCGCCTTCGTCCCCCGCTTCATGATATTCGGCGTCTTCATTGACGTTCCAGATATTGTAGATGCGCGCGCCGGCGGCGATGTTCTCAACCGTCAGCATGGCCGTCATCATGGCATGGTCCTGATTATTGTAGCGGTGCATACCGTTGCGCCCAACCATGTGCAGCGATGGATAGCGCGCCTCAAGCTCGGAACGCATTGCTTCAACATTTGCAGCATAATCATCGTCGTAGACCGGATAAGCCTTTTCCTGACGGACAACGGCGCCGCCGACAACATCCTCAGCCTTGCACAATCCCAATATGGCCATTTCCTTCTTGGCGAGTTCAATCAGGTCGGCATCGGTCGAGGCCCACAGATTGTCATTTTCGAAGCAGAAATATTCGAGACCGACGCAAGCGATGGAGGGATCAGGCACCATTTCCGGTGACCAGCTTCGGAAGTTTTGCACGCGGCCAACCTGCACCTTGCTGTCGTGAATATAGATCCAGTTGTCCGGGAACAAATCATCCGAACGGATCATCAGTGCGACCGTCAGGAAGTCGCGGTAGCGTAAATTGTTCGCCTGCAGCGATGTCTGGGGTAGTGGGTGAATACGTGCCGACAATTCGCGCATCGGTGCGCTGCTAATGACATGCCTTGCCGTAATCACAGCTTCGCTGCCATCGGCTTTGGTCGCCGACATGCGCCAGTCGCCATTTGCGTCCTGCGCCAGTTGCTTGAAGCTATGGCCCATGAGAACCGTGTTACCCTTCGCAACGACAAAGTCGCGCGCGGCGTCCCACATCATGCCAGGTCCAAGCCGCGGATAGCGGAATGTTTCCAGCAATGTCTTGGTTTCCATGCCATCATTCGGCTTTTTGTTCAGACCCAGAGAGCGTTTCAGCCCGTCGAGAACGGCTGCGCCAAGGCTAAGACCCTTAATACGCTGCGCTGCCCAGTCAGCGGACATTTCATCGTACGGCATACCCCAGACTTTTTCGGTGTAGGTTTTAAAGAAGATAGAAAACAGCTTGTGACCGAACTGGTTTACGGTCCAATCCTGAAAGCTACGAACGTTTTTGTTTGGGAGGGCTTTAGCCTTCACATAGCTTGCCATACACAAGGTCGAACGGATGATGCCCAAATTGAACAACGCCTCAAACGCGCGCAGCGGGTAGCTGTAGAATTTGCCTTCATAGTAAATGCGGCTCATGCGCGGGCGCTGGATGAAGTCGTCAGGCAGAATTTCATTCCATAGATCGACAACCTCTTTCGACTTTGAAAAGAAACGGTGGCCGCCGATGTCGAAGCGATATCCGTCCACCTCAACGGTACGACTGATGCCGCCGACATAGCGTTCGTCTTTTTCAATGACGGTTACGCTATACCCCTTTTTTGTGAGCAGATATGCGGCGGTAAGACCTGCGGGTCCCGCCCCGATAATTACTACATCGACTGATTTTTTGCCCTGAACGGTCATATATTCCCCCTGAGAGAAGCTCTGGGGAAATCAGTGAACGAAATGCCCTAATAGATGGTTAACGAGGCGTTACGGTGCCTATCCCGAAGACCGATTATTGCGCGGCAGCACAAAGAACTTGCTTTTTGGCTCTGGTGTAGACATAGGGCCGCAAAGCGCATGAGGCGAGCGGACAACACCGCCGCAGTTTTGGCAGCGTGAGGGCCGCAGTAAGTGGCCTCGCCAAACGGACAAGATGCGTAAGCTTCGAGGCTTCCCATATCACGCAGGGTTGTTTCCAACGGGTCAGCATAAGCTGCTCCCGAACAACTGCTGTTGCGCCCATGCGGCCCTGATCAAAGGGCGTGCACTGATGGGCATGACGACCTATTTGAAAGTATATTTATGTCTTTTTTCCAAGACTTGGGCCTTGCCCAACCTATCCTCAAGGCGCTTGAGGCTGCGGGCTATGATACGCCTACGCCAATTCAGCAACAGGCCATTCCGTCCTTACTCGAAGGTCGCGACCTGTGCGGCATCGCGCAGACCGGCACCGGCAAGACCGCAGCGTTCGCCTTGCCATCACTCCACCATTTTGCAACCAAGCCAAAAGCACGCCAGCAATATAGTTGCCGTATGCTGGTATTGTCGCCCACCCGCGAACTTGCGGCCCAGATTGCTGACAGCTTCCGCACCTATGGCAAATTCCTTGGCCTGAAGGTTGATTGCGTTTTTGGCGGCATGCCCATTTTCAGCCAGAAAAAGCGCCTCGCCGGCGGTGTGGACATCCTCGTTGCTACACCGGGTCGCCTGATCGACCTAATCGAGCAGCGCGCAGTAACACTCAAGGATGTTGAAATCTTCGTCCTCGACGAAGCTGACCAGATGATGGACCTTGGCTTCATTCATGCGTTGAAGCGCATCGACCAGCTACTGCCAAAGCAGCGTCAGACATTGTTCTTCTCGGCAACCATGCCAAAGGCGATTGCTGAACTGGGCAACCGTTTCCTGAACAATCCGGTCCGCGTTTCGGTCGCCCCTGCGTCCACCACTGCGGAGCGTGTCGAGCAATTCGTCACCTTTGTCGAGCAGCGTGAAAAGCAGACCCTGCTGACGCTCAAGCTGCAAAGCGAAGAAATTGACCGCGCACTTGTCTTCACCCGCACAAAGCATGGCGCTGACCGCGTCGTGCGTGGACTTGCTGGCGCTGGCATTCAATCAGCCGCCATCCACGGCAACAAGAGCCAAGGCCAACGTACTGCTGCGTTGCAGGCATTTCGTGACGGCAAGATCAAAATCCTCGTCGCCACCGACATTGCGGCGCGCGGTATTGACGTTCCCGGCGTGAGCCATGTGTTCAACTTCGAACTGCCAAATGTGCCCGAGCAATATGTGCACCGCATTGGTCGTACCGCACGTGCGGGCCGTGAAGGTATCGCGATGAGCTTTGTCGCTGGCGATGAGCGCGGCTATATGAAGGACATTGAGCGCCTGACCGGTGTGCGCGCTATGACGCTGGGTCTTCCAGAAGGCTTCCGTGCAGCGGTTGCAGCATTGCCACCCCCCGTTGCGGATAAGAAGCCACAGCAGGCGCGCGGCGGTCGCGGTGGTGGTCAACCCGGTGGTGGCCGCACCAACTATGCTGGCAAGAAACTCGGCGGCAACAATGGCGGCACTGGCTTGAACGGCGAAACCCGCAACCGGACGCATGCACCACAAGGCGGCTGGCAGCCGGCAATCGGTCCACGTGACGGCAGCCGTGAAGGCAGCCGCGATGCGCGTCCCCGTAATGACAATGCGCCAACCGGTGACCGTCGCCCTTCAGCCGACCGTGCATTTGCAGCACGCAGCGAAAGCCGTCGCGATCCCGGTGCGCCTGCACGGAACTACGGCCCCAAAAAGGGCGGTAATGGCAACTTCCGTGGCCCGGTAAAGCGCGCTAGTTAAATTGAATCCAACGCGTCATCCTGAACTTGTTTCAGGATAGCAAACAAACTTAGCCCGTCGTCCTGAAACAAGTTCAGGATGACGGGCTGTTGTTTTATCAATGCCGGAAATGCCGCATGCCGGTGAAGACCATGGCAAGACCAGCTTCATCAGCAGCGGCGATGACCTCATCGTCGCGCATAGATCCACCTGGCTGAATGACCGCCGTTGCGCCGGCCTCCGCAGCAGCCAGCAAGCCATCGGCAAACGGGAAAAACGCGTCAGACGCGACAGCCGATCCCACGGTGCGCGGGCTTGCCCAGCCATAAGTTTCCGCCGCTTCCTTTGCCTTGATAGCCGCAATGCGCGCGCTGTCGCGCCGGTTCATTTGGCCAGCGCCAATGCCCGCAGTCGCGCCATCTTTCGCATAGACAATCGCGTTTGATTTAACGTGCTTCGCAACCGTCCATGCAAAACGGCAATCGGCCAATTCCTGCGCGGTCGGTGCACGCTTTGTGACGACCTCGAATGCGCTGTCAGCAACATGCCCATTGTCGCGTGACTGAACCAGCAGCCCGCCAGTAATGGGCTTAATGGCAAGGCCACCGCGCTGCGGATCGGGTAAATCGCCGGTCAGCAGCAACCGCAGATTTTTCTTCTTCAAAAACACCTCTTTCGCCGCATCACTGGCCGATGGTGCAGCTACCACTTCGGTAAATATCTCAGTAATCGCCTCTGCCGTTGCCGCATCCAGCGGACGGTTGACGGCAACTATTCCGCCAAATGCAGATACGCTGTCGCATTCAAGCGCCGCGCGATAGGCATCGATCAGTGTGTCACCCGTCGCCACGCCGCAGGGGTTGGCGTGCTTGACGATAACCACTGTTGGCGGGCCATCACGAAACTCGCTCACCAATTCCAGTGCTGCATCGGCGTCATTGTAATTATTATAGGACAGCGCTTTTCCTTGCACCTGTTCAGCCTGCGCAATGCCCGAACCATGCGGGCCAAGCGGCAAATAGAGTGCCGCGCGCTGATGCGGGTTTTCGCCATAGCGCAGTTCTTCCAACCGGTTGCCATTTATGGCGAGCATATCGGGGAAAAGCTGCTGCTGATCAGCAAAGGCAAACCATTGGCTAATCATGCCGTCATAGGCAGCCGTCGCCGAATAGGCTTTGGCAGCACATTTACGGCGGAAGTCGTAAGATGTTTTGCCACCGCTTTCTTCAAGCTCGGCGATCACATTATCATAATCAGCAGGGTCGGTGACGATGGTTACAAAAGCATGGTTCTTCGCTGCACTACGCACCATCGAAGGCCCGCCAATGTCGATGTTTTCGATGATCTCATCGCGGCTCGCGCCCTTGGCGACAGTCTGCGCAAAGGGGTAAAGGTTGACGACGACGAGGTCGATTGCACCAATGTCATGTTCTTTCATCGACGCCACATGCTCGGGATTGTCGCGGACGGCCAAAAGCCCGCCGTGCACCTTGGGATGAAGCGTCTTTACGCGGCCATCCATCATTTCAGGAAAGCCAGTAAGCTCGCCAATATCCTTCACGGCCAGTCCTGCGTCACGCAACGTCTTTGCAGTTCCGCCTGTCGATACCAGTTCGATATGCCGCGCAGCCAGAGCATGGCCCAATTCTACGAGCCCGGCCTTGTCCGAGACCGATAATAAGGCACGTTTAATGACGACGTCTTGCATGAATTTATCCTAAATGGCGCAGTTGCCAGCCGATATTGAGGCCGCCTTTACCAGCGTGCGCCGCAATCACAAGCTGGCGTGTCGAGTGCGGGCGGCCATTTTGGTCCACCCAAAGGCTGTCGTCGATGCCGAGAGCGCCTTGCGCGGCGGCAAAAACCCAGCTGCTACCATCGGCCATCCTTAACAAGGCTGTCTGCGCATTGTCTGTGGGCACGACTTCTATATCCGGACCCAAGTGAAAACGGATATGAACTGGGGTGCCGTCTTTCGGCTTGGCTTGCGGCAACAATATGTCTTCGCCGCGTAGCTCCATACCGTCGGACCGCAGGATGAGTAAGCGCGAATGGCTATATCCAAAAGTCCGGACATAGCCGTCATGGCTGGCCTCAATTCGCGTGGCGTGGTCAATGTCTCGGCGGTCAAGTTCCACCTCGGCGACACCCTTGCCCAATTGGCCACCCGGCAGGATGGCTGTCGAATTGGTATCGTTCATACACAATGTCGAATGCGCCGCAGTTGTGCGCAAGCCACGTGCCAGCGCAGCAGGTATGGCAGAGCCGACCAAGGCTGATCCACCACAATTGACGATGATCCGCTGCGCGGCGTGGGACAATTCAAACGCCAATGTGGACGCGCAGCCGGACGCAGACTGCCGCGCAAGCGGTGGCGGACCGGCATCCAGCAGCAATACAGATTTCCCAGCCGAAACGCGCTGATAGCCCCAATCAAGTGCTTGGCGATGCGGACGGGCACGTACTTCGCTAGCCGTCACAAGTGCATCAATCCGTTCTTGTGCGATATGGGCGGCGCCCTGCCATGCGCCCAGCCCGCCGTCGGAATGGGTCAGCCCAAGCAGAGCCGGCACAGCGCGACCCAAAGCTTCGCCCAGAAACGACGGCACCATTTCGTCACGGGCAACATAGCATTGCTTCAGCAAACTCAGCAGGCCGATGAGCTCCATAAGTTGCAGTGGCGACCGTGACACTACGCCGCCATCGGGGAAGATCGTCGTGCGCAAGGATTCGGCTAAACCATCTTCGCCAACCGCGCGCCGTATTTTGCCCTCGGGCAGCAACAAGGATGCAGCGACCACACCGGTCCAGCCAACGGTCTTGGCGAAATGGCTTTGTGCACGGGGCGCGGTTTGATCGAGATGCCGCGCGACCCGCGCGAAATGGTTGATGACCCGCGACCGGTATACCGGATCTGCACTGCTCAACAAAAAGGGAGAGCCTGCCGCCATATTCAGCAATCGCCACGCGCAATTATCAACCCGCCATGCAGGCTCGCGGGTTTTCATGCCGTTGGCAAGCAACCAGCCATCAGCGATCCGCGCAGCAACCGGCGCACCTTCGCCGCGATTGGTGGCCACAGCCAAATCGCGCAACCAGTCAAAGCGATGAATATAGTCGGTCAGCGACGGCGGCAGTGATAGCTTTTGATAGTCCAGCCCGTCAAACGGCTGCTCAAACCCTTGATAGTGAAACTTGCCCATGCGCAGCGCTTGGCCACGCGCTGCATCGCCCTCTAATCGGTCCTGCGGCAACGCAAGAAGGCGAAGCGGCACCTTGCCCTTCAAACGTCCGTTGTGCAGTGGCGTCCGCCACGTCAACTTGTAAAATTCGAGAGACAATCGTTCGAGGAGGTTCTGGCCCGCACCTTTGGGCCTGACGATCAACGCCGCCTGCCCTTGCGCAACAACACCTTCATCGTCGTTGGTCATTCACCCCTCAACGCCCGGATGTTGGAGGCATATTGGCTTTCGCCGCCGTTGAAGGTTGCCGTGCCGGCCACAAGGGTGTCAGCCCCTGCCGAAATGGCCAATGGTGCTGTTGCAGTGGTGATGCCACCGTCAACCTCAAGCCGGATATCGCGACCCGTCTTCTCGATCATCTGACGTACAGCTTCGATCTTGCGCAGTTGACTGGAGATGAAGCTTTGGCCTCCGAAACCAGGGTTAACGCTCATCACCAGCACAAGGTCGATGTCGTCAATCAGATAATCCAGCATTTTTGCTGGCGTATGTGGATTGAGCACTATGCCCGCCATTTTACCGAGTGACTTGATGAGCTGGACCGTGCGATGCGGGTGTGGACCGGCCTCGGGATGAAACGAAATAATATCCGCGCCAGCTTCGGCAAAATCCTGCACATATTGGTCGACGGGTGAAATCATCAAATGCACATCAAATGGCTTTGCGCTGTGCGGGCGAAGCGCCTTTACGACCGCAGGGCCGATGGTAATATTTGGCACGAAATGACCATCCATCACATCGACATGGATCCAGTCACATCCAGCGGCATCAATTGCCCGCACTTCCTCACCCAAACGAGCAAAATCCGCAGACAAAATCGATGGCGCAATACGAACGGTGTTGGTCATGGATTGCGCTTAGACGGTCCGCTTTATGGGGGCAAGCTGACGCACCGCGTTATACACAGCTTATCGTGCTGTTGCGCGCGGCTCACGGCGATAAACGAACAGGTCACCGATCACGTCATGTGACTCTGCAAATTTGGTAAAGCCAAGCTTGCTGGCGACATTATGTGAGGCAGCGTTTTGCGGGTCGATGATGCAGCGGCTTTCGCCCAGTTGCGCGGCATCGGACCATTGTAAGATCGCGGTCATAGCCTCCGTGGCCAGTCCCTTCCCCCAGCCATCGGGCGTGAACGCCCAACCGGCTTCGGGAAATCCGACAAGTTCCGGGATACCGCGCTCGAATTGTGCCAGGCCACCATTGCCAACAAACTGGCCAGTCGCGCGGTCGATAAACGACCAATAACCATAGCCAAATAGCGCCCACATGCCGACGCCCTGGAGCATTTTGGCCCAGCTTGTATTGCGGCTGCGCGGTTCGCCGCCAATAAACGCGGTCATGCGCGGATCAGCCCACGCCGCTGCATATTCTTCCCAATGGTCCAATGTCATCGGCTCGATCGAGAGGCGGTCTGTGAAAAGTGTGGGCGCGGTTGTCTTCATACATCCCCCGTCGCTGGAGCGACGTAGCACTATAATTAGGTGTTTCGCACAAAACGGGCAACGAAAAATCCGTCGAGTCCACCTTGCTCGGCAAGCATTGGCGGCATCGTGCGGACATGACCATGCGCATTTGCAACTACGCCCGCAGGCAGTTCGTCCGCCGTTACCGCCAGCGTTGTATATTCCGGATGCCGCGCAAGAAACGCTTCTGCCTGCGCCTCCCCCTCATGCGGTTCAAGTGAGCAAGTCGCAAAGACCAGCGTACCGCCGAGCTTTAGCCACTGCGCCGCGCGGTCAAGCATCGCGCTTTGAATGGCCGCGAGATTGTTGATGGCCTTCAAATCGATGCGCTGCAGAACATCGGGATGCCGCCGCATCGTGCCGGTCGCACTGCATGGCGCATCAAGAAGAATTGCGTCGAACTGCTGCGCCGGTTTCCATTCCATGACGTCGGCATTGACGCGCTCGGCATTTAACTGCGTACGTTCCAGATTGGACATAAGCCGGTCCATACGCCGGGCGCTGTTATCGAGCGCCGTTACCGAAAAACCCGCAGCCGAAAGCTGCATCGTCTTGCCTCCCGGGGCTGCACAGAGATCAAGCGCCCGCTTGCCTTGCCCGTCACCCAGCAGGCGCGCCGGGAGGCTGGCGGCAAGATCCTGCACCCACCACGCGCCCTCATCATAACCATCGAGCTCTTCAATAGCGGTACCGCGCGGCAAGCGGATATGGCCGGGCATGAGGCTGACGCCGCCCAATCGCTCTGACCATCCGTCCGTGGCCGAGATGTCGCGCAAGGCAAGGTCGAGTGGTGGTGGTTCTGATAATGCCGTCTGCGCCCCT
>Ga0105050_10006222_pt1 | contig 14933 bp, 6 predicted proteins | sample FRY01_FD_78088 | JGI IMG/M metagenome (GOLD analysis project Ga0105050, IMG submission 78088) | Freshwater microbial communities from Lake Fryxell liftoff mats and glacier meltwater in Antarctica - FRY-01 | ecosystem: Environmental > Aquatic > Freshwater > Ice > Glacier meltwater ... | reverse complement strand
TACCCCCGTACTCCTTCATTTTCGAGCGCAAGCAAAGTAAATTTTAGAGTTAATAATGCTCCTAATCAATCCAAAATTCGTTTGAATTTAGTAAGTGTCAACATGGCAAATCCAACCCTTTTCGTTTTTGGAACAGTTGCACGCAAAATTCCGTTGGTTGCAATTTCTGGTGGATATTCCGCAGTAATTCCAAACAATGCTTCAGGTGACTTACAACAAGTAATTTTAGAGGATGCCAATAGTTTTATAGCAATTGCAAGCATTATTCCTGTCAACGGAACGGGTGAATTCACCAATTTTACAGCGCTTCCAAATATTGAAGAGGCATTGCTATTTATTTATAATAAAAAACTTAAAAACAAAACGCTCGAATATGCTGCTTACCGGAGTTCTACAAATGGTGGAAGTTACAATGTGATTTTAGCTGACATTGAGGAATTAGACCAGCAATTCGGCGGTGGAATACCAAAACACATCAATGGATTGAGAAGATTTGCACATAAAATGTATGTTTCTACCACTCAAAAACCTGTCGGATTATTTTTGGTTGGAAAAGGAATTCGAGAGGCAAATATAACCTCAGCAACGAACATTGGTCCAGGATCACGTACTAATTCAGCAGCTTACGCCAATAATTTAATTCCAACTTTTGGTCAGCCTTCGTGTGATGCTTGTATTACCTCGAACTTACCTCAAACAGATAAATTTACACCGCTCATTCCAACAGGTAGAATTTCAGTTCTTACAGAAGATGAATTGCAGATTTATTTCACAAAAGTGATTCAATACGAAGAACAGCAAAAACAAAATTCAACTTATTCTACCGCCACAAAAGATTGGCAAAAACAACTTTTACATTTCGCTGGAGGTACCGACATAGCTGAACAATCTCAGTTTCAAAATTATTTAACAGAAATGGGAAATATTGCTGAAGGAAATTTATTTGCTGGAAATACTCGCTTAGTTAAAAAAGAAAGCAATAGCCCAATCTCACCCTCTGAACTACAATCGATAAAAAATCGAATTAGTGATGGTGTAAGCGTAATGAACTTCTTTGGTCACTTTACAACTTCGGAAAGTGGATTTGACGTTAATTTAGATGAACCACAATTTTGGAATAATCAAGGAAAATATCCTATTCTATTGGCAAATTCATGTTACAATGGTAATATTTTTCACAACTCTACCTCTAATTCTCAAAATTTCGTGCTTGCTCCAAACGGTGGTGTTATTGCCTACATTGGAACCATTAATTACGGATTTTCTTTTGCTTTAAATGCCTTTTCCAAAGCGTTCTATCAACAATTTAGTACATATAATTATGGCGGAACAATTGGAGAACATATAAAAAACACAATTGATTCAGCCTTGAACACCAATCCAAATTTAATTACAGAAGCTACTTTTTGTCAGATGACTCTAAATGGAGATCCCATGATAAGATTGAATTACCACAATAAGCCAGAAATTGAATTAACAGAATCAAGAGTTAGTTTTGGTCCAGAAAATATTTCCTATGCAACAGATTCAATTTTCGTATCTATTCAACTTAGAAACTTAGGTAAATCAGTTGTTGATACGTTTAACATTGAGATTAAACGCAATTTTCCAAACTCATTAATAGATTCTGTTTATAACATCAAAGTGTATGGAATGGATTACGAAAAATTAATCACCAAAAAAATGCCATTTCAGCCAACTATCGGAATAGGTTTAAATAAATTTACCATCAGCGTTGATATTCCTAATATTGTTACCGAACAATATGATGAATTAGCTAATAACCGAATTATAAGAAACTTCTTCATCGGAGTAGACGGAATTGAACCAATCCTACCATCAGATTTTGCAGTCGTGCCATCAAATCAAGCGACCCTTTTTGCATCCACTTTAAACCCTATGGCTGAACTGAAAACTTATCGTTTTGAAATCGATACGTTACCAACTTTTAGCTCGAACTTCAAGCGTTATGCTGAAGTTAGTGAAATTGGTGGTGTTAAATCAGTTGCTCCAAATCAATGGAAGTTACTAAGTAATAATCAACTATCCACATTGACATTTGAAGACAGTGTAGTTTACTATTGGCGAGTTGCACTTGCAGAAACAATTCCAATTTGGAAACAGCGTTCATTTCAATACATCCCTACTAAAACGGGCTGGGGACAAGCAGATTACCACCAATTTACAGCCAACAATCTAAGTGGATTAAATTTAAATGGAACAACTGAATTGCGCGAATTTCAACCCAACTATTCAGATATTTCATGCTTAACAATTGCAGCAACCCCAGGAGCAAATATGTTTGACAACGCTTGGTATTTAAATGGAATCCAACAAGATTATAACATTTGTACCATCACACCAAAGTTCCAAGTTGCAGTGATTGATAAATCAACATTGACAGCTTGGGAAACTCGTTACACTTATTCCAACGGAACCGCTGCAAACGCAAACAATAATTTTGGAAATGCGAATGACAATGGTGGTTGTGAGGATAGACCTATGAAGTTTTTTACGTTTAATCAAAACAGCTCCACTCAATTAGCAGCATTCCGAAATTTAGTAGAAAATGTGGTTCCTTTTGGAGATTACATTTTGATTTATTCGCCAATTACAACACGTTATGATTGGATAAATAACTTTGATCCAGCAGTTTATCAAACTTTTGCTAACTTGGGTTCAGATAGTATTGTTCCTGGAAGAGCAAATCGTCCTTTTATCTTTTTAACCCGAAAAGGAGACCCTAATTTCGTGGTTGAATTGTGTTCTCAAAACAACGAAAATATCTTTTTAGATACGCTTATTTCTGGAGTTCAATCATTTGGAGTTGAGACAAGTCCAGTGATTGGCCCGGTTGCAGATTGGAAATCATTGCATTGGAACTACCAAAAAATGGAATCCAATTCGCAAGATAGTACAGCGTTAGAAATTCAAGTACTTAATGCTTTTAATACGTACCAATTTTCAATTAATGCCAACATTGCTTCTGGAGACTCCTTGCTTAATTTAGATAATTTAATTGATGCAGGATTATATCCAAATATTCGGCTAATTGCTAAATATAAAGATAATATCAACTTGACGCCAAGTCAATTACTTAATTGGCACGTTGTTTATTCGCCACTTCCAGAAGCTGCAATCGATGGAACTGCAGGAATTACTTGGATTCCGAATATGGATTCTATTCAAGAAGGAAATCAAGCCAAATTCGCAGTGAATATTCGTAATATCAGTAATGTCCCTATGGATTCTTTATTAGTGAATTACTACATTACAGATGCAAATCAAGTCAAGCGATATCTTAGTTATCCAAGAACAGATTCCTTACTTGTTGGTGAGATTTTAAGAGATACAATCACCATTTCAACGAATGGTTTAATTGGAACAAACTGGTTCAACATGGAGGTAAATCCGTATGTAGATGCGAATTTGACTTTACTTGATCAACCTGAATTGTCGCACATCAACAATGTATTGCAATTTCCTTTTCGAGTAGTTGGAGAAAATAAAAATCCGCTTTTAGATGTGATTGTAAATGGACGTCACATAATGAATAAAGATATAATTGCACCAACAAGTGAAATAGTGATTACTCTAAAAGATGAGAATCCTTTTCTATTGATGAACAGTGATTCAGACACTTCACTTTTTGGTATTTATTTAACCGATCCAGAGGGGGTTCAAAAAAGAATCTATTTCACCGATAATATTGGAAATCAAATCATGACTTGGGTTCCAGCTACCTCTCAAAACAAGAAATTCAAAATCATTTTCCCCAGATATTTCGAAAAATCGGGAACCTACACCCTACTCGTTCAAGGCACAGACCGCTCTGGAAATCTTTCGGGAGATTTAGAATACAAAATCAGTTTTGAAGTCATTCATGAGTCAATGATTAGCCAAATGATGAATTATCCAAACCCTTTTTCAACGAGTACGCGCTTTGTTTTCACTGTAACGGGTGACGCAATTCCAGACGATATTCAGATTCAAATAATGACTGTGAGTGGAAAAGTGGTGCGAGAAATCAACGAAGGTGAGTTAGGATTGATTCAAATTGGCAGAAATGTTTCTTCGTATGCTTGGGACGGAAAAGACCAATTTGGAGATCCATTGGCAAACGGTGTTTACTTGTATCGTGTTAAAACTAGAATTAATGGTAAAGAAATCAAGCAACTTGAGTCTGGTGCAGATAACTATTTTCACAAAGGTTTGGGCAAAATGTATTTAATTCGTTAATTAAGTTAAGTCTTAAAATTTGCTTACAAATTTTTGCTAACAAGTTAAAATATCAAATCTACTTTTTAAGGAACGTTTCATTGTATAAATCTATGCTTAATTTCAAAATTTCGATTGCTAAGCTTTTATCCAAGAAATCTTCAACGACAACCGTTTTATTTTCCAACTTTTTATAGTCCTCGAAGAAATTTCTAAGTTCAAAAACGAAATGTTGGGGCAATTCAGAAATATCGTTGATATGATTCACGCTTGGATCGCCATTTGCGACGGCAATAATCTTATCGTCCGCTTCTCCTTGGTCTAGCATACGCATAACACCAATAATTTTAGCTGAAACTAAGCACATTGGAACAATATCAATCTGTGAAATCACCAAAATATCTAATGGATCTTTGTCGTCACAATAAGTTTTTGGTATAAAACCATAATTCGCAGGATAATATACCGACGAATACAAAACACGATCTAAACGCAATAAACCGCTTTCTTTATCTAATTCATATTTGGCTCTAGATCCTTTTGGAATTTCAATAATTCCTTCAACAATATCCCCTTTAAAGTGATTCTCAACTGAATGCCAAGAGTTTGATTCTAAATTCATTTTTTTATTTTAATTATGTTTTAAAGTGTTTTTAATCCGCTTTGTTGCCAGCCTAAAATCCCATCTTTCAAATTGAAAAGTAAATCGCCGTCATATCCAAAATGTATTAAATATTGAATCGCTTGACTGCTTCGGATTCCTGCTCTACAAGCAACAATTATTTTTTGATTTTTTGGAACTTCATGAAAACGGGTTTCGATTTCACTTAATGGAATATTTAAACAATTTTTTACATCAAATGAAACGACTTCTAATTCATGTTCTTCTCTGACATCAACAAGCAAAATTTCATTTTCAAGAAGTTCGTTTGCTTCAAGTGCATTTAATTCTTTCATTTTACATTTTTTTTTCGTCCGCAAAATTAGAACATTAACAAGGTTTAAAATGCTATTAATCGTTAATATTTTAAGACAAAAATGTTACTGGATTTTTAAGGCGGCTACAAAAAAGTAAGCAAATCCCTAGAACACTTTTCCAAAACCAAATTAATCCGTTGCCTTTTGGCTGATTCTAACTAATTTCGTTCTATGTTTAAAAACAATGATTCCATTCGAATTTTGAAACACCTTACTTTTTATCGAATTTGGAATCTTATTGGTTTGAAATTAAGTTACTGGTTTTCCCGTACCACAAAAAGACCTTATCAATTCGGTTTACCTTTTAGTTTAAGTGTAGAGCCAACAACAGCATGTAATCTTGGTTGCCCAGAATGTCCAAGTGGTTTGAAACAATTTACGCGACCTACAGGGAAATTAGACCTAAACTTTCATGAAAAATTATTGAAACAAATAAATAAATCCGTTTTTTACATTAATTACTATTTTCAGGGTGAACCGTTTTTACATCCACAATTTTTGGAATTAATTAGACAAGCTAAAAAACACAAAATTTATACAGCAACCTCTACCAACGGACATTTTATAAACGCAGAAAAAGCAAGAGAAATCGTTCATTCTGGTTTAGACCGATTGATTATTTCAATTGATGGTTTGACGCAAGAAACCTACGAGCAATATCGCGTGCATGGTAATTTACAAAAAGTTATAGAAGCTTCCAAACATTTAGTGGAGGCTAAAAAAGAACTCAATTCCCCTACTCCACATTTGATTTTTCAGTTTTTAGCTGTGAAACCTAACGAACATGAAATTCCAGCTGTTTTTACACTTGCAAAAGAAATGAACATAGATGAAGTACGCATCAAAACGGCTCAATTGTACGATTATAAAAATGGGAATCGCTTAATGCCTGAAAATGAAAAATACTCGCGTTACCGTTTGCAAAAAGATGGTTCTTACAAAATTAAAGGTGACCCCGGAAATCATTGCTGGAGAATGTGGTCTGGCTCTGTTGTCACTTGGGATGGAAAAGTAGTTCCGTGTTGTTTTGATAAAGATGCACAACATGTATTAGGAACAATTGGATCGAAATCTTTTGAAGAAATTTGGAAATCAAATCGTTACAGAAATTTTAGAAAAGCAGTATTATTGAACCGTAAAGAGATTGATATTTGTAGTAATTGCTCCGAGGGTACTAAAGTTTGGGCTTAGGGTGGATATTTGATTACAAATTGAAAATTGCAGATTACAGATTGAAAATTGCAGATTGTAGATTGAAAATTACAGATTGAAAATTGCAGATTGAAAATTGCAGATTATAGATTATGAATTACGAGTTCAGAATTTACATTGAAGCAGCATTTTAAAATTATTTCGTTTTATCATTTTATCTTTCAATTATTTTCTTTCTTTCACTCATTTTCTTTCTTTCACTCATTTTTCCATTTTTCACTATTTGGGATTATAGATTTTGACAGCATTTTTAAAAATTTCTTTTTTATCAAGTGTCATTGGTTTTGTTTTTTCTTGGTTGAATAACTCCATTTGATCTGTGTAATGTGGACTGTTTTTCATAGAAGAGGCGCCGTAAGCATTGATTGTTCTAATTTCTGTGCCTTCTTTCGAGAATTTTGCAAAATGGATATAACCATCACCACCATTTAAACGGTAAATTCCTTTTTTCTTATCGTAAAGAGTTGATTCTGTTGCTCTAGCAACTTCACTCATGCCACCAGAAGGTAAAGAAATAGAACCACGAATTAAACGTTGAACAGAACCTAATTGTGGGTAAATTGTGTGGTGCGTTTTTAACAAAAACTGTTTCGCTTTTTTTAAAGCCCAAACAGCATCTTCTTCACTCAAAAGATCCTTTCTCATAGTCAAAAATCCGACTGAACCTTGCAACTTCTTTGAAAGCATTTTATGAACAACTAATACCAAGGAAGCATTTGTATCGGCAACATCAGCATCGAAATCCCAACGTTTTACAGCTTGAATTGCATCCTTTAAACGCGGATATTTAGTTTCATCTAAAGTAAAAAGTGCTTTAAAATGTTCGTAATATGAAGCATCTTTTAAAAAACTCTTATTGTATTTTATATTATGAATATCATCATCGCTAAATTTACCTTTATGGTTCTCAAATCTACGTTCAAAAAATTCAGCCCGATTCATTGTGAATAATTGTAATCCTACAAAATATTCGTCCCATTCGCACGATGCACCTGTGCATTTCAAGGGTGTACTATTCGCGTTGTAAACGTAACCACACGCAGGATTTACAATAGTTGGTTTTCTATCGTATTCTAATAATTTTTCCCATTTAACTTTAGAAGATGTTCCATCAATTGGTAATTTCCAGTTTAATTTTGGGTCTCTGTAAGGGATTTGTCCTCCAGATTGAAGCATTATATTATTGTCCTTATCGGCGTAAACCGTATTAAAAAGTGGTAAAGCTTCCATTTTTAAAGCGCTTTCAAATTCATTCCAATTACTTGATTTATTCATCTTGTACCACTGCTCTGCCGCGCGAATGTCCATGTAAGCAGGAAAATGAAAAGCATACTTTCCATGTTTTGTTGAAAAAACTGGACCAAATTCTGTGTCGTATAATTTTTTAACCACACCTATTTTCAGAAAACCAATTTTCAGTTTAAATTTCTCCTTACGTATTTTAAATTTCTTCCATGCTCCGTCAATAAAATACGATTTACCTTTCGTTTTTAATTTGTAGATATCCCCAAATGCATGAAAATTAACCGTGTGTGCCCAACCAAGATTTTCATTACTCCCAATAAAAATCGTCATTCCACCTGGAAACAATCCACCAGTCATGTTCCAACCTTCCTCACTTTGAATGTGTGCTTCATACCAAGCAAATCCTCCTTCGATTGGTTGATGAGAATTTCCAACTAGTAAAGTTTTATTATCTTCCATCAACTCTTTTGAAACAGCAATTCCATTTGAACCTTTTTCATTTGGTGCATTGTACATTTCTATACGATTTTCTTTTGTTGCTTTTAAAGCCATCCCCATCCCTGCCATCAAACTCAATTTCATCATATAACCATTCAACACATCTATTTCAGTAATAGGAAACAAATCTTTATGCAATAATTGTTTTGGATGAGACAAAGCGTAGTCATTCAAACCTTGAACGTATCCTAAAAGAACCCGCTTAAAAGTATCGGATAAAGCACCTTCTTTGTATAATTTTGGAACTGTTAGATCCAAACTTGTAAACTTTAATACATAATCAAAAAGCAAACCTTCTTTCCCTAAAACTGATCCTGCTAATCCTTTTGAAGGCAATAAATTTTCCTGAATACTTACAAAATCATCTTCAGAATGAGCCCAGGCTAAACCGTAAGCTGCGTCTGCATCTGTTTTTCCAAAAATGTGAGGAACACCATAAAGATCTCTGACGATTTGAATGCTATCGGGGTTAATAGTTTGACTTTTTACCGAAAAGCTAAATAAAAGGATAAAAATGATGATAATTGGTTTCATGAACTAAAGTGATTTAATGTTTCTTAAAGCTACTATAGAAAAAGTAATTAGAGTGAACTAAAACAGCATTTTAAGAAAATAAAAAGTAATTTTAGATAAAGTGGCACATCTTTTGATTTGCAAGTTCGAATCAATAAAACTTAAAGCCATGTATCATAAAAAAAACAAATTAAGCGATTTTGAATCTACTCGTGCTTCCAATTTCTTTGTTGGATTATTAACAATGGGTGGAATGTGTTTAGCTGCATTTACTTATTCAAATGAAAGTATGATTACCTCTGAAAAAAGCAAGGTAAAACCAATTGACATTGAATACTTGGTTGCAGACGAAAAACCAATTGAACTGCCTAAAATCAAATTACCAGAGGAAGAAAAAGAGCCACAAAAACAGCAAGAAGCGACCGTAAATATTCAGCGAACAATCGATGAAAAAATTTCTGTTTCGACTAATACAAAGGATGAAATTAAAACAGAAGTGACACTTGGTGGAATTAATCTAAAATTTGGAGCTACTACTCCAATAGACGAAATAATAGCTGATATCGATCCTGAAAATATTGAAATTACGGATATTGACGCAAAATATAATGGTGGATTTCCAAGAATGTCACAGTTTATTCAAAAGAACCTAATTTATCCACAAGACGCAATTGAAATGAATATGCAAGGTGTTGTTTATGTTTCTTTTGTCGTTGAAAAAAATGGAGACATTTCAAATGTAAGCTCCGAGAACAAAGTTTTTCCAAGTTTAAATAAAGAAGCTGAAAGAATTGTGAAAACATTTCCCGTTTGGATTCCTGGTGAAGTAAAAATGAAAAAAGTGAGATCAAGGGTGATTCTACCGATTCGATTTGAATTAAACTGAATTAGATTTTAATATTTAAAGCTGTTGTACATCAACGGCTTTTTTTGTTTACTAACTTTACAGAAAAATCATGATGCGTTTTAATATTTCACTTTTTTTAGGAATTATTGCTATCGGAATTAGTTCCTTTTTAGAGCCTTTGGTAAATTCTAGTGAAAAACAAACCCTTATTTTTTCAGCGCCTAACTCAGCTCCAACGGATTGGATTTCGCCTTCTTTACTAAAACTAAATAAGCTACCTGACTTTAAGCAAGGACTTGAAATAGAGCAAGAAATCGTGGTTCTAAAAAATGAAAATAACGTTCTTCCCCTCGGGAATTTAAATAGGAAAATAACGCATGTTTCTATTGGTGGTGACTCTAAATCATTTATTGAAACTTGTCTTTTATTTACAGATTTTGATACCTCTCTTCGTGTAACAAAAAGTGATTTTGTAACTAGAAACAAATCAATTTTAGATAATTCCGATTTAATTATTCTTTCTATTCACGCTGATAATGAAGGAGTTGATAAAAACAAAATCAATGAAGAATACGCTTCAATAATAAATGAACTCACAAAATCAAATCCTGTTTCTGTTTGTGTTTTTGGTAATTCAAATTTCATAGAATTATTAAATCTAACCGGTATTAAATCAATCACTTACACAACAGAAAATCATGAAATAGCACAAAACAGATTAGCACAGCAAGTGTTTGGGGCAGTTGCTGCGAGTGGAAAATTAAAAAAGGAAATTGGTGCTTATTTCAAAATAAATGATGGAATTCAATATAAAACTAATGGAAGACTAAAATTTACTGTTCCTGAAGAAGTTGGAATTGCAAGCGATGATTTAAAAAAAATAGCTGAAATTGCTTCAAATGGTATAAACCAAAAAGCATATCCTGGCTGTCAAATTGTTGTTGCAGTTAAAGATAAAATCATTTACAGAAAAAGTTTTGGAACTCCTACTTATTTAGAGCCTGAGAATAAAGTAAAAAACGATGACCTTTACGACATTGCATCTATCACAAAAATCGCAGCTTCCAATTTGATGGCATTGCATTTACATTCCAAGCAAGAATTTGATTTGGACAAAACACTAGGTTTTTACTTACCTGAATTGACAGCAAAAACACCCTATCATTCTGTTCTTATTCGCGATATGATGGCGCATCAAGCTGGATTCAAACCTTGGATTGCGTTTTATAAAAACACTTATTCTGGCGATCAGTTAAACCCAGAAATTTACAGCTCGGTTAAAAAAGATGGGTTTCTAAAACAAGTTGCTCAAGGGATTTTCATAAAAGACAATTATTCAGATGTCATGTTTGAAGAAATAATGAAAACACCACTTGAAACGAAAAAATATGAATATTCCGATTTATGTTTCTATTTCGTGCAAAAAATCGTAGAGAAACAAATTCATGAAAGCCAAAACACTTACTTGAGAAATAACATTTACCTCCCGATGGGTTTGAGAAACATTAGCTACTTACCATTAAATTTCCTAACTAAAAATAGGGTTATTCCAACAGTAGACGAAAAAACTTTCAGGAGGCAATTGTTGCAGGGCTTTGTCCACGATCAAGGTGCATCTTTACTTGGTGGTGTTGCTGGCCATGCTGGAATTTTCAGCAACGCAACAGATTTGGCGAGTATCATGCAATTGTTTATTAACAAAGGAAGCTATGCCGGATTTAGTTTTTTTAATGAAAAAACAATTGATGAATTTACGAAACAACAATTTACGGGTAATAAACGGGGTGCTGGATTTGACCGTCCAAATGGAAGCGGTGGAGGGACTTGTGCGAAATCTGCTTCACAACAAAGCTTTGGTCATTCTGGATTTACAGGAACTTTAGCTTGGGCAGATCCTAAAGATAAAGTGATTTTCGTCTTTTTATCGAATCGTGTGCATCCTGATCCAGAAAATTGGAAACTCAGAGACATGCATATTCGCACCGATATCCAAGAAGTGGTTTATGAGGCTTTAAGAAAAAAAGGGGAGTGAAATCGTAAGTTGAAGTCCGTCGCTGCGAGTAAAATGAATAGAAGCTCGCTAAGGCAAAGCGAAAGGAGGATGCGAAATTGAAAGTTAAGAGTGATTCGCCGAAGAGAATGAAGAGTGAGGTTTAAAGACAAAACTATCACTAATTTTTACACCGTTTTCTTTAAACGTAAACTATCAAATTTTAGATAATCGAACTACTTTTGTAGATGAACCATCTTCAATTTTAAGTAAGTAAATTCCTCTTTCAAGGTTTGTAAAGTCAACTGTAAAGTCAAAAATACCAGCATCCAAACTTTGATTCTTAATTACATATTGAACTATTTCACCATTCATGCTGTAAAGCGAAACGTTAAGAACGGTTGGTTCCGAAGAAGCTGGAATTAACAAACTGACATTCGTACTATTTTCAGTTGGATTAGGGGCAATTAACATTAATACTAATTCTTGGTTTTCAGTATTTTCACACACTTTATTATTTTCAAGAATAACATCTTCATTCCCTAAATTATTAGAAGGAAAACCTTCTACACAAAGAAAATTTGTGAGATTATCTTGCGTGGAGTTGTATGCTGAGAATTTACCAGTGAATAGATAAATTAGTTCTTGATTGGTAAGTAAGGTTCCTGTCCAAGTTTCTTGAACAGACAAATAATTCAAACCTGAAAGTTCAAAATCGACTTTATTAATGGAAACGGTTCCCTTGTTTTTAAATTCAACACCTACCGTATTAAAGCCATTAATTTCTTCAATAAAAATAGATTTTACTTCCAAATCAAAAGCTGGTGAATAAACACCAAAAGTTTTAGTCATTGTGTCTTTACATCCGAATTGATTTTCTACGAACAAGGAAACGTCAATTACAGAATCAATCCACACAGCAGGATAAAAAATTGTAAATTGGCTCACAGGAGGTGTGTAATTCACAAAAGCTTCCCCTTTTCCTAAATCCCAAGTTGAACTGGTTGATCCAATACTAAAGTCATTAAACTTAACCGGAACACCAGCAACAATATCAACTGGAGAAAAATTGAATCGAGCATCTAATTCTGGATTAACGGTAACAACTATTAGTGTGTCAGATGCACAACCTTCATTACTTGTCGAAGTTAAATTCAAATATTGGACACCTAAAGTTGCAAAGCGATAAGCAGCAGTTGAAGTAATAAATGGATATTGTAGGTTCACAAGCCAATCTGTTGCTACAAGGGAACCCTCTGGAATTGTAGATAAATCCTCAAAAATAGTTAGTGTGTTTTTACAACTTGGTGTTACATTCCAGGAAAGAATAGGATTTGGATGGATTATAACGTTGTTCTCGGTCGTATCAATACAACCATTTGAAGCTGTAGTTATTAATTGAATGTTATAACTCCCGTAAACAGCATATTTCTTAGGGGTTGTTGGGTTAATCGCTGACGTGTTATCACCATAATTCCAACTGTAATTAGTGATAGTATTGGCCCCCGAAATTGTACTAGAATTTAAAATATTAACCCCTATGTTTTCACAACCTTTGGTCACGGAAAAATCCGCAATTGGAGCAGGGACAATTTCAACAGTTTGCAAAACTGTATCTTTACAGCCGTTTTCATCTTCCACTTTCAATTCAACTTGATAGTTTCCTGAAACTCCATAAACATGAGTTGGAATTGCAAGTAAACTTGAATTAGCAGGGGAACTTGATTGACCAAAATTCCAATCAAAGCTTTCTAATGATTGAGAAAACTGATTTGAAGCATTAAACTCAATTTCTTGATAAGGGCAATTGTTCAATGTTGAAAAACTAACAATTGGTTTAGGATTTACAAGAACAGTAAAATCTGTGAGTGAACGACATCCATTTTCAGCTAAAACTTCTAATCGAACATCAATAATCCCAGGAAAAGTAAAGTTATAATTTCCAGAACTTGTGCTATTGATTATTTGATTGTTTATTGACCAATAAACCGCATTAATTGTACTATTATTTACCGTACTATTATTTGCATAATTAAACTGGCTGTTTTGACAAATAGCTGAAGGAAAAGAATAGTTCAAAATAGGTGCTTCTCCTAAAATAGTAACATTTATTGTATCTGAATTGGAACATCCATTAATGTTAGAAACACTTAAAATATAATCTCCCTGATAGGAAATAATTTGAGAATTAGTAGTATTTCCTGTATTCCATAAATAATTAGTAATTGCAAAAGAAGATTGATTTAGAAAAATTGAATTACCAACACACAAACTTACATCAGTGCCCAAACTTATATTTTGCAATGAAGTATCAATTGAAACTACAGCTAAATTTGATGATTTGGTACAATTTATACTATCAGAAACAGTATAAGAAATACTTTCATTTTGACTAAGTAATCTAATTGGATTTGTGTTTCCATCGCTCCAATTTACAAATGAGTAACCAGTGGGTACAAATGCAGTTTCATTTATTAAATTATTATAACAAACAGTTCTATTTTGAAGTTGGATACTGTCATAAACAGGTCGAATTACTTGAATTGTATCGTTAGAAATTCTTCCAAAAATATCAGTTCCACGAACCCAATAAGTTCCGGGAGAATTAACTACTAATGTACTAGTTGTTGCACCTGTATTCCATAAATAATTGGTAAAATAACTTTTTGGAACAAGGGTGGTATCGCAGAAACCGTAATTTGAAGAAATATCTGCACCCAAGGAAATAGGCGGAGCGTATTTGTCCATGAGGTATTTTTCAACTTCTTGGCGTTCTTGTACTGTTAATACACGATTGTACATAATTAATTCTGCAATATTTCCTTGAAGAAAGTTTGTTGCTCCACTTGTCCTTCTACCAATTTGAATCCCTGACATCGGTTGATCAATTAATGAGCCTGAAATCATAGAAACTCCATTTTCTAGAATAGAAGAATTCGCTCCATTAAATATGGCAGTATTTAGAGTGTAGTCATAAGGTTGCGTTTTATTGTATCTAATTGAAGATGTGGCTAAAGTTTGCAAAAGAACTCTGCCAACTGAGCTAAAAGTCCCATAATAAAACGTATTTCTTGAGCCATCAACTAAACCATCAAACACCCCGCCAGCTGTTCCTCCTGTTCTGGTATTATTGTAAATGATAAAATAGGTGTTTGGAGCAGAAAATGATTGTCCAAAATCAACTGACATGAAATCATTTGAGCCATCAAATCGAATAATTGGTTGATTATTTAATGTTGGAACGGTTGATACAAATGTTGGCCTTGAGGCACTTGTCACTTGTGTTAAATTAAAGCTATTACCACTTTGATCATTCCATTGCGATACTGCGCCTGAAGTTTGTAACACACCACTTCCAGCATTTAACCAAAGTTTCGCATCATTCTGAATAGAAATAACATTGAAAGAATTGACAGCGCTAAATCCTCCTTG
>Ga0105050_10006218_pt1 | contig 14939 bp, 12 predicted proteins | sample FRY01_FD_78088 | JGI IMG/M metagenome (GOLD analysis project Ga0105050, IMG submission 78088) | Freshwater microbial communities from Lake Fryxell liftoff mats and glacier meltwater in Antarctica - FRY-01 | ecosystem: Environmental > Aquatic > Freshwater > Ice > Glacier meltwater ... | reverse complement strand
CGGCACGACACTTCACAGCGCTGCGCTCGCCCTGAGGCAAGCTGGGGCAACACAGGTGCACGGTTTGGTGGTCGCGCGCACCCCGCCCGACCAATCCGATCCCTGATGTTCGGATGGCCTTGGACCTGCGTCGCACCGGCCAACAGCGCCAGCAGACGCCCATGACGCTATCATCACAAAGCCACGTGATCCACAGACAGCCAGCGAGCTGGCCCGCTTCACTTCGGATCTGCTGGTCTTTTTTATTGCTGCCCGATGTACAACATCGTCCTTGTTGCCCCCGAGATCCCCCCCAACACAGGCAATGTGATCCGCCTGTGCGCCAACACAGGCTGTCGTCTTCATCTGATCGAACCGTTGGGCTTCTCGATGGAAGACAAGCAAATGCGCCGTGCCGGACTGGACTACCACGAATACGCCGCACTCAAGCGCCATGCCAGCTGGACTGGGTTTCTTACCAACGAGCGACCCGACCCGACACGCTGCTTCGCGCTGACCACGCATGGCAGCCACAGCCTGTTTGAGGTCCGCTTTCAGCCCAACGATTGGCTGGTATTCGGCTCCGAAACGAAGGGTCTGAGCGAGGCGGTACGCGAACACTTTCCCAACGAACAGCGCCTGCGCTTGCCCATGCGCGATGGGCAGCGCAGCCTCAATTTGTCCAACGCTGTTGCAGTGGCAACGTTCGAAGCGTGGCGCCAGCAGGGCTTCCCAGGTGGCTCAATGTGAAAGCCCGCACCTGATGGCTGATGGAGCGGCGCCACCCGCGTTGTCCCCAAGCAGCTGACTGGTCAATCTTCTTTCTACAGGCAGTTAGCCGCACCCGAAGATCAAAAAATTCAGGGATAGCGGCGAACCAGCGATTCCGCCACGCACACTGGCTTGTCCAGCCCTTCGCGTTCGACCGACACAGCCCAGCACATTTGAAGGCCGTGGCCCGCAATCGGCTCGGCTGAGAGCAGTCGCAAATGCGCGCGCAAGCGACTGCCCACCGGCACCGGTGCCGTGAAACGCACTTTATTGAGGCCGTAGTTCACGCCGATCGACGACTGGCGAACGGTCATGGCCGACTCAAAAAACGCAGGCAACAAGGACAGGGTGAGAAAGCCATGGGCGACCGGAGCGCCAAATGGCCCCTGGCGAGCACGCTCCACATCCACATGGATCCACTGGTGATCGCCCGTGGCCTGTGCGAACAGGTTGACCTGCTCCTGGGCAATGGTGATCCAGTCGCTCACAGCCACGTCCTGGCCCACACACGCGGCCAGATCGGCCAAGGTTTCGAAGGTTTTCATGGAGAGCACTGTAGCGAAGCGCCGGCGCCGACCCTGTCGAGGGCGCGACATTGGCCCGTCAAGCGGCTGGGCTTCGAGCGACATCCGGAGCACGACCGATGCCGAGACGTCCTGTTTTTGCCGCCAGATAGAAATGGCCTCTTGCTGACTGCGCATCTTTTGCCACGCCGCTTGCTGCCATGTTGAACAAGGTCAAGTGGTGCGCAGCGAGGTGAATGTGGCTTTGCGCGTCGCGCAAATAACCGACGACTGGCAGCCCCAGGCAGCCAACACGCCCGTGTATCTTCTCAGCCGCAACGGGGCGCTCCTACGGCCCGCATCCCCGCAATGGCAACCGGTGGGCGCCCGGCGCGGCGCGGCTCAGCTTGGCGTGGCGCGGCTCAGCTTGGCGTGGCGTGGCGCGGCTCAGCTTGGCGTGGCGCGGCGCGGCGCGGCGCGGCCAATTCATCCAGAAATACCCGCCTGGTACAGGCACAGTGGATGCTGGGCCGCATCGGCACCAGCACCTTGTCGGTTAGATTAACTACGTCTTTGACATGCCAGCCGCGCAAACCGGCTGGCATGTCCAGCGCCGCAGACGTCAAATCTTCGGGCGGTTGCGGGATCAGATCAAGCGAGACGCCCCAGCCCTGGGTCAAACGCACCCCCGGCTGACACAGCCGAAGCCACAGCGCAGGGGACGGCTGCCGGTCCGAATCGCCCATGCGCCGTACCACTGCCCCTGGCTGGCAAAATGGCCCGCCGCGCTGGTCGATAACGTGCATTTGAAGGCACCACCTTTGGGATTCGCCGCCGCCACCACCGCCATATCAATCTCCTCAAGGCCTTGCAATCAAAACCCGTGTGGCGCTGTGCCCTACCGACTTCAATTGCTTCGGCACTTTCAGCGAAACGCGTCCCAGAGCAGCTTGGTGCCCGTGAGAAACATGCCCAGGTACACCACACGGTAGAACAGCGTGGGATGGATGCGGTGGGCAATGCGGACCCCAATCCACACACCCAGAGGCGCCACTGGCAACAGCACCAGCGAGGTCATCAGGTTGGCGGTGTCGAGCAGGCCCAGCCATGCGTAGGGAATCCATTTTGCCAGGTTGATAAAAAAGAAGAAGTAAGCCAGCGTACCGGTGAACAAAAGGGGCGAGAGCTTGAACGGAATCACATAGGCGTTGAGCGGCGGGCCGCCAGCGTGCGCGATGAAACTGGTAAAACCAGAGGTCACAGTGAGCAGCGCGCCCAGCCAGCGCGGTGGCGGCAAACTGTCGGGTCGGGGCGGGAAGAGCAGCCGTTGCGCGAGAAACAGCAGGGTCACGGCGCCCACCATGCCAGCCACCCAGTGGGCGTCTAACAGCTTAAAAAGCAAGGTGCCGATTAAGATGCCCAACAGGCCAAAAGGGATAAGGAACCAAAGCAGAGCGCGATCGATGTTGTTGCGAAATGCGGCCATACCCAGCACATCCATCAGCAGCAAAACCGGCATCAGAATGGCGGCTGCCTGTGGCACCGTCACCGCCAGCGCCATCATCGGCACCGCCAGCGAACCGAAACCAGCACCGAAACCGCTTTTGCTGATGCCCAACAGCAGCACCGCCGGGATGGTGGCCAAATAGAAATAAGGATCGGTGTTCATGGGCCTGGCATTGTCACCGGGTACAACCTGCGGTTCCTGGAGGTTTGGGTTGAATGCGCCACAATTCTTGTTATGTTCACTCCCTCCCAGGCCGACGTTCGGCGTTTCTTTTGCGAAGTTCACCGCAAACAGCTGGCTGCCGAGCCGATGCAGGCGATCGAAACGCTGGCGGATCTGTGGATAGCCGAACACCCCGAGTACCACGCCGGGCTGACCGATGCCGAAGCCGCTGTGGCGCGCATGGGCGAGGTGCGGGACGCGCAAGATAACCCGTTTCTGCACCTGTCCATGCACCTGTCTATCAGCGAGCAGTGCAGCATCGACCAGCCGCCCGGCATCCGCCAGGCGGTGGAATTGCTTTGCGCGCGACGCGGGGACTTGCACGCCGCTCACCACGAGGTGATGGAGTGTCTGGGCCGCATGCTGTGGGAAAGCCAGCGCGCCGGCCTCCCACCCGACGGCCAGGCTTACATCGAGCAGGTGCGCCAGCGCGCCACGCGAGACTGAAACAAAAAAACCGCTCAAAGAGCGGCTTCCCTGCGCCGACAAATATACGTATTTATTTGAAACGCGCCTGCGGCACCACCGCAAGTTCGGTCTCGATTGAGGCCAGGTACTTGGCAATCTTGCGCATCTCAGCGCGCGAATACTGTTTGGAAATGCCCGACATGATGGCGTTGTTGCGACCAAGTACGGCATTGCCTTCAACGGTGTAAGCCTTGAGCGCCACATACAGGTAGTCCGCGTGCTGACCGGCCAGCTTGGGGTAGCTGGGGTCGATGGGCTTGCTGAAATTGGCGCCGTGGCAAGAAGCACAAGCGCCTTTCTCGATCAGTGCCGCCGCAGCGACGCTGGCGGCACGCGGGGTGTCGGGCGCGGTCTTGCCCACCTGGATGGAATAGAAAGCAGCGAGATCCGCCATGTCTTGCTCGGACAACGCACCAGCAATGCCGCGCATCGTGGGATGCCTGCGGTCCCCTTTTTTGTAAGCGTTCAGAGACGCCACGATGTACTTGTCAGACTGGCCGGAGATTTTGGGCACCTTGTGTACCTCGGGAAAGCTGTTCTGGTAGCCGGGAATACCGTGGCAGCCGATACACATTTCGGCCTTGTTCTGGCCAGCTTTTGCATCGCCGGCGACACCCTGGGCGTTCGCGCCAACAACCGCCAGCACCAGCGTCGCAGTGGTGACAAAAGTACGGGCAAGATTGGGTATCTGGAGGTTCATTTTGCAAGCACAATGGCGCGGAGATTGATAAAAATCAACCTTCCATTATATAGACCTTGACCGCGCCTTTTGCCCTCCTGCCCCAGTGCAACGCAAGGCAAGGCCCCACCACCAACCTCCTCCAATCACACGCCACCATGAAATTCCAAGGCTCTGAAAACTACGTGGCCACGCAAGATTTGATGCTCGCGGTGAATGCAGCCATCACCTTGAAGCGCCCGCTTCTGGTCAAGGGCGAACCGGGCACTGGCAAGACCATGCTGGCCGAAGAAGTGGCGCAGTCGCTGAACATGCCGCTGCTGCAGTGGCACATCAAGAGCACCACGAAAGCGCAGCAAGGCCTTTACGAATACGACGCGGTGAGCCGCCTACGCGACTCGCAGCTGGGTGACGAGAAGGTCAAGAACATCAACAACTACATCGTCAAGGGCGTACTCTGGCAGGCCTTCACCACCGACCAGCCGGTGGCGCTTTTGATCGACGAGATCGACAAAGCCGACATCGAATTCCCCAACGACTTGCTGCGCGAAATCGACCGCATGGAGTTTTATTGCTACGAGACGCGCGAGCTGATCCGCGCCAAGCACCGCCCGCTGGTCTTCATCACCTCGAACAACGAAAAAGAGCTGCCGGATGCGTTTTTGCGCCGCTGCTTTTTTCACTACATCAAGTTCCCCGACGCCCAGACCATGCAGCGCATCATCGATGTGCATTACCCGGGCCTGAAGAAAGAGCTGCTGGCTGCGGCCATGAAGACTTTCTTTGAGGTGCGAAACCTGCCCGGGCTGAAAAAAAAACCCAGCACCAGCGAGCTGCTGGACTGGCTCAAGCTGCTGATGGCCGAAGACATTCCGCTCGAAGCCCTGCAAAGCGCCGACAGCAAAGTGAGCATTCCGCCGCTGGTGGGCGCGCTGCTCAAGAACGAGCAGGACACCACGCTGTTTGAGAAGCTGGTGTTCATGAACCAGCGCAACCGCTGAGCGCACGATGCCGTTTGCAGCACCTGTATCGCTGCGCGGACACCAAGTCAGCCTGGTGCCGCTGAGCCAGGATCACCACGGCGACCTGTGCCAGGCGACGCGAGATGGCGATCTGTGGCGGCTCTGGTTCACCACCGTCCCGTCGCCCGATCAGATGGCCAGCGAGATCGACCGGCGACTTGGGCTGCAGGCAGCTGGCGGGATGAACCCCTTTGCGGTGGTCGACGTTGCGGGCCGAGCGGTGGGCATGACCACCTACATGAACATCGACGAAGCCAACCTGCGGCTGGAAATCGGCTCCACCTGGTACCGGCAGTCGGTGCAGCGCAGCGCGCTGAACACCGAATGCAAGCGCCTGCTGCTGGCCCAGGCGTTTGAGGTCCTGCGGTGCATCGCAGTCGAGTTCCGAACCCATCGGTTCAACCAGCGCAGCCGCCGCGGCATTGAGCGCCTGGGCGCCCAGCTTGACGGGGTGCTGCGTTCGCACCAGATCAACCGCCATCCCGACGCGCCCGACACCCTGCGCGACACCTGCATCTACAGCATCACAGCCGCCGAGTGGCCCGCCGTCAAAGCCCACCTGACGCATCTGTTGGCGCGCCCGCAGCCTGCTTGAGGAAACTTCTATGTTGATCGACTTTTTCTACACCCTGCGCGCGGCCAAACTGCCGGTCTCCGTCAAGGAATACCTGACGCTTTTGGAGGCGCTGCAGCAAGACGTTGTGGGGCCACGCAACCCCGAAGCTTGCAGCATGGACGACTTCTACTTCCTCAGCCGCACCGCGTTGGTGAAGGACGAAAAGCACTTTGACAAGTTCGACCGCGCCTTCGCCGCTTACTTCAAAGGTGTGGAGATGGTGGCCGACTTCACCAAGCCGATCCCGGCCGACTGGTTGCGCCAGGAGATCGAACGCATCCTGTCCGACGAGCAAAAAGCCAACGCGCCCAAGATGGACTGGGACGAGCTGATGGAGACGCTCAAAAAGCGGCTCGAAGAGCAAAAAGAGCGCCACGAAGGCGGCAGCAAATGGATCGGCACCGGTGGCACCTCGCCGTTTGGCCATGGCGGCCAAAACCCCCAAGGCATACGCATCGGCGGCAAGGGCAGCAACAAGAGCGCGGTGAAGGTGTGGGAGCAGCGCGCTTACCGCGACTACGACGACACCCAGGAACTGGGCACGCGAAACATCAAGGTGGCACTGCGCCGCCTGCGCAAGTTCGCGCGCGAGGGCAACGATTTCGAGCTGGACCTGCCCGACACCATTCGCGCCACCGCCGCCAATGCCGGCTGGCTTGACATCAAGATGATCCCCGAGCGGCACAACAACGTGAAGGTGTTGCTGCTGATGGACGTGGGCGGCTCCATGGACGAGCACATCGAGCGCGTGGAAGAGCTTTTTTCGGCCGCCAAGACCGAGTTCAAGCACCTGGAGTTTTTTTACTTCCACAACTGCGTCTATGACTTCGTGTGGAAAAACAACCGGCGTCGCCACCTTGAGAAGTTCCCAACCTTTGACATCCTGCGCAAGTACAACAGGGACTACAAACTGATCTTTGTTGGCGACGCCACCATGAGCCCTTACGAGATATTGCAGCCCGGTGGCAGCGTGGAATACAACAACGAAGAGGCTGGCGCCGAGTGGCTGCAGCGGCTCACCCACGCCTTCCCCAGGTTCGCCTGGATCAACCCGGAGCCGCAGGGCGTGTGGCAGTATCGCCAGAGCGTCAGCGTGATCCAACAACTCATGAGCCAGCGCATGTTCCCGCTGACCTTGAAGGGCCTGGAAGACACGATGCGCATGCTGTCCAAATAATTTCGCCTTGAACACCGCAGATTCCCTCCGTGTGCGGGGCACACGGAGTCTCCTGCTGATGCTCGTGTGGCTGCTGCCGCAGCTGCTGTGGGCGCAAACGCCCGCTGAATCGGCTGGGTCGGTTGCGATGACCACCGATACCACCGATGCGCCCGCAGCCAGCGCCTCAGACAAACCCGCACCCGCAGCGGTGGGCAGCGCAAACCCGGTCCAACCCACCCGCGCTGCGCGCAACGCAGCCAGCGGCCCTGCGCCCGAGCCCCGCTTCGCCATCGAAGTCAAAGCACCCAAGGAGCTGCGCGACTTCCTGCTGCGCCACCTGGAGCTGCAGCGCTTTCGTACCTTTCGCGATCTCAACGCGCCCGAACTCAACCGCCTTCTGGCCCAGGCACCCGACAACCTGCGCGATTTGCTGGGCACCCAGGGCTACTTTTCACCAGAGATCAAGGTGGCTCTGGAGCCACCAGCGCCAAATTTAACGCCAGCGCCAGCGCCAGCGCCTGATAGCCGCAGGCCATCTCTGGGCACGGTCATGCTGCGGGTGGAGCCCGGCATCCAGACCCGCATCGCCTCAGTCAGGGTCTATTTCCGTGGCGACATCACCGCCGCGCCCGAGGCCGCCGCTCAGCGTGCCGAGATCGAACGCAGCAGCGCACTGAACGAAGGCAGTGCGTTCACCCAGGCCGCCTGGGACGACGCGAAGTCGCAAGCGCTGCGCGCGCTCACCACACAGCGCTACCCCGGTGGACGCATCCACAACAGCCAGGCCGATATCGACCCGATCGATCACAGCGCGCGGCTCTGCCTCGAACTCGATTCGGGTGCGCCGGTGCAGGTGGGCGAGCTGCGAATCAACGGCATTGAGCGCTACGACCCAGCGGTGGTCGAGCGTCTGGTGCGCCTGGCTGGCCTCACCCCGGGCAGTGACTACGCGTTTGACAAGCTGCAGGCAGCACAGCAGCGCATTGCCAACACCGGCTACTTCGACTCGGTGTTCGTCACGGTGGAGCCGCAGGCCGACGGCAGCCCGGCGCCGGTGGTGGTGCAGGTGCGCGAGGGCGAGCAGCAAAAACTGGGGTTCGGCGTTGGCGCCAGCACCGACAGCGGTGCGCGGCTGTCGCTGGAGCACACCCACCTGCGCGTGCCGGGTGTCGGCTGGCGCGCGTTGAGCCAGGTCAAGCTGGAGCGCGACGAAAGTCTGCTCAGCACCCTGTGGAGCTCACCGCTCGATGCGCAGGGCTGGCGCTGGATCGCCAGCGCGCAAACAGAGCGCCAGATCGACAGTTTTGACACCACCACCAGCCAGCGCCTGCGCCTGGGCCAGACCCAGGAGAACACCGAGCAAGACCGCAGCTTTTTTCTGCAGTACGACCGCGCGCGGGTGAAAAACAGCGTGTTGAACCCGCTGGACCCGATCAGCACCGCATCGGCCCTGTCGGCCAATTACGGCTGGACGCGGCGCCGCTTTGACAGCCCCCCCTTCCCCAACAGCGGCTACGGCCTGGGTGTGGAGCTGGGTGTGGGCACCACGCTGGGTCAGGAGCGGCGGCCCTTTGTGCGCTCGCTGGCGCGCTGGCTGGGCTATTGGTCCCTGGACGGCGAGCAGCAGGTCAACCCGCCACCCGGCACGGCCCCGCCTGACATCGCCACCACCTCTGCCAACACCCCTGTCTCCTCCACCTCCTCGCTCGGGCGGCTGGCCTTGCGGCTGCAAGGCGGTGCGGTGTGGGCCAAGCACGACGCACCCATCCCCGACACCCAGCTGTTCGAGACCGGCGGCGACACCACGGTGCGTGGCTACGGCCTGCGAGAGATCGGTGTGCCGCAGGCCGACGGCGGCGTCGCCCCCGGCCGCTACCTCGCCGTGGCCAGCCTGGAGTGGCAACGCCCCGTGGTGCGCGACGGTGCGCGCTCCCGTTGGGAAAGCGTGGTGTTTGTGGACGCTGGCGCGGTGTCCAACCAGCCAGGCGAGCTGCGCGCGCGCGTTGGCGTGGGCGCCGGCGCGCGCTACAACAGCCCGGTCGGCCCGCTGCAGGCCGATCTGGCCTACGGCGTCACGCCCAAGAGCCTGCGGCTGCACCTCACCGTGGGTTTCACGTTTTGACCATGCCCGCTCCTGAAACCACCGCTGAGCCCAGGCGCCAGCCCGGACCGCCCAGCCAGTCAACGCCACCACCGCGCCGCGCCGGTCTGCGTGGCCTGCTCTGGCTCACCGTCTGGCTCACCGTCTGGCTGCCCGGCGCGCTGGTCGCGCTGTTGCTGGCGGGCGGGCTGGCTGTCGTGGCCTGGGCCAGCAGCGAAGGTTCGCTGGCGGTTGCCCTGGGCTGGGCGCAGGCATACACGCAGGAGCACCAGGCGAACAGCGGCGCGCTGGCTGCACAGGGCGTGCAGGGCAGCCTGCTCGGCGGTGGCGAAATTGCGCAACTGCGCTGGGCGCGCGACGGTTTGCATGTGCAAGCCAATGGCGTGGCGCTGCGCCTGGGTCACACCGCGGTCTGGAACGCCCTGCTCGGGCGCGGCCTCGATCTGGAAAGCCTGCGGCTGCAGCGGCTCGTCATCACCGACAAAAGCCCGCCTTCCGACACACCCGCCGAGCCACTGGACGCGGTTACCCTGCCGCTGCCGCTGAGCCTGCCGTTTGAGGTGCAGGAGATCGTGATCGACGGCGCGCAGCCGCTGGTGCTGAACGACCTCAAGGGCCGGTATCAATACGGTGTCAACAACGGCCCCGAGATCGGCGGTGTGGCCGATGTCCACCGCCTGCGTATCGATTCGCTGCAGGTCGCCGGCGGGCGCTACCAGGCGCAACTGGCGCTGGGCGCGCAAGCCCCCATGCCGCTGTGGCTGCGCGCACAGGGCATGGTGCAGGCCCGCGTGCCAGATGGCGAGACCCTTGTCTTGCAGGCCAACGCGCAAGGCAGCGGCACGCTCTCAGGCGCCGGCGCGGTGCTTGATGTGCAGGCCCGCGTGGCGCCCAGCGGCGAGCCGGAAAGCGCCACGCCCACGCTGGCAGCCAGCGCCCGCCTCATGCCCTGGGCCAAGCAACCGCTGCAAAGTGCCGACGCCACCGCCCACCAGCTCGACCTGGCCAGCCTGTGGCCGCAAGCGCCGATCACCGCGCTCTCCGGCACGCTCAAGGCCGCGCCCGAAGGCATGGCTTGGCGCGCCCAGATCGACATGCGCAACAGCGCCAGCGGCCCAGCCGATCAACAGCGCTTGCCCCTGCAACGCCTGCAAGCCACGCTGACCCAGAGCGCCGAGCGCTGGCGCGTGCAGGCGCTAAAAGCCGAACTCGGCGGCGGCAGCCTGCAAGCCGACGGCGAGGTTGGCCGGCTGCCAGGCGGCGGCGCTGCGCTCGGCGCGTGGCAGGGCAAGCTGCAGGCCCGCGGCATCAACCCAGCCACGCTCTGGAGCGCGCTGCCCCCAGCCGCACTCGACGCCACGCTGTCGGTGCGGACCGCTTCCACCGCCACGGGTTCGGCAGGTACCGGACAGGCGAGCGCGATGGCAATTGAAGCCCGCATACAGCCCGCAGGCCGACAACCGGCGGGCACCGTGGCGGGTCTGCGCCTGCGCGAGCTGCGCGCCCAGGGCCGCTGGCTGCCCGCAAGCGGCGACGCCAGCCAAGGCGTGCTCGACCTGGCCGGCGCCCGCCTGGCCGTGGCCGACGCCGAACTGCAACTGCGCGGGCGCTTCGACACCCGCAGCCGCGTCTGGGACGGCAGCGGCCAGCTCAGCCTGCCCGGCGCCGAGGGCGATATCACCACCCTGCTCGCCCACGACAAAGGCCAGGGCAAGCTGGACCTGCGGCTGGACGACGCAGCACGCACGCTGGACTGGCTGAGATCGCTGCAATCGCTGCCGCTGATCGGCCCGGCGCTGAGCGAGGCGCTCGCGCCGCAAGCCAGCCTCGCCCTACAAGGCAGCGGCCGGCTCGACCTGCGGTGGATGGGTGGCCTGGGCGCGCTTGGCTACCCTGCCGGCGCGGGCCAGCGCGCGGCCAGTGTCACCCCACAGGTGCAGCTCACGCTGGACGTGCCGCGCCTGCTTTGGCAGCCAGCCGGTGTTGGCTCGAAAGATGGGACACAGGACATCGCGCTCACAGAAGCCCAGTTGCGCGCCACCGGCCCGCTCAACAACCTGCAGGTCGGGTTGCGCGCCAGCGCCAGCGCCACGCAAACGCCTTGGCGCGGCCAGCTCAACAGCACGGCACGCCTGCGCTTGGGCTCCATTAACCAGCCGTTCGCCACCGCTTGGCGCGACGGCACGTTGGACCTGCAACGCCTGCAGCTCCAGGCCAGCGACAGCTCGCAGAGCGAGCGCCTCACCGACTGGACACTGCAAAGCCCCGAGCCAATCGCGCTGCGCTGGTCGTTCGGCGCGGCCGCTGGTGCCCAGGCGCTCAAGCTCGACGCTGGCGCCGGCCAGATCAGCTTGCTGCCAACAACACGCGCGGCCGGCAAACCCACCAAAGCCGCCCTGCCCGCGTTTGGCCAGAAACCGCTCAACCTGAGCTGGGACAGCCTGGTCTGGCAGGCCGACACGCTGCAAACACGCGGCCAACTCAAGGGCCTGCCGCTGGCCTGGATCGACGCCCTGGCCACACCCGAAGGCGCCAACGCTGGGCCGATCACCCGCGCCGGCATCGGCGGCGATCTGCTGTTCGACGGCCAGTGGGACATATTGCTACCAGCCAATGCGGCCGCACCGCTGCGCCTCTCGGCCGAGCTGCGGCGCAGCAGCGGCGACCTCACGGTGGCAGCCGACCCTGGCGCCGCCAGCGCGTTCGGTACACCCGGCACTTCTGAGGGGCTGCGCATGGCCGCTGGTATCCAAAAGGCACGGCTGGGCCTGACGGCACAGGGCAACACGGTCCAGGCGCAGCTGCGCGTGCGCAGCGCCCAACTGGGTGACGTCAGCGCCGACCTCAGCACCGAACTGCGCCCACCCGCCGCCACGCGGCCCGAAGGCACCAGCGCGCTGGATGCCTGGTGGCCCGCCAACACACCGGTGCGCGGCACGCTGCGCGCCTCGCTGGCGCAGGTCGGCGTGTTGTCGGCGCTGGCGCCACCGGGCTGGCGCATGCGCGGCACCCTGGCCACCGAGGTCGCCCTCAGCGGCACCCGCGCAGCGCCCCAGTACAGCGGCACCCTGAACGCCAACCAGCTCGCGCTGCGCTCGGTGATCGACGGCATCGCGTTCACCAACGGCGCGCTGCGCGCCCGCTTCACCGGCGAGCGGCTCACCATCGACCGCTTCAGCCTGGAAGGCGCACGCGGTGCGGCGCAAGGCGGCACGCTGGAGGCCACCGGCAGCGCCGAATGGCGAGCGCTCACGGGCAGCGGCAAACGCCAGCCGGTGGTCGAGCTGCAGGCCACCGCCGACCGGCTGCGCGTGTCGGCCCGGGTCGACCGCCGGCTCACGCTGTCCGGCAAGCTGGGCCTGCAACTCGACGGCCCGGCGCTCAAGGTGCGCGGCCAGCTCAAGGCCGACAGCGCCCAGATCACGCTACCCGACGACCTCACGCCCTCGCTCAGCAGTGACGTGGTGGTGCGCGGCGCGGGCACCCCGGTCGAAAACCCCAACGCGCAGCGGGTGCAGCCCGATGTGCAGGTCGAGTTCGATCTGGGCCCGGCGTTCGAGGTCAGCGGCCGCGGCCTGCAAACCCGGCTGGCCGGCCAGCTCAGCGTGCGCGCCACGCCAGCCCTGCCCGCACCGCGCCTGCTCGGCGAGGTGCGAACCATCAGCGGCACCTACCGCGCCTATGGCCAGCGCCTTGCCATCGAAAGCGGCGTGCTGCGCTTCACCGGCCCGGTCGACAACCCCACGCTGGACATCGTCGCGGTGCGCCCGCAGGCTGGCACACAGTCCAAAGCGCAGGGTCAGCGCGTCGGGGTGCAGATCAGCGGCAGCGCGCAAGCGCCGCGCGTGCGCCTGTTCGCCGAGCCCGACATGCCCGACAGCGAAAAGCTCGCCTGGCTGCTGTTGGGCCGCCCCGCCACCGGCGACGGTGCCGAGGCCGCTGTTCTGCAGCAGGCCGCTATGGCGCTGCTCGCCAGCAACAGCAACAGCAACTCGCTCGAGGGCGGCTTGGCCCGCGCCTTCGGGCTGGACGAGCTCTCGGTGCGCGGCGAAGCCACCAACGCCGACGGCAGCACCAACGCCGCCGCCCTCACGCTGGGCAAGCGCCTGTCCAACGACCTCTACCTCGCCTACGAACGCAGCCTGGCCGGCACCCTCGGCACCGTCTCCATCTTCTACGACCTCTCACGCCGCCTGACCCTGCGCGCGCGCGCCGGCGAAGAAAACGCGATCGATCTGATCTTCACGCTGAAGTACGACTGAGCCCCCGCGCTGCGGCGCTGCCCGGGGTACCGGGGTACCGGGGTGCCTCAGCACCCGACACCTACAATCCAGACTTTCTGAAACCGCCGCCATAGTTCAACGGACAGAACGAGTGCCTCCTAAGCGCTAGATACAGGTTCGATTCCTGTTGGCGGTACCAAATTCAAAGCCGGAACGGTCCACAGCCTTCCGGCTTTTTTGGTTTCTGCTGTGAAACGGCCTTCACGTGCTGCATCGAATGCCGTGAAACTCGAGCAGCATCGAGCAGCATCGAGCAGCATCGAGCAGCATCGAGCAGCATCGAGCAGCATCGAGCAGCATCGGGCAGCATCGGGTGGCATATGGGGGCACATTTGGGGGTACGTGTCGGCTGACTGAAAACGATGCGTCCTACACGCCTGTCAGCGTGTGACGCTCGTAAACCGGCAAGTTTGCGTACCGCTGGAGCACAAATACAAAAATGTGTCGTAACTTACAAACATTCTCCATTCGGGAGACTTGCCATGTCTGTTCACACTTTTTCAAGCCGCGATTTCACGCGCGATGTGTCGGCTGCGAAGCGTGCCGCAGTGGACGGCCCGGTGTGCATCACCGACCGTGGTCGGCCCGCTTTCGCGCTGCTGTCCATCAATGAGTACCACCGCCTCGTCGGCCACAACGAGCCGACCTTGCTGGAGATAATGGACGGTATTCCAGGCGGCGAAGGCATCAAGTTCGACCCGCCACGCATGAACTTCGCTACCCACCCTGCCGAGTTTGGCTGAGAGCGCCCCATGTTTGTGTTGGACACCAATGTGATCTCAGAACTGCGCCAAGGCAAACCCAACCAGTCGATTGCCGTGCGAGCCTGGGCAGCCACACAACCCAGTGGCCGACTCTTCATGTCGGCAATCACGCTGCTGGAGTTGGAGATGGGCGTTCAGGCAGTGGAGCGCCGCACGCCACCGCAGGGCAGCGTCCTGCGCGCCTGGCTCACGGGCGTGCAGGCCGAATTTTCCGGGCGCATCTTGCCTTTTACCGAGACCACCGCGCCCGTGTGCGCAGCGTTGCACACACCGAATCCACAGTCTGCTCGCGACGCCATGATTGCAGCCACCGCCATCGAGCACAAATTCACCGTGGTCACGCGCAACGTGGCCGACTTTGCGCAAACTGGCGTCGTGCTGACCAACCCCTGGTTGAGCTGACGGCGAGCATTCCGCAACCGCCCACAACAAATCAATTGGAGTCTGACCCCAGCTCTCCCAGTTCTCCCCAGCGTGTGTTTGCCGCGCCAGCCTTGGCCGCTGCGGCTCGCCAGCTCGGCCTCCAGCACCGGTGCCGAGTCGGCGAATACGCGGTGGCACAGTAGCCCCACCGCTTCGCCGATGCGATCCGCCAGTTTCTGCAAGCGACAGCGCAACACCTTGTAATAATCCTGGCCACGCGCACAAACCGACACCACCGCCTCCTGAGGGTGTTCCAGGCGCGTCAGCTCAAGCGCCTGCCAATCGGGCGCGGTGTCGCGCGGCAAATAGTCCATGCGCACGGCGATCACGCTCAAAGTGCCCGGCACCAGCTCGACCGGGCGCGCGCGCGCCATGCCGTGACGCGCCATGTAGCCCATCTCACCGTGCCATCCCTGCGCCAACCAGGCTTGCAGACCTGGCT
>Ga0105050_10006215_pt1 | contig 14942 bp, 12 predicted proteins | sample FRY01_FD_78088 | JGI IMG/M metagenome (GOLD analysis project Ga0105050, IMG submission 78088) | Freshwater microbial communities from Lake Fryxell liftoff mats and glacier meltwater in Antarctica - FRY-01 | ecosystem: Environmental > Aquatic > Freshwater > Ice > Glacier meltwater ... | reverse complement strand
GGAATACGAAGAAGAAGTTCGTAAGATGCGCCGTGAAGATATTCAAACAACCATTCGTGAAAAAGAATTGGCAAGTCTTAAGCAGATGCCACTCAACGAGCTTCGTACAATCAGCGAAGAGGATGAAATATCAGAGATACTTCCTACGGCACTTCCTGGTGAAGACATTTCCGACGCAGTCCCAGCGGCTGGTGGTGAGGAAGGCGGAGAAGCCCCACTTCCAGGTGGCGGCGGAGCAGGCCTTGATTTAGGCGCCCCGCCACCCCCTCCTCCCCCACCTCCCCCACCAGCAGGCGGTGGGTGATAGATGAATAGATGTAGGATTTGTGATACTGAGCTTTCTACAACAAATCAATACAAAGTCAGAATGCATAACGTTTGCATGACATGCGAAAAACTTAGAGGACTTGCAAAACAGTTACCATAAAATAACATGATTTTTCTAACAATAGACCATATCAATTGGAATGGTGAGTCAGAACGTAAGGTGAACTACCTCGCCCTAAAGGGAGTGGTATTCTTTTGGAGAATGATAATAAAAAAGCCCGGCGGCGCTAAGTTCTACAGATGGCTAAAGCAACAAGGCTATCCTACGGACAATTATCAGGTTCTTTGTTTCAACTGCAATTTTGCCAAGCATGTTCTTGGGACGTGTCCACATAGGGCGGAACCTGAAAGCTCCTATAGTTTGTAATATTCTGGTATTAGAATAAGTCAGAATCTTTGGAGCAATTATGTCAATCGGTAAAACATCACAAAAACGTCCTTGGAGCGATAGCCTTCGTGAGACGTTTGATAAAGGACATCGCGCCATAACTCAGCATGACCCAGCCTTTGCATCCTATATGGAAAATCTAAGGAAGGTCGATAATGAGAATCGCAAAAGCGCGCTTAAATTAAAACCACTTCTAAAAGAAGCCAGCTCATTATATGATGCTATGGATTATATAGGCTGTTCTGAAAAGATTTACAGTTTCTATTTTCTTCTAGAAGAGATTCATAAGAGGTTCGTTACGCTCGCCCAGGTGATAACCGGCGACGGTAATAAGCTTATGACGGAACATTTGACTCCAGAAACGATTCAAAATCTACTGAAGTTCCGCGAGCACTCCAGAGCAAAAAATAAGAATAAGTATGCCGGTGTTGATGACTGGCGCACTAAGGTAGCATTGCTTGGATGGTTCAACGAAAAAGTTAAAATGCGTCAGAGAGCTATTAAGACTCTTGAGAAGCAGATGCCTCAGTTGAAACAACTTAAGGTTCGCACCAAGACCGAACTGGCAAGCGCCATCTCATTACTACCTGTTATACTAAAGCAATTTGATTTACTTTCAAAGTATAGAGCTAAGGGAGACGTCGATCAGTACAACAAAACTGTAATGGTTTTGAACGGTATCGTACAAGCTCCAAATGCTCAGTTCACTAAGTTTTTTGATCAGTTCATCGAACCATACGTTGCGTACCTTGAGTCTCTAGAAAAAGAAACCAAGCCAATCGACGAGCCTAAAGATAAAGATAAAGATAAAGACGAAGAAGTTGGTTTACCAGGACTTCCAGGTTTACCTAGTCCTGGCGAGGCTCGTATTTCGGATCTGTCTAAATCAGTACCAAGTGAAGGCATCTCTCATCCAACTGTAATGGGACCTCCAGGAGCGAGCCCGGTTGTATTTCCAACATCTCAAATCTCAGCTCCTCCAGGACCACCATCAAGTGGAACATTCATGAATCCCCATGTGTTTGAGAACAAGCCAAAGCCAGGTAACACTCCGCCTTCCGCAGCGCCTATTGCGGCAACGAAACCGCTTCCAGGGCCAACAAGCCCCACAGGTATTCGTAAAGAAGATCGTAAGCCACAGCCAGGCGGACCAAAAAGCAGCATTGATGGCAAGCCTCTTCCTATCAAGCCACCAGGACGAGCATGGGATCAGTTTGCAGGAACGCACGAAGAGTTCATAACGAAGCTTGCTGATGCGCCAGACCTTGCAGCATTAGCGAATGACATACTTGCTTACTCTGAATCGTTGGAAGATTCTGACCCAGTAGCAAGTTTGAAGTTGCTTGCTATCGCCGAAGGTCTCATCGAAAACTGAAACTGAAATTGAGATGATATATGAACATGACCCAATTCAGAAAGCTTTCTTACGCTATCTATGTCGCTGACGAGAATGATCTCGTCAAGTTGGCTGGACCAATTTCTGGTCTGAAGCGATTATTAAGGCGCATGCTGAATCGGATGTTCTCTAAAGATTCTAAGGAATTCAAAGAGAACAACTCGGAACTAAAAGACGCGCTCCAAAACTTGTACAGTTCATTCAAGGACTTGGAGAACTCGATTGATGATCACGATTTACAGACGTACAAACACAAACTTAACGAAGTTAAGGAACGTATGTCTCGATTCAATGATGTATTATCGAAAGCCCGGAGCGACGTTGCAAGAGTAGAAAACGAAGCCAAGGATGAAATCAAAACCAAGCTCACCGACACGACCACGCCCAACGAGAACCCCTCGGGCACCATTCAAGAGAACGCAGAGTCCGCTTCAGAAGCGACGTCCGCGGATAATTCTGAAGAAGTAATATCACCGCATGTTGGAAAATTAATTTCCGATTTGCTTCCACAGCCGGAGCCACAAGCTGATTCTGAGCCAATGACACCTGCTCCTGAAGCAGAAGTCACACCTGTGCCTGCTGCGGAGCCAGTTGCTCCTGCTACCGCAGCTGAGTGGGCATCTACACAACAAGCGCCATTCCCAGCAATGGCGCTGATGAATACTTACGTTTTAGAAGTAAAGCCTTCTAATGAAGATAAGATCAAGAGAATTGTAATGGGCCCTGGAGACCCGCCTAACAAAAATAAAGCGGAAATGATGTTCTGGCCAGATTTCGAATCAGCTTTAAAACAAGGAACTGTTGAGCAGTGGGAAACTTCTATTAACAAGAAGAAGCTTACAGGGTATCGTGGACTTATTAAGTTCGCTATGAGAACTGCTTATATGAAGCGTTCTTTCGTTGGTAAAGCGCGTATCAAGTTCGATACCGTTGCACACAAGATCATCGTCGACAATGTTGAAGAAGGTACCGTGCCGATTAACGCTTCTTATTTCGAGAGTCGCGAAATACGCAAATTTGCTCGCAACTTGGGACCAAACTTCTGGCCCAAGTTCAACTCGATGGCAACTCGTCTTGGAGTGCAGCCAGAAGTATTGTTGCCAGTAATGTACATCGAGTCTAACGGATTTAACCCACAAGCAAAGAACCCACGCGGAGCCGTAGGCCTTATTCAGTTCATGCCACAGACGTTGGAGGGCATGGGACTTGAAGGTCACGAGAAAGTTATTGAGAATCAATCAGGAGAGGAACAACTAGGATTGATTGAGAAGTTCATCAAAGGAACGATGGGATTCAATGGTGGCGTTCCATACAAAGACGCTGCTACGTATTACATTTCTAATTTTTGGCCAGACTCTTTGCACTATCGTAAATACTACGAACAGAACAAAGGTAAACCAGGTTGGTGGCCAGAGGGAAGTTTCCATGATGCACAAGCTGGAGACCCTGAAGCAGTAATCGTAGAAGCAAATCCGCAATATCGTAAGAGCCCTAATTTTTCACCCGCGACCGAGGCAGGCGCATACAAGACTAATCCGGCGTTGGACAAAAATAAAGATGGCCGTATAACGCTTGGAGACTTGCAAGTGTTGATCGAGCAAATTAAAAAGTCTGCCGGTTACAGAGCCCTAGAGGCCGAAATGCGTAATGGTGGTGGTTACCAATCAGGCTCTGCGGGTATCAACCCTGTTCCAGATGAAAAAGATAACGGAGTCATTCGCTATCTGCTTCAGAATCTTGATATGGAAGGCGTTCCTGCTAATAACAATTTTTTTAGTTCCATTATGCAGGCAATTCCATCAGCAGCCGCATTGAAAACTGACATGATTGAGGTGTTTGGCAAGGACAAGCGCGTCAATGGTGAATTTATACGCGTTGCATCGTTAGTTTTGGCTCGTGATTACGGAGTTCTACCAGATATATTTGCTTCCGGCTCTCGTTTTCAAATTACGTACGCAAGCAATCGAATCAATCAAGAAGAAATGCGCTTGCTGTGCTCAGAAATTGCTGAAGAACTGCGCGCAGTCGTACCACAAGATACAAAATTTAGATTTTACGTTCACAAAAATGCAAATTCTAGCCTACCACCACTCTCTCTAGAGCGTGCGCAGAGCCTTGCGCGTGTTTTTAGAATTACTTTTGCCGGTTAAGAGAGAAACACATGTCTTCTTATATCGAAACGGTAGTCAGTGAGCTGAAAGACAAAATTGTTCAGGTTTATTTCGGAGATACTCACGAACAAATTCACTATACAGACAGCACCAGTACCATTCCATCAGTTATGATTGGGAAAATAATCGGTGGAAGTGATGGCTGTTTGATTTTGAGTTGTCCGTACCTTGATGAAGAACAAAATGTACGTTTCGGTAACGTACAATACATAAATAGCTTCAATATCAAATCAATAACTGAGGTTGATGGCCGTGGAACCATTAAAGACGCCCTTATAAGTGCGCATGCAGTCAAATATTTGGAATATACTAAATGAGTACACCTTCTTTTGTAAGAACTGCAAAGCGAATAGATCTATCTCAGATAGAATCTATGTCGTACTCTTCTGTGCTGCGTGATCTGCGGCAAACTGACAACGAAGAAGCAGTATATGATTTTCTTAGTGTGTACAAAGCAGTCTTTGACAAATTAATAACATCAGGAAAGAAAGACAGCGCTGACAAGGCGCTAGATTTCACGTTGAAATTTCTCGTCGAGAAGCATGGTGCCAAAATTCCTGGCAAAATGAACAAGACACAAGGACCAATCACGATAAATCGTTTTGCGAAGGTCGAGGACGACCTTTATCGCGGCGGAGCCCCATCACCGAACGATATTAAGAAGCTACAAGATCTTGGTATCAAAAGAATTGTTAGTCTTGACCTGCCAACAGCTACTCAGATAGGTAACGCTTGTAAGCAAGCTAAAATAGAGCACATAGTTCTTCCAATTCAGGCTAGCAACTACAAAACGATAGAAAAGTTGCCTAAAATAGACTGGGCCACGCTATTATTTGATGGTGGACCATGTTTTGTTCATTGTCTTCATGGAAAAGATCGAACCGGATTGGCTATAGCGCTTTTGCGATGTCAGCAGGGCGTTCCTTGTAAAAAAGCCATTGCTGAAGCCGATACATTCGGATTCTGCGCCGGGTTACCAACAGCTGTTCGAGATTTTTACTGTAAACTACTTGCAGATACATGCCAACACCCTGGCGATCACGCTAAGGCGGACGATAACGCCGCATTCGATCTTCCGTTACCTGATTTCGTTGCAGATTATAAATTCAATCCAGATTATTACAATCCTATGGAAACAGATCTTAGTATTCATACTCAAGAGACTGAATTACCTATGGGTAAACGTACAATCGAGACAGAAGATCTTGAAGACAAGATTATGGACAAAGAAAGTCCAGAATATAAAATTAAGCACAAAGAAAACGCGCCTCAAGTTGGACTGATGGATAATTCAACGACCAACAATTTGCCACTCGGCCCTATCAATGTAGGCACGCAATACGGTACCGGATATATTGCCATGGCTAGTAAGAACATGTTTAAACGCTCTTACCATATACAAATGACATACGACATCTCTGATACAGAGATTATGTATGCTGAAGAGGCTATTCAGGCCTTTACTTATTTGTTAAAAGGAATTGAGAGATTCAATTCTCATTTAGATAAATTGGCCGTGCCGTTTAAGACGAATCAAGAAGTTCCGGCCGAACAAGTTTGGGATGCTCGCAGCACTTTTCGTGATTATCGCGACAATGCGCAAAACTATTTGGACATTATTAAAAAGTTAGCGTTCGCTTGTGTAAAGATAATGAACAATTTCATGTCTGATACTCAGGTAGAAAAAATAATGAAATCATTTAACATGAGCATAGATGATGTTACGAAGCAGTTCGGCCGGTTTAAAAGGCTTTTCAAGAACCTACAGGCCGAAGATTTTATAGCTAATTGTGTAAAAGCAATAGACGCCATCAAGAAAGAAGTGGCGCAACTTAATCAGATTATTGAAGAGAGAATCCAAAAGTATATCGAAACCGATATATTAGCTAAGAGCTGGATGGATAATGCTGGTGATCTGGACCTTGAGCTTGAAGATAAGGTCCCATTTGACCAAGAGCTGCTTGAAGCACAAAAAGACAAAGTATAAGTGAAAATATAGAATAATCAAACTATTTTCGTTATTATAGTGGAATAATAGGTTATCTAAATTGTAGTACTAGCGGAGCCATATATGTTTATCAAACGCGGAGATGTACAAATATTGAGAGTAGTAGAGATTGATGAAAGCGATCTCGAAGGCCTCTCACCGATTGAAGCCGCGAAGCTTGGCCGCAACGGACAAGATCTGAATGCCATCGCTAAGCAAAAATTAGATAGCGCTAAGCGCGCCATTGCTGAGCAGCCTGTAGTTAAAGTTGTTCCTGATACGGAGAAGTAATGCTTTACAAATACGGCGAAGCAATTGAATTATCGGAATCGGCGACACACACGTCTCTATCCGTATTATCTGACCCGGAAGTCAAAGACCGCTTTCAAAAGCTGGCTACTGGGCTGAAGCGCATCGCTCCTAGGGCAGACGATTTTCTTTATTTTTCAGCTGTAATGATGCATGCCGCAGAGGCATCGACCGTGAATTCAGATGGTTCACCTAAGCTTCTTGCTAATGGCGAGCGTGTCTCGGCCCATTGGGTAAAGAAGGGCGAGTCTGTTCGTTGGCAATGCAACGATGCATCGATTCCACCATACCGTAATTCGAATGGCGATATTTTTCCAGAGGAAGAGCTGGTTAAGGCCTACAAGAAATGGATTGGTAAACCGTTGTGCATAGATCACAAGTCTGCCTCGGTAGACTTTGTTCGTGGCGTAATTATCGATACATATTACGATCGCGTTGGCAAGCGTGTTATTGCGCTTTGTGCATTGGACAGAATCACTTTCCCAGATTTGGCCCGTAAGGTTGCTACTGGTGTTTCTACATGTGTATCGATGGGTACGGCAGTAGGTCGAGCAATATGCTCTGACTGCGGAACGGTAGCCCGCACCGAACATGACTTCTGCAATCATATGCGTACGAAGTCTTGCTACGGAGAAATTAATATGGATCTTCAACCAATCGAACTTTCGATTGTTGTTAATGGAGCCGATCCACAAGCCAAGATCCGCCATATTCTTGCTTCTGCAAATTATCTAAATCAGCGCGCAGAAGAAGCGGAAATTGAACTAAAATCTTTGAAGGACACTGATGTAACGGCCAAAAACCAGATCGTCAGCCAGATCAAGGAAGGGTTAGATGCTCTCATTCGAGAGTTCGAAGGTTCGGGTAAATCTACGGAAGTGACCGATACGAGTGGCGAAGAAGACCTTAATAAGGCAGCTTCGGCGGAATCAACTGTTGAAAATACAGAAAATCTTTCAGAAGAAGTAAAAATTACGGATAATTTGGAATCTGTTACAGCTTCATCTGATGATAATGATGTGTTGAGGCAGCAATTTAACTCTTTGAAAGAGACTATTCAACAGAAACTTTCAAAGATTGAAGAAAACTTTGACAAGCTTATCAAGCTAAATATGGAATCAAGGGACATGAATATGGAAAAAAAGTCGTATCACCAGGGAACAGAGGAACCAAAGCCAGGTACAACTCAGTACTCAGCAGAGTCCGGCAACGAAAAAGCCCGCATGGAGCACAGCTACATGAAGGACGTTGAGAACATGGGTTCTGTCGATGGTATGAAACCAGGCGATTTGGAAAAGAAGAAGCTACTTCTGCGCGCCGAGCGCCGTGAAGCTGCACTTATCAAAGCGAAGGCGACCCTTTCTAAGGGTGCATGGTTTCAAGGAACCGAAGAGCCAACGGCCAATGGTAAGCCACAATATTCAGTCGATCCGCTGAATGAGAAGGTTCGCTCCGAGCATAAGCACATGCTTGGTCAGCCACCATTTCCAGGCGTTGGTAAAGTCGATGGACTTCACCCATCTCCTTCTTCTGTTTCGCAGAAGGATGAATTGAAGCGTAAGGAAATGCTTAGCCGCGCAAGCTTCTCTGCCAAGTTCGTAAAGGCAGCAACACCAGATGGTGAGCTTGATCGTGCAGCTTCTGCATGGCAAATATTTGTTAATGACAAGCTTGTCATTAATGCTTCTGTAAAGGCTCTTACTGGAAACCGTGTCGATGCGCTTTACGATGTAATCGCAACCAAGACATACGGCACCAAGATGCTTGAGAAGGTAAAGGAAATCGGTATCGAGAAGGCAGCTTCTCTTTACACGAAGGCCGATGGCGAAATGGCAGCTCCTCCAGCAGCAGCTCCTCCAGCAGCTCCTCCAGCAGCAGCTCCAGAAATGCCAGCACCAGGCGGAATGCCAGGCGCAGAGTCTATGGACGAAGCAAATCAGGGCGGCGACGGTAGCCCAGCAGACCAGATTCTTGGTCTCGCAACCGACGCAAAGAATCTTGCAAGCGACCTTCAAGAGGTTGGCGAGTTGCTTAAGGACGAAGTCCCAGGCGACGCAGGAGCAGCACCAGAACTTGCACCAGCAACGGCATCTCTTCAGAAGATGCGTTTTGAACTAAGTTCCGCAATTCTATACGGCGTTACGAAAGTAGCAAGCGAGCTTGCAGAGCACACAGATGAACTCGACCTAGTCGGTGGGCTTTATCAGGATAACAGCGTCAACGATGCAAATCGTGCCTATGTAGAATCTTTGGCAACAGACGCTATCGCTGATACCAAAGCATCCATTGCCGAGGGTCGCGAGCTTCTTGGTTCATTCGTAAATTATGCACGCGGAACGGAAGCAGTTCTCAAGAGTGCATCACAGGAGACCGAGATGACCAACGTTGCAAATGAAGATCTTGATGAAAAGATCGACAAACTTCTTAGCCAGATGGATGAACAAGAGGCGATGGACCAAGAGATGGGCGACGCTCTCGATGCAGACACTTTACCTCCAGCAGGCGCACCAGTGAAGCCAGCTCCAGGTCCAGGTCTCGCAGGCCAAATTGCTCCAGGAGCAACAAAGGCAGATCCAGCAGCAGGACTTGCCGGACTTGAAACACCTACGCCAGGTCCAGTGATGAACGGCGAAGACGATGCGCTACTTAGCCTAGATGCATCTGACGCAAACAGCGCAGCCACTCTTACTCTTAAGCCAGAAGATGTAGCGAAGCTTCCACCAGGGACTGAGGTAAAAATGGCTGAATTTGATCTGTCGACTCGTGAGGGTCGTACTGCATATCGTATGAAGCTTGCCGCAGATTCCGGCAAGTTTGACCCAATCCTTAATGACGCACACAAGCATCTTGTTCACAAGTCTGATGCTGGTGATCTCGGCGAAGTTGAAACTATTCAAGAGAAGCACAAGGCGATGCTTGATGTAGCAACTGCACCACCTAAGGTCCGCAAGGAAGCTCAGGAATTGGTTGACCTCGTCAAGGCAGGCAAGCTTGCTAACGAAGATGTCGACGCCCTTGTTGCACACGGACTCGACCCAGCTGTTGCGAAGTTCTACCATGAACTTTGGAATGACGCAGAGGGCGGATCAGAATACGCAAATGAACTCGTCAAGGAGCACGCGAAGGCGAAGCTTGAAGAGGAAATGGGCGCATATAAGGTAAAGGTTGCTCGCGCATTCGGCCTTGCATATGAAATGGTTGATCGTGGACTTTGCAGCCGCGACGCCTCCGTACTTTCTTCACAGGTCGATGAGATCATGAAGTACAACGACGACGCATTTGATAGCCTCAAGCGCGTAGTAGCTCGCCACGCACCGCTCTCCATTAAGAAGGAAGCATCTCGCGTACCACAAGTTGGTCTTCTCGGAAACGACGAGCCAACGGCATCTGCGGAACCAGATGACTTGTTCTCAAGTCTTAACCGCGCATTTGCAAACCGCCGCTACTAATAGGAGACAATATGAAAAAGTCTAATTTCGAAGAGGCGCTAGCATCTGATATGGACGCCATCATGAACGACAAGAACTTCGAGGCCATTTTTAAGAAGGCTTATGTTCTTACCAAGGAAGCATCTGAAGAGATGTGTGCCGATGATTGCATGATGGATCACGACCATAAAAAAGAAGATAAACCAGAGTCCGATACTGCGAAAGCAGACGACGGAACATTAACCCTAGAAGCGGCAGTGAGCCAAGCTCTAAACAACCTCCGAAAAGTGTCTGAAGTGTTGGATGAGGTTGGGCTAGAAAAAACCGCAGCACTTAGCTTAAACCTAGTTAACTACATTATTGTCGAAGCCAAGAAAAAGGACGAAGCAAAAAAGTCCGATAAGAAAAAGGCTGACGACAAAAAGAAGGACGACAAGTCCGATAAGAACGACGCGAAGCCTAAGAAAGGTGTTAATCCTTTCGCCAAAAAAGACGACAAGAAAGACAAAAAGGACGATAAGAAGTCCGATAAGCCTGACTCGAAAAAGAAGTAACTCACGCGTTTGAAAATTTGAAAAGGGAGATGCTCTCAACGGCGTCTCCTTTTTCTATTACTAGCCTTCGCATAGGTTGGTATAGAGTAATGAGGAGTTTACATGATTTATGATAAGAAGTTTTCTGATAACGATATCGCTGAAGAGATGGAGAAAGGGTTGATAAAATCCGCCTCTCATGAAGAAGCTCAGCTTGAAAACCAAGCTTATGTTCTTCGGTCCTTAGATGCCATAGCAGCTCTTGCAGAGGCCTTTGAAGATAAGGGTCAAGTTCGCGAAGCAACCCTTTTAACTGAATTGCTCGAAGCCTACGCTGAGGGCGACTCTGAAAAGCTAAAACAAAATCTATTGCAGACATCAGCTTTGTTGTCTCCAACAGATGAACCGTCGGAGACGGAGGATGATCTAGTTATTCATCCAGAAGACGCCTCTAAGGTTCAAGAAATGATGACGTTTGACGACGAAGCGTAATCTTCGATATATGAGATTAAGATGCTTAGAATTATACAGACGGGCAATTCAATCCCATTTAGCTTCATTGTCGACCCTTCGTCTGAGTTCGAACCGGGACAATGCGCACAGCTAACTACCTCTGGTAACCAGATTGTATGTGGAGTTAGTGACGGATTAATTCCAATCGGTATCATAGATGATTTCAAAACCAGAGCTTTTACAGCTTCGGCTTGGAATGAAACACGTATTGTACCGGCTGATGGTATACTTAACTCAGCGAACAAATATGTATCGACCGCTGATATTAGGGCGGATTTGGATAATCCAAACGTAATACCAGGATCATTTACTTCGACAGTAACAGTTACGTTGAACACACGTAATGGTGTAATAACGTTCCCAGCCGGTACGGAACTTAATTATGACAGTACAAGCTCCGGAACGCCAGACTCTATAAGAACTTTCGTATCTTATAGATATCAAATACCAAATGTTATCGGCGACGACTCGACAGCCGGTTCTGGTCGTGTAACAATATGGTTTCAGCGGTTCATTGCCGAGACCGATATCTATGAAACGAATCAAACTTACCCGCTTAATTGTAACCTTTTCGTAAGCGAAGTTGGCCTTTTAACATCTCGTCAGCCCACCGATAAGCATCCGGCAGTGGCTATTTGTATTGCGCCTCCTAGCCCTACTTTCGGCACGTTGCAATTTTTGTGGCTTTAGATCCGGACAATTATCGTATTATACTATATTTAGGGTATACCTTTAGGTTTTGCCCATTGGAGCTAGCGCATGACGTCTAAAAATAAATTTGAACACAGTGAGACGATGAGCAATCTCGTCAAGGATGCTTTCCAAAAAGGAATTTTCAAGGAAGCTTCACACATAACTAAGGTTATGAAAAGCGCAGCTGAAGCCAAGCCAGAAGTCAACCTTGAGCCATCTGACAACGTTCAAGAAAACCTTTTCAAGCTTTGCGCCGGGCTACGTTCCAAAGGCTTTGCTGCTTATGCGGAGAAGGTTGAAGATCGCATCGTTCAACTTAAGCAGGCCGAAGTACATCTGTACAACGTACACGATGAAACCGGAGAAGATCTTCTAGAGTTCGCTCACCCTGAAGGAAGCCCTGAGGTCGCAGAATCTCAAGGGGGCCACGGTGTAGTTGAAGATCTTATTGCAGAGCACAAGAAGTCTGTAGAGGTAGCAACTAAGAGTGCGGCTATTAAGAACGATGTTATCAACCAAGTAAAGCTTGCTTTGATTGGGTCTGGTACAAGTTTTTTAGTAAGTGAAGCGACGCCATCCCCAGAAGCGAGTACCGCATACGCAAGCATCATCGACAGTATTAAAGATCGTTTCAGCCAGCTGATTCAAGTATTCAGTAATAAAGGTCTCGCTGAAGAGGCTGATGTTCAGAGTTTGACAAGACAGATAACCGATACATTTATACCTTCTCTGGATATCATCAAAAGAGAAGCGCTTCAAAGCAAAAGGGAAACGATTCCAACGTTACTTAAAGCATTGCTTAAATTCAAAAAGTACTTCAATACCGCATCTCAGAGAGATACTATATTTGATATTCATGTTTTCGAAGATGAAGATACGAATGTAATAGCACTCGGAATGCTTCAAGGAATTTATAAGGACCTAGAGAACATTTCTTGGAGCATCCAGAAAGGTGAGAACTGGATTCCACCAGTTGATGACAAGGACAAGGTATCGTTCAAGAACACTGGTAAGTGGCACGAGAAGCAGAAGATTGTTGATCCAAAAAAGGAAGACAAGCCTGTATCTGGAAATACAGTTTTGGATGGAACGACAGTTTTGGATGGAACGGTTAAAGAATTTAAGGACGTTGCTGCGACCAACATGAATAAGTTCAAGGCTCTTCTTGATCAAGAAGACGAAACCTATAAGCCTATTCCAGATAACGATACGGCAAAAATAAACATTTTTGATATGGCATTTGATCGTGCTGAATCGGCTTTCAAAGGTTTTTCAGAACTGTATAAATCTCTAGAGAGTATTGAAGTAGTATCCGGACCCCAAGGCGAGATCTCTAAAGATGATTTATCTGAAAAGTGTAAAAACCTGAACATTTTCCGTCACAAATCATCTTTCAATAGCAAGACGGAATTAATTACATATGCAGACGCTGTGTACAATTCTGTGCTCAAGGCGCTTGGAAAATCTAAATGAAAAAATTAGATGACATCATCAAAGAAGCAGCGCCCGGCGCGGGCGCGGGACGCGGGGTTGGTGCGGCGGGAGCTGCTGGAGCTGCCGCTAGAGCCGCTGGGTTACGACGGGCTGCGCGAGGCGGCAAGGAGCAACGTGCTAAAGATACGGCAGCAGATCCTACAGCGGAGATTGCGCCAGGAGGCAAAGCTCAGACTGGGATATCGAATACGAATAAAGGTAAACCGACTGTGGGACCAGCTGTACCAAATAATGAAACCAACGGTACAGGTACGCGACATAAAGAGTATGTTGTTCCCGCCGATTTCGCAGCTGTTGCAGAAATGCAAAAGTCTATTCTTAATTTCGGACAAGTAGCAGCCGGTACCGATGCATTCAAAAGCAAGCCCACCGGCACCGGCACGCAACAATCTAATACTGCTGGTTATCTTGGCGGGCACGATGCAGTTAACAGTTTTATATTCGATCATTATACGAATGATGCCGGTTCGAAAGCTTATGTGAAGACTGATGGGTTGAGCACAAAGGAGCGACAGTCCTCTTTGAATCAAAACGAAATCAAGAGCATGCGTAATCTTGTAGAGACGCTTCAGATTATTGGTTCGCAGAGAAATGGCGAATATAAAGCAGACGGTATATGGGGCCCGCGTACGAATAATGCTATTAAAGCAATTTCTGAATTTATGTCAATGATCGGATCGTTTGCATTAGATATGGGCGCAGGAGAAGAATCTCCTGGATTTATAAAAAAATTCATAGCTGATTTTCGTGCAAAAATTCCGCAAGATGACGATAAACTTTCAACGTTGCCAAACAAAGCAAAGTTGGCCCAGCAATTATCTGCTAATATTAAAGCTATGACAGAAATGGTTGCAAATTTCAATCAACGCGTTATGGAAAATCCATCATGGGCTAGCTACATCAGTCAAGACAAACCATTGCTAGGATCTGTTCGTAAGCCTTTGAACGACGTAGAGAAGACTGTTATTACTAATAACGGCAAGATGCCGTTGTCACTTAATCTGGATGATGATGAAGCGCGCGGGCCTCTCGCTGGATACGCAAAGCTTACGCTTAACGACCTTCAAACAATTGATAGTTTTAATTCATTTTTAAAGGCTAACAACATCGCTAATAACACTCCGGAAGAGTTAGGTAGTGCGATAAAGTTTATTCGAGAAAGACTCACAGCTAGTCAAGGAGCCGCGTCATGAGTTTCGTGTATGACATAAAGAAACAATTGATGGATATTGGGCTGGAATTTGAAAACAAATTCCAGAAGAAGGCCCAGACAGCTCCGGCTACGACTGGCGTTCCAGCTACAAACGCTCCTGATTCTGCTGTTGCGAATCCGGCATCGGACGCGACTCCAGCCACACCCGTTGACGCCAAAACCAGAGATAACATGGCCTCGCGCGCAGCGGCTGTTGCGCTCAAGTTGCTAGACAATCTAGAAGCAGCATCGAAAGACGTCCTACCTAAGGATATCAAAGATCTAGATTCGCTTATTTTCTTTATTCGTAAGAATAAGAAGGGCGACAAGATCGCTTTCCGCGATAGCCCACAAGCATCTGAATGGATTGGCGCCGTACCGGAAGCAGAGAAAGCCTCTTACGCCGAGTACGTCACAAAGGACGGTCTCAAGTTTCAGGTTAGTAAACCGCGTTTAACACAGTTTCTTCAAACGTTACAGCAGCAAGCTGAGAGCGAGAAAAATCAAATAG
>Ga0105050_10006214_pt1 | contig 14943 bp, 16 predicted proteins | sample FRY01_FD_78088 | JGI IMG/M metagenome (GOLD analysis project Ga0105050, IMG submission 78088) | Freshwater microbial communities from Lake Fryxell liftoff mats and glacier meltwater in Antarctica - FRY-01 | ecosystem: Environmental > Aquatic > Freshwater > Ice > Glacier meltwater ... | reverse complement strand
CTCTAATTCCCTTAGAATTATTTTTATATTACGATGTTTACCACCATACCCAAAGTTTGGTATGTCTATTCCATTCTTGTATTCTTGTTCTGTAAATAGGAAACTTCTTAATTCCCAATCAGAACCATACCCAATTATAGTTTCTTTATTATTTAATTTATTAATTTTATAATTTAAAGAAAAATCATTAATTGGATTGTCTATATTATTTTCATTTTGAATTTGTATAATTGGTGTGGTTATATAATTTAATTGAGTATTAATAACTATTAGTTCACAATCATTAGGTGGTTGCTTCTTTATATATCCATCTTTTAATATCACCCCTTCTATATAATCACTTAATGCTATAAATTGACCATTAGATGCAACTCTTAATTTTAACCAAACTTTATAATCTTTTTGTTTATTAAATTGTTCACAGAGTGATAAAGCAAATAAATTATCACCCATAAAACCATTACACTCAACTATTATATTCTTATCCATTTATTCCACATCAATATGAATTCTAACATTAAATCCTCTTTTAGAATCTAATAAAGCAAATATTTGTTGTGGTCTTCTACCCTTGCCACCAAAGCCAACTCCGTAAGATGATACTCCAATTACAGAACCATTTAACATACAATTATCAGTTGGTTCGAGTAACATTGTATGCCAGTGACCAAGGAACGTCATATCGGCATAATGTTGTTCATTCATTCTATATAACCACTTTAACATAGATGGTGCTATTCCACCCACTCCACCCGCAAATTTAAAATGATCTCCGTGTCCAAATCTAATTGTTTTATCATATACTTCTAAATAAACTAATTCAGATTTAGGTATTAAGAATTTAACTATTTTATATTTTTTATCAATTTCACCCAAGGTGGCAAAACTGTTTTCAATATCCTTATACATCATCCACTCCCAGGAGTTCTTGTAACCTGAACCATATCTTTTATCGCGTGTTGTTCTTCCGTGGTTTCCCTTTGTACAAGGAATAATTATTTCTTTAAATTCACCTGTTTCAACTAAATATTTAATTCCACTAATCAATATACCCTTCACTAACATTGTAGCTTCAGATGGAGATAAGAAATTAGTTTCTTTTAAATCCTCGTGGATATAACCTGTTATGTTATCGCCTAATAATGCTAATACAAGTTTATCAATTTTGATTGATTGTCTTTCTTTATTAATTAATTTTAATAATCTAACAAAGAAATTATTAACTCGTTCCTTTGCTATTTCAGGATTATATTCATTTAAACCATTTACGACTTCTCTTTCAACTCTTTCTTCTATATGTATATCAGAAAGGATTCCAAATGCTGTTCCTTCTCTATCAGATTCTTTCTTCTTTGTTATTTTTAATTCATAGTCATCAATATTGTCATTTTGTATATTTAAAAGAAAATCAACACGTTTTTCAGACATTTCATATTCTGAGAGAACCGACTTATATTTAGTTTCTAAATCTTTAATTAATGATTTATATTTTCTTATATTTAAGTCCGCATTAATATCATTGTGTATAATGTCTTTATTAAATATAGCAAAGTATAATAAATTTGTTTCGTTTTCATTGAGTTCAAAATGTGATTGAATTATCTCTGGTGTTAATTCTCTATTATTAGCTTGGAATTGATGATTTAATCTTATTAGTTCAAACCACAAATCATTGTCTATTTGGAATTTTACAAATTTATTAGTTTGTAATTCATTACTTTTTACCTTCATCTACTATAACCTCAAATTCGTTACTTTTAATCCAGATAATTTCTTTACCTTGGATATTAATTATTTCTTTTTTACTATTGAATTTTAAATTCTTGTAACCTATTTTTAAAAAATCTTGGTAGTTTTTATATATTTTACGTCCTTTAATAAAATCTTCACTTTCCTTTTTGTTTATATTAAAATCACCATTGTCTCTGTGGTGTAAACAATAAAATGTTCCAACCTTATTTCTGTTTACATTTATATTATGAAATTTAATTCTTTCTCTAAAATCTTCATCCTCATTACCCCATCCATCATATAATACATTAAATCCATTTACTTTATCTAACGCATCTCTTGTTATACATAACACTCCTCCATAGAAACTTTCATCTATTTTATTATTCCAAGCCCTATAACCGGAGGGTATATCATAGATTGGTCTTAGACCTGTATTATGACTGTCTAAAAAAATACCACGTTGGCAAGGTAAAACACACTCATAATCGCCAATTGAATAATCGACATCTTTAGTTGGAATATAATCAACTTGTTGAAATATTAAATTATCATACTTTGAATTTAATATTGCTACTGAATAAACCTTAGCGATTGAAAATGATTTGTCATCGTCTTGTTCACTAACTATTATTTCATAATCTTCATCTTTGAATTTCTCAAATAAAGCAGGAAGTAACATTTCTAAATGTTCTTTCCTGTCTCTGTATGGTATTATAATAGAATATCCCAAAATTTTAATTCCTGTATTTAAATTGTATGTAAGAATTGAGTTCAGGTATTCTTTCATATTGATGTATGATTGGAAAATCATCTATTGTATTTAAATCTAATTCATAATGTTCATCTGTTAGATTAGCATATTGACTCTTCATCCTTGTATGACATTGTAAGAATAGTGTTGTTGGTTCAATCATTTCACTGTAAGATTTATTTAGATAAGTTATTACATTTAAACCCGATTGATCAGCCACAAATTTACCTGACGCAATTTGATATATTAATAAACATAAACTTGATACATCTTCAATATTTCCAGCAATTACACCACAACATAGAACGGAAGAATCTTTAAGTGAATCATAAACTATCGGTCCAAAATTAGTTATTAAGTTATTTTTGTTCCAAGGTTCAAATTCAAATTGAACACACTCATCAGCAACCAGTATAGTTTTTAATTTATTATCTACAATCCGTTCCAGTGATTGATTAAAGACTACGTCCTTGACATCTGTTATAATTACATTTTGATATCTATCATTTTGATTTGATAGTAATTGCCAATAATGGAAAAATCGTAAATGGTGTATTAAGTCTTTAGAGTTTGTTGGGTTTGAAATTCCTGTATCATATATTACATTATTAATATTATCTGTGTCTGAAGTATGATTAATAAAATACATAAAAACTCCATCAAACAATTCTTTATTATCTTTTAATATCTGTTCATCAAATTGATATATTAATAATGCAATTTCAAATTTATCCTTATTTAATAACTTAGCACTCTTAACCCAATTTCTAACATAATCAATATCTGTTATGTTTGCTCCTCCTAATATAAGAGTTTTATTACTTGATGAACTCATATGATTCTCCCTCTAAATTAAATAATTGTAATAATATATTATCTGAGTCCTTCTTATTTATTGTATAACTATATCTAATTCCATCTTTTATTTTAGTTTCTTTAAATTTTAAATAAAATGGTATGTTCTGTGGTGTGTCATCTAAAGAAATGAAATAAGGTTTAATACTTGGTATTGTTAATAAATTACAATACAGTAAGTGATTATCGGTTATCCAAATTATATTTAATTTATTATGTTTTGTGGTGTTAAAGACAACCTCAAGTGATTCTAATGAAAAGTCATCATTTAATTGTATTATTAGATTATCCTTTCCATTGTAATCCATTAAATCAATTTCCAGTTTAATATCATCATATAAGGTGTCATTTAAGCCGGCTAAATCACTCGTAGTTAAACGTAAATCTTCAATTAGTGTTAAGTATCGTTGGTTCTGTAAAAACTGTTTATTCATTGTTTTAGGGTGTTTAATAAACAAGTCTAAATAAGTATATTCAGCTGGTATTGCTGATTGGTTATTAACATTGATTAAAACTTCGTGAACTTCTCCATCCCATCTAATTTCTTTATTATTTAAATAAACTCTTTGTTGATAATCAGGAAAATTAATATGATTGAATTCATTTATTACCCACCCAAACCCAGGCATATTTTTTTGATGTGTCAGAAACTCATCACTCGCTCCATCTATAATATTTATTCTTGGTATGTGGATAGAATCAATATCAGTTTCTGTTTCTATCATTTTTCTGATACTTGAAATAAATTGGTCTGATATTAACTCGTCGGCATCTAAATTAATAATCCATTCCTTTGTACATAATGAATTAAGATAATTTTTTTGTTTTGAGAAATCACCTGTATGTTTTCTATTTTTATAGACATTAACATTAAATTTATCTACTACTTTTTTAATTTCTATTTTCTTTTCAGCACTACAATTATCATCTTGTAATACTACAATCTCATCACCAATACCTTTTGTTCTTGAGATTATGTCAAGTAATCTATATAATTCTACATACTCGTCATTAACTAAAATTGCTAAACTAAAATTCATATTATCGTGTTCCATTAATTATATTAATCATATCTTTATTTAATTGATCCATCATTAAATTTAATGATTCTTTACCTTCATTTGTTGATGTTGATGTTGTTTTAGGTACATCAGAATTAGCTTTTTTTAATTCTTCTTCTTTTTTCCTTTTGTCTACTGATGTCTCACCTTCTTTTGGTATTAAACCTAAAAGATTACTCATAATACAAACCCTTAAATATCTAATTTTAGTTACACTTAATTTTCTGTAACAATCTTCAGTTATTCCTGCTGTTAATTGTCTGTATAATGCATCACCCTTTGCTCTAAAATTAAACATTGGTATATCCCATTTTCCAATCTTTGTTATTATTGGAGTTTTTTCTATTGAATATTTTAGATAACTAATAAATTCAGATGGTTTAATATAATCTAAATCAACAACGTGGAGGAATCCTTCATAGTTTGGATCTACGACAATGTATAAACTCATTTTTTTAGCAACCCTGTATGTTGCCCTATAATCAATAGCGACAACCATACCAGGTTTTAATTGTGCTTTAGAAGCATCAATCCTAAACATAACACCAGAATTGTGAGAAGAAAAATAATTTCCTCTTGTTGTAATTTTTTTAGCCATTCTTTAACTCTGGTAATTTTAATTTAGGTAATTGTGGAAGATCAGTTTTTAATATAGGTTTACTCTCTACACTCTCTATCAATTTAACATTCATCTGATTTAGTGTTTTATTTTTCATTAAATAACTAACACCTCTTGATGCACGTGTTTTATAGTTTTTATAGTTTTTAACAATGTCTTTTAAACTATGTTCAAATTGAGTATAATCTACCTGGAACCAAGCACTCTCTTTAATTATGAAATCATCTACAGCCGAAGGATCTACAGCCTGGTATTGTCCACCCAATAATGTATGATAATCTGGTTTAATGAAATCCACCTGTCCGGAACAATTAGTAACTATCACAGGCTTACCGATAAATGCAAACTCTTGTAATGGTCTTCCATAACCCTCACCCTTAGTTAAAGAAACTAATGCTTTAATTTTAGGATGATTATATAATATATTCATTTCAGTTTGTGATAAATCACCATAAATTAAATATATGTTTGGAAGTTTTGTGTCTTTTGGAAATGTTGATTTAATATCATTTATTTTATTTTGTAACGATGTTAATTCAATTTCACTAAATGTTGCTCCTGTTTTTATTACTAATGCAGGATTCGTTTTTTTCTTCTTATTATTTGAAAATGTTTTTAAAAATAATAATATAGTTGAAGCAATGTCTTTTCTATCGTGACCAAAATCACCCTTTAACCATTGTCCTAAAATTAAGAAACAAAAGTCTTCTGGTACTGAATCTAAATCAGTTTTTATTATTGAGTTAGTTATTTTAGAATATTCAATTTCTGATATAATTTTATAAACATCTGTGTCTGTTCCTTCAAACAATACCTCTATTGGTTTTGTTGATCTTAATTCTCCAATCTTTTGTTGAGTGTTATCATCAGTTACATTATAAGCTGCTGATTGTAATATCTCTTTTGAAAATGCAGATGGAACAATAACCTTATCCATTCTATTTATTCCCTCAAGCCAAGTTGGTTGACAAAGTGTTGTCTCTATTCCTGCCGTGATTCCAATATTATATTTACCAACCGGATTAAACTCATTTGGTATTGTAATATGAATAAATATGTCCGGTTTGTTAGAATTTAATGTTTCTGGATTTGTTATTAAACATTTAATAATATCACTGTCTAAAACTGGGTCAAGGGTTAATGGTGTCGAACCCCAACCAAGTGATACTAATCCAATTCTATATTTATCACTTTTAATTAAACCTCTTACAATATCCTTACTATGTTCACCATAACCACTTCTTGATGAAAAGGGAGCCATAACCACTAAAAAAGGTTTTGATTGATTTGGAAGTTTTATTAATTTAGGTAATACCATTTACTAATTCCTTAATTTTTATTATGAGATAGAATATCGTCGATTAAATGTTTATATTTATTAGTTATTTTAACTGTATCAAATACATTCACATTTTTGTTTTGAATGTTTTTAATAAATCTATGTGGTTTTTTAGGAGTCCAGGTTTTCATAAATGCTGTTGTTACTTCAATGAATTTCTTACCCATACTGGTTAGACATAATAAAGTTTTTTCATCCAGAAGAAACTCTCTTCCTGCCAAACCTAATTCTTTTCTTTCTTTTCTTGAGAGTGAATATATCTGAACTAATTTTAATCCTAATTCTTCAAAATCTGCTCGATCATCAAAGATGTATGGTGTTTGTGGTGCGCCTTGTAAAGATCTACTATTTTCTACAATAAATGCCCACTCACCGTGAGTTAATTCTTTTATATTTTCTACAACGTGTGCTGATTTAAAATCTATGTAATCTTCTGCCGTATAGTATTCATTTGTCTTATTGTTAATTAGTCCTATTTGATCCTGTAATCCACCTGTCAAATTAACTATAATAGGAGTTCCAGCCATTAAACTCTCAGCTGTTCCTAATCCAAAACCTTCATTAGAACATATATTAACTGTTACATCAGCAATATTTAATAGATAATTTACTTCTTCACTACTAATTCCATTCGGACTAAATTCTACATCTACATCTGGTAACAATGATTTACATAATGTTGGAATGTCTGTTCCATTTCCATCAACTGGTGTGGTTTGTAAAATTACCTTTATCTTATCTGACTTTTCTTTACCTAATACTCTTTCAACATTGTCTTTAAAATATTTAATACCAAGTAAGGTTGAAGGTAATTGTTTACGTTGCATATTTCTGTTATTCCAAAATATAACAAATTTATCTTTGTATTGTTCTGCGAACGTATCAAATTTAACATCATCACCAGGATTTAAAGGTTTGAACATTTCTTGATTTACTCCGTGAGGTAAATAACTTAAAACTGTTGAACCATTTAATTTTTTATTTGTTTTATCTAATGTTAATAATTCTTTTTCTGTAATATTAGGATGTTGATGTCTATCTAAAACTCTTTTATTTATTCCGTATGTTTGTTTTGATATACTAAATAATAAATCACAACTTGCATAAAAAGATGCGTTATATTGTGGATCTGGTAAATCATCCCAAATATTTGAATACATAAGTGGAACTTCTTTTCTTATCTCATCTTCAATTAAATATAACCATTCCCAATACCTTGGGTCTGTAAAATGTATTATAGCATCCGGTTTTTCTAATGCTATAATTTCTCTTAATGTATTGGCATCTCCATAACCATTCGTGCAATATATTTTACAATATGAATCTGTAATATTTAACTCTTCATTTAATGATTGAGAACAATCAATTATTTTTCCTGCATCTGAATGTTTTCCTGCTCCACCTAATTGAACCCAATTAAAATGTTTTGCTGTACTTGAAACTAAATCTCTACTAACATTTCCTATTCCGGAAGGAAACCTTAAATCATCCGACATTAACAATATTTTATATCTATTCTCTTGTGGTATAAAATCTATATTACTTTTGTTTTTTGACATTCTTTAGCCTTGTGTTTTCAATAAATACTTGTTTACTTAATTCTACCATACTAATTCTTTCATTAGGGTTGCAGTGCATACTATCTTTATAATCACAAAATCTACAGGCTTCAGCTATCTTTGGATACTTTGGTGTTTCAGAAAATACATTATCCATAAATACATTAAGTTGATTTAATGTTTTTTTAATTGAGAGTTTTGCCTGTGCTGGTGTAAATTCTTGGAAGTATTTTGGTGCCATATCTTCAAACACCCGTGGGTCTCTTTTAATAATAAAATAAGAAACTTCCATCTGTTCTATTGGTATGTTATACTGTTGGGAATAAAAATGTTTATAAAAATGAACTTGTGATTTAACATTCGGATCTTTCTTTTTATAATCATTCCAACCGTGAGCTGATGTTTTTATATCCATCACATAATATTTGTTTTGTTTAGATTTTAAAACTACATCAATAAAACCATTATATACTATTTTATTATTATTATGCTCGTATATATGTTCAAGTGGTAATTCTATTCCAACTAACTCCCAGCCTTTGAGCGGAAAGTATTTTCTTCTTCTATTTCTTAACAAATAAAGAATATCTATATATTTTTCACTTTGTTCTTTTAATTCTTCTTTTGTAAATGGTAGTTTTGAATCAGGAAATTTCTTTTTTTCTTCTAATATAATTTTTTTAATTTCTTCAACAACTCTTTCGGCAATTTTAATCTTTAATCCTTCTCTTTCATTAACATTATATATTGCCTTTAACCATTCTTGAACCACAACGTGAACAGCACTACCAATGATTAAAGGTAGTGCCGAAATTTGATTAGTTCTTATTTTTAAATTATATTTAAGATTATATCTCCAGGGACATTCATTATAGGTTGAAATACCCGAATACGATAATCTTAAATCTTTCTTCTCTTCTTTTATTATTTCCATTCTATAATTTTTTAATCCACTCATTAAAAAAATCATCTAACAACATCGTCATTGCGACATTGTGTTGAATTGCTTTCTGATATTGAAAATCACTTTGTGTCTTTATTTTTTCTAATTCAATATCAGAAAAAATAATTTTATCGGCATAAACTTTTCGTTTGTCTTCAAGTTTCTTTATTTTTTTCTTGTAAATAATATTTTTAATGAAACCAAACATAATTTATTATCTTTTAATTAAACTCATAAACTCATTTCTTAATGTTGCGTTCTCTCTAAATATACCACCAAGTTTTGATGTTATTGTTGAACAATTTGTATGTTCAACACCTCTTGATTTTACACAGAAATGTTTAGCATTAACTAATACAGCTACATCATCTGTTCCTAAAATATATACAAGTGAATGATAAATTTGTTCTGTTAATCTTTCTTGTATTTGTGGTCTTCTTGAAAAATACTCAACAACTCTATTTATTTTACTTAACCCTAAAACCTTACTTCCTGGCTTATATCCTACTATTGCCTCTCCATCTATTGCAACAAAGTGATGTTCACAGTATGATGAAACCTGAATTCCTGTTTCAATTACTAATTCATCATAATTCATTTTATTATCTACAACCGTAATCTTAGGAAAATTATCTGGTTCTAAACCCCAAAATATTTCATTCATATACATTTTAGCAACCCTCTTTGGGGTGTCTTTCAATGAATCGTCTTTTAAATCTAAACTTAATGTTTCCATTATTAATCTCATTGCGGATTCAATGGTTTTAAGTTTGTCCTCATCACAAATTTGAGTATATTTAAAAGTTGGGGTATGAATACCCAATTCTTGTAACTTGTTTTCAATCTCTAAACCAAGTTTCGGATCTGTTTTTGATTTATTTAAAGCCATATTAACCGTTTAAGTTTTTAAAATACAAATTTAACTAATTTTTACTTAATATCCAAATTTTTATTAAAATAAATAATATTAAATGTTTAAAATTAAAAAAGGGTAATTTCTTACCCTCTTTATCTACAATCATTTATTATATGTATAAATATTATTTTAAAAACTTAAATGTCCTTACACTCATATCATCTAAAACAATAAACAACAAATATAATCCACTTGCGTAATTATTAATATTTATTTCTATTGTGTTGGGATTTGTAATTGGAATTGGTGTAAATGAACCTGCGATATCAGCAACATATACATTTCTAACGTTCTCTCTAACCCAAACATATATCATATCGTCTATAATAGTTACATTTTCTATATCTTTTATATATCTACTATCCTCATTTAATACTGAATTTAATTCATTGACCACAATAGTATATATTAATGTGTCAGCTTTAATGTTTGTTATAATAGTATATAAACTATCTATTACTGTATTTAAGCTATCCTCTTTACATACGTATTTAGGTTTAAAATATATTGCATCAGTTTCAATATTAAACTCTTCAACTCCATCTTTTGCAACAAATCTATATCTGAATGCCCCTGGTGTTGTTTTTTTGATTGTGTAAGATTTTAAATTAACATCCCAATCTTTTGATATTATATACCAGTCATCAGAACCAAAATCTAATGTTGATTCATATATAGTTAGTTTATTAAAGTTTTTTGAATTTGACCAATTAAAAGTTAAGTCATCACCCAAATCAACTTGAATATTATGTTGTCCGAGTGTAAACCATTTATCAGATAACTTTAATTTTAATGTATTTAATACTTCACCCCAGGCTGAAATATAAACTAACTCAATTTCACCACTATAATCAGTTTTAAATTTATAGTAATCAAACAAAGTAAAATATTGAACATCTAATCTACTATACAGAGTATCAACAAATATAGTATCTAACCCAACCTTTAAATAAGTTAAAACATAACTTCTCTCATTTAATAAATTACTTTTACTAAATTCAAACTTAAATTTAGTATTATCATCGTAAATACCATTTTCTAAGCTACCCTTATCTTTTATAATTAATTTAGGTTGAGTGTAGGAAATCCAATTTGATTCCGCTATACTGTATTTAGAACCATTTATATGATTGTATGTAATTCTAAATTTAATTGAACTACCCAACACTAAATCATTAAAAGATGTTATTAACAACCTACCAGATTGATCAATGTTTACATCGTCAAAATAATTCCACTCTACTCCATCATAACTAACTTGAAGTAATAAATTTCTTGGCAATGTATTTATATCATAACTAAACACTAATGATATATCTTGATAGAATGTATAATTCTGGTCTGTGATAAATAAATCACCAGTTGCATATTTAACACTCAATACACTATCGGATACATCTGTTGGTTCTACTGAAAAACTATTTTCATTTCTTAAAGATGTATGTATTCCTAAATACCCTGTTGAAATTGTATCATTTGGTGTCCAGGAAAATGAAAATATATTTGTTACTTCACCCCAACCATATTTCGGACTTATTTTAGTCCAATTTAATGAATCACTTGTTACAGAACAAAAGAAGTCTGTTGGCGTTCCATTAGAAACAACACTAACTGATGCCGGAACTAAGAAATAATAATTTTTCTTTGCTGCGGATGCTCTCTCAAATGTTTGCTCACCAATCATAACGTTACCTTGAATTAACATTAGGATAGAAAATAAAATTGTCCTTGTATATTTATTTATATACTTCATATCAAACCCCTCAAAATTAAATAATAATAAAAATAAAATCCTAAATTAAAATGTTTCCACAACATTAGCATATCTTGCTTGTTGGTGTGGTGGTTCCGGAACAAATACCGAGTCTTTAGATTTTTTAACTGTTTCCAAAACTTTTGATTCTGGGATCTCTGAAATTACATCATTTCCAAATTCATCTTTTGATGTAAATACTCCAAAGAATGCACACGTTTCGTCCCACGTTAAAATTTCATCATTGTTAGCATATTTAATAGGGTCTATTCTATTATTTAAATAAAATGCTAAAACTCTACCACCTGCCTTCGGATCAGTTATATCGGCAAATAATCTATTTCCAATTTTTATTGTTCTCGCAACTGTATTGGTTCTTTTAAAGAAATCATCACCATCAAATTGAAATATGTTAGCTAACATATAACCGTCTTTAACTGCGTCTTGTTTGTTGAACATTTCGTAGTCTTTATATAGGGTAATTTTATCAGTAAATCTACTCACAACACTCTCTAATCCTATTTGGTAGTCATCTACCAGTTCTTCTGTAAAATCACTATTAATACCTAAATGAATATCAATTTTAGTATTATCTCCCTTGTTCACAATCGTCTCCGCTAAACTTAATATTGCATCTAAGTTTAGAAATATTTCTTTTTCAGAAACTGAATCATAATCTTTAATTTTAGATAACGAATCTGTTATCTTATCATTTATACGAATTGTTACTTGATTGTATTCTAACTTGTTTTTACTATCATACTGTTCCAAAAATTTAATAACTTCATTGGCACTTTGTTTTTCGATTGGATACTGTTTATCATAGTCAAAAAATACAGCATAAATTTTATTGTAATACTCATTATTTAAAAGTTGAAGTAAATAGGTCGAGGACAAAATACCACCAGAGAATGATAATATTGCCGTCTTGTATTCTTTTTCAATCTGTTTAATCTTTACCTTAGCCATACTAACTCCTATACATTTACATTTAAATTAAAATATTTTGGGTTTATAAATTTTGCACTGTTGTTTTGATGTTCCCAAACTTGAACAGAATATATTTCACATCTATCACTTGTTAAGTTTTGTATTTTATAATTAATATTATCAAATAAGAATTTGCAGGATTGTTCGATACCAGGTCCCCAACCTTTTGCACTTTCCATAATATTAATATTAACTCCACCTAAATCGTGTAACTTTTGAAATTCTGACAACAAAGGGTCTGTATCTGTTAATAATAAACGGTGATCCCATTGTTCTTCAATCCAGTCTTTAATACCTCTAAGTCCACCAAAATCGACCACCCATCCTCTATCATCTAATGATTCGGCAATGAATGTAAATTCTATTTCTCTACCATAACCGTGGGCCCACATACATCGAGCAGAATTTCTTGTTTCTGCTGCTTTCGGTTGTCTATGTCCAGTTGATATTGGACCAAATTTCTTTGTTGATAAATACATTATTACCTTTAATAATTTAATATTTGTTTAAAAAAACTCGTTTATTTTTATTGGTTTCTTATTATGAATATAATTAGTCATTAATATTTCTGTTCTAACATATTTTTGAAATGTAATTCTTTCTCTAATATCGATTACATTCAAATTATACTTATTTGCTATTTCTAATGTTTTGTCATTTTTAAATTCACTTATTGCAAATTTTACTTTCATATCAATTAATTTTTCTAATAATTCAATTAAATTAGTTTCAGAAAAACTATTAGAATAATTATTTTCTGTATTAATATAAGGAGGATCACAATAAACAAAACTTTTTTCTACATCTACTATACCTTTAAAACAAATACTCTTTAACATTTTAATACAATCTAAATTGGTTATTTGGATATGTTTCAAAGCTTCAATAGTAATATCTAACCGTTCTAATATTAATTGTTTCTTGTTGCAGGAAGTCTGTAAACTCATACAGCCCATTCTACCTAAATAACCCCAATTACTCAAATATATAAATCTAATTGCTTTTTTTATTGGTTCTGTCTCTTTATGTTTAATCCAATATTTATATAAATCTTGTGTTTCCATTAAATCTAAAATTGATGTTCTAAACTTTTCTGGTTCTTGTTGTAATACATTATATAAATTATAAACATCACTATCTAAGTCATTTAAAATATTATATTGTGCTTTTGGTTTATTAAAATATAATCCACCAGCACCAAAGAACGGTTCTATATAAGTTCTATGTTCTGGGAAGTGTTTTATAATATCCTTAGCAATCATTTTTTTATTTCCTAATCTGCTTAATATCATAATTTAATATTCGTTTTATTGTTTTATATTTCTCTGTTGGTGTTCCTGGTATTATATGAATATTATCTCTTTCATCCATAAAATCCAAAAACTTTAAATGTATTTCATTTCTATAAGAATGATCAACACTTCTAATTCCATTTGATATAATATTTATTTCAGGCGGAAAATAGAATATGTAATCATACTTACTTACTAACTTATAATATAATTCAGTAGTTAATTTAAATAAACTCTCAGAACATTTTCCTATTTGATATTGATGAGCTGTATAAACACAATTATCTAAAATACATCTATCACTTATTAAATTTAATTCTATTGTGTCTTTAAGATAGTTTGATAACATTATTGTTTGTGAAATATCATCAGCCGAATCATTTAGTTTTAAACCTAAATCTAAAATTTCGTGTGTCTTAGAACCACTAAACTTATGATGATCTAATATCGGGAAGTCTTCTGATTTATTATTATTAATAAATGATTGTTTTATTAAATTTATAGTTGATGTTTTTCCAGTGCATTGAGTTCCGGATACTGCTATTTTCATTTTACCTTTTATATAACTTTATATAATTATATAACTTTTTATTTTATTTATATAATTATAACACTAAACTAACTAAATTATTTCTTAATTCCAATTATTTTCTTTATTTCCTTTTCAGTCTTTCCAAACATTGTTAAGATATCTATAATATCACATTCTCTACCTATTTTATAAAAAGTGTCTATATACTCTGATGCCTCTCTGTTATTACATTCATAGTATTTAGAAATTATTTGTAGTAATTCTTCTGAATATATTTTAATTTTTGAATTTTTGATAAATTTATCATAAGATTTTCCCCTTGGTATTATCGAATTGTATAATTTAGACATTTCAAATTTATCTAATTTTAATGTTACTAATTGTAATTCATTAACCAGATCTATATAATTTGTATTCATTGATAAGAATCTATTAATCATATAAATTTCAAATGTTTTCTTTGACTTAGCACTTAGTTTATTAAGTGGAATTTTACTACCTTTAATATTATCTACGTGTTCAAATAAACTTAAATCCTTATCCATAGATATCACCAATTATTTGGATTAAACAAGCCATTGCATTAATTTCTTTATCTG
>Ga0105050_10006213_pt1 | contig 14947 bp, 16 predicted proteins | sample FRY01_FD_78088 | JGI IMG/M metagenome (GOLD analysis project Ga0105050, IMG submission 78088) | Freshwater microbial communities from Lake Fryxell liftoff mats and glacier meltwater in Antarctica - FRY-01 | ecosystem: Environmental > Aquatic > Freshwater > Ice > Glacier meltwater ... | reverse complement strand
GTATTCTAATGGATTTAGGGACGCTGCCGGCTGCAAAGCCGACCATGCAGCCATATTAGTCCGGTATTCTGGCCGGTAGTACGACGCAACCCAGCATGCGCTCGACATATCGGGCAATCAGATCAATCTCCAGATTGACCTGGCTGCCCGCCTTCAAATGCTTGAGCGTGGTCACTTCTATCGTATGTGGAATCAAATTGAGTGAAAACGCGCAACCACGCTCACTGTCCGTGACGCGATTGACCGTCAGCGACACGCCGTTGACCACCACCGACCCTTTGTAGGCAAGGTATTTTGCCAGTGCCGCTGGTGCCTCCACGACTAATTCCCAGGATTCGCCAACTGGCTCAAAGCGCCGCACCAATCCCAGCCCGTCGACATGCCCCGACACCAGATGCCCGCCGAGTCGCTCTGCCAGGGTCAGCGCTTTTTCCAGATTGACTTCGGCCGACTGATCAAATCCTACCGTGCAGTTGAGGCTCTCACGGGACACCTCGACGGTAAAGCTGTCGACAGACTTTTCGATGACGGTCATACAAGCGCCGTTCAGGGCAATCGAGTCACCCAGAGCGACATCGGCGAGTGACAAGCCGCCTGCGGCGACCTCAAGCCGCACACCGGCATTGCTGTCGGCCCCCAGCGGGGTGACGGAAGTGATGCGGCCCACGGCCGCGACGATACCGGTAAACATGATCTGGTCTTTCGAGATTAAGAGGAAACAGAAGAAGGCACAACACGCGCACGAATCCGTAAATCCGGGCCGATATGCTGCACATCGTGGAACGTCAGCTGCTGGCGTTGCGCCAGATCGGTCAGCGCTGGCAACCGAAACATGCCTTGCGCCTCGCCCAGGAGACTTGGCGCCAGATAAACCAGCAGTTCATCCACGCAGCCTGCACGCAGCAGGGAGCCGTTCAGTTTGAAACCGGCTTCCACATGGACTTCGTTAATCTGACGGCGGCCAAATTCGCGCATGAGTTCAGGCAAATCAATTTTGCCGCTGCCATCGGTGGTACCCGGTAAGAAAATGAGCTCCGCACCCGCTGCAACTAATTGTTCCTGACGCACTGGATTACTTTGCGTGGCAACGATCCAAGTGCCACCACCCTGCAAGACTTTCGCATGCGGGCTGATTTGCAGCGCACTATCGATTACGACACGACGCGGCTGCCGGGGCGCGGCAAAAGCGCGCACAGTCAGTTGCGGGTCATCTTGCTGAACGGTACCAATGCCGGTCAATATGACGCAAGCCTGCGCACGCCATGCATGACCGTCATTACGCGCTGCTGCCGACGTAATCCACTGACTCATGCCATTCATCAGCGCAGACCCCCCATCCAAACTGGCGGCAACTTTCATTCGCACCCAGGGACGGCCGCGCTCCATGCGGGAGAAAAAACCAATATTCAGTTCGCGCGCCTGCTCTTCGAGCACACCACATTCCACTGCGAGTCCCGCATCCCGCAGACGCGCTAATCCCTGTCCCGCCACCAGCGGGTTGGGGTCACCAATGGCAGCAACGATGCGCTGCACGCCCGCTTTAATCAATGCATCGGCACACGGTGGGGTGCGACCCTGATGACTACAAGGCTCAAGCGTGACATACACGGTCGCGCCCCTCACGTCCCGCCCACGGCGCGCTGCGTCAAGGAGGGCCGCAACCTCTGCATGCGCCATGCCGGCAGGCTGGGTATGGCCTTCTCCAATAACATGGCCATCTTTAACAATCACGCAACCAACACGCGGATTCGGCGTGGTGATGTAGAGGCCTTTGGCTGCAAGTTGCAGCGCATGGCGCATGTGATCAATATCGATAGAGTTCTGCACGAGAGTCAGGTAAGCCAGAGCGCTGAAAATGCAGCAAAGCCGTCATTTTAGCAAGCTGTACCCGCGCGATCAGGATCGCAGCTGCGCAGACGCCCCAAAAAGCCGATGACGATCTTGCGTTTTTGTGCACCAACCGAAAACAGGAAAGAGCCAATCTGCGGCAAAGCACTGCTGAGGATACTGCGCGGACGCCCACTGGCGTCAAAGGCCAGATAGGCTTTTTTTGCGTCACGCAGGCTGGCCGTAATGCGCAAGTCTTGATGGGGCGGCAGGCTCTGGTGCAGCACCAATTCGCCCGGGTCGACCTGCTGGTTATTATTGGCATCCACCAGCACGACCCAGCCATGCCGCCAGTCTTGTGCCGCGGCAGGCACCAGATCAACGCGAACCCCACGCTTCATGGCTTCTGAGCGCGCCAGATGCACGGCCTGATAAAAATCGTTCGTCGCAGCGGCAAGCCGAGTACGATCCATCAGATGCCGGTAGTGCGGCATTGCAAGCGCGCCCAATATACCGCTCAGGGCCATCACCAGCATGACTTCAGGCAAAGTGAAACCGCGCTGACGAGCGCAATGGCTGCTTCGCCGTGCAACAAAAATGCTAGCCCCCCGACAGCTCGCGCCAGGCAAGCCGCCCCCGCCAGAATGGCGACCAAATAAAATCGGATTGCAGGACAATCCGCGTGCCATCACGTTGACCAAATCCTTTCGCGGTAATACGATAAAAATAATCGCTGCCGCCAAGCGAGGTAAACACCACAGCAATCTGATAATGCGGCATCCGAAACGCCTGTATGCGGTTACCTGTCAGCTCGCCATAGGCGCGTGTGCGCAACGGATCGGATAGCGCATCGAGAGCGAGCGCTTCAGGCGCAGACTGAATCGCTGCCTCAGCGTCCAGCAACGCCGCTTCAGCGGCGTGCAATGCCAGGTTACGCTCTATTAAATTCGCGGCAAGCACATGCGCCTGCCTCACCTGCTGTTGCGACCCGAGTGCCAGCACCAGGACGGCGCAAAGAATCACTGTGCAAGAAACCAGCACCACACCCGCTTCGGCCCTCTGTCGCCCGGGCGACACGCGGGAAGCGCGACGCATATCATCACGCACAAACCACTCCGGCGCATCGCGCCACCGGCGCAAACAGGGTATTGCGCACGAAGATGGTCGCCTCAATGACAAGACGTAAGCGCTGGTGGCTGTCGGCTGGCAAACTGGCCAGACTGATACTTGAGCCGATATCGTGTTTGCCATTTGCCTGCGAATAATGCGGACCAAATAAATCAAATTGGTCTGGCCACACGCTTGCCTGCACTGCGCGCGATGTTCGCAGCATTAAGCCAATTTTGATGACCCTGACAGCGTGCCAGTAGGATCCGTCAGCGAGCGGATCGGCCGCGTCCAGCGCGTGAATGGCACTGGCACTGACATACTGATTGACCGACCCGTCGCCATCGATATCAAGGCCATAGAGCACCTGAAAGCTCTCGACACCCCTGACAATCGCTTGTGAATCCCATTTCGTGCTGCCCTGATATTTACAGCGCAATTCGGGCTCGCCGCCCACACCCTCGGCCACATGGAAAATACTCCAGCCCTGGTCCGGGGCATTGGTGTTCGCACCGGAGCTGACCACGGCAAAGCCGGCACAATTGATCATGCTGCCATCCGCGACCAGGCCCGCGCCGACAAAATGTACGGCCAATATATCGCTGCCGTTGACTGAGCGCCCGGGCAAAGGATCGAAACCAGACCAACTGCCTTGCAGGCCACTATTGTCTGCTCCGCGAATCGAGATGGCGGGCCCGGCGATGGTCGGATTTGGGCCGCCTGAAGTCGCCACGCCATAATCCACATAACCGGCCTGTCTGATTGCACGCGTCAACAGATCAATGGCATAGCGGCTGTTTTCCTCCAGGAGCATAGTTTGTTCATGGCGGATGAAATCAGCATTGAATCTCTGCAGCAAAGCCAGCGCCATCAGCAACACCGCCAGAGACAAAGCGTTGGCCAGCATCAGCTCAATCAGGCCAGCGCCGCACTGCAACGAGACAGGCGCGTCACCCGCGCCCTTGCTCCAGTCACGCTTCACGGTAGCGGGCCCGCTATGGCGACCACCAGCGGGGCAACAACAGCCCGGTCTGCCCGCTCCGCCCAGCCAAGCTTAATAACGACCGGTGCAGTGGACGCGTCCTGCGCATCGCAACGCCAGCGCCATGCACGCGCTACAGCGTCCCAGGGCTCACCATCACGGCAAACGACAAGCCGGGCCTGGGGCAAGCTGGCCTCGATACGGCGCTGCCAGGCAACCATCTCAAAGTCCTGCATCTGCAAAGGGGTGCAAGCAATACGGTCGCAAAACACAGCGGGTGCGCTTGGCAGGGTACCAAACGCTGCGAAGTCTGGCGTGGCGCCCATGCGCAGCCACTCTGCCATCTCGGTCACGATTTGCACAGCGCGACTGCGCGCGGCAGATTGGCGCGCGCCCTGCAGGTTGGCAAGCTGTAAAGCCATGAGCGCACCCACACAAGTGGCTAACACCGACAGCGAAATAAGCACCTCAAGCAGAGAAAATCCAGACCGGATTGATTTAGGCATGCGTCTTTCTCCGACCCCAAATACAGAAGAAAAAATGCCGGGCAGTTTGCGTATACGCAGCAGACACCGCCGGCGAAGCAGCCATCATCTGCCAGCGATCAATCAGACACACCAAAAGTTAGTTTTTAAAAAATCACGCTAACAATTGGGCCGGTAACGCGAGGCTTTAGGAAAATTAGTGCGATGTTTGAATGCTGCACACGGCATAAAGCGGGCCCTTGCTGACAGCAACGGTGAAGGTATGCGGAAGAATTCAAGACGGCGCCGGGCTCGCACGGGCTACCGTTGGCGAGAACCACTGCCACACGATAAATTGCGCCGGTTTTTATTCAGGGGTACCGGATTTGCCCGCGGCGGCCAGCAATTTACGTTCGCGGTCGACCTCGTCAATGGCGTCACGAAATTCTGCAACGTCTTCGAAGCTGCGATACACCGAGGCAAAGCGAATATAGGCAATTTTGTCGAGCCGTTTTAATTCGCGCATGACCAGCTCACCGATCTGGCCCGAGATAATCTCGCGCTCGCCCGAAGAGCGCAATTTTTCTTCGATACGATGAATCGCCGCGTCAACCGCATCTGCCGATACCGGCCGTTTGCGCAGCGCCAGCATCAGGCTGGCGCGCAACTTGGCTGCCTCGAACTCGGTACGACTGCCATTTTTTTTGACGATGACGGGCATCGCCAGTTCAATACGTTCAAAGGTCGTGAAGCGCTTCTCACAATGGTTACAGCGACGACGACGGCGCACGCTGTCGCCCTCTTCCGAGGCCCGCGTATCCAGGACTTGGGTATCTTCGTTCTGGCAAAACGGGCAGCGCATGCAGACCTCCGTGGGATCGGCGAATCAGGCCGCGTAAACCGGAAAAGCAGCAGTCAGTTTTTTAACTTCCGCTTTTACCCGTTCAATATTGGCCACGTCTTGCAGATGATCAAGCACGTCGGCAATGAGATGCCCGACCTTCGTTGCTTCGGCCTCACCGAAACCACGGGTCGTCATTGCCGGGCTGCCCAGACGAATACCGGAAGTCACGAAAGGCTTTTCCGGGTCATTGGGTATGCCGTTTTTGTTGCAGGTGATGTGGGCCGAGCCCAGCAGGGCCTCTGCTTCTTTGCCGGTCATTTTTTTGGCACGCAAGTCGACCAGCATGACATGGGATTCGGTGCGGCCAGAGACGATACGCAAGTCACGTGCAATCAGTGCCTTAGCCAGCGCATCGGCGTTTTTCAAGACCTGCTGCTGGTAAATTTTAAATTCAGGTGCCAGCGCTTCTTTAAACGCCACGGCCTTGGCCGCGATCACGTGCATCAACGGGCCGCCCTGTATGCCCGGAAAAATTGCCGAGTTGATGGCTTTTTCATGTTCGGCCTTCATCAGGATGATGCCGCCGCGCGGACCCCGCAATGATTTGTGGGTGGTGGACGTCACGAAATCGGCAAACGGCACCGGATTAGGATAAACGCCCGCAGCGATCAGCCCGGCGTAATGCGCCATATCGACCAGGAAGTACGCGCCGATATCGCGGGCGACCCGGGCAAAACGTTCAAAGTCGATGCGCAACGCATAGGCAGAGGCGCCGGCGATGATCAGTTTGGGCTTTTTCTCGTGCGCGAGGCGCTCCATCTGGTCATAATCGATTTCTTCTTTGGCGTTCAGGCCGTAAGAAACCACGTTAAACCACTTGCCGGACATGTTGAGCGGCATGCCGTGCGTCAGGTGCCCCCCTTCGGCTAGCGACATGCCCATGATGGTGTCGCCGGGCTTGAGCATGGCAAAAAACACACCCTGGTTGGCTTGCGAACCGGAATTTGGCTGCACATTGGCCGCCTCGGCACCAAACAGCTGCTTTAAGCGGTTAATCGCCAGCGTCTCAACCACATCAACAAATTCGCAGCCGCCGTAGTAGCGCTTGCCCGGATACCCTTCGGCATACTTGTTGGTGAGCTGCGAGCCCTGCGCCTCCATAACGGCTGGCGAGGTGTAATTTTCAGAAGCAATCAGCTCGATATGCTCTTGCTGTCGATGATTTTCAAGCTGGACAGCCGACCATAATTCAGGGTCGACATTGGCAAGGGTGTGATCTTTGGCAAACATGGCGATACTCCAATCAATCAGGGAAAACAGGTGTCTTGGTCGAATCAGCGCCGGTAAACAGCAATGCGGCAAGCCAAAACGCGTCATCCATTTGGCTGCCCGGTCGCCCGGCTGATGCAGTCCCACGCTCGATGAGAGATTTTCACCTTTTCGGCCAACCCAGCGCCAAAATTTCGCCAGTCACGTGAGACAAAACGGTGCCGCATTGTAGTTTATGACCCTGCTTTGGGCAAGGCGACTGCCCGCCTGGCATCACCGAAAAGGCTATGATGCACCCCTTGTCGCGCGTCGACTTTTGCTCCGCTATTTTGCGCCTGCCCCCATGGCCTCCGCCCTGCCCCGCCCGACCAACGCTGACGCTGATTGCTTCGCCCTCCTCGATGATGCCGGGGCCACCGCCGAGAAGCCGCGCTCGCGGCTCTATGCTGATTTAAAAGCCACTCTTTATTGCCATCACGCTGATGCGCTGCCTGCTTTGCTGGCAGACATGACGCAGGCACTCGCGCAAGGCCAGCACGCTGTCGGCGTATTTCATTACGAGTTAGGCGCGCAACTGCAAGGTATCGCGGATTGGCCCGGCCAGCCGCCGGTGCTGGCTACTATCCTTATTTTTTCCACGTGTACCCACCTGTCCGCCGAGGAAGTCAACGTCTGGCTGGCACAAGCGGATGACGCTGCGCCCAGCGGGTTCGCCCGTCTGAAAGCCAGCGTAGACGAGGCGGGCTACGGCGAAGCAGTCAAGACGGTTCGCCGTTACATCGAAGCGGGCGACACCTATCAGGCCAATCTGACCTTTCCGCTCAGCTTCACCGCTTATGGCGCGCCGCTCGCGCTCTATCGCAAACTGCGCGCCCGCCAAGCCGTACCCTATGGCGCGCTGCTCAGGCTGCCGGACGGCCAGAGCATCTTGTCCTTAGCGCCCGAGCTCTTCGTGGCCAAGGAAGACAGCACGTTGACCGCCAGACCAATGAAAGGCACCGCTGCCGCCAGCGGTCAGCCCGCCGAAGACCAGCGCCGCTCCCAGGCATTAGCCACACAAGCCAAAGAGCGCGCCGAAAACCTCATGATCGTCGATTTGCTGCGCAACGATTTGGGCCGGGTGGCACAACTTGGCACCGTAAAAGTGCCCGCCCTATTCGATGTGACACGCTTTGGCGACGTCTTGCAAATGACATCCACAGTCCAGGCCCAATGCCGGACCGACGTCAGCCTTGCCGATCTGTTCATGGCGCTCTATCCGTGTGGATCGATCACCGGCGCGCCCAAGCGGCGCACCATGCAAATACTGCGTGAACTCGAAACTGCACCACGCGGCGTGTATACCGGTGCAATAGGCTGGTTTGACGCTGGCCGTGTCGGCCAGCAGGTGGGCGACTTCACGCTCTCCGTACCCATACGCACCCTGGTGCTACAGCCACCCGGGCCAGACGGACTGCGCGAAGGAAAAATGAGCGTCGGTGCCGGCATTGTGCACGACAGTAAGCCACAGGAAGAGTACGCAGAATGTCTGCTGAAAGCCACCTTCCTGACGGCGCTGCCGGCCGGGTTTACCCTGTTTGAAACGCTGTATGCCAGTCGCTTGCATGGCTGCCGTCATGTCACCCTGCACCTGGCCCGGCTTTGCGCCTCGGCCGATTTTTTTGGCTTTCGCTACGATTTGGCGCAGATCAGGCAGCAACTGGATGCAGCATGCGCGGCCTTTAACCATGATCAGCCTGCGCGCATGAAATTATCCTTATTTCAATCGGGTGCCATCACCATACAGTGCGCGCTGTTGCCGGCGCTGGACCAGCCGGTGCAGTTGCTGCTAGCGGCGCCGGTCATGCAAAGCGATAACGTGTTTTTGCGGCACAAGACTAGCTTGCGCTCTCTCTACGACGCTGCCTGGCAGAACGCTGAGGCGCACGGCGCCTTCGATGCGATTTTTTTTAATCAAGACGGCACCGTCACAGAAGGCGGCCGCAGCACCATTTTCATCAAAAAAAATGGCCACTGGCTCACGCCGCCTCTGGCCGCCGGCGTTTTGCCTGGCATCATGCGCAGCCTGCTGCTGGCCGACCCAGCCTTGCAGGCAAAAGAAGCAAATCTGCAGCAGAGCGATTTGCGCGAGGCGCAGGAGGTACTGGCCTGCAATGCGCTGCGTGGCGCCCTGAAGGCACACATCAACTGGCAGATTCCACCGTTGCTTCTTTAGAGCCGACACATCAAACCAGCACCGCTGAACGCATTGCTTTGGGCTACAATTTCGCCACCTCGCGTTCTTCCCTCAACATCTTGTTCGGAGTTGCATCCATGATTGTCTTGATTACCGGCGCAAGCTCAGGCTTCGGTGCTGAAATGGCCAGAAAATTCGTTCAGCACGGTCATCAAGTGATCGCCGCAGCGCGCCGGACTGACCGGCTCAAAGAATTAGCCCAGGAGCTGGGCGCGCAGCTCCTGCCTGTTGAACTAGACGTGACGAGCAAAGCCTCGATCGACCACGCGCTTTCGGCACTGCCAGCAGACTGGAAAGAGATTGATGTGCTGGTCAATAACGCAGGGCTGGCCCTGGGGCTGGAACCCGCCCATCAGGCGTATCTGGACGACTGGGACACCATGATTGCCACCAACTGCCAGGGCTTAGTTACCATGACACGCCAGGTGCTGCCGAAGATGGTGGCCCGCGGCAAAGGCCTGGTCATCAACCTCGGCTCCGTTGCCGGTGCTTACCCTTACCCTGGTGGCAACGTGTATGGCGCGACCAAAGCCTTTGTTGATCAATTCACACTGAACCTGCGCGCTGATCTGGTCGGCACAGGCGTACGTGCGACCAATATCGCGCCGGGCATGTGCGGCGGCACAGAGTTTTCGAATGTGCGCTTCAAGGGCGACGATGCGTCAGCGGCAAAAGTCTACGAGGGCACCGTACCGCTGACCGCTGCCGATATTGCGGAAGCCGCCTACTGGGTTGCCACATTGCCAGCGCATGTGAACATCAACATCATTGAAATGATGCCGACCTGCCAGGGATTTTCACCTTTCACCGTCAAGCGCAACACCTAAGCAGATGCGGCCTATCTTTCACTGGCCTGTGAGGGTGTATTACGAAGACACCGACACCGGTGGCGTTGTTTTCTATGCGAACTATCTGAAATTTTTCGAGCGGGCGCGTACAGAATGGCTGCGCGCTGCAGGCATTGAACAGCAAGCTTTGGCCGAAAAAAATGCCGTGATGTTTGTAGTCAAAAGCACGGCCATCGATTACCATGCTCCAGCGAAATTAGATGACTTTCTGAAGATCACGGTCGGGCTGGAAAAACTGGGGAGTGCATCAGTTCGGTTTAAACAAGAAGCGTGGCGAACCGGCGTATCCGAGCCCTTGCGTTTGTGCAGTAGCAGCATTCGGGTAGGGTGTGTTGACATAAAGAGTTTGCGACCCACTGCGATCCCGGCAGCGGTACTGGAAAAACTGGCGACCGATATCAAGACTGTTGAACCGGTACTTTAGTTGTGATAAAAAAAACAGACTGGGCCTGCGCTGTGGCAAAAAGTATTTTTCTCACAATCACTATTTGCCTAAGTACCGATACGACTCCTCACCATCACTCAACAAATAACCATGACCGTCACCCAAGATCTTTCCTTCGTCTCGATGATCCTCCAGGCATCGGTGCTGGTACAACTGGTCATGCTGTTGCTGATTTTGGTCTCCGCCATGAGCTGGACTTATATTTTTCGCAAAATGTTTGCCATCCGCCGGGCAACGGCTCAGACAGCAGAATTCGAACGTGCTTTCTGGTCGGGCATAAACCTGCACACACTGTACGAAAAAGCCCTCTCGACGAAACGCCAGCTCAGCGGTAGTACCGGCGCCATGGAGCGTATTTTCGAAGCGGGCATGGAAGAATTTCACAAAGCGCGCCTCACATTCGCGGGCAAAGAAAAAACCGATACCAGCGCTATGCTTGACGGTGCCAGACGCGCCATGCGCGCCGCTTACCAGCGTGAAATGGACGCACTCGAATCGCATCTGGCCTTTCTCGCCTCCGTCGGCTCAGTGTCGCCCTATGTCGGCTTGTTTGGCACCGTGTGGGGCATCATGAACGCCTTTCGTGGCTTATCCAATGTGCAGCAAGCCACGCTGGCTTCAGTGGCGCCTGGCATTGCCGAGGCACTCGTTGCCACTGCCATTGGCCTGTTTGCCGCGATACCGGCCGTTGCTGCCTATAACCGCTACTCGCATGACATTGACCGGCTGGCCAATCGCTTTGAGAGCTTTATCGAAGAGTTTTCAAACATACTCAACCGGCAGGCACGCTGATGGCCGAGTCGTCCATGCGCGGAAAGCGCACCCGCAAATTCAAAGCAGAAATCAATGTCGTGCCCTATATCGACGTCATGCTGGTACTGCTCGTCATCTTCATGGTTGCCGCACCAATAACGAACCCCAGCGTCATCAATTTGCCCAGTGCATCACGCTCAACTCAACCGCCAACAGACTACATTGAGATCGTTTTAAAACCCGGTGCTTCCGCGAGCATTGGCATACGAGGGCAAGCCGCTGGCAAGGTAGCCAGCCGTGAGCAGCTCATCAATAAGCTCGCTGCGCTGCACAAAGCCCAGCCTGACCTGCCCGTCATGATCTCCGCGGACAAAGACATTAAATACGACGACGTCGTCTACGCCATATCCGAAGCCAAAAAACTCGGCATTAATCGCGTAGGCCTTGCAACACGGTGATCTGACCTTGACCAGTTCGACCGATCCTTTTTACAGACGCCCTGAACCAGGCCGCCTGAAGGCTGTGGTTCTCGCGGTGTTGGTCCACGGTGTGCTGCTGGCCTTCCTCTGGATAGGCGTAAGCTGGCAAAGCGACGTCCCCATCCAGACTGAGGCAGAAATCTGGAGTCCGCAAGGGCGCCAGACAGCCCTGGCGGCTGTGGTACCACCGCCTGCGGCACCGGTGGCAGTGAAAGTGGTGCGTGCGCCTGTTCAAGCCCCTGCGCCACCGCCTCCGGTACGCTTGCCCGAGACGGACAAAAAACTAGCGGATCCTGATATCGCGCTGGAAAAAAAACGCAAACAACGTGAAAAAGAGCATGCCGAGGACCTGAAAAAAGAAAAGCTGGAAGACGAAAAGGTCCGCCGCCGGGAAGCCGAAGAGCGTCGTATTGAGCTCGAAAAAGAACGTACCGAAGAACTGAAAGCGGAAAAACGCCGACTTCAGGAAGCCGAAGATAGCAAAAAACAACTCGAGACAGAGCGTCTCGAGGCACTGAAAAAAGAAAAGCTGGAAGAAGAAAAAGTCCGCCGCCAGGAAGCGGAAGAGCGCCAGAGGCAGCTATTGGCTGAGCAAGAAAAGAAAAAGCGCGCCGAAGAAGAAAAAAAGCGTGCAGAAGAAGAACGCCGAAAACAAGTGCAAGCCGAAGAAGAAAAAAAGAAACTCGCTGAGGCAGAGCGGCAAAAACTGGCCGAAGAACAAAAGCGCAAGCAGGAAGAAGCCGCAGCGCTAGCCGCCGCACAACGCGCCAAAGCACGCCGGGAAGAAGATATGCGGCGCCTGACCGGGCCGGGCGGCGACGGCGACGCTGAAAAATCGCAGGGAAACCGGGTAGATGCAGGCTATGCCAAAGTGGTGGGAGCGAAAATAAAATCGAATACAATAGCGTCGCAATGGAATGATGTGAATGGCAACCCGGCCGTGGAATTCATTATTGAACTGCAGCCCGATGGCACATTGCGTGAGGCGCGCATCAGCCAATCGTCGGGCGTCCCTGCTTTTGATCTGGCTGTAAAGCGCGCCATCGAAAAATCTTCGCCTTTTCCGGCTGACGCAAATGGCAAGGTTCCGTCGAGCTTTATTCTGTCGCATCGATTAAAGGACAATTGATTTCCGATGAAAAAAACTCTCCTTCGCATCCGCACCCTCCTCTGCGCCGGCGTTTTTATGCTCACCACAGCAGTAGCGCAGGCGCAATTGCGCGTCGAAATTTCCGGGGTTGGCACCAATCAGATTCCGATTTCCGTTGCCATTTTCGCAAATGAAGACACAGCCGGTCAATCGATCAGCACGATCATCAGGGCCGATCTGATGCGCAGCGGTGTCTTTCGGGTGGTGAACAACGGTGATGTCATTAGCGAGACCACGCCGGTCAACCTGGCCCGCTGGCGAGACAAAGGTGTGGATGCATTGGTCGTTGGCAGTGTTGTCAAACTGGCGGATGAGCGCTTAGACATCGGATATAAACTCATCGACACCATAAAAGGGTCTGAACTTTCGTCGTTCCGTCTGACTGTACCAACATCCTTCGCGCGACTTGGTGCACACCGTATCGCTGACGATATCTTTGAAAAACTCACTGGCATCAAGAGCGTATTCGCCACCCGTATTGCTTACGTCATCAAGACCGCGGGTGAATACCGGCTGGAAGTGGCTGATTCAGACGGCGAAAATCCCATGCTGGCGATCCGCTCTCCCGAGCCGCTGATTTCCCCTGTATGGTCGCCTGACGGCAGTAAACTCGCCTATGTCTCATTTGAAGATAAAAAGCCCATCGTCTACATTCAAGATCTGGCTACCCGCCAACGCATTGTTGCCGCCAATTTCAAAGGCAGTAATTCTGCCCCTGCCTGGTCGCCCGATGGCAGCAAACTTGCGATCGCCCTGTCGCGCGACGGCCTGACCCAAATTTATATCGTCAACAGCGATGGCAGCAACCTGCGACGCCTGACCAACACGGCAGGCATCGATACCGAGCCGCGCTTCGCGCCTGATGGCGAGTCCGTTTACTTCACCAGCGACCGCAGCGGCGGTCCGCAAATTTACCGCATGAACATGAAAGGCGGCGAGGCGCGGCGCGTCACCTTTAGCGGCGCCTACAATATCAGCCCAAGGATTTCGCCCGATGGCAACCTGCTCGCCTACATTTCCCGGCGCGAAGGACGCTTCCAATTGTTCATTCTGGATCTGAACAGTATGAAAGAAACAAAGCTGTCTGACGCCGCGCGCGACGAGTCACCCAGCTTCGCGCCGAATAGCCGCTACCTGATGATTGCCACCGGCTCCGGTAGCAACAGCACGCTTGCAGTCGTATCAACCGATGGCAGTACCCGTTATAACCTGACCACCAGAACAGGCGACATTCGTGAGCCAGCCTGGGGTCCCTTTATGAAGTAGATTTTTATTATCTGGAGAAAAACATGTATTTAACAAAAGCTATTTCCGTCATGCTGGCTGCGGCACTGCTTTTTTCCGCATGCTCGACAACCAAGCCTGATAGTTCTGCGACGGTGGAAGAACGCACAGGCAAACCCGTGTCGCGAGACAGTGGCAGCGCCCAGACTGAGCCCGTAGGGTCTGGCGACATCAGCAAATCCGGCAGCCGCGCGGAGAACCGCGCTGAAAGTGTCAAATATGCTGATCCATTCAACGACCCCACCAGCGTGCTGGCAAAGCGTAGTATTTATTTTGATGTGGACAGCTTCAACATTAAAGAAGAATTCAAGTCGGTGCTGGAAGCCCACGCCCAATACCTGATTGCCCGCAGCGATCGTAAAGTCCTCCTCCAGGGACACACCGATGAACGCGGCGGCAGCGAGTACAACCTGGCTCTCGGTCAAAAGCGCGCTGAAGCAGTACGCCGTACCCTGGCAATCTTTGGTGTGCCCGAGGCACAAATGGAAGCGGTTTCTTTTGGTAAGGAAAAACCGCGCGCAACCTCGAGCGATGAGGCGGCATGGGCTGAAAACCGTCGCTGCGACCTGGCCTATTAACCAAAACAGAGCGCATCCGATATGACCACGCTAATCAAGATTGCCGCAGCAACCGTATTGTCCGGACTCTTCATTGTTATGCCTATGCAGGCGCTCGCGCAAATTGAAGACGTGGAAGCACGACGTGAATTTTTCAGATTGCGTAAAGAGCTGGATCAGATCAGCGCGGAGCTGCGCAATGCGGTCAAAGACATCAGTGATCGCGCTGCTAAAGCGGACAAAAAAGCCGGCCTCGATATTGCCAGTGAACACGACAAGCTGCGTGCTGAAATCGCGGGACTGCGCGGTCAGATAGAAATTATCGGTAATGAACTCGAGAAGACGAAGAACGAAGTTGAAAATACGAAGCGCCGGCAAACGGATTTTTTCAACGACCTCGGAAAACGCCTCAGTAAACTCGAGCCGCAACGCGTGACGGTGGATGGCAAAGAGGTTGACGTTGATCAGGCTGAGCAAAAAGCGTTTGATCAGGCCATTGTGCATTTCAAAGGGGCCAACTATGGCGCCGCGGAGCAAGGCTTTAACAACTTCCTACGGCGCTATCCCGACTCAAGTTACGCCGCATTGGCTTACTACGGGCTGGGCAGCACCTACTTTGCTTTGGAGGACTGCACCCGTGCGATACCGGCTTTTCAGGCAGTGAGTAATCGTTATCCCATGAGCGAAAAAGCGGCTGACGCC
>Ga0105050_10006209_pt1 | contig 14952 bp, 12 predicted proteins | sample FRY01_FD_78088 | JGI IMG/M metagenome (GOLD analysis project Ga0105050, IMG submission 78088) | Freshwater microbial communities from Lake Fryxell liftoff mats and glacier meltwater in Antarctica - FRY-01 | ecosystem: Environmental > Aquatic > Freshwater > Ice > Glacier meltwater ... | reverse complement strand
CTCGGCCCCCGTCATTCGGATGGGCGTTCCACCACCAACGGGCCGCAGGGACAGCGACACGTTGTGGAGCGTGATGGCCGCTAGGCCCCCGTCCTGCAAGTCGCGCATTCCCACCCGCAGGGAGATGACACCGAGCCCGGATCCGCCGACATCCACCTGCGGCACACCGAGCGCGGCATCGGGCGCGACGACGGCAGGCGCGGACCACACCATCGCCGAGCCCGCGGCCACCCGACCGCCCTCGGGCACCACCAAAATGCGCGCGCGATACACGTCGTCGCCCGATGCGGCGGCGCGGGGCACCGTGATGGCTGCCCGATGGCGGCCACCCGCCAGAAGATCGAAGGGCTCACCCAACGGCGCAAACGATCCATCCGCTCCCTGCGTGAGTACCCGGTAGCGGCCGCCGGTGCCCGTGAGGTCGTGCACGGTGATCGCCAACGGGGTGTCATCGCTGCGCGAGCGCACGCCGGTGATGATGGGCGGATCAATGGCAACACCCGGCAGGGAGCGTGCGGGCAGCGAAGTCGGGTCGGGGGCAGACCCCGCACCCTGATCCACGGCCTTGGCGCCGGGCACCTGGCCGGTGGACTGCACCAGCACGCTGCGCACGTCAGCCGGCGTCCAATCCGGGTGGTCAACTCGCAGACGCAGGACCAGGGCGGCCACGGTGGCGGCGGCGGCGGATGTGCCCGTGAGCGGGGCCTGCTGGGGGACGCCACCAGCATCGGTTCCGGGGAATGCGGCCTCCACTCCCACCGCAGGCGCAACCAACTCGGGCTCAAGACGGCCGGATGCTGTTGGCCCGCGTGATGAGAAGGATGCCACTGCGGGCGGAGCCGCCTGGCCGTCGTGCGGGGTGATACGTACCGTCAGCGACGGGTCGCGACGCAGCAGATCGAGGAGGGCGCTTCCCTGCTGGGAACCAAGTCCAACCACCGGGATGGGCACATCGGCGCCTGCGCCGATGCCGGGGAAGGCACCCGCTCCTGACTCATCCCACACCACCAGCGCCACCGCGCCCGCAGAGGCAGCGCGCCGGGCGATCTCACCAATGGGGGCGCCGCTTCGGGTGACCATCGCGACCGCCCCAGCGATGGTGCTACGCCCATCGGCACCCGCGAAGTCGCGCACGTCAATGCCGGCACCCACGCCCGACTCGCCCGAGGCCGGCACCAGTGGAGCGCCCGCCTGCACCGCCTGTCCGGGATCGGCCGCCATGAGCGGCAGGTTGCGAAGCGTGGCGGCGGCCGGACCCACCGACGCGTCCAGATCGGCCGTTCGCGGCCCGGTCTCGCCCGCCACCCCACCCACGGTGAGCACGCCGGGTGCCGATGCGGGTGCGCCGACCGAGCCCGACGACATGCCGGTGGGGCCATCGTTGCCCGCCGGCGCCACGACCACGGCGCCCGCGCGGTTCGCGGCGGACATGGCCAAGGCCACAGGGTCAATGCCCACCCCGCCAAACCCTCGGGCCAAGCCCATGACGATGACGTCGGCGTGATCATCGGGAAGACCGTCACGGTTGGGATCCACTGCCATCTCGAGTGCCGACAGCACACGGTCCGACCGCGCGAGCGTGCGCACCTGCCCGTCCACAAACTCGCGGGCGGTTACCCGATATGCCAGCAATCGCGGTACCTGCGTGGGCGGCAGCCCGGCAAGGGCCGGGGACCGGAGGATGATGGACGCCATCTGTGTGCCATGTGCCTCGCTGCGCGGGTCGGTTGGGTCGGGCGAGGGGTCGGCATCGCCCTCAACCAGATCCATACCACCGATGATGAGGCGGTCCGGGCCGATGCCGCCACCCAACCACGGGTGCGATGCGTCAACGCCGGAGTCGATGAGTGCCACATGTGCAGGCGCCCCGGACGCGGCAACCGGGGCCGGCATGCCCTGCGCGCCATCGCCGGTGGGCGTCGTGGCCGTTGGCAGGGCCGCGGCCGGTGCCAGATACTGCACCGGCACCACCGCACGAATGCCGGGGATCTGCCCTAGGGCAGCGAGGTGTCCCCCCGGAACGCGTACCGCGACGGCGTTGATAAGCGTGCGGGTCCGCTGAGTGACCACGCCGCGCATGCCCTGAACCGTGGCCTCGACAGCCAGCTGCTCGGCCTGGATGCGCACGAGGGCAGCGGGGCGGTCTGCCGGTGGCACATCGGCCACCGCATCGCCGTCGAGAAGGATGATCGCCGACTCGGTATCGCCCGCTGGCACCACCTGCGGCGCGCGCTGGCCACCCACCCAGTCGCGCCATGCCGTGGCGGCGAGCAGGTCGGCGGACCCACCGCCGCTGTGGGAGGACCCCACCTGGGCCACCACCACCGTCGGCGCGATGACCAGCGCTGCGGCTGCAGCTGCGAGCCCGAGGTTGCGCGCACGGCTGCGGCGGCGACGGGGAGCGCGGCTCATGCCGCAATCCCCCCGGGCGGCGCCGTTGCGATGGCGTCCTCGCCCACGTAGTCGGGCCATGGAATGACCGGCGTAAATGCGGCGGCTGCGGCAATCATCGCTGCATTATCGGTGCACAGAAGCCGATCGGGGATGGCGACGGTCAGGCCCCGGTCCGCAGCTCCCTGCGTCACCAACTCCCGCAGCCGCCCATTGGCCGCGACACCGCCGCCGATGGAGACGGCTGGCACACCGTGCACCTCGGCCGCCCGCATGAGCCGATCTGCCAGGGGGCGCACGATCGCCTCTTGGTACGACGCCGCCAGATCAGCCCGGCGGGCCAGCGTGCCGTCGTCGCCCAGATCGCGCACGGCGTACAGCAGCGCGGTCTTGACCCCAGCGTATGAGAAGTCGAATCCGGGGCCCCGACTCTTGAGCCCCACGGGGAACCTGAATGCCCCGGCGTCGCCCTCACGCGCGAGGGCCTCCAGCCCCGGTCCGCCCGGATACGGGATTCCCAAGAGGCGTGCACCCTTGTCAATGGCCTCACCGGCCGCATCGTCAAGGGTCTGGCCGAGCAACTGGGGCGATGCGTAGTCGTGCACCAGATCGAGTCGTGTGTGCCCGCCAGATGCCGTGAGGGCCACGAACGGTGGGTCGAGCGCCACCGGCTGCAACCAGGACGCCGCGATGTGACCGTGCAGGTGGTCAACCAGTACGAGGTCCTTGCCCGTGGCGTAGGCAAGCGCCTTTGCCGTGGCCACCCCCACCAGCAGCGCACCGATGAGCCCCGGGCGTCGAGTCACCGCGATGCGCGAAATCTGGTCAAGGCGAACGCCGGCGTCGTCGAGGGCGCGGTCAATGACGGCGTTGACGGTGGTGAGATGGTGACGGGCAGCCACCTCGGGCACCACGCCGCCGTAGACCGCGTGCAACTCGGCCTGGGAGGCGATGACGTTGGACAGGATGCGGCGGCCATCCACCACGGCGGCCGCCGTCTCATCGCAAGAGGTCTCAATGGCGAGCACGGGGTCGCTCACGATGCCTCCTGCCCCTTCTCACGCCACATGATCAGCGCATCCTCCTGATTGTCCGAGTAGTACCGCGGGCGCACCCCGGCGTCCGCGAATCCCCGACTGCGATACAAGCGGATGGCGGGCTCGTTGGAGACGCGCACCTCGAGGGTATAACGGCGATATGGGTGGCCATCGAGCGCGGCGATGGCCGCGTCAACCAGCACGCCGCCCACGCCCCGAGCACGGCACCCCGGGTCAACTGCCACATTCAGCACGTGCCAGGCGTCTCCTTGCCCGGCACATGCGATGTAACCGATGACCTCCCGGCTTTCCGTGGCCACCAACATCACGCCCTCCGTACGCTGCAGTTCGTTCGCAATGAGCTGCCGGCTCCAGGGCACGGGATTGCTGCGCCCCTCGATGGACAGGATCTGGGCGAGGTCGCCCGCACCCGCACGACGCACCTTGGGAAGCGATCGGATGAGCGCATCGCGGGCACTCACGTTGTGGCCTCGTCGGCGATGCGGCGCAGGCGGTTCTCCTCGGCATCTGGCAGGCGCAGATACGACGGCTGCACCGGCAACGGCCCGGAGACCCGCACGCGCATCACCAGTAGAGATGCGTCGACTCGGTGGGGGGCGTCGCCACCGGCCACCCGGAGTGACGATGCCGGCGGCACGAGGGCCGTCCCGTCGCCCACCATCACCACGGGGCCGATGTGCGCGAGTGCCTCGGCGAGGGTGGCTGGGTCCCACGCGGCCGGTGCGAGCACCTCACGCAACGCATCCCCGTCAATCGCGTACGCCGCGGCGAACACCTCGCGGCGTTTCGCATCAATGACCGCCGCCGTCACCTCGCCGGGGCGGGCCAACCCGGCCGCACCCAGTGCCAAGGCCTCGAGAGTTGACGCCCCGTGCACGGGGATGCCAAGGGCCTGACCCAACCCCATGGCGGTGGCGATACCGATACGGAGCCCAGTGAACCCGCCCGGGCCGATACCCACCACGATCTGGCCGAGGTCACTGGGGGCAACGCCCGAGGCGCCAAACAGGTGATGTGCAGCCTCCAAGACGCGACGTCCGCCGCCGGGCACCTGACCCAGCCACATACCCGCAATGGCGCCGTCATCGCCCACGAGGGCGAGCGCGGGAACCGGCGTTGCGGTGTCAAGCGCGAATGTGATCAACGAGTGCCTCAAGTTGGGCGCTGGTGCCATCATCGGCACCTGTCAGACGAAGTACGCGGGTATCCCCACCGCCGTGGGCGATGTCAACCGAGACCCGCGGTGAGGGGAGCCCGGCGGCGATGGCGTCGGGCCATTCAACGAAGGCCACGCCCTCGTCGCCAATGGCCTCGAGGGCGAGGCCGATCTCCTCGTCATCTGGGTCGGCAAGCCGCCACGCATCGAGGTGCGCAACCGGCAGGCGCCCCACGTAGGTGTTGGCAATGGTGAACGTGGGGCTGGTTACGGGCCCCTCCACACCAAGGGCGCGCACTGCGCCCCGCACCAGAGTGGTCTTGCCCGCACCGAGGTCGCCGCGCAGCAGCACGATGTCGCCCGCCTTCAGCATCGCCGCGATACCTGCGCCGATGCGCTCGGTGTCCTCCGGCCGCGTGGTGGTGACCTCGGCCACGGCGGTCAGACAACCCCCATCTGGGCATGGTCGCTCGGTGGCATGGCCGCAACCGGTTGCGCCACCCAACCGGGGGCGGCCCCGATGAGGGCGGGAATCTGCGCGAAGTCCTGCTGCAGCGTGCCGAGCAGTGACCGTTGGTAGAGCGCAGCAGCGGGGTGGAACACGGGGAACAGTGCGATGTCCACACCACCGAACCGCACCTGCTGCACCGTGCCGTGCACCGTGCTGATGCCGTCGGGCCGCCCCGAGATGAGCTTGGTGGCGAAGTTACCGAGGGTGCACACGAGGCGCGGCTGGATGAGCAACACCTGGTCGGCCAAGAATCGCTGGCAGGCCTCGACCTCGGATGCCGCGGGGTCACGATTGCCCGGCGGTCGGCACTTGAGCACGTTTGTGATGAACACCTGGTCCCGTGTGAGGCCAATGCCCTTGAGCAATGACTCGAGCAACGTGCCCGCCTGACCGACGAAGGGCATGCCCGTGCGGTCCTCATTGGCGCCCGGTGCCTCGCCCACGAACATGAGCTTGGCATCCGGATCACCGGCGCCCACAACCACCTGCGTGCGCTCCTCACACAGGTCGCATCGCGTGCATGCACGCAGCGATTCGTGCAGTCGCTCGAGGGCCTGCGCGCGGACGGCTGCGTCGCTCATCGGGTAGTGAGGCTACGTGTCTCGCCGGACAGCCGCACGGCTTGGCCGACTACCCTTGTGGCATCGCCTCTCGGCGGTCTAGATTGCCGCATCCGAGCACGGCGAGATGCCTGGTACCCCTGTCGGGGACTGGAGCGAGTCCGGTTCGGCGTGGCCCGCCAATATGGCTGGGCACGTCGCCCTGCGCGTTCCCCCGATTGGTCCCAGGTCACGCCATCCCGACGATGATCAATACACCCGACCACACCCACGCCGATACCCCGCGACCCGCAGTGGTGCGCACGGTTCCCGACCTCCGGGATGCCATCGCAGCACTCCGCGCCGACGGACGTCGCATCACGCTGGTGCCCACGATGGGTGCGTTCCATGAGGGGCACCTCTCCCTCATGCGCATTGGGCACGAGGCCGGCGATGCGGTGGTCGTGTCGCTGTTCGTGAACCCCGCACAGTTCGGCCCAACCGAGGATCTGGCGGCCTACCCACGCGATGAGGCGGGTGATCTGGCCTTAGCGGCCAGCGCAGGCGCCGATCTGGTGTGGGCCCCATCTGTGGCCGACATCTACCCCGACGGCTTTGCCATCGCCGTGCACATGACCGGACCGGCCGAAGGGCTCGAGGGCGCCATTCGTCCGCACCATTTCAGCGGCGTGGCCACCGTGGTGGCCAAGCTGCTTTCGGCCGTGCGGCCCGACCGCGTGGTATTCGGGCAGAAGGATGCGCAGCAGGTGGCCGTCATTCGCCGGATGATGCGCGACCTGCATCTCGACGACATCGAGATGACCGTCGCCCCCATCATCCGCGAGTCCGATGGCCTGGCCATGAGCAGCCGCAATGCGTACCTCGGGCCCGAGGACCGCGCTGCCGCAGTGGCGCTGTCGCGTGGACTCGCCGACGCCGCATCCCTTGCCGAAGAGGGCGAGGCGGACGTGGCGCGAATCGCGGAGGCGGCGATGGCCGCCATGCGGGCCGAGCCCCGGTGCGTGCCCGACTACGCCACGGTCGTGGACCCCGACACCTTTATTCCCATTCAGCGCCTTGAGGGACCGTCCCTCCTGTGCGTGGCGGCCCGTGTGGGTCCCGTACGACTGATTGACAACCGTGAGTTGCCCGTTCCCATCACCCGGAGGACCGCTGTGCCCCGAGCACGCACGATGCTGAAGAGCAAGATCCATCGCGCCACCGTCACGGACGCCAACCTGAACTATGTGGGAAGCATCACGGTGGACCGAGCACTTCTCGACCTTGCCGACGTTCGCGAGTACGAGAAGGTGAGCGTGCTGAACATCAACAGCGGCACGCGTTTTGAGACCTACGCCATCAACGGCCCGCGCGGTCGTGGTGACATCTGCCTGAACGGCGCGGCCGCGCGTCTGGGCCACCCGGGTGATCTGGTCATCATCCTCACCTACGCCGAGTTCGACGAGTCGGAGTTAGCCGACGGCTACGAGCCCACCGTCGTGCACGTGAATGCGCAGAACGCGGTGACCGAACTGATCGAGGATCTGGTGCCGGTCATGTGGGAGGTCGAGTAACCGCGCTCTCCGCGGCCGAGCTCCGCTCGGCCAAGGGCCATCGGCGCCTCGCGGTGTTGACGGCGTATGACTACCCGATGGCGCTCGCTCTCGACGCTGTGGGGCTCGATGTCATCCTCGTGGGCGACAGTCTGGGGGAGGTGGAGTTGGGGTACGACTCCACCCGCGCCGTGTCGCTGGCGATGATGGAGCATCACGTACGGGCGGTGGCGCATGGCGCCACCAACACGCACATCACCGGCGATCTTCCCGCCGACACCTACGCAACCCCCGCACAGGCCGTAAAGAGCAGCCGGGCCCTTGTGGCCGCCGGCGCCCATTCGGTCAAGCTGGAGGGCGCCCTCATCGCGCAGGTGGCGGCCATCATCGCCGACGGCATCCCGGTGATGGGACACGTGGGCCTGCTGCCCCAGACCGCCGAAGGGGGGTACCACACGCAGGGCAGGACCCAGAACGAGGCCAACCGCATCGTGGCCGACGCCATGGCCCTCGACCAGGCCGGCTGTTTCGCCATCGTTATCGAGGCCGTGGACCCTGCGGTCAGTACCCGCATCACGCCGCTGGTGGGCGCCCCGACCATCGGCATCGCCGCTGGCACCGACTGCGACGGTCAGGTGCTGGTGAGCACAGATCTGGTCGGCCTGTTGCCCAACCCCCCACCATTCGTGCAGCCGAAGGCCAACCTGCACGCCGTCATCATCGGCGCCGCCAAATCGTTCACCGATGAGGTGCGCGGGGTGTAGGGCGCACCATGCGCGGGGGTCGGTGGCGACCCCCGCGCATGGTGCCGGTGGCTACATCAGGCCGCCATGCGCCATCTTGCGTAGGTCGAGCGCCTTATCAAGGGTGTCCTCGGCAACCCCCTTCTCGCGTGCCACCTCGCGCAGCGAGCGACCAGAGGCCGTGGCCTCCTTCACGATCTCAGCGGCGAGGTCATACCCGATGTAGGGGTTGAGCGCGGTGGCCGCAGCCAGCGTGCTCTCGGCGTGCCGGTTGAGCCCCTCGAGGTTCGGCGTGATGCCCTCCACGCACTTCTCCCGAAACGCCGTCACGGTGTTGGTGAGCAAAGAGATGGACTGCAGCAGGTTGCGGGCCATCAGCGGAATGCGCACGTTCAACTCGAAGTTGCCCTGCATGCCGCCGATGGTGATGGCCGTGTCGTTGCCGATCACCTGCGCGCCCACCTGCATGACGACCTCAGGGATGACCGGGTTGACCTTGCCCGGCATGATTGATGAGCCCTTCTGCAACTCAGGCAGGAAGATCTCGCCCAGGCCGCAGCGAGGGCCGGAGCCCATCCACGCCAAGTCGTTGGCGATCTTGATGAGCGACACAGCAAGCATCTTCAGCGTCGCGGATGCCTCGACAAGCCCGTCGCGGTTGGCCTGAGCCTCAAACGGGTCGGGCGGACCGGAGATGGGAAGGCCGGTCTCCGACGCCATGATGTTGCGCACCATCTCGGCGAACTTCTCGTGTGTGTTCAGCCCCGTACCGGTCGCGGTGCCACCGAGCGGAATCATGCCGAGGCGCGGCAGGGTGTCGGAGATGCGGGCGGCGCCCATGCGCATTTGCGCGGCATAGCCACCGAACTCATGGCCGAGGGTCACCGGGACGGCGTCCATGAGGTGCGTGCGGCCGGCTTTGACCAGATCCTTGAACTCGTCGGCCTTGGCGGCGAATGCCCTCTCGAGGGCCTCAAGGGCCGGCAGGAGGCCGTGGGTGATCTGGTCGAGCGCCGCAAGGTGCACGGCGGACGGGAAGACGTCGTTGGAACTCTGCCCCATGTTCACGTGGTCGTTGGCGTGCGCCCCGTCGCCAGCGAGATTGGCAATGACCTCGTTGGTGTTCATATTCGTCGAGGTCCCGGACCCGGTCTGGAACACATCCACCGGGAACTGGTCATCGAACTCCCCGCGCGCTACGGCCATGCCGGCCTCGGCGATCGCGGTGGCGATGCCGTCATCAAGCAGGCCCAGCTCGGCGTTGGCCCGAGCGGCACCGGCCTTGATGCGGCCCAACCAGTGGATGACCGGCGCCGGAACCGGCTCACCGGAGATCGGGAAGTTCTCAACCGCTTTATCGGTCTCTGCGCCCCACAGCTTCGCCATTACGTCTCCCTGTTGCGGATCAATGCGCGGGCGAGGCTACCAACGCCAGCGCGTCGAGGATCCCGATTGCCGCGTTCACGCCCAATTCGAGATGACTGACCCTGATGTGCTCGTCCGGCGAGTGGTAGCCGTCGTCCGGCAATGCGAATCCGCTGAGCACGACCGAGGTGCCCCGCGCAGCCATCGCGGCCACCACGGGGATGCTGCCGCCGATGCCCACGGGGGTCACCGGCAGTCCCGTTGCCGACTCGATTCCGTGCATCGCCGCACGGATGACAGGGTCATCAGGGTCAATGCGGCTGGCCCCCGCAACGCCGAGGGGCTCGATCTCAAGATCGCACCCAGACGGGGCGGCACCGCGAAGTCGTTGCTGCAGCACGTCGGCTAGATACTCCGCCGACGCGCCCGGCGGCACCCGGAGGGACAGCGTGGCCTCGGCCGTGGCGGGAATTGCCGTGGCCACCACACCGGGATTGCCGGTGCGGATACCGTGAACATCTACGGCGGGAAGCATGGTGGTGCGCAGGTGGTACTCCGCTGCGGCCGCAGCATCGGAGGGGCGCCCACCAGCCTCGGCGAGGATGTCGGCCCCGGCGGGGAGGGTGCTCCAGGCAGTTACCTCATCGGACGTGGGCGCGATGACCCCCTGCGCCAGCGGCGCGGGCACGCGACCGTCCACCGGCACGACCGACGACAAGATCTGCATGAGCGCATGGGCACTGTTCAGCGCCGCGCCCCCGTGCATGCCCGAGTGCAGGTCAGCCGCCGCGCCGCGAACGGTCACACGGAAGTACGCCAGGCCCCGAAGACCCGTGCACACCGCCGGGCGACCTGGCCCCACCATCGGGGCGTCGAAGATGACCGCGGTGCGGGGTGGGTTGGGGTCGGCGGCAACCCAGTCCACGGCCGAGTGGCCCCCGCTCTCCTCCTCGCCGTCCACCAGCACTCGGGCGCGAACGTGCAGCCGCCCCTGTGCCCGCATGCGCTGTAGTGCCACCAGCAGCATGAAGAGGTTGCCCTTGTCGTCACTGGCTCCGCGGCAGTACAGGTTGTCGCCACGAATGGTGGGCGCGAACGCCGGGCTGGTCCACAGCGACGGGTCGCCGGGGGGCTGCACGTCGTAGTGCCCGTAGATGAGCACCACCGGTGCGTCGGGGTTGCCGTTGCTGGGCTGTACTTCGCCCACCACCAACGGGTGCCCGGACGTGACGATGACCTCGGCCATGCCACCGGCCAGTCGTACCTCTTCCGCCACCATGGCCGCTGCGCGCTTCATATCGTCGGCGTGCTGGGGCATCGCGCTGATGCTGGGCACGGCCAGCAACTTCATCAGGCGCTGCATCTCGATATCAGTCATGCGCGGATGATAGAAAGACTTCCATGAGTCATCCGCCCCGTCGCGTCGCCATGATTATCACCGTAACCGCACTGGCCGGCATCGTGCTGGCGGGCTGCGGAGGCGGTCAGGGTGGCACCACCACCGCCGTGGATACCGGCGTTGTGACCATTCAGACCGACACCGTGGTGACCAACACCATCCCGGCCGACACGGCTACCGGCCCCACCGGGGACGCCAATCTGAACGCCGACATCGCCGCCATCAGGGCCATTGCCATGGACACCATTGAGGCGATCAAGGGCGGGACGGAGCCCGCGGGAGCGGCGGCGCTCGCGCAGAAGGCGATCACGTGGAATGACCAGTTCGATCGTGCCGTTGACCGCATCAAGGCCGACGTGGCGAGTAGCTCTGGCGCGCAGACGCTGAAGGCCAGCATTCTGGCCGCGGCCGCCACGGCGTCCGACGCCTACCGCTCGTTCGTTGATGCCCTGGCACAGGCCGCGGACTCGAACGACGTTGCGGGCCTGCAGGCGGCGGTTACCACGATGAAGTCCGCACTCGACGCCTTCATGTCTACGCTGCCCTAAGGCTAGGCCGCCGCCACAGCCTTCGGAGTGGCCCTCCGGCGCTTCGCCGGGGCCTTCTTCGGGGTGAGCACCCGCTGTAGGAACTGGCCGGTGTGCGACTGCGCTACCTGGGCCACCTGCTCGGGCGTGCCGTAGGCGATGATCTGCCCGCCCCCGTCGCCGCCCTCAGGGCCAAGGTCAATGATCCAGTCGGCCGCACGAATGACGTCGAGGTTGTGCTCGATCACCAGCACCGTGTTGCCCGCGTCCACCAGACGCTGCAGCACCTCCAACAACTTCTCGATGTCGGCGAAGTGCAGACCCGTGGTGGGCTCGTCGAGCACGTACATGGTGCGCCCGGTGGCCACCTTCGCCAGCTCGGTGGCCAGTTTGATGCGTTGCGCCTCACCGCCCGACAGGGTGGTGGCCGGCTGCCCCAACTTGATGTAGTCGAGTCCCACGTCATGCAGTGTCTGCAGCCGACGCCGCAAGCGCTCCACGGGCTGGAAGACCACCACCGCCTCCTCCACGCTCATCTCCAGCACGTCGTGAATGTTCTTGCCCTTGTAATAGATGTCGAGGGTCTCGCGGTTGTATCGCTTGCCCCCGCACACCTCGCACGGCACGTACACGTCGGGGAGGAAGTGCATCTCGATGGTGATGGTGCCGTCGCCCTTGCAGGCTTCGCACCGCCCGCCCTTGACGTTGAACGAGAAGCGGCCCGGGGCCCAGCCGCGTGCACGGGCGTCCGGGGTCCTCGCGAACAACTCGCGCACCTGGTCGAATGCGCCGGTGTAGGTGGCTGGGTTCGACCGCGGCGTGCGCCCGATGGGCGACTGGTCAATGGCGATGACCTTGTCGAACTGCTCCAGGCCCTCGATACGTGTGTGGCGACCGGGCCGCAGTGGTTTGCGGTTGAGGCGGCCCGCCATCGCCTTCAAGATGATCTCGTTCACCAGCGTGCTCTTGCCCGAGCCCGACACGCCGGTCACACACGTGAGCACGCCCACGGGCACCGCGGCGTCAATCTCCTTCAGGTTGTTCTCGCGTGCGCCCTCAACCGTGAGCCACCCCTGCGGCGTGCGGCGTGCGGACGGGTACGGGATGGACCGGGCACCGGAGAGGAAGGCGCCGGTCACCGACTCGGGTTCGGCCTCCACGTCGGCCACCGTGCCCGCCGCAACCACGCGGCCGCCGTGCTCCCCCGCGCCCGGGCCCATGTCAATGAGGAAGTCCGACGAGCGAATCATCTCCTCGTCATGCTCCACCACCAGCACCGTGTTGCCGATGTCACGCAGACGCTCGAGAGTGGTGATCAGCTTGCGGTTGTCGCGCTGGTGCAGACCGATAGAGGGCTCGTCGAGGATGTAGAGCACCCCCACCAGCCCCGCGCCAATTTGCGTGGCCAGACGAATGCGCTGCGCCTCGCCGCCCGACAGGGTTCCGGCGCCTCGGGCCAGCGTGAGGTACCCCACTCCGACGTCCACGAGGAATGTCAGGCGGGAGCAGATCTCGGTCACCGCGCGCTCAGCGATGAACGCCTCGGTCTCGCTCAACTGCACCGACTTCAGGAAGTGGAGCGCCCCCTCGATGGAGTTCTCGGTGAGGTCGTAGATGGAGATACCGCCCACGGTGACGGCCAGGCTGGTGGGCTTGAGCCGTGCGCCCTCGCAGGCCGCGCACGGCGTAGGCGACATGTACTGCTCAATGCGGTCACGCACAAGATTGCTCTGGCTCTGTGCATGTCGGCGGCGCATCTGTGGGATGACGCCCTCGAACCGCGCGCTGCTCGAATATCCGCGGCGGCTGCGCTTGCCCAGATCGAGCCGCTCGGGCTTGCCCGCCGGGCCCCCAAGCAGCACCTGCTGATGTTCCTCGGCCATGTCCTTCCACGGCACGTCAAGGGGAATGTCCCAGTGCGCGCATGCCGATCGCAGAAGCAGGTCGTAGAAGTCGGTGGTGCGGTCCGCCCACGGCAGAATGGCCCCGCCCTCGAGGGTCTTCTCGGGGTCAATCACCAGTTCGGGGTCCACCTCGGCCATGAAGCCCAGGCCCGTGCACTTCTCGCACGCCCCTTGTGGTGAGTTAAACGAGAAGATGCGCGGGGCGAGTTCGGGCAGCGACGCGCCGTGCTCGGGACACGCCAGCTTCTCGCTGTAGGTCCAGGTGCGCTCGTCGCCATCAACCTCTTGCAGGCGCACAAGGCCATCGGCCAGACGGGTGGCCGTTTCAAGGCTCTCGGTCAGACGTCGCCGCAGATCACTGCGCATCACCAGACGGTCAACCACCACCTCAACCGTATGGCGCTTGTTCTTCTCGAGCGTCGGCGCGTCGTCAATGCCGAACACCTCGCCATCTACGCACACGCGAGCAAAGCCCTCGTCGCGGATGTGGTCAAGCACGTCCCGCTGCTCGCCCTTGCGATCGCGCACCACCGGAGCCAGCACCATGAATCGCGTGCCCTCATCAAGCCTGAGTACGCGGTCGGCGATCTGTTCGACGCTCTGCCCCGCGATCTTCACACCGCACTCGGGGCAATGAGGAATGCCGATACGTGCGTAGAGCACGCGCAGGTAGTCGTAGATCTCGGTGACCGTGGCCACCGTGGATCGCGGGTTGCGGCTGGTGGTCTTCTGGTCAATCGAGATGGCCGGCGACAGACCCTCGATGTCGTCCACGTCGGGTTTGTGCATCTGCCCGAGGAACTGCCGCGCATACGACGAAAGGCTCTCGACATATCGCCGCTGACCCTCCGCGTACAGCGTGTCGAAGGCCAAGCTCGACTTGCCACTGCCCGAGAGGCCTGTGATCACCGTGAGTCGATCCCGAGGGATCTCGATGGTCACGTCCTTGAGGTTGTGCTCCCGGGCACCGACGACGCGGATTGAATTCACTCGCCCCATCGTAACCCGGCCGGGTGTCGCCCCCGCCTGCGAACATGCAGGGCGTGACCATCGCTGCCGAACGTGCCGACTGGGCCCGCCACGCCGACGAGGCGATGCGCGAGGCCGGTCTGCGTGCCGGAGGCGCGCGTCAGGCCGTGGTGGGCCTGCTGGCGCGGCAGGACTGTTGTTTGAGTGCGAAGGAGATTCGCGACGCCTTGGTGGCCGAGCCGGGCGCCACCCCGGGCATGGCCAGCGTGTATCGGGCGCTGGACACGCTCACCGACCTGCATCTGGTGCACAAAGTGGACCTGGGCGGCGCCGTGGCCCACTACGAACCCGCCCACCCGGGCGGTGACCATCACCACCATGCGGTGTGCCGCGAGTGCGGCGCGGTCGTGCCCATTGAGGATGCCGCGGTGGAGCGGGCGCTGCACACGATGGCCGACCGCCTGGCGTTCCAGATGGATGCGCACGACATCACGCTGCACGGGCGATGTGCGCGCTGCGCACGCACCACGACCTAGTTGTCCTACCCACACACGTTGTGAACGCCTGAGGAGGCGCATCCGGTTCCCCTCCATCACGCTGTGAGTCATCAAACACCACAGCAACGAAGCAGAACCGGATGCGCACTCACGCTCACGCACCGCTGTCGATCGAGGGCAGAAGGCGGCTGGTCGAACTGATCCTTTAGTGGCGTCTCGATCCGCTAGGCAGCGGACGAGGCGGGGCGTCTCGCCAGCGACCGCCCATCGTTGGGCTTACGGGGACAGACCCCACCCGGGGTCTGTCCCCACCCGGGGTCTGTCCCCACCCGGGGTCTGT
>Ga0105050_10006208_pt1 | contig 14953 bp, 11 predicted proteins | sample FRY01_FD_78088 | JGI IMG/M metagenome (GOLD analysis project Ga0105050, IMG submission 78088) | Freshwater microbial communities from Lake Fryxell liftoff mats and glacier meltwater in Antarctica - FRY-01 | ecosystem: Environmental > Aquatic > Freshwater > Ice > Glacier meltwater ... | reverse complement strand
GGTTTATATGGGTGTGGCCTTTTCGGGCGCTCGCTGTTCCGGAAAATACCATTGCAATATATCACACCATACCATACCACTAAGCTTTGCTGACTCCGACTTCAATGACCACATTACCGTTGCGATCGAGTGCCGCGCTACAAGCAGGCGGCACAACGATATTAGTGTCGTATTCCTGGATGATCAAGGGACCGGGCCGGGCGCTCTGGGTCAGGTCGCCACGAGCAATCACAGGCGTTGCCAGCAAGCCCTTGCCGAACTACTGGGTGCGGGTTTCGAAAACCAAGCGGAATTGTCGTTTTGCCTCTGAAGGTAGAGGATTTTGATCGGATCCGGCGTAGTTGCTGACGAACCGTAAAATCTGACCACTTTGGTGGCAAAGATGGCAAAGTCCCAGCGGTGGCAATGGATTCCGACGAAATTGACCGTTTTGGAGTTCGAGCGTTTTGTCTTGCCCCATCTTTCCTATGGAACGCGCGGACCGGTAGCGAAACTGACATCGCACGCAATCTTCAACTACATTTTGCAGTTCCTCTACATGGGTTGCCAGTGGAAGCAACTGCCAATCAAAAAGGACGCACAAGGCAAGCCCGAGATTCACTTCACGCGAATCTACAGTGCGTTTCGCAGGTCGCAGGCGAACGGCTGCATTGACGCCGTCTTCACAAGCTCGGTGGTGACGTTGCATCAAACCGGTCATCTTGACATCAGCGTCATCCACGGTGATGGCACCACCACCACAGCGAAGAAGGGTGGTGACAACATTGGCTTCAGTGGTCACAAGAAAGTCAAAGGCGACAAGGTGGTCATCTTCTGTGATCGAAACTGCAACGTGATCGCGCCACTTGTGTCGGCACCTGGCAACCGTAATGAGTCGCCCATGTTTCGAGAAGCACTGCCGCAGCTCAAAGCTATTGCCAAAGCCGCCGGCCTTTGCCTGCGGGGAGTCATCATCAGTCTGGATGGCACCTACGATTGCAGAATCAATCGCAAAGCCATTTTCAACCGGGGGGATGACTCCCAACATCAATCCCAACCCTCGCGGCAGAAAGACTCCAAAGCGCGGACCCAAACCAATGTTTGATTCCGCCATTTTCGAGGAGCGCTTCAACACCATTGAGCGGGTCTTCGGCTGGGAAGACAAGTTCAAGCGCTTGCTGCAGCGCTTCGAGCGAATCAGTGAACTGCACTACAGTTTGAAGACCATCGCCTACACGATGATCAACCAGCGGCACTTCTGCTAGCCGTAGTTTCGTAGCAAGTCCAAAACGTCAGTGGGCGCTCCTGCGTCAGGAATACACACGCCTACTCATCAACTCAACGCCACCATTTCTACAAAAAAACGTCTCATCATCGGCCGCTTCATGCGTCAAACCAAGAAGTTGATCGTAGCCATCCGCGGGGCAGCATTGTTGGGCCTCGAAACCCGCAACCAGTAGTAGCGCACCCGGCTGTGCCTCAAAATCCGAACAGCTTCCGGGGAGTATCGACCAACGCCGCCTGGCGCATTGCCGGCTCCGGCAGCCAGTCATTCAGCCAGTCGATGCACATCTGGTAAGTCAGGCCTTCCGAATGCTGGGTCCAGGGCCAATCGCTCGCCCACACGAGACGCCCTGCGCCAGTGGTGTCGGCGGCCTCGACTAGCGCGTCGGCATAGCGGCGCGGATCGACACCGCCCAGACGGTAAGGTGCCGACAGCTTGACCCAGGTATTTCCGTCACGGACGGCAGCAAGCGCAAGCTGGAAGCCCACCCCGCTAGTGCCGAGCGCGGGGTCGGGACAAGCGAAATGATCGAGCACGACCTTGACGCCGGATTTGCGCAAATGGGGCAGGACCTCCGGCAGGCGCTCGCTTTCCAGGAATATCTCGACGTGCCAGCCGAGTTCCTGCAAGTGCAGGAAAAGTTGCTGGTAATCCGCTGTGGACAGGTCGGGCAGGGCGGAGCGCTTCGTCAGATTCAGGCGGATGCCCACGACCCCGCATCCCGCCATCTCCTCCAGACTGAAGCGGTCAATGTCCGGTGCGACGATGACGGCACCGCGCAGACGTTCCGGATAGGCGCGCAGTGCCTCTAGCAGCACGGAATTGTCCGTCCCGTAGAAACTCGGCGCGGTCAGCAGGCCATGGGAGACGCCGTGCCCATCAAGGAGCGCGAGGTATTCTTCCGGCAACACATCGCGCTCCGGCGCGGAATGCCGTTCCGCCGCAAGCGGCACATCGATACGCATGACGTGCGCGTGGCAATCCACGGCCGTCACCTTAACATTGGCGGCCGAAGGCACCGCCACCATTTCACGGTGTCGATCGTTCATGTCTGATCCGCCATTTTTTTCCTGTAACCCATTGCCCATGCAATACCCTGCAGTACGACCACGAAGAGCACCGCTCCCACGAATACTTTTGAAGCGCCACCGCGCAGCAGGCCCCAATAGTCGCCATCGCTGATGATCAGCGCGCGCCGCAGTGACACCTCCATGCGATCGCCAAGCACCATGGCGAGCAGAAGAGGCGCAGGGTCAAACTTGAGTTTGCGCAGCACGTAACCGACTAGACCAAAGGCCACCATGACGAGAACCTCAGTAGGATTCGAGTTCACGCTGTAGATGCCAACCACGCAAACGAGCAGGATCGTCGGTGCGAGGTAGGCATAGGGCGTGCGTAACAGATTGACGAACAGGCCCACCAGTGGCACGTTGAGGATCAGCAGCATGACGTTGCCGATATACATGCTGGCGATCAGGCCCCAGAAGATTTCGGGATGCGCGCTGATCAGTTGCGGACCGGGTTGCACGCCATGGATCATCAGCGCAGAAAGCAGGATCGCGGTGGCCGGTATCGCGGGAATGCCCAGAACCAGCAAAGGGATCAGCGAACTCCCCGTCGTTGCGTTGTTTGCCGTTTCAGGACCGGCTACTCCTGCGATCGCGCCGTGCCCAAACTGCTCCGGATGTCGGGAGAGACGTTTTTCCACCGCATAGGAGACGAAGGTGGAAATGACATGGGAGATGCCGGGAATGAAGCCAAACACGAAGCCAATGGCACTGCCCCGTCCCACCGCCGGCGTGGCCTCGCGCACGTCTGTCCAGGTAGGAATGAGACTGCGTAGCGTGGGGCGGATCGGCTGGACCCGAGCGATGTTTTCCAGGTTGAGAAGTATCTCGCTCACCCCGAACAGACCAAGGGCCATGCTGACGAAATTAAGCCCTTCGGAGAGCGCGATCGCACCGAAGGTAAACCGTGGAAACGCGGTGATCGGATCGAGCCCGATGGTTGCGATCATCAGCCCGACAAGAATCATCGCAATCGTCTTGAGCACGGGACCACTGCTGACGGCACTCATCACCAGCAAGGCGAACAGCATCAGCGCGAATTCGGCGGCGGGCCCCACAGTGAGCATTACTGCGGCCAGCGCCGGCGCGAACATCATCAGGCCGATCACACTGACGGTGCCGCCGATAAAACTTCCTACCCCGGCAACCACGAGGGCAGGACCCGCCCTGCCCTTGCGCGCCATCTCGTACCCGTCGATGCAGGTGATCACCGATGCGGCTTCCCCCGGGATGCGCAACAGGATCGAAGTGGTGGAACCGCCATACATCGCGCCATAAAAAATGCCGGCGAGCATGATGATGGCCGAGCCGGGCTCCATGGTGTAGGTAAGCGGCAGCAGCAGGGTCAGTCCGGCGAGCGGACCGAGCCCCGGCAGCATGCCGACGACGGTCCCCCACAGGCAGCCGGCAAAACAATAGAAAAGATTGTCGGGTCGGAGTGCAAACGCAAAGCCCGACGAGAGGTAGTCGATCATCGATGCGCCTTTGCAGGTCGGTAAGGCATTCAGAGCAAGCCGGCGGGCAAGTTGACGCCTAGCAGTTTGACAAACAAAAACCAGGAAATCGAGGAGGCCAGCAACGCACCGATCCCGATGCGCCACCAGTTCAGTGGGGAGAAACTGCGCAGTAGCACAGCCATGAACAGGAATGCACTGATCAGGTAACCGACCAGCTCAAAGACCAGTGCCAACACCACCAGGGCGATCAGCGCGATCCAGACGTCCTTGTGGCCAATCGAGATCCGTTGGTCCGCCTCCTCACCGCGCAGGCGCAGCGCTCGAATCAGCAGCCCGATACTCACAAGAAACAAGGTGCCACCGAGTCCGAGCGGAAACACCGCCGGACCGGGTGACGCGAGAGTACCGATTGGCATTTTTCCGGCAAGCACCAGCACTGCCGCCGACAAGGCCAGCAGGACCAGACCGACGGCAATCTCCGCTGCGTGCGTCCCGCTGGAAAAACTTGCCTTCAAGGTCATTTCTTGACGAGTCCGATATTTTTCATGATATCGCCCATGGCCTTGTACTCACTATCAAGCAGTTGGCGAAACTCGACGGCCGTGCTGCCCTCAACCTTGATGCCGCGCGGCTCCATGTACTGGCGGAATTTGTCGGAACGCGCCGCCTGCTGAAACGCCTTTTCGAGCAGGACGAGGCGATCGCGCGGCAGCCCCTTCGGCGCAACTACCCCATGCCACAATAACGTCGCGGCATCAGGCATGCCAAGGTCGGTCAGGCTCATGGCGTTGGGAATCGAAGCGACACGCTCCGGACCGGAGGTGAAGAAACACTTGGCCGAGCCGTCTTTTACATACGGCAGAATGGTGGTGATCGAGCCACCGAAAAAGTCCACGTGGTTGCCCAGGAAGTTTTTCAGCGTCTCGCCGGCGCCACCAAAGGGGACGGGGCGCATTTTAACGCCAGCCCTGATGAAAATACGTTCCACCGCCAACTGGATGGTGCCGCCCACACCATCATTGCCGTAGGTATACTTTCCCGGGTTCTTCTTCAGGTGCTCAAACAACTCCTTCGCGTCATTGGCCGGGAAGTTGGCCTTCGCGCACATCACCACCGGTGAAGTATCGGCCAGGCTGACAGCGAGGTAGTCATTCGGCCCGTACGGAGCAGCTTGCAGATGCGGCGTCATGGTGAGCGGCGCATTCCAGAGACCCCCGAGGGTGTATCCGTCAGGCCTGGCGTTAACGACTGCGGCCATGCCCAGCAGGCCGCCCCCGCCGGGCCGGTTTACCACGACAATTTTCTGCCCCAGGATGGGTTCCAAGATTTCCGCAAGCTGCCGGAACACCGTGTCCGTGCCACCACCGGGAGGGGTCGGCACGATCATTTCGATCGGACGCGAGGGAAATTTTTCCTGTGCAACGCCAGGTGCGGTTCCCAACAATGCGGTGAAACCGAGCGCCAGCGAAGTAACGAGTGAAGCAGCGAGGCGCAACTGGATTTTTTTCATGATCTGTCTCCTTGATTAAGTTATCGAAAATGGCCGCGCGCCGATGCTGCGCACGGCGACGCGACATTAAAGCCCCTACGGCGCAGGCCCAGCTCCGCCATACTTTTTTTGCAACGCCTCTTTGGTCAGGTAACGCTGTTCAAGCCGCTGGACCTCCGGGAATCCGACCAAGTCATGAAGCTCTTCGAATGATACCGCCAAATCAGGTCTGTTTACCACCACATCTTTGCCTAGCGATGCCTGCAGGGCATCCAGTCCGTTGCGCATGCCCTGGATCGCCGCCGAAGTGAGCAGCCTTGGATAGATGACCGCGGCAACGCCGATCTCCTCAAGCCGCTTCGCGGAAATCAGCTGCGTGGTCGAACGTGTACGGATACCGAAACCCATATTCACCGACACTGGCTTCGACACCTCCCTGACTGTCGTCGCGATATCTTGCTCGGTCAGTACCGCGTCGGCGAAAAGCAGGTCGGCACCGGCTTCGGCATAAAGATTGAGGCGGCGGATGGCTTCCTTGAGCCCGTGGGTGCCGAAGGCGTCGGTGCGCGACTTGATGACCAACTCCGGATTGCGCCGGCCTTCGCTCGCGGCGCGAACTTTTTCGTCCATCTCTTCCGCTGAGATGACTTCCTTGCCCTGAAGGTGGCCGCAACGTTTCGGCCAGACCTGGTCCTCGAACATGACGCCCGCCACACCAGCCTGCTCGAAGGCGCGAACCGTGTGGTAGACATTGACCGCATTGCCGTAACCTGTGTCGGCGTCGGCGATCATCGGCAGGTCGCAGCAGGCAACCATCGCCCGGCAGGCGGCTAGGTTTTCCTCCAGGCCCATCAGGCCGACATCGGGCTGGCCGAGGCGCGTTTCGCTGATGCCGCCACCGGTCAGGAAGCCGGCGCGGAATCCATATTGTTTGACGAGGCGCGCACTGTAACCATCGAAAATCCCTGGCATTACCAGGATTTCTGGCGCATCGATCAACGCTCGCAACTGTCGTCCCGCATTCTCCATCCTGGTCTCCTTGATAAACTCGTGCCACGGATTGCCACTGCCGCAAGCGGTTCTGCTCCGGCCGCCCCGGCTCAGGCGATCGGGTCGATCTCGATCACGATGTTGCCAAAGCTGTCCAGCGAGGCGGCGCTATCGGGTGGAACCACGACGCTGGTATCGTATTCCTGCACGATCAGTGGGCCGGGTCGCCGCGCCACCCCGAGATCGGAGCGACGGATCACGGGAATCAGCACCTCCCCGTGCACCGGCCCGAAATAGGCCCGGCGCTCCGGCGCGGTTGCCGCCCCCGCCGCCTCCGCGGCCCAGCCCGACCCGTGTTCGACGCGCCGCGCAACCGATGCGATCAGACGCGCGGTCACCAGTTCAAAATCCTTCGCCGCGCCACGATGCCCATAGGTGCGTTCGAATTCTTCCTCAAAGCGCTGCTCGCTTTCCCGCAAAGTATCGCGGGTCACGGTGAGACTGGTCAAGGGCACGGTGATTTCTGACGACTGGCCGCGATAGCGCAAGTCCGCAAATGGGGTGATGATTACCGCCGTCCGCTCGTAACCTTCCTGCGCCAGCATATGCACCAATTCTTCACGCATCTCCTCGAAGACCTTATTGATGACCGACAGATCGGCGCTTGCGCTCGGCGTCAGCACAGTGCGCGCGGCGTGCTGCTCGACGTCGGCACGCAATAGCCCGAAGGCGCTGAATACCCCGGGCGCGAGCGGCACGATGACACGGCGTATGCCCAGTTCGCGCGCCACACCCGCCGCGTGGATCGGCCCCGCGCCGCCAAATACCATCAACACGAACTTGGCGGGATCGCGGCCGCGTTCCACCGAGACCGACTTGATGGCCCGCACCATGTTCGAGTTGGCGATCAAGTGCACACCGTAGGCCGCTTCGAGCAGCGATAACCCGCTCGGTTCGGCGACATGGGTGTGCACGGCGTTTTGTGCAAGGTCGGCACGAATCGCAAGCGAGCCGCCGGCCAGCGAGTCACTGTTGAGATAACCAAGCACCAGGTTCGCATCCGTGACGGTGGGCAAGTCATTGCCCTGCCCATAACACGCCGGGCCGGGCGAAGCCCCGGCACTGCGCGGCCCGACCCGCAACGAGCCGCCACGATCGAGCGCGGCGATGCTGCCGCCGCCCGCACCCACCTCCGATATGTCGATCACCGGAATGCGCAGGACATAGCCGTTACCGCGCATCAGCCGGCTGCTGATCGACACCGCTGAACCGACCTCATACTCGGTGGCACGGAGAATCCCGCCCTGCTCGATGATCGATGCCTTGGTCGTGGTGCCGCCCATGTCGAGCGTCAGCACATCCGCATAACCGCAGTCACTCGCGAGACGTGCCGCCGCGACCACTCCCGCCGCCGGTCCGGACTCGATGATCGTGACCGGACGCGCTCCCGCAACGGTGGCGCTGATCAGGCCGCCATTCGATTGCATGACCAGCAGCGGCGCGCGGCAGCCGAGCCCTTCGAGACGGCTGCGCAATACCTGCAGGTAGCGCGCGATCAGCGGCGCGACGTAGGCATTAACCACAGTGGTGCTGGTGCGCTCGAACTCGAGCATCTCGGGCAGTACTTCGTGGGAGAGCGACACATAGGTCGACGGAAGGCGCTCGCGCAGCAGTCGCCCGATCTCCTGCTCGTGGCGCGGGTTGCGGTAGGAATGCAGGAAACACACGGCGATCGCTTCTATCGCCTCGTCGCGCAGGCGTTCGATCAGCGGTTCCAGCACACTGGTATCGAGTGCGATAAGGACCTCTCCGCGCGCGTCGAGGCGTTCTTCGATGCCAAAGCGCCACTCACGCTCGACCAGCGGCGCCGGTTTCTGCCAGCCCAGGTCGTAGGACATGGGAATGCGAATGCGCCGCAACTCAAGGACGTCGCGAAAGCCCTCGGTCGTCAGCAACGCAGTACGCGCGCCCTTACGCTCAAGGATGGCATTGGTCGCGACCGTTGTCGCATGCACCACCTCGTCGATCTCCGAAGCCTGTATGCCCTGCTCGCTGCAGAACGCGACGACGCCATCGATGATCGCGCTCGAATAATCGGCCGGAGTCGAGGGCACCTTGCGTTTGTGCAGGCTACCGTCCGTACACATGAACACCAAGTCGGTGAAGGTCCCGCCGATATCCACACCAACGCGAAAAACGTCTTGCCCGGCGCTCATGGCCTTGCTCCCGAAACCGGCCGCTCATGCCGCAGTTCTTCGCGTAGCGCCAGGGTCGCCGCCTCGTCGATGCGCCACGGTGCCTCGCGCACCACGACCTGATAATCCCGTTGCGCGGCTTCGACCGAGACCTTGCCGTTGCGCACATCATGCAGCAAGGCGGCCGGATCACGCTCGCGCGGATCGCCATAACCACCGGCCCCGGCCGTTGTATGCTGGAACGCTTGCCCCTTGGCCAGCGCACGTGTGAACTTGGTCGGCATCTGCTGCCAGCCCGCCGTGCCGCATCCGGAATCTTTCCCGATTCCGTCGACGGTGGCTTCGAGCAGGTTGTTCGACGCCGCGCCCGCCTGGCCGCCGAACAGTCCGAACGGAGGATGGTCACGCCGGTCCGAACGCAACTGGAAGGTGGCGCGCTCGCCAAGAAAACGCAGGCGTCGCTGTACCGCCATGCCACCGCGCCAAGTTCCGGCACCGCCGCTGTCAGTAACCAGTTCATAACGCTCGATGCGGATCGGCGCGATGTTCTCGATCATCTCGATTGGCGCATTGCTGATGTTCGCGGCCGGATTAGCCACCCCGTCAATGCCTTCGCGCTGGTAGCCTCCACCCCATGCGCCCATCAGCGCCTCGCGGAACAGGACAAAACGTCCTTCGGCGTCGTAGCCGCCGATGCTGTAGCTGCTGGTGCCACCTTCACCGGGTGCGCGCGGCCTGAGCGGCACGGCGAGCGCGAGTGCGCCAAAGGTGGCATCGATCAGGCGGAAACCGCTGACGCCGCGCGCCGCCACTGCACCTGGCCGGCGCGGATTGAATAGGCAACCTTCAGGCGCGACGACTTTGATGGGGCGCATGAAGCCGGCATTGTTGGGCGCGTCCGAATCCATGATCGCGCGGATCGCAAAATAAATCGCCGACTTCGCAAAAGACAGCGTCGAGTTGATCGCCCCGCGCACCTGTGGCGCGCTGCCCGTGAGATCGGCCGTCAGCGCCTCGCCCGCAACATTGAGCGTTACCATGATCTTGACCGGTTCGCCGGGATGGATGCCATCGTCGTCGATGTAGTCAGTGTAGCTGTAGGTTCCGTCCGGAATCGCTGCGATGGTGCGGCGCGCCTCCCGCTCGGAGTAGTTGAGCAACTCGTCGAAACAGCGTTCAAGTTCATCGACGCCGTAACGCTCGGCAAGTTCACGCATGCCACGCTCGGCAATGCGGCAGGCGGCCTCCTGCGCATGCAAGTCGCCCAGAATGGTATCGGGCACACGCACGTTGCGCGCGATCATCTTCAGCAAGGTGCTATTGAGGACACCGCGATCATAGAGCTTGAGGGCCGGAATTTGCAGGCCCTCCTGGAACACCTCGGTGGAATCGGCGGCGCTTGAACCGGGCACCCTTCCACCCATGTCGTTGTGATGGGCCACAAGGACACCGTATCCGAGCAGACGGTCATCGATGAATACCGGCTGAAACATAAAGATGTCCGGCAGGTGCATTCCGCCCTGATAGGGATCGTTGAGGATGACGATGTCACCTGGGGCCAGAGTGTCGCCGAACTCGGCACGAATCGCGTCCATCGCATCGGGGATGGACCCGAGGTGCAACGGCAGGCTCAGGCCCTGCGCGATCAGACGGCCATGACGGTCGCAGAACGCGCTCGACATGTCCATGGTGTCTTTCATGATCGACGAATAGGCGATGCGCACCACCGTCAGAACCATCTCGTCGACCACCGAACCGATGGCGTTTTTCACGAGTTCGAGGCGCACCGGATCAGTCCGTGCACGCCCTGAAGCCTGCGTCGCGCCAGCCTGGCTTGGCGAATCCTGCCGGTCCAAACCCTTCATTTCTTCCCCTTGCCGTTATGCGCCGGCGGATTGTCCGGCCAACTTCTTGCATAATACATACTTGATGATACCTCCATGGCGATAATACTCCACTTGGAGGCGGCCCAGGAGATGCAAAAAGCCAGAGCAGAATTATTCGAGTTGTTCAACACACCAAAGCGCAAACAGCAGGTCTGAGTCAAATCAATTCAAAGCAAATCGTGCGTGAAAAAACCATGCGCGCCGGGGATGCCTCCGGCGGCCTGGCAAGGGCCTACATAAATGAAAAACAGCAGAAAAACCCCCGACCCCTTAAACTTACACTTTTAACCCGGTCAAGCCAAACAGCAGAACTCGCTAACTCAAGCCAGCTTCAGGCCCATACCTGGATTGGGAAATACTGCGAATGGCGAGAGGTTGAACCCGCACGCTGACTGAAACAGACTAAACTTAATTACAGGCACCATGACTCCAGAATTCGATAGTAAACGCACGCGGCGTAGCTTGCACGTCAACAGCACCGAGTATCACTACTTCAGCCTTCGTGCCGCACAGGAGGCGGGTCTCGGCGATGTCGAACGATTGCCCTACACCATTAAGGTCGTCCTGGAAAACCTGCTCCGCCAACATGCGTCCGGCAAGACATCCGGAGAAGACATCACGGCACTGGGCAGGTGGATGCAACACCCCGAATCCGATTGTGAAATCGGCTTTCGCCCGGCTCGCATGATGATGCCGGACTCTTCCGGCATCACGCTGCTTGGCGATATGGCCGCGATGCGCGATGCGATGCAGACACTGGGAGGGGATCCGCGCCAGATCAATCCGTTAATCCCCATCGACTTCATCGTCGATCATTCGGTGACGGTCGACGCCTCCGGCAGGCCGGATGCCCTCCAGCACAACATGGATCTCGAATTCGAGCTGAACCGCGAGCGTTACGAGTTCCTGCGATGGGGAAGCCAGACCTTCGAGAACATGCGTGTCTTTCCTCCCGGTTCTGGCATCTGCCACCAGATCAATCTCGAATACCTCGCGCGGGTGGTCTGGACCGCGGAAGAAGGCGGCGAGCGCCTCGCCTATCCCGATTCGCTGATCGCGATGGACAGTCACACGGCCATGGTCAATTCCCTGGGCATCGTGGGCTGGGGTGTCGGCGGCCTTGAGGGCTGCACGGTAGCACTGGGCGAGCCGATCTCGATGCTGCTTCCCGAAGTTATCGGCTGCAAGCTGTCGGGCCGCCTGCGTCCCGGCGTGACCTCGACCGACGTGGTCCTGACGATTACCGAGGCGATGCGCAGCCATAACGTCATCGCCAAGTTCGTCGAATATTTCGGGCCGGGGGTCGATACGCTCGGCCTGCCCGAACGCGCCACCGTTTCGAACATGACGCCGGAGTGCGGCGCAACCATGTGTTATTTCCCGGTCGATGCCGAAACCCTGCGTTTCCTGCGACTGACCGGCCGCGATGACCAGCAGCTTGCGCTGGTTGAAGCCTACACGAAGGAGCAGGGCCTGTGGCGCGACGCCGATACGCCGGTACCGAACTACAGCCAGGTCATCGAGATCGATCTCGGTGCCATCGAGCCCTGTGTCGCCGGACCAAGCCGGCCGGATGCGCGCGTGCCCCTTGCGGAAGCGCCCGCGGCCTTCCGCGCTGCCTACCCGCTGGAAAGCGCGCGTTCACCGGTGGCGGGTGCAGACTACGGCCTGGGTAACGGCGACGTGGTGATTGCAAGCATCACGAGTTGCACCAATACCTCCAACCCGCTGGTGATGATCGGCGCGGGGCTGCTTGCCCGCAACGCGCGCCGGCGCGGGTTGAAACCGCAACCATGGGTCAAGACCTCGTTGTCCCCCGGCTCACTAGTGGTTGCCGATTATCTTGCCGCAAGTGGCCTTCAAGCCGATCTCGACGCTCTCGGGTTCCATATCACGGGTTTTGGTTGCATGACTTGCATGGGCAACTCCGGGCCCCTTCCCGAACCCATCGAGCAGGCCATCGAAGAGAACGATCTCGCCGCGGTAGCCGTACTCTCTGGCAACCGGAACTTCGATGCGCGCATCCATTCCGCCGTGCGGGCCAACTTCCTGGCCTCGCCACCGCTGGTGATCGCCTACGCACTGATGGGCACGATCACCCGGGACATAACGTCCGAGCCGCTCGGTCATGACGGCCAGGGCCAGCCGGTCTACCTGCGCGACATCTGGCCCGACTCGCAGGAAATCCGCGACGTGATGACGAGCACCTTGTCGCCGGAAATGTTCCGCAGCCGTTACGCCAACATCCGGCAAGGCACTCCGCAATGGCAACAGCTCAGCGCGCCAGAAGGGACCCTGTACGAATGGAATGCGCAGAGTCATTTCATCGTGCAGCCGCCCTACTTCGAGCACATGAAGGCGAACACGCCACCCCTTCATGACATCCGGGCCGCGCGGGTGCTGGTGATGCTCGGCGATATGGTGACCACCGATCACATCTCGCCCATCGGCGTCATCCCCGCAAACGGCCCGGCGGGCCGTTACCTGCAATCCCTGGGCGTGGCGCCGCGCGACTTCGTCAACTACGCGGCGCGCAGACTCAATCACCATGTGATGATCCGCGGCACGTTTGCTAACGTGCGCCTGCGCAACGAGATGACGCCCGGTGTGGAAGGCACATCGACCCTTCACCTTCCCGACGGCGAAGCCATGACGATTTTCGAGGCTGCCGAACGCTACCGTGCGGAAGGTGTGCCCCTGGTTGTGGTGGCCGGCCGCGAGTATGGCGCGGGCTCGTCGCGCGACTGGGCGGCCAAGGGCACGGAATTGTTGGGCATCCGCGCCGTCATCGCCGAATCGTTCGAACGTATTCATCGCATCAACCTCGTCGGCATGGGGGTGTTGCCCTTGCAGTTTCCGCCCGGCGTCACACGCAAGACCCTGAACCTGGACGGCGGCGAGCGTTTTGACATCGAAGGACTGGATGCGTCGTTCACGCCGAAATCGTCGTTACGCTGCACGATCACACGCGCCGACGGCAGCCAGACCGATCTCGGCTTGATCGCCCGCCTCGATACCCGGCCAGAAGTCTGTTACTATCGCAGCGGCGGCATCGTCAAGTACGTGCTACGCAGAAAAATCACAGAGGGAGCGACAGTATCATCGAGTAACGCATCATAACAACCACGGGGCAATCCCGCGACTGAGGAGATGAAATGAAAAGATTGAGCGACATCAGCAGCACGATCGCTGGAATAATTATGGCCCTGACCGTCACAACGGCGACGGCGCAAAGCGACTATCCAAGCAGGCCCATCGTCTTCATAATTCCGCAGGCGGCGGGCGGCTCGACCGATACGCTGGCCCGGATCATCGGTCAAAAGCTGGGAGACGTGCTGGGCCAGCAGATCGTGATGGACAATCGTCCCGGCGCCAACGGCATCATCGGCACCGACTTCGTGGCCAAGGCCGCGCCCAACGGCTATACCCTTGTTGTGGGCGGAACCGGAACGATGGCGATCAATTCAAACCTGTACGCCAAGATTCCCTACGACCCGGTCAAGAACTTCACCCCGGTTGCCATGTTCGGTTATTCCACCAGTGTCCTGGTTGTGCATCCGTCGGTAACCGCCAAAACCATCGGTGAACTGGTGACCCTGGCCAAAGCCAAACCCGGCGAGTACAAGTATGCCTCCGCCGGCATAGGCAGTTCTCCGCATCTTTCGGCCGAGATGTTCAAACAAATGGCTGGCATCGATCTCCTGCACGTGCCGTACAAGGGCAGCACGCCGGGTGTGACGGCCACGATGGCAGGCGAGGTGAACATGATGTTCACCGGTGTTGCATCAGCGGTCGGCAGCATCAAGTCGGGCAGACTGCGCGCGCTGTCCATTACCGGACCGACACGCTCCCCCGCCCTACCAGGGGTACCGACGGCCAACGAGTCCGGCATGCCCGGCTTCGAAGTGGACTTCTGGATCGGCCTCTTCGCCCCGGCCGGCACGCCCCTGCCCGTGATCGCAAGACTCAATGCCGAGATCAACAAGATCATCACGTCGGACGCAATGAAGGAGCGCTTTGAGACGATGGGTGTAGTGCCGGTCGCCGCCACCCCAGAAAAATTCGGGGAGATCCTGGCCAAGGACATTGACCGTTGGTCGAAGGCGGTAAAGAGTGCGGGGTTGAAGGCGGAATAGTCCTGCGGAACGGCGGGTGTCCTGATCGCTCCGGTTTACGGAAGTCGGAGGCGCTCCGCGCGGTTCTGTCGCTACAAGGGACTTTCCACTTTGTCAAGAATCGGCCAACACAAATCCAGCCGAGGTGACATCGCGAAGCGATTAACCTCGGAATCTCTTCTCTGTTTTTATCCTACAGCAATTTTGATATCACCAACTTCGTATTGAGGGACGTTGCAATTGGGCAGTGCAAGGCTTACGGACAGCAAAGCTACAAACGGTCATATTTCGCTGCAATTGTTTGCAGCAGACCCTGATGAAAGACGCACGCTAGGGGCTCCATTCAATAAACGAGGATCAGGCTGATTTCTCAGCCTGTTGACCTCTGCGACAGAAACGAGCAATCCCCAGCGTAGGTCCAAAACCTTTCACTCATCAACGACAGCACATCACGCGGTGGTAGTTTCAAAATCAGCTTTCTTTAAAATCT
>Ga0105050_10006205_pt1 | contig 14964 bp, 19 predicted proteins | sample FRY01_FD_78088 | JGI IMG/M metagenome (GOLD analysis project Ga0105050, IMG submission 78088) | Freshwater microbial communities from Lake Fryxell liftoff mats and glacier meltwater in Antarctica - FRY-01 | ecosystem: Environmental > Aquatic > Freshwater > Ice > Glacier meltwater ... | reverse complement strand
TACCTTGAGCTTCTAGCTGGTTAAGAAGCTCTTCTCTTTCTTGGGCGAGGCGATTCCTTCTGCTGGAAAACTGATCGTATTCAGCTGTGTCTTCGTAGGTCTTTCTTGTTTCTGTAACCTCGTATCCCTGAGCCTCTAATGAGGCGGGCATGAGTGCCCCGACCATCATTTCCATGATTGCTTTTTCTTGTGTCGAAGGGGCTGCTATTTCAGTTTTATTTTCAGTTGAGCTTGAATATATACCCATAAATTATCCTTTCATTCGAACCCATCAACTCCACCAGAAACAAGTTTTTCTAAATAACTAGCCCTGGTTTTTATTGAGATCTCTCTTACAAAATCTTTCCCACCTGTAATCCAAGCAACAAGAAAACATATCTCATTGCAATAATCTCTGATAAACCAGGCACACATTTTTTGAACTTTATTTCCGCTTTCTCTCCACTCATTCGAGTCTTTCCAAGCATTCCATGCTATAAAGATCTGAGATGTCAGCGCTTGCTGGTTCTCACAAAAAAACTTATTTTTAAATATATCAAACGACAATAAAGAAAACAATTGGTCAAATTCATCTTTTGAGTGGTCTCTATCGCCATCCCAGGTGTCATCCCAAATCCTAAAAAGATCGCTGACAAAAATAAGAAAATCCAAAGCGTCTTTATCGCCATTGCAAAATTGAGCCAGTTCTTTTTTTTTGGATTCTTCTATTTCCTACTCCTATTGAATTTCTTAGATGTAACCCTTAGGTTCTTATACCCGTTTCCTTTTTTTACGCCTTTAATGTGGTCAACATCTTTTCCTTTAAGTTTGGACTTCCCCAATTTAAGCTCCATCTTTTTTCTAGCTTTTCTTCTTTTTGAGCGGTTTTTCTTTTGCTCACTGGTTCTATCGGCGTACTCTTTCTTGTAATCACGATCGTATGTATACACCTTACCGCGATACTTAACTTTTTTCACGCCTTTTCCCATTAAAATACCACCGTCCCCTCAAAGTAGGTTTGAATAGATTGGATGTTTACACCCCCAACGGAACTACTTATAGCCCAATAGTTTTCCCCGCCTGCATTCCCGGTGTCATCAAAATCTGCCTTAATCCAGCCCATGTAAGTCACATTGTAGGTCGCACCAATAGCTGAAGAAGTTAAAACTTTCCCAATTTCATTAACACTAGATTGTACAGTTTCAGCGTCCGCAACCGTCACAGTTTCTCTGCCGCCTTGAGCAGCAACCCCAAGGACAGCATCTGTTCCATTGTCAATTAAGAGGACCCATAAGATATAGTCAGTTAAGTCTCCAGATGTGTCGTGGCCCCAATGAGTTCCAAGTAGAGACACTTCTAAATTAGACGTCACCTCTCTTGAAACTAACTTTCCGGCTGATGATGTTTGGTTGAAAGTCACAATGCCTGCATTAGAAGATGATAGATTTGTCCCGTCAGCTCCAATTAACTTAACTTTTGTTCGATCTGATAAATCCAACCCTAAATTTCTAGTCCCAACTGAGTTAATTGTGGCTTCTAAAGTGCTGATCCTATCGATAACAGGAGTTGTTTGGGTCTTTGCACCTGCACCATTATAATTATAATTAACGCCACCAATATCTAGTCCAAGTTGAATTAGGTTGTTGTTTGTCCTAGATCCAAAAGCAGCTACTTTATTGGCAATCTCGTCCCAGTTATCTTCCTTGGTTACGGTGTTCCTGTTCCAGTTTTTATTAAATTTAATTGATTCAATCCCAGCCATACTATCTCCTTAGATTTTCTCAGCTTGAATGTTTAGGGGTTCATTTGTATTTGCTAAGACCTTTAATGTTGTAGCTGTCTGAGTCTCAATGTAGTATTGAATTTTAATGTTTTTCTCAGAAGCTGATAAAGAATCAAACTCGTGCATCAGAGTAGTTGGGATAACAAAAGTTGTGCCTGTAACTCCTGTAACCAAATGAACTGTTGCAATGTGATCTGATTGCTCAGTCCCATCTGTAAGTCCAAAGCGAACCTCAATTTCATTTGTTGCATTTGTAGATACACAAGATACCATAAACTGAGCCGTTACTTTAAAGTCTCCAGCTAAATACTCTGGAGTAAAAGAAATTTTGGCATTGGTTGCGTCCAAATCAGTCCAAGATCCAGTCGTTGATATGGTTATGTCTCCACCAGTATAAGTAGATACCCCGGTTTGCTTATCAAACAAGCTGTAAGTTGAAAATTGACCGAGGCCATCAGAATCAAAAGCATAGCCACTTGGAAAGCAATCTTTGCTTAGTTGAACAAGATTTTTTTTAACAGAATTGTTCAAATAAGTCTCGATTGAATCAAGAGTCTCTCTTATGTCGGTTAAAAAAGGCTGCTTCGAACTAGCCATGTTATCGGTATAATCTAAATCTGCAATAGTAGTCATTTAAATCTCCACTTTATTTGAGGTGTCTTCTTCGTAATCAAATTCGTAAACAATCCCGTAAATTTCGCAAGGCTGGTCTTTGTCATTTTTCGGAGGAATCTGGGTCACTCTAAATTTTACAGAATTGGCGTTTCCGTTTAATTTAAATGGCATAATCACCATATCTTCTCTCATCTTTCCAATGTTTTCACTGCCAATTAACCCACCTATTTCTTCATCAATTAAAGACCCGTAGCCCCCAGCTATTGTGTCTAACTCAGTCTCAAATTCTTCTTTCCCGTCAAGAGATGCCAAAATATTGACTTTAACACTTCTGTCTGTAGGCTTTGCCAAAACCCATCCTTGCGTGAAGTTAACAGAAGCCTTGGGAGATCCCATTGGAAATATCGGGCCTGTTTCAATTTCTATGTTAATCGCCTCGTCAACATTAAGATAAAATTGGTCATCTAATATGGCGATGCCTTTTTCTTCAACTGCAACAAAAGTTTTCTGCCTTCCGAAATCAATATAACTGCCTAAAGCCGGATACTCGCAAGATTCCCATTCAAAAAAATCTTTTGTAACTACATTGTAACCTAAAACCTTATCATTTACCATGGACATTGAAGATGGAAACGACAAAAGAAGAGTATTAGTAAGCTTGTCGTAAGTCATCTTCATGTGTTTGTAAGCTGACCAGTTTACGTTCTCTTGAAACCATTCATAAATTGGGAAAGTTACGGTAGCAGATTCCGCAGCTCCATATTTATCTGTTAAGGTTAAAGCGTGAATACCATCTGTCGCAACTGAATAGAGCTCATTTTGAGTGGCTACGATTGTACTATGGTTTACTCCGCCTGCTTCGCTGGTTATTTGGTCGATTCCATATCCAAATTGAGATTGAAATATCCTATAAACCGAAAGCCATTTATAAACGTACAAATCACCCCTAAAAACTGGTGATATGCCTGTTATTCCGACCGGATCTCCATCACCATCCATGACGCGCATGGAGAACCCGCCGCCATTCAATGTATAATCAAACACATTGTTGACAGCGGATGCCCACATACGGTGAGGGTCAGAGGGTCTTCCTGAGTAGAAAAGTCTTTGATTATGGTTTCTCGAAAAACCCGGAGGGGTTTTGATATGAGAATTTATAATAGGAAGGTCGCTTAAAAACCCACCAATACTATAATACAAAGGCCTTCTGTTCTCAAAGTGTATAACTAATATATTGGAGATTCTTTCAAACGTAACAACATCGCTATCACTAATGTCAGTTACCCTTTCTCCATTTTCTTTTTTTACCTCAACAAAGTAAGCATCTGGACCACCTGTGAACCGCTTTGATTCAACAATTCCTTTTCTTACCCGCACAACCTCTTCTTTTACAGATCCATTGGAAGAGGCAAAGAATTGAGTAACCGCCTGAACTCCGCTATCATTACCGATATACGGGATCCTTCTAGCCCCTGGTCTTTTCTTTAAAGACGGCCTTGTTCGTATTGCAATATTCTTTGCCACATACAAAGACTTTGGGTCTTGGGTCCCTGGGACAGAGGTTAAATCAAGCCCTTTCCCCATTGGAAATAAAGTTATTTGCCGTGTTCTTTTCATCTTTAGTAATCATCTTCAGTTAAGTCGGCGTAACTATGATCCGTTGAAGTGCTTCTTTTGTCGTACATCATTATTAACTCATCATCAGTGGTTTCAATATCACCTTCCATCTCAGCCTTGTCTTCACGGTATTTTCTTTCCCACTCTCTTTTTGTCTCAATATCTCTATCTTCAAGAAAATGATCAGATAAACCCCCCCAAACTAAGACCGATCTATTTATATATGGAATTATAGGCTCTTCTGAATCAGAAACCATAGCGCTTACAACTTTAGTATATCTTATTTTCGCTATTAAATCGGTGACCCTTACGCCTGGATAAACTATTAAATTCTGATTTCTAGGCCTGAATTTTGATGAGTCATCTTCCCAATAATCTTGGTCTATTAAAAATGTGGCCCAGGTTTTTTGTTTGTAATAAGATTGCCCCCACACCGTATACTTTGAAGGCTTTCCTTCTCTAAAAGGAGATTTTGTTCTATAGCGATTTAATTCAATGGGACCAGACGGCAAAGGTCTTCTTCTTTGGTCTATACCGTAAATCTGAAGCCATCTAATATCTTGGAAATCAGGGAACATTCCAAACTCATCTTTATAAATCGTATAGCTCGCTCCTGATAAAGCATCACTAACCCATTCTGAATCAATTACGATTGATGTTGAAGACGCAACCCTTGTAATAACTCTAGGGACCACATCGCTGCCCATCTTTATTTTACAGCCAAGATGATCAAACTCATTCCAAGAAGTGCCAACTCCAGTTATGGTGTATGACCCATTTGATATGGAAATTGTACCGGTAGTGTACTTTTTAGGCATTTTAAATGGAGTTGTTTTACCAGACCAGGTGTAGGGCTCTCCATAAGCAATTTTAAGATAAGTTGTGTTAATCTTCTCTTTTAAAGAGTCTCTGACAATTTGAGTGTCCTCTAGCTTTGCTCGACGAATAATGGCGTCTTGGACATCTTTAAAAGTTCTTATTTCTTTTGCACTACTCATTTTACCCCTTACAACGATTCGTAAACAATGCAAGCATCAGCTCTAGCGCTTCCTGATGCGGTCCATGTATCAGTTACATTACCTGTTCTATATAGATTTAAAGTTACGGAATTTGCTGTTGTTATGCACGCACCAACACTGCCGTTTGAACCGCCATTTACAATATTATTTGACTGGCCTCCATAAAGAGCTGCATTTGCTTTAATGGGTAAGCTGATAGTGCGGGAGGTTGCATTAGATGTTCCGCTACCTCCAGTAAAATACTGGAAATAAACAGCATTACCAATCATGCACCACCTACAGGTGGTTATAGTTGGGCTGGAACTATAGCCAGTGACTACTGGATTGTGAGACTGCCACAAGCCGTCAGGAACACCCAACCTAAGGGTCCCGACTGCACTTTGAACTGTCCATAAGTCTTCAGCAACTCCGCCAGTATCATCAAAATTGGCTTTAAAATAAGCAAAATTAACCATGGCCCAAGTTCCGGCTGTCAGAGCTGTATCGACTAAAATTTCTTCTGGCAAATTAATATCAGTTCCTGTTGCTGAAGTGACTGTGCTTGCAATGGTTTGCCTCCCACCTTGCAATGCAACTCCAAATCTTAAAGTTGCATTGTTGTCATTTATAGCCACAACCCTTAAATAAGAGCTGGAAAGATCTCCGTTCCCACCGGCACCCCAATGTGCACCTGTTAGATTTATAGTAACATCAGATGTAAGCGTGTACACATCAAGGTTGCCTGATGAATCAGGAACTGTAATGTGACCAGGGTTTGATGCGCTTAAGGCTGTACCTTGATTTCCTGTAATTTTAATGCTGTCACTTGAATTAGTTGTGGTAGCACTAATGATTTGAAGGTTGTTGCTCCAACCTGGAGATCTCGCTCCAGCTCGTTCGATAATTCCATTTTGTAAAAGTCCGTTTGCCATGATAATCTCCTAAAATTCCAGTGATGTAGGTGTGAGTTTTCCGTCAGAATCTAAAAAGGCAACTTCCACTCCTTCAGAATCTACCCAGCTCTTTTTATTTACCCCTGCTGCATCGCCAAGCTTTTCAACTAAATTTTCTCCAGCAGGAGCCTCCCAGTCAACTGCCCCGGTTGTTGTTAGTTTGCTTGCTGTTTGCTCGCCACCTGATTGATATTTTATGCCCATTAGGCCTCCTTAAGACTCTCTTGCTGTGTAAGAAATTCTAATTGTATCGGATGTTGTCGCACTTAAAACGTAAATCTTTGAAAGGTCAAAATAATCACCGCTAGTAATGTCTCCACGCTCTGAGGCATTGATAACAAAAATACTCCCAGTGGCCCTTGGTATTCCGTTAGACGAGGTAATATTTTCATCGCCTATATAAACAACCGTTGTGTTGCCAGAAGGAATGTAAAACTCAATCTGACTGGTTATAATTGAACTGGCACTTAGTTGTTGAGCTGTGCCTCCTGCTGCTATAGTTATGACTGATTGTCTAAATCCAATTGGATGTGACATGCTTTCTCCTAGGTTAATTGGTACTCAGTAACATTAAAAAATACAGAAACAGCACTTGTAGGGAAAGTCCTCCAATCAGTGCCATTGATAGAAAAATCAAAATACAGAGTCCCGGAGGTGTCAGAAAAACAAGAAACCCCAACATGTGGAGAATTGTTTAGTTCAGCAACACCGGTAAACGTAGCATCAGCAGCTAAAGGAACTATAGTGTTGTTTCCTGAAAATTCAGTATCTTCGATTTTTTCAGAGTAAGACACCCCCATACATCTCCTAAAACAAAAATAGTGGGCAGGTTTGCCACCTTTACCCACTATCTTTATAAGCTTAAAATTTAAAAAGTTCTATTTGTGGCTACAGTAAAGAGATTCCCCTTTTGGACCCTTCCCTCCACCGTACAGAACCTTCTTGCTAGTTTTTTTCGATGACTTCTTGGACTTTTTAGCTTTTTTACCAAGTCTTGGGAGAGCGTTTACCCCAAGCTGCTTTTGATAATTGCTTTTATAGGCCATTAAGCTACCGTACATCCATTGTTTGAAACAATAGCCCAAGAGCTACCTGTGAAGATCAAAAGAACACTATCGCCAACATCACCAAAAGTAATCGTTGAGCCATTTGTTAAATTTGTAGGTGTCAAGGTTCCGTTACCACCATCTGTTAGCATGGTTATGATCTTCAGTTCTCCGTTTGCTCCATCAGCAAGCGTCAAAGCATCGGCTCCAGTGGTGACTAGCTTTGTGACTAGTTTTTCTGGGTCAACAGCTCCGGCTCCAGTAACTGTTTCAATACCAGAAGCGTTAGTTTTTAACGCCGCTGGTGAAATTCCATTTTGAAAATTTGTTAGTTCGTGAATATCTCGTGACATAAAGTCTCCTTATCCAGTTGTTCCCCAAGCTCCGATGAAATCAGAGTAACCAACATCAAACCGGCATCTAATACGAGTATTTACATCACCGGTCTTCTCATCTTCCCAAGTTTTGGTAGTAGGAGAAACCCGATCATAAAAACGAAGTTGATGTTGGCTTTTCTTAGAAATCGCAAACCAAGCAGTTGTTGAAGTTAAGAAAGGTGAAACAATCAATTTGTAGTTATGTTTTGCAAAAGTATTAATCGCTCTGTTGGCAGTGTCAGGTCGATCTTGAGAGCTTAACAGTTCAGTGGCCGTCTGAGAAACCTCAGGTGGAACAATCACTGTTTCAGGCATAACGTGAACATTGATGTTTCTATGGTTCACTTGTCTCATCATATCGACTTCCATCTCTCGAAGTCCTGCTACTGAGATTGCGATGTCAGTTGATGGTCGGTTTGCATAAGAATGTCCACCGATCATACCGTGAGCTGTGTTAAACAAAGAACCACCATCAGGGCCTGTATCTGTAAAGCCATCGTTGAAGATATTAAAAGCTGTAACCTGTCTTGTTTGATACATTGAAAGGCCTAAAGACCGATAAGTATCTTCAACAAGGTTCAATCGATCATCTTCGATTAGCTCTTCACTAAAAGAAGTGGCGATTGAGTAAGTTACTGGCTGATAAGTTTTATCAAAGCCTTCGATTGGGTCATCAAAAGCAGTTGGTTCACCTTCAGGTTTGCTTGGAGCAGCTTTAATCCCAGCCATTGTGGTTGTTTGCTCGCCCCACGAGTTGGTGTTATACATTTTGAAAATCTCAGGGATATAATCCGGGAGACTCTCATATTCTTCGTAAATTAAAGCGTCCAAGACCGGCAACGCATCTTGCAGCTGCTGGTCTGGAAAATTATTTCTATTAGCCATTAGTTTCTCCTGTTAATTAAGTCCCTGCTGTTCCAGTGTGACTTCCAAGTTGATGATTGTTAATTTTAACGATCAATCGGTTAAATTCTCCGTAAGCATTGCTGACTTCAGGAGACAATTTCAGAACTTTGAAAGGAAGGGTTGCACCTGTTGCGCCCGAACTCTCGTCAATTTCTGCTGTTGAGCGCTTGTTTGTAACGCCTGTACCGATAAAGTTGGCGTTAAGTTGAATACCAGCTACCGCTGTTAAAACTCCTGTGCCGTTATCTGTTTGCGCGACGAATCGCTGACTAGGATCAGACCAAACTTTAATTTTGCCACCAGCATTAGCCGCTTTATATTCAGCAGCAATGCCAATCAAAGCGTCTCCAGCCGCAGCAATATCAACAACACCACCAACTGATTTAACTGGCGTTCCAACACCAATTTTTGTGTTAGCAGCAGCCAAATCAAACTCTTCGACAACAGGTTGACCGCCGCCGTTGTTTGGGTTGTTGTATGGTAAGAAACCAGTTCCATTATCTATATTAGCCATATTTACTCCTGTTCAGTAGGGCCAACTCGTTGAGTCAATGCTCTTCGAGGGCCAAAGTCTGTTTTATCGACAACAACCGAGCCAGCATCGAGGCTTCGAAGACTAGCTCTTGCTCTTCTCCCAGACTCCATTATTAAACGGACCTGAGAGTTGTATTTAATATTTTCTTGCTCTTTGAAGTAATCGGACACTTCTTTCGGTCTTTTGCAGCAGATAGTGTCTTGAAAGACAATCTGCCCTTTTGCACCCTTGCTTTGAAGTGCCTTTGGGCCATCCCAAACTTCTCCGCAAGAATTGTTTTTACATACTGGCTCATAACCATGCATATCTCGGCCACCACCGGCCTCAATATCTGCTTTAGGTCGAAACGAGTAATCAAAATTAGGATCTTTATTAGCGATCATCAAAGGTGAATGTCTTCCTTGAGGTTTCGCGCTTACATTTCTTTGTTTCATTTTTTTCATTAGGTACTCCTATTTTTCGTTAAGTTTGTAATTAAATCAAGTTAAATTATCTTTTTTTCTTAATGTTTTCAAAGTGTTGGGACAATCTTTCTTTACTCAAACCAACTCTCGATGCTAGTTCAATTTGGGCCTCAGTAGGTTTTGAACCGCTGTAGCTAGTGACTTTTTTTGTTTCAAAGCTATCGTTTTTATAATTAAGCTTGTCGTTGTCTCTTTTTGCGATATGCAAAGGGATTTTTTTACCTTCTCTTAGCCATCTATTATCAACGGCGCTTGCGCAATCATATAGCAAATCATTATCTTCTGCGTCTCTTCCGTTTCTACATCGATTTTCAATCTCGGTTTCAACATCTTTAAGGTAGCTGCTGTTAAACTCTTTAGAGAGCTTGTTCATCTCAGGGAACTCCTGAAAAGCCTGTACGTCTCTCTGAGATTTTCTCGTTGTTCCTTCAATCTCGCTTTTGGCAATTTTACGAGATTCGTTTTTGAAATCGTTTTGAAGGTTTTTCATCATCTCTTTAACTTCACTTTTTGTGAGGTATTCAGAGCCATCATCGTCAACTTCATCAAGCCATGAAGTTTTTGACTGCTTAGGCTCTTCTCTTGCATCGAATTTAGTCTCAAATTTATGATCTAAATTGCTCAATCTTTCGTCTTGCTTATCAAAAGCGCTTTTAATATTCTTGTTAATCGCTTCAATTGCGCTGTTGAAATCATTTGATTCGTTTTCTTTATCCATGTTTTCCTCCTTTTTTGGCTTAATTGCCATCCCCTCTATGTGGGTTTTTAAAAGTAGCGATTTTCACGCCGCTTTCAGGTTCATCTTCCTCATCTTCTTTTTTCTCAAACTCTTCATAGGCCTCAATGTAGCCGTTGACATCTTGAAACAAAACATCAATGCCTTTTATCATCGAGACAACTTCAGCTCTTTTTATATTTTCGGCCATCATTTCATCTACAGTTGTATGGTAGTTGAACTTATTAAGCTTACTGATCCACTGGCTGCGAAGCATTTCGACCAGCTTCGCGAGGGTCACCCATTCCTCGCTCTCCATTAGAATCTTCAGATTCCTGCCCATTAGGGCTACCTCTTCCTCCTCCATTTTCCCCTCCTTGTTGTGGCGCGTTTCCGGCCAATGTTTCTCCTACGTTTTGACCGTTCTCACCACTTGGGTTTGGAAGGCCTTTAGGTTGGAGTTGTTCGAACAAAATTAAATGTTTTTTGATTGTCTTGATCATCGCATCATCAACTGATGGTGAATACAAACCTGATTGTTTTGCCTCTAAATAAGCCTGCTCCTGCATAAAATTCTGAAGCATTTGGGCTTTTGATTGATGGTCATCCTGCATAGACATCGGAGGCACCTGCCCTTGCGCACAATACTGAATCTCCTGGTACAAAGTTAAAGGCTTCATGATAAAGTCCGGTTTTTTAATCCCGTAGTTAGAAGGGTCTTTACCATAAGATCTGAGCCATTCATCATAAGCTTTATGAACAGATTCTGGATTGATGATGCCCATTTGATGAGCGATTGTTGGGGCGATTAAAGAGTCTAGTATTATTTTAGCTTCACTTCTTTTTATCTCGTCAGACATGATGGCATCGGCCACGTTAATTTTAACATCAAACCCAGCATTTACAGACAAAGCTTTATTAGCCTCTATCACTTCACTTTGCTTGCTTTTATCTACAAAATCATCAATTGAGGCCCCTAGAACTCTCATTTTAATTGCAGGGCTAATTCTTGAATCTAAGTCTTCAAGGATCATGATCTCCATTTTTTTCCATTGATCTGCGCATTGGTCTACTGTTGGTTTAAACTCTTTATCCATCTGCTGTAGCATGGCTAAAACACCGCTTGTACTTCTTATAGGCCCGACATTATCGGGAACAATTCCTTGAGATAACGAAGACACACTGGCTAGTCTTTCGGCATAATGCCAAAGTCTATCTTCCTCCCCGTTAAGAGCTGTGGCGCTTAGTGGGAAATTCAAGACTTTAAGGTCACTAGTTTCATCAACAGGGATAAATTTTCCTGGAGCAATCCTGATCGGTTGTCTTTTAAGGCTTGAAGAGGATTTGTAAGAGCCGAACGGACATGTTTGCAAAGCCATTGCGTTGTTTCTCATGTTATGGTGCATGTCCATTTCTTCATTTAGTGGGTACATGAACTCAGGAATGCCTCTTGAATAGGCTTGTCTTGGCTTAGAAAAGCAGTCAAATTTAAATATTGGCCTTCTTCCACTCGGAGAGACCCGGTCTAACCAGTTTACTTTTAGTATTTTCTTTGATTCAGATCTTACAACAATGATTTCTTCATCCATTCCATCGTCATCAATGTCATATGTGCAAAAACAATACTGGATTATCCTAATTTCATTGTCGTAATTAGAGTTAATGCTATTGTAACCGGTTAAAATAGATCTTTGCTGTTTAATATTTTGTGATCTTGTGCTTGAAAAAGACCGCCCACCTTCTTCTTTAATTTGTTTTGCTTTTTCGATGTCCCATTCCCCTTGTTTGGAACGCATTTTGATTTCACCAACAGTCATTTCGCTTTCAACTATAATGCAGGTAGGGTGGTCTAGATCGTTAGACTCTGGGATGTCATTTGGAAAGTAAACGTCTTCGAAAGGAACTGAACGCATCCTTGTACATTCATAAGCCGTTACGATTTTTTGAACTTCTTTGTAAGGCTTAACAGAGACTTTAGTGTTAGCCTCTTCTTCTTCAGTCTGTAGCCCGTCAGATGGTATGAGTTTTGCATTTTCTTCCATCTGAGGAGTTAGGTCATCCATCTCCCTTTTCAACTCATTAGGTTCAAGATCCAGCACTTTTCTTTGTTTGCTGATCCAATCCTTCATGCCAACGCCAAATCCAACTGTTACAGTATCGTAGCAAATTTCCCTGGTGAATCCTCTAATGCCTTTATATCCGTTGATATAATCAAACATATACCAATCTCGGAGCTTTCTTGCGATTTCCGCAGCTACTCCATCTGAGCCTTCTCTTGGAGAGAGGGATACCGTGTCGGGAGCAGAGAAGATATTGTATAGTCTGGAGTAGTAAGTTTTAACCATGATTGCGGTTAAAGGCATGTGTAAGTTAGAGCTTGATTCCCACGGACCTTTTCTTACAAAAGTTACAAAGTCATCCCAATTAAACATAAACTTTTGAGATCTGGTGACAAATGGCTCCCTATCTTGTTCCATTGAGGTTTTCTTATGGTCCAGCCAATGATTAAGTTTGGACTCTTGGGCTTCTGTTAATTCAATATCTAGTCTATCAACCCATTGGGCTTGTTTATATTCCATAAATTCCTTAGCATCTTAATGAGCACTTCGGACAAGGGCAGTTTATTAGATGCGGTAATTGTTTGTCTTCTGGCAATGTTTCTAAGTATTCAGCCATCATATCATCTCTAGGACCCTCATCCCACCATATATCTCCTTCAAGATGCTCAAGCTTAACCCCACAAAAAGCGCAAAAACTCCAATCAGCAAAAACTGACATTGAGCACTCTAGGCATTTCTCTCTAACCTCGAACATAAATCGGGCCTATTTCATGAATAGGAGCTTTCCACTCATATTCAGGTTTTTCAACTAAGATATACCTCAAGTTATCTGTCATATCATCCATTGTCTTTTGCGGCTCCTCTGATTTACCACTGCTATTTTTAAGCTTTTTATAAATTTGATGGGTCAACTCTTTATGGGTTCTTACGCAATGATCAAAAACAAAAAGATTATTACTTTGAAACCCTTGGTTAATAGCTACAATGCCACCGGCTTTTAGGTTTCTTTTTTGTGCTAGCTTGGTGTCGACACCTTCTTCATACAGCATTTCTCTACAACTATATTTGCCCCAGCCTTCTTCCTGGGCAGACGTATCAATTAGCCTTTGAACAATGTTATATTGGCTCGATATGTCTTTTATGTACCCAGCCAGTTCTTTTGGCGTGCATTTAACATAAATCTCATTGCAAATATACCGGTTTCCATTTGGGGCTACAGCTAAGAAAAGAACTGCCATTGGCTTGTTTCTATGGGGATCGATCGATAAATACACGGGCCAATGAGAAGGTATGTCAAAAGGGGTGATTCTATGAACGCTCTGATCATATGTCTTAAAAACTCTACCTGACAAGTGGGAGCTCTTGCCGTATCGTCTGGTTTGGATTTCATCCGGGGTCAATTTGTCAAAGAACCGCTTTTTTCCCTCTTCACTAAGAGTGATATTCTCATCTGTAGAACCTTCAAAGACCTCATAATCTGGATTATTGGGGTCCATCCCTTTAGTATAGATCTCTTCATGCAACCAGGGTTCATCAATTAAAGTACAAGTATACCAAAGATGACCTCCACTCTTCATGAGTCCCCGCGATATAGCGATATAGATTTCCCTCCTACTAGGCTCGTCAAGCCAGGCCCAGTCAAGGGTCGTCCCCTCAAAAGTCATATCTTTCTGCTCAGCACTTTTAAAATAACTAACAGAATCACTGCGCCATATTATCTTATAAGGCTTGCCTTGCTTATCATTCTTAATCGCCTTGATGTCTTTAGAGCCAACAACCGATAATAATTTTGGCAGCACATCATTCTCAATGCCTTCTTCTAGTTTTTTAGCGGTTACAATCCATCCAATATTCGGCGTTCTAATCCTTTTATTCGGGTGTTCTCCTAGAGCGTATAAAGCAGATTCAACACTCCCAATATGAGTCTTGCCACCTTGGTTTCCTGAAAACACCCCTCTTACGGGAGCTCTACTCTTGAAGAACTTCTCCTGAAATCCCGGGTTCGGCCTGAAGTCTATCAGCTTCTTCTGGTCCCTTATCTCCTTCTCCTTCAATAAGGAGCGAAGTAGAGCTTCCTTCTCCTGCCGTGTACCCAAGTTCTGCGTTAAGCTGTCGAATTCTTTCATCCAATACCCCATCAGGTTCATTTGAAACTTGTGCGTTTATAGACATTGTTCTATCGACCGCTTTACCTAGAGCCCTATCTAAAATTGTCTCTTGAGCTCTCTGTCTATCAGTTGAGTTCTTAGCGATGAACATTTCAGTTACTTTCCCTATAGCGGCATCTTTAGAAAAATCAGAGAATACATCATTGGCAGACTGACATTTTTGCAACCTAGTCTTTGCCGCCTCAAGCTTCGCCATAGAGTTCTTATGGTTATGGACTTTAGCGTCTAAGCTCTCAGAATCCCCGTCAGAAGCCAGTACAACATCTAATGGGTCTACCTTATTCTCATCAATAGAATCTATCGCTCTGCCTAAATCTCGCATTATTGAACGGTACTCATCCATTTGTTTATTATTGCACACTTTTTAACATCACAAAACAATAAGTTTCACATGAAACATTTCATTACTAAGCATCCTTTATACACAGGGGCTAGTGGGCAGTGTTGCAATGTTCATTGGGAAATCTCAGTTGGGTAAGTATACCCTGTTCCAGATGCACCAATCCACACCCCCCCCCTTCTTTTTCCCCCTATTCAGCCTACCAATAACATCAATGTCGCATAATAGTGTGCTTTCACTGTATATAGAAACATAATTTATTAACAAAATAACAAACTGAACTTAGTGCATGCGCTCAAAAAGCAGCCGTCCACAATAGATACAACGCCCATTTCTAAGCTGCCTGTGCGGCAGTGAACTGTTGCGTATTGCAGCGTGCGTGCGGGTGAAATATCAGTTGGGTAGGCC
>Ga0105050_10006199_pt1 | contig 14978 bp, 7 predicted proteins | sample FRY01_FD_78088 | JGI IMG/M metagenome (GOLD analysis project Ga0105050, IMG submission 78088) | Freshwater microbial communities from Lake Fryxell liftoff mats and glacier meltwater in Antarctica - FRY-01 | ecosystem: Environmental > Aquatic > Freshwater > Ice > Glacier meltwater ... | reverse complement strand
GTCCGCCACCATCCCCGCCGCCGCTACCCCCACGATAACCGCCGCCTCCGCTTCCATCTCCACCGCCGCTTCCACCGCGATAGCCACCGCCACCGCCACCGCCACCGCCACCGCCGCTACGACGTTCTTCGCGTGGACGTGCTTCGTTGACGGTGAGGGTCCGTCCACCCAATTCGCGCCCGTTGAGCGCTTCAATTGCATCATCCGCACCGTTGTCCATTTCAACGAATGCGAAGCCGCGGCTGCGGCCAGTCTCTCGGTCCGAAACGACCGAGGCGCTGGTTACTTCGCCGAATTCACCAAACGTCTCGCGGAGGTCGTCCGACGTGGTGTTGAACGAAAGATTCCCAACATAGATTCTCTTACCCATCTCTCAATCCTCGGGCCTCATTGAAGGCCCATCCCAAAGGTCAAACTTACGCCTTGCAATCAACAATATGAATGCCACGACGCGCCGCCACAAAACCAGTGATTGGCTCACCGATTCTCGACGTAGATTTCATCGGCAACACGAGTTGCCGGCTTCGGAGTCTACACAATTTCCAAGTTGGGGGTGATACGCAAAGCGGGGGAAAAAAACACCTTTTTTAAAAAAAGTTTTTACCGCTTTTGATTCCCTTTCGATTGCTTTTCAGATTTCACCGTTTTGGGACAATTTGATTCAGAGATGGTGCTTTGATCCGGCAACGTGGCAAGTATGATTGCCATCAGCTTGACCTTAAACATTGGTGCGAGCGGACTTATTCATTCATGATATTCATCTAATTTCGGTCAATCAACGAGGGAGCAATCGATGTGGCCAACTAGCACTGGGACGAGGACGCTGCTTGGCGCCGAAGCCGCGCTGATTGCAGCGGGAATCATCGTCATGCTCGATTCCCTCGATGAGCGACTGAGCGATGAGGATGATGAAAGCGACGAGGATGACCAATACTCACCCACCGCAGACATGCAACTTGGGATCGCGGTCTTTGATTCGCTGACCATCCCGCAACGAGTCGCGATGTTGCACCATGTTTCGACCCATTTGCTGACCGACCTACTGCCCTTGACCGAGGAGACTTCTGCGGTCGACGATGCGACGATCGCCGCGATCTTTTCAGAAATCCAGGATCAACTGACGATCGAGATTGACCTGCATTCGGAAGACGACTCGGCCGTCGAATTTGATGAACCTTTCCGAGGCCCCGCAAGTCTCGATGCCGCTCATTGGCGTTCGCATGTGCTCGCTGCATTCGTGCAATTGAATGCCGGTTCGGATGGCGTTGACGATTACCAAGCACCCAAGTCGGTCACGGAAACTTCGCTCGATGCATGGGAAGATTTGATCGATGCGTTAGCCTCGGCAATCCTCTGGGATCGCGATTTCGAATTGGTCGATGGCTTTATGGACGAAGACCCGGTTTCCGCAAGTCAACGCAAAAAGCTGCTCGGCATTCACGACAATTATTTCATTGAACCACCACTCGATCCCACAACAAGCGAAACCAGAGTTCTGCTCGCCCAAGCGAGATCGCTTGCTTTAAGACGTCCTCGCTGATTGACCGCAAGTTCAAAAAACAGGTTACTGCATCACACGTGTTCGCTGTGACGCAGTGGTCCCGCCAGGCATCAATCGGCTCACCGCTTCGACGACGAGTTCCAAATCCATCGGTTGGTTGCTGGTCAATTCAATGTCGTAGTTGACCGTTTCTCCCGGACGCAAATCGCGAATGTCGTCCAAGTAAACGGTGTCGCCTTCGGTTCGAGTTCCCACGGTTCCGGGAGCAAGACGCTGGGATACGCGCGACACCGAAACCCCACTTGGCAATCGGAATCGAATGCCGACATTGCCATCGAATTGGCTACTGTTGTTCTTTACCGACAGTGCATAACGAATCGGTTGTCCGACGCGAACCGGATCGTCGCGATCAAGCAACGATAAGGACAGCGTTGTTCCAATGGGGCCTGTCGGACTTGATGGTAATGCTGCGGGAGGCCGACTCGGAGCCGAAGTTTGTGGATCAGCCGGAATCGGTGCGGGAGCGGCAGGAATGCTAGGCGTCGACGAGATCGGTGGCAGCGAAGGTCCTGCGGCAGGCGGCGCTGGCATCGCGGGGCCAGGCGTGATCTGGAAGTTGAGCGTGTCTTCGGCGCGGGCACCCTCGGCCGATGAAACGGTCAGGATCATGGTCGATCGTGCACTCGCTTGAATCGCCGTGAATTCACCTTCCAGCAATACCGTCGCAGTCGCATCCGGCGCGACTCTCATCTCAGGCACCGTCCAGACGATTTGATACTGTGCCAACCGCGAAGTGTCGCTGCCCTCGGTCGCCTTTGCTAACCTCAGTTGTGGATCAAAGGTTGCGACGATGCGAACGTTGCGAAGCGGGACTTGCCCGGTATTGATGACGCGATAACTGAAGATCCGAGTCTGGCCGGTTTCCAATCGATCACGGCCGGTGATCTCGGCCGTCAGGGCTGGTACCGGAACCACTCGATTGATAATCGTCGTGCACGATTCACCTGAAGCTCGCTGGCCACCATCCGCCGTGGCTTCGACATTGATGCAGCGTCGTCCCGATTCGAGCGGCACGAATGTCGCTGCGGCGGTCCACGTTTGTCCTGGTTGCAACGGTCCTTCGGTGCGGTTCTGGCCAACGACACGGCTTCCCGTTTGTGCGTGAGTCATGCCACTGTCACCGACCGACCGTAAACTGACGCCGGTGAGTGGCCGATCGCCTGTATTGGTCACGTCAATGTCAAACGTCACCGGATCGCCAACCTGCGATGGCTCCGTGCGGCTCGGGCGGACTTGAATCGAGAGGCTTGGTCGGAACACGTCGACGGGCACGGTTGCTTCCGCATAAAGTCCACCATCCGCGCGACCTTGAAACTGAAGGCGAACGGGTGACTGCGCCGCGAGGGTCATGAACAGATCAAGCTGAGTTCGTGGCGGGATCGTTCCGATTTCCCAGGTGACGTTGCTCGGAGTTCGTTGTGCGAATGAGTCCGCCTGCGTCACTCGGACGCCCGGCGGCAACGCGACATTGATGCGAACATTGTTCGCGGGTTGATCGCCAGGGTTTTGCACGTTGGCAACCACTTCAAACGGCGCATCAAATGTTGCAACCGAAGGAGCACCGGCGCGAATGACCAACTGCGGGGCGCTCCATGTCACAAACGTCTGGCCGCTACCGAGAGTCAGGTCCGGCATATTGTCTGAACCACCAGCAGGACGAATGACTTGCATCGTCACGGTTGCGGTTCCCGACGCGAAGTTCCCCGTCGCACCGCGAATGGGAAGCAACTCGACGGTTGCGTTGCCGGAGTTGTCGACGGTCGCTTCGACGAACGTTGTATTGTTGGGCGCGAACAAGCCAAGTTCGGGATTCAAGGTTTCATAACGAACGATCCAGCCTCGCGCCGCGACCGCACCTTCAGCGCGGGTCACGCGAGTCGAAAGGGAAATCGGTGTGCCGGCGAGTTGTTGTTGAGGCCCTGGGAATTGCCACCGAGCATCGATCCAGTAAATCGTCGCGGTGGCTTTTCGCTGGTCCCAGCAATCGCTTTCAGGCGCAAGTACTGTCACGCGGCTGGTGCCCTCGGTGGGGCTGCTGATCGAGAGCCAAGTTTGGCCTTTGTCCAAGGGGACGTCATCATTCGGATTGAGATTGCCGCGAGTGATGAGCGCCTGCTTCGTGCTTGTGACGCCACGGGCAAACGAGGGGCTTATCTTGTCTGTCTTTTCAATTTTGGCGAGCCGATGCAAGACGCCTGGGGCGTCATCACCGACTTCGATGAACGTGCCGACGCTTTCCGGCGTCAACATCCACTCCAGCGGTTCACCCATGGCCAAGAAGCCATCGGTACCGCAGACACCGGACAATAAAATGACTTCGCCGCCGACGGGGGCGACGATACGTTGGGGAGAAAGGAGAATGCAACCGCGAGTGCCTTTGCTGGGCAGCTTCAAGCGGTCCTTCATCTTCGTGTGGCATTCATCACCAAGCAGTACCGCGGGCGGACCCATCTTGCACTCGTCACCGCAGGGACTTGTGGCATCTATGTCTTTTCCACAATGGGGAAGAACCCCCGGAGCCCCCGGAGCCCCCGGAGCCCCCGGAGCCCCCGGAGTCGCGCATGGCGGTGGTGTCGTGGGTTCGGTGAATACGGGCGCTGCGACGCCGCGATGAAATTGATCGAGTTTCGTGGCAACCTTGGCTTTGTGATTAGTGATGCAACTGCCGATCCCGCCGGTGCAGGCCAAGCACCCACAACCTTCTTCCGCGTGGCCGGGAATCGCAAGTGATGTCGTCGTGGGAAACGGAGCGAGTAGGCATCGTCCGGAAGGATCGACGGCGGGCAAGCGTAGTTGCTGACAACCCGATGCGAACAAAGTCAGCATCGATACAACGCAGGCAATCCACCGCACCGAAAATGTCGGGCGAATCCATGCTCGTCGGTTTTTCAGTGGCTTTGCCATCACAGCGGCATCAATGTCGCGAAGGTTTGTCATCCAAAACAGAGGGGCACACCTTGCCCGACAAACCGTAGCACGCTGTTTCAATCCATGATGCTTTTTTTCATCCTAAGATGTTGCAGAAATGCCACAACCGCTGTTTGAGATTGACGCCTATAGCGATCACGCAGGCTACCTTGATCAAAGGCCGCCTGAACGTGCATCGATTCATCTCCGGCGCAAAGAAGACACCAAAAAATCGTTCCGTTTGTCGCTCGTCTTAAAATAGAACGTTGGCATCGGCAAAAGCGGCGTCAGTGATTCGTTCGTGGAGCTCACGTTCGGCGTCGGGTGGCGCCGCGACAAGCTCACCTTCCAACCCCGTGATCCGCTGTTGCTTTGCTATATGATTGATGACTAACAACGCATCCAACGCCGTCACATTTGAATCACCGTTGACATCCAGCGTCTTCATTCGCCTTGTCGACGAAGACTCTCCTTCGCCTTTTTGAATTTGACTGACCGCATTGATGATTAACAAAGCATCCAAAGCGGTAACGTCCCCGCTACCATTCACATCGAACTCTCGCAAAGCCGCTGGCAACGGCGATTGCGGCGTCGGTGGCGTGACGACTAAACCAAAGTTCGCCGTCGCGGTTTGATTCGCGACAACGGTCACTTCGCGTTCGCTTACGGTCAGCCCAAGGATCGTTACTGAGCTTGGTAACGTGAATCCCGAAGACCTTACTCCGTAAAGGTTTGCGACGGCGATATCGAGAACAGAGTCGCCGTCAAGATTGGCGATGACAATATCGGATGGTGACGACACACCGGTAATGTTGCGATTGCGAATGAAGCCTGAGGGCTGATTGATAAACAGCTCAATGGTTTCCGCCTTGCTGTTGGCGATCACCAAATCGACACGTCCGTCAGAGTTGACGTCTCTGGCGGCAATGGAATCGACCCCCAGTGCTGTTGTCACGCGATTGATCTCCGACAAAACTCCGGCGGAAAAATCGAAGATTCGCACTAAGCCACTGTAGTTGGCAATGGCAATCTCGTCGGCCGCATCACTATCGAAATTGCCGATGGCGACATCGACAGATCCTCTTTCGGGAATCGATTGGCGTTGAGCAGTAAAGTTACCTCGCCCATCACCAAGCAAAACAATGATTTCGGAGGAACTGTCTCCGTCAAAGCCATAGGAAACGATCACTAGGTCCGTAAAGTCGTCGTCGTTGATTCGCGCCGCCGTCACGGACTTTGGACTTCTCGCGGTCGTGAGAACTCGCTCCGTGCTCTCACCACTCATTCGCCCAACGACGGTTCCGGATCGGAGCGTAGCAACAACGAAGTCCGCTTGCCCATCGCCATTGAAATCACTGATGGCAACCGCAACCGGTCCGTTGCCGGCGCTAAGTTCTCGAGAAACTTGACCGTTCTCGATCACATAGAGTGACCCTTGGTTCGCCGTCGTTCCGACGGCCGCAACGGCAATGATCGGCGAAGCATTCGCGGACGATTGCCACGAGGCGATCGCAACCGGACGTTTGCCAACTTGAATCGGCGAGCTTGCCACAAAGCCTTCCGATCCGCCAATGTTAATCAATACACTTACATCGTTGCCAAGTTCGTTAACGACCAAAAGGTCGTTGTCTCCATCGCCATCAACATCCGCAGCGATGATACTTCTCGACAGTGCTCCGGTCGAGATCGACGAGCGTGTCACACCAATCTCCGGCGCAATCGCTGTACAGGAAGGAGGGTTTTGAACCACAACGTTCGCTTTTCCTGTAAGTGGGACGTTGGACCCAAAGATTCGGTAATTACCGAGGCTATCGGTGACTGTGCTCTGTTCACCCAGATCAAGCAATCGATTTTCATTGAGATCGATGAATACCGTGACATCTGGAATCGCCTCACCCGAGTCAACGATCCCATTGCCGTTTGAATCGCAGGTAACTTGCCCAGTGATCTCGAAATTCGACGGAGTGACGATCGAGTCCGGGCGAGAACCAAAGCTGGTTGTGGTAACGTAGTCGACAGACTGTCCGGGATCGATCGTGAGCAAGTTGCGTAGTGCCAAGGCAACGTCATACTCGTTTCCAACATCAATGAAGCCATCGCCATTCGTGTCGCCGGCAACCGCTCCATCCAGTGAATCGCCGCTGAGCACGAGGCTGGCAAGTTGACTGAATCCGTCGATTCGAAATCGGTTGGTTGATTGCACAACGCCACCTTGAGTTGTGGTGCCAACAAAAGTTGTGTCGGTCGAACCGATGCTTCCTGGGTCGGACACAAAGAGCGTTGGCTCGCCGGTTGAACCAAACAAAACACCGCCGCCATCTTCAGCTGACCCATCAAACAAAAGTTCGGCATCGTTGAAGCGAACCAAGTCGAGGGTCGCTTGCAGAGTCGTCGGATTCGATACCGAGTATGTTTGAATCAATCTTGATCCAACGCGAACACCATTGACGTCTAGCGTAGGCTCAACGCGTTGAACAAGGTCAACGCTAAGTTGTCCAATGCGAAAGCTGCTGGATGCTCGAGTAAGCGTTCCCGATACCGCATTCTCAAGGGTCACGTCGGGTGATTGTGCTGGTGTGAATTGCGGATCGCCAATCGCGAGCCTTGGTCCGCTTGTCCCAGTTCGGAAGGCAACGAAAGATTCAAACACGGCGGGAGCTGAATTAAGTGGCCCGACGGGATCGTAACTAGCGATTGAGCTTCCCGAGGATGTCAAGGCACCAGCCCCGAACACTCCAAAACTATCCACTTCGATCGTTACGCCGCCATCGCCTGAACCCGTGGACAGGGTATGAATCGTTACGATAGAAGTCAAGAAACTGGCTGCATTGTTGGAAGAATTGGGGTCGCTAGTGGACGATGTCAGCGATGCACTGGCGTTGATGGTTGCTGGGCTCAAAGGATTCGCACTCGCCCGCGCGACGATCCCGAATGAGAGGTTTTCACCTGCGATCAACTGCGGAAGCGTCAATGTCACGACATTGCCGTTGATCGTCGGGATGGCAGCGCTGTTGACGGAGTTGCTACTAGAGAGATCTCCCGCTGAAACAACCGTACTGTTTGCACCAATTGTCACCGTCACTACAACATCTGTTGCTGAAGGTCCAGCCGTAATCTGATCGCCAGTCACGGTGACGAAGTAATCGTACGTGCCCCCGGAAAGAATACTTGATGGGCCAGACAACGAGATGTCTACATCCGTTTGAACACCCGGACTAGGCACATTGACCGTAACCGTTCCAGTGTCGGTGGCGCCGCCATCGTCAACGATGGTATAAGTAAATGTCGTGGCACCAGAAAACCCAATTGCGGGTGTGAAGCCGACTCCATTTGCACCGCTGTTAATGGTGACAAAACCACTAGGTGTGCTGCCGACCGAAGTGATGCTTAAGGACTGCGTGGATTCATTGGCTGGTCCAGGCCTGTCATTGGCCAAAACAAAAATTGTAGATCCGATAGCGCCGCTTGGTACATTGACCACGTCGTCGACTGCAACCGGTGGATCATTAACTGCGGTGATGGAAACCGTCACGGTAGCGATGTCATTTACCGAACCAACCGTTGCTCTGTATACAAAGCTTAGCGGAGAGCCCGTTACCGTGAAATCGTCTTGCGCTGGGACGAACGACGCGGTAGCACCGTTTATTGTCACATTGCCGCGTGCCGGTTGAGTGACGATTGTGAATGTCGGCACCGTCAAACTTCCGGTAACGGTTACCAAGGGCAAAAGGTTCAACGTTGCATTGTTATCCTCCGTCGCCGCAAGGTTAGAGTTAACGGCATCTACGATAACAGTTCCCGCCGTAACATTGACGGTCAGCGTTGCAGGCGTTGTCAAAGGCGGCGAAGCGCCGTCACTGATCGAATACGCAATTGTATCGGTGCCCGTGAAGCTCGCTGCGGACGTGTAAACAATGTTTTGTCCGTTCAACGTGACGGTCCCGCCTTGAGCGGAACTAGGGGTTACGCCGACAATCGAAACGATACCGGTTTCATTCGCTGGTCCAGGGCGATCGTCGTCAATAAGGTTGAGCCGACAATCGTTCGCGAAACAGCTTGAGTCGCAGCCACCGCAGCATCATCAACAAATACGGGTGGATCATTAACCGGGGAGATGTTGACGGTAACGATGCCCGTGTCGCTGGCTGAACCAACGGTTGCGGTGTAGACGAAGGTCAGCGGAGATCCTGTGATTGTGAAATCATCTTGGGCTGGGACAAATGTGATTGTCGTGCCATTGAGCGTGACGATTCCTCTGGCGGGCTGAGTTGTAATCGTGAGCATCGGTGCGGTCGCGCTACCGGTGACGTTAACCAGCGGTAAGAGATTGAGCGGCGTGTCAGTGTCTTCGATGACGGCGAGTGTACTGTTGGCGGCAGTGACAATGACCGATGTCGTTTGAAACTCAAACGCACCAATATCGTTTCTCGCGACGCCATTGGCGTCGCCATCGACAGGGCGCAGTAGGCCGCGCGCATCAACGACGAGTGGAGCATTGGCTCCGGCGTCGATCCCGGGGCTGCCGGTCAGCAGAGCGCGAGTGCGTATGTTGCCACCGTTGTTCGCAAGTGGCCCCAGTCGTGGGTTGACGCCGAGCAAGTCGCTGGGGCTGGGGTTGCTGAAATTACTGTTCGAAAAAATATTGAAGCCTTGGGAAGTAACTTCGCCAGGGCCCCCGGAAACCATGTTGATGATCGGTGCGTTGCCAAGTGGATCAGCGACGATCGATGAGAGAAACCGAGTGACCGATCCGTTCACCGCGACGTTGCTGCCCACGACGTTGGCGCGATTGGATGCGATCGTGCTGAATTCAACGGCACCGGTGAGTGACGGATTGGCACTTGCAAAAGCGATGCCACCCCCGTTGTTGATGGCGGTATTATTGCTGATCGTCGTGTTTGTTGTGAAGAAACTCGCGTCTGCAACTGCAATGCCACCACCGTTGGTACCGGCGGTATTGTTGTCGACGGTCACCCGATCCAACCGTAGGTTCGGCGCATTGTTGAGACCGATGATACCAATCCCCGCACCGCGACCGCTGGCTTGATTGCCGCTGATTGTTGAATTGGTGATCGTGGCATCCGCATCGGCGACACCAATTCCGCCGGCATCGGAGGAACTCGTGTTGCCGCTGATCGTGGATCCAGCAATGGTCAAACGAACTCGGTTGGCAGCGATTCCATCGGTATCGTCCTGGGCAAAGCCAACACCACCGGCACCTGGGAATGTGTCGGTGGCGCGGTTGCCTTGAATCACTGAGCTGACAATGTCAACGTTCGAATTTACAGCACCTATTCCACCGGCGAGCGGTGCCATGTTGTTGAGGATGCTTGAGCTCTCGATTCGTACCGTTGGTCCCACGATGCCGCTTGATGTTGAAATCGCAATGGCACCACCGCCATCATCGAATCGCGGTACGCCAGGACCGGCGTTGGATGTAGTGCGATTGTTGTCGAAGACTGTATTGCGAAGCGTCGCATTGGTCAGGATAGCAGCGCCGCCGCCGCCAGAAACCGAAACGTTATTTCGGAAGATTGTTCCGTCAACGACCGAAGCGCCATTATTGATCAGGTAAAGTCCACCACCGCCGCCGAAGCCATCGCCGTCGCTACTTTGATTGTTTTCGTATCTGCCACGGTCTTGATTAAAGGTGCCCACTCCTTGCACATAAGCCCCACCACCGGCGTCGCCGGAAGTATTGCCGGTGAAGTTTACAAGTGACAAGCTAACCGATGCTGCGGTATTGCCGCCATCAACGTAGATGCCTCCGCCGCGTGATGTGGGTCCAGCTTGATTGCCGTCGATTGCAACCATTTCGAATAGATTGATTTGGTAATTAGCGAGATTACCGGCCCAGATGCCGCCGCCGTCCAGTCCTGCGGTATTGTCAATGATGACGCTATCTCGGATGGACAGTGTGCCATCGTCGATCATCGCTATTCCGCCACCAAAGCCGATTGCATTGTTGTTCGAGATGTTCGCGTTGTCGAGCAGCAGGTTGCCACTGGTCGCGATCCCGCCGCCATCGGCATCACCGGAATTATTCAATGGTTTATCGACGTCATTGACGTCATTGTTACGAACGATGGTGTGACGCAATTCGATGTCGGTTCGGTTGTCGCCGCTGATCCCGCCGCCGGGCAACGCATCGGTGACTCGCCCGCCTTGAATGGTCAGTCCTGCAAAGATGGCAGTGACGAGCGTCGGACCTTGTGACGGGCTAAACGGATCGGGGCGACGAACATCGAACACGCGGTCGATTTGATTTGCATTGATCACGGTGAGAGTTGGATCACTCGTGTTGCCGCTGATTGTCAGATCGTCGGTGATGTTAAGGTCACCGCGTTCTTGATCGGGAACTGACAAAAAATTTGTGATCGACAAAGAGTGCGTGCCGATCGGCAGATTGATCGTGTCCGCGCCGGGTGCGGCATTCGCCGCGATGATGGCGCTGCGCAGCGAGCAACCGTTGTTTCCTGTGCCTCCAATCCCGCAAGTTCCTGTCGCTGAATCGGTGAAGGTGTCAACGAGAAACACGGCCAGTAGACGACGCGACTCTAGACTTTCGAGCGACAATCTGCGGCGACTTCGCGGTCGCGTTTGCTTCGCGTGCGCGGGTGGTGTATGGCAAGAATCGGAGCGAAGCGTCGGAAAAGATGCCATGAGATTGATCGAGGTACGCAAGGTAATAGTCGGTTGGGTCACCCTCTCGCTGGCGTGAGGATCGGACGCAGTACGGCTGGGGCGGTTTTTCGGAAAATTTTTGAACCAAACGGCAGCCCCTCCCCAGCCATAAAAGACTAACCCACCTGGGGAGAGGGTATGGTTCGGATCATAGTTGCAGCTTGAATTGAATGCAACTTTTGGCGTTTACGTGAGGGAAGTCATTGCTAATGCAGCTACGCCGCCTTCGCTGTGACCTCGTTGACGACTGCATCGCGGCCCAGGGTCCCGCCCGCTGTTGAGTTGATTGGGTTCGTATTGTCAACCATCGTAATATCTCCCCCAATCGATGTCGGATGCCAACAGGTTTCGTTGCTGGATTATCTGAAAGCCAGGAAGTCTTTTTCCGTGCAGTGGCCATACTCGACTTCGCGAATCGGCGGCTGACGATGGATGTCATGACTAGAATCTTAGGGGCACGATTGCGCATCTTTTCACTTCACCGCATGCCCGTGGAATCGGCAAAAACGATTGCCCGGGACGGCATAAAAGGTGGGCGAACATCGCCCCACACCTAAAAAAGGGGGGCGATGGCGATTCGATACTAGTTGGCGAGCCCACTAGGTGCAACAATTCGCCTTCGAGGGCTGCGTGAAGTTAAAAATAGTTGGCTTGGCGTCCCGAGTGGCTAACGGTTTGACCTTAGCCGGTTTTTCATTGCAAATTTCGATACGTCGGTTAAAAAAACTGTGCACAAAATACGGGTCAGCGTTTTTGAAGACGATCGCGAACTTTGGTCGGGGGAAGTCCTGCCGCCGCTTGAGGTTGGTCGCCAACAGGAATCCGACCCATCCGCGATGGAGCTTCAAAATCAAGTTTCGTATCGCCGCTTGGTCATGGCTCCTGTCGCGGCACGTGGTATTCCGCGGCAAGCCGTTCGCATTGAGTCGCCTAACCGTTCCCAAATGCGAGTCGTCAATGTCCACACTCGTTTAACATTTGGCATTGGAGATGAAGGGGAATTGCTTCCGCCGGGCGAACAATATATTTGTGACCAGACGGTTCGCATCATTTTGCCTGAACGCCGGGCGATCCAAGTTTCCATCATTGACGAGTCTATCTCGCCTAGCGAATCGTCACTTCCTGGTGGCGCCAACAGTAATTTCCGCACCATCGCACTGGGGCCCAATGGATTTGATGGCGAGTCACCGGCAAGGCTGAGAAAAGTACTCGATGGCGATCACGGCGAACTTCGCGGACGTGCGGCAGTCGACTTGGTGCGTTCCGCGCTGGAAGTGGTTCGACAAGCGGCCGGCTCCGATGGGTTTTTCGACGCCGCGTGCACCGCAGCCGCCGACATGATCGACCTCGATCGAGTCATGGTGCTTCTTTACGAGAACGGAGCTTGGCATCCCCGCGCCGTGAGGAATGCGGACGGAGATACCCATGTCGACCCTAAGAACGTGAAGTACAGCGAAGGCTTAATCGGTCGTGTGTTGCGGACTGGAAAAACGGTGATCTATGATCCGAACAATGATATGCAAAGTGCCGGTGCCTCTCTGATGCTGCTGGAACGTGCCGTCGCGTCACCGATCAATGATGAGACGGGAAAAACGATCGGCGTGCTTTATGGTGACCGTGAGCTGCATGTTGCTGCCGGTGGAATCGCCATCGGTGAACTTGAAGCCGCACTTCTGGAAGTGCTTGCCGGTGCGGTATCATCAGGTTTGGCGCGTCAGCGAGAAGAACAACGCCGCGCGTCGTTGACACAGTTCTTTTCATCACGCGTTGCAGAGCAACTGGCATCGAACCAAGATTTGCTCACCGGCCAGGACGCGGAAGTCAGCGTCTTGTTTTGCGATATCCGTGGCTTTAGCGCTGTGGCGGAACGAGTCGGACCGCAGCGTACGATTCAGTGGATCAATGATGTGCTTACGGAACTGAGTCTCTGCGTGATGCGGCACGACGGCGTGTTGGTGGATTACATCGGCGATGAATTGATGGCGATGTGGGGCGCTCCTGGCGAACAGCTTGATCATGCGGAACGCGCATGCTTGGCAGCATGTGAAATGTTGAGCCAAACCGAGCCACTGCGTAAGAAGTGGAGTGAAGTCACACCGGATGGATTCGGATTCGGTATCGGCATTAATACCGGTATCGCACGGGTGGGAAACACTGGCTCGCGAATCAAGTTTAAATACGGACCGCTGGGTAACGTCGTTAACGTTGCCAGCCGCGTTCAAGGCGTTACCAAGCAAGCAGGAGTTCGCGCGTTGATCACGGCATCCACGGCGGCAGCCATTGCGGGCAAGCCTTTCGATTTAAGGCGCATTGCCACCGTGGGCGTCGTTGGAATCAAGGAACCGGTCGCATTGCATCAACTGGCTCACCAAGAGCTGCCAACGTGGCGAGCCATGCGCGACAAATATCAAACGGCACTCGAGCTGTTTGAATCCCAGAACTACGGCGGTGCCGCAAGGCAACTAGCAACTCTTGTCCACGAATTCCCGGACGACCAACCGAGCCTCATTCTGCTCGGTCGCGTCGTCGAAGCATTGACGAATAAGACAAAGGCCGCCGATCCGATTTGGCATCTCCGCAGCAAGTAGCGGCCGCCGTCACTCGGTCTCCCGGAGGGCGAATTTGCGTCTTTTGCGAGGCAAATGAATCACGACTTTGAGGGTTATTACGGTTTTCACCGTTAAATGAATAATCGCGTTTATTTCGGTATTCCCGAACATTCGACGTAATGTCGTTGTGACGCGGTTGACGGTCGATTCAGTCAAACGGGCGGCGGATGGCTCGCTCGTGTGGCCGATTGAATGCCAATCGAAGGAATGCTTTGATGAACCGTCGTTCGTTACCGTGGTGGACTCGCCGATTGCCGTCGTGCTTGTTAAGCAGCGTTACCATGGGTTGCTTGGCGTTCGGCCCAATCGCAACCGCCAGCGACTCGCTTTCGGATCGCGATTATCATGGTCCAGCGCTCCAGCAAGCCGACAAGCAAACCGGTATCGCGGAGCCGAGTTATCTGACGTCTGAAATTGACTCCGCGGGTTCTATGGATCACGAAGAAATGGTGCTTTCCGAATCCATGCCTTCGCCTGATTTAGACGTCGAGTGCCCAAGCGATGGGAATGCAAAAAATGCCTGCCCCGGCGTGTGTCGCGATCCAGGTTTTCCTGCCAAGCCAAATCGCCAACTGCCCGGCGACATTGACAAAGGGGATTGCCCCGGGAATCGATATCTTATGGATGATTGTTTAAGAACGGGTGATCCCAACTATGTTTACAAATGGGCCAAACCTTCCATCACGGATAAGTACAGCGCTTGGTACTCCGGCGGTGGCGCCGTGTTTAAAGGCCGAGGGCGAACTGCCGAAGAAGGCACCTGGGGACTTGATTACAACGGCCTCTTTGGCCACGCCAAGACTTGGATGAATTACACCGGCGGCAAGTACCAGGGCGGCGAAGGTGCTTATGACGGTGAGCACGTCGCGTTGAAGAAAAAGCTTAAAGCTGGGAAATAAGATTCGCTTATTACTAAGTCGAGCAATATACCGGGAGGTTGGGGCTCCCGCTGATACTTATCGAAGTCGAGCAACCTCCCAATACTTTGGTAGATTCTTTTCTGCCGAGCACAAACCTGACGCTGTCCAGCTAATCGCGTCAGCAGGCGTTATCTTGGGAAATTTGGCTCTTCCGCAGAATCTGTGGGTACAAACCCGCTCAAAACGGAGTTTGTATCATCAAATGACTGCATTTTTGAGCGAAAACATCAAGGTTGGAAGTTACTTTCAGTTTAGAGATGGATTTTTCAGGCATGAACGCCTGCGTCCAATGGGCGT